>Ga0307430_1002608_pt1 | contig 11793 bp, 12 predicted proteins | sample SalMarWE160130MG_FD_202159 | JGI IMG/M metagenome (GOLD analysis project Ga0307430, IMG submission 202159) | Salt marsh sediment microbial communities from the Plum Island Ecosystem LTER, Massachusetts, United States - WE1603-130 | ecosystem: Environmental > Aquatic > Marine > Intertidal zone >... | reverse complement strand
TTGCTATTTCCTGGACATAATAATATCCTAAGAGGTGTTCCAGACTTCTCCCAATTTCTCCTGGTTCGAGATTACTCTCAATAATCATTATCTCTGGATTTGTTTGGAAAGGCTGTCTGATTTTCCAGCCCTTTTTTATAAGCCTTTTTTTGAGCTTTTCAGGAGAAATTTTTAGAGTATTGCAACGAATGGACTTTAGAGGCTTTTCTTTTAGAATTTCAAGATAACTTTGGAGATCTCTTTTATCTGGCAGAAGTTGTTGCATTCGTTCAGCAAAGAGGGATTTTAATTCCATCTTTTAGAAGTCTCCTAATTTTGTCTGTTTTTTTCCCTGAATGACTTCTTTTATATTAATCTCAAAAATCTGAAAGATGTTTTCAACAGCAGGCAGGATCTGTCTTTCTAAATAATATTTTATCTCATACTCTCCTTTTTCAGATACGAGTTTTACTTTCTCCCTTACAAGTTTCTTTTTCTCTTTGGTTTCAGCTATGAAATATTCTATTAAAGCTCCCTCATCTATTGGGATTTTCTGCTCTTCCATCTTTTTTGCAGCAATGACATGAGGAGAAATATTCTTGTATTCTGATATTGGTTTTTTTAGCTTAGTTCTTATAAGAATTTCTTTTCTGTCTATTCTTCTTTCCTTTATTTTTTTAACAATTTCTTTTATATAATCTAATGCTTTTTTTTCATTTCCGTCTTCAAGAATCATTCTTATAACTTTATTTTGGACTTCGCGGGCAAGAGCGCACCAGTCTCTTCTGACTGTTTCAAAACCTCTTATCTTTAATTTATTACTCTCTGTTATTAAGGCATATTTTTTCTTTGCTCCAAATTTTCCTGTTCTTTTTGTAACCCATATACCTCTTTTATAGAAATCCTCTAAGTCAAGTTCTATTATTCCAGGAAGACCTTTGTTAATTTCCTTTAGAAGTTCAATAGCATCTTTTTTTGAGTGTTTGTTTAAGAGAAGAGCTATAGAATCTGTGTCTGAATAAATAACTTTGTAATTTTTTTTATTTATGAAGTCTATTGTTTTTTTAGTGAAATCTCTGCTTATTGATGTTGTTGATGCAGAGGCTTCAGGACAATAATATCTTGCTCCAAAAAAACCCTGATAACCATAAGATGCATTTGCTAGAAGTTTGAAAGCATTGCTTCTTGCTCTTGTAACCGCGTCTTTATTGTTTTTCAGTTCCTGTTTGTATTTTTTTCTTAAAGTGATAATCTCTTTTAACATTTCTGGGAAAAACCCTAGGTCTTTTCCGAAGTAAAATTTATTTTTTCCAGTGTTAACTTCCAATGCATTTTTTTCCTTTTTCTCAAGGATGGTTGATTTTGATAGGTTAAATGTGACTATTATGCTCGGCCAATAACTAGTAAAATCAAAAAAAACCAGATCTTCATAAAGACCTGCTGTTGGCTGGAAGACAAAAGCACCCTCATATTTTTCTCTTTTTCTTCTTTCTCCTATCTCTCCATGAGTTGGACGCTTTTCGGGAATTTCATTAAATTTTTCTAAGTTGTGCAGGAGGTATGATTCTACATTTTTTGACATACCATTTCTTGAAATCTCAAAAGTTGGTTCTTGCATTACTCTTGAAAATTCCTTTATATCTTGCCAAAATTTGAAAAACAGCCTGTATGTCAGATCAGAATCCTGTAGGTTATATGTGAAGTAGTTTTTCCAATCTGAATCAGACATTTTTGAAACAGACTTAAATTCAAAATCATTTTTCTTGTCATTCAGGAATTCTTTTGAAACGTCATTCAATGAAAGAGTTTCTGATTGCATATATTGGGAGTATGCTGTGCTAACAAATTTAAGCAAATCAATATGAACAATCCCGTCTATTCTGCATGTGAGAAAAGCACCTCTGTGAAAAGTTGGCTGACTTCCATCCAATCCTAAGGGAAGAGTTATCTTATGAATTTCTGCTCGTGCTTTTATGTATGGCAGATCAAACCCATCACTAAAGTAGCCAACCAGGAAATCAGGCGAAATCTTTTTCACATATTCAACAAATTTTTCCAGAAGTTCTGTTTCGTCTTTTACATATTCAACAAAATTCAGGTACTTATCTTTTGAGTTTGCTTTTTTCCATGTTAGGACTTTTTTGAAGTTTTCAGAAATAAGAGAAACCATCAAAATTTTTCCTTTCCCTATCTGGAATTCGTCTGTTTCTATGTCAAATGCCAGCACTTTTGGGGAGAAATCTTGTTTTTTCACAGCAGTTATTGAATTAACTTTGATGCACAAATCTACATCAAGATTTGAATCTATTCCACCAAATTCTAAACTATTATCCAAAACCTCCCCTGAGATTTTATACCAACATAAGGGATTTAATCTTTTTTCTATAATATAATGAGTAACATAGCCTAAATCATAACCTCTTCTTTTTTCTATTTCAGGAACACCCAGCTTACTTGCTATGTCATGCAAATCTTTGTAATTTGTTGCGGAAATTTTCAGGGCCCTGACTTTGCGACCAAGAAAATTCTTATTATGCAGCTCAACCTTTTCTACCTTTGTCTGCCTGCCTTTCACATCAAGTTTTATTTTTTCAATTTTCTTGATTAATTTGTTTATTTTAATCTTGCTTATTTTTTTCTTAAGAATAGCCCAAAAATAAACATCACAGGAATCTATAACACAAACTCTTTTTCCCTGACTGTTTCTCCCAGTTATTCTTGCGTAATTCCTTCCTTCAAAATCAAAATAATTGTAGTCTATCGGGATAAAATCTGTGGTTATCATAGGCTTAAAAAGAATGAAGGTTATTTAAAATTAAGTAATAGAAAAGTTTATATTTGCCTGTTTTGAGGTAAAATTATGGTAAAGAAATCTCTTATAGATAGGATTGGTGAAATAGGAAATTTAGAGGAAGTTACCTCTTCTGTTTGTAATGCTCTTTCTGTCCCGCATATAAACCCAAGAGAAGTCTGGGAGACTATGCCTTATCTCAAATATGATTTATCTGATGAAGTTGCATTATATATTGGAGATAAAGATTTTCGTCATAATGTTTATAATTCTGTTAATAAAGATGTTTTGAAAAGAGTTTATTATGGCATCCGTAGTACAGATATGAATAAAGTTCCCTTAGAATTTTTAGAAAAACTTACTAACTGGGAAAAGGTTTATTTTTTTAGAGGAAGATGGAAAAAGAGGAATCCAGATTTGTCAGAACCTTTATTGGTCCTAACTGCTAGACATATGGATATTGGTTTAGATATGCTTCATGAGGACCATTTTGTTAGGAAAGCAAAGAGAAAATACAAAAGCAGTAAAAAATTTCCTGAATCCGATTCTGTTAGGGAAGATTGTAGTAGGATCATTGAAAATTATCAGAACCAAATTCTGGAACCGAGGTTACCAGAAAAAAAGCCGAAACCTGTTCCACATATTCAAAGTCTTTTTTAGTTAATTATTTATATTTGGGTTGCTTGCTTATTTTATGGGTTTAAATATCAGAGATATAATTTCCAGAAAAGAAATAGAAATAAAAGATTTGAAAGAGAAGACTGTTTGTGTGGATGCATTTAATATGCTTTACCAGTTTCTTTCTACGATACGGCAGGTGGATGGAACTCCTTTAATGGATAATAAGAAAAGAGTCACAAGCCATTTGTCCGGAATCTTTTACAGAAATATGAACCTGCTCTCAGAGGGCTTGAGACTTATTTATGTTTTTGATGGAAAACCTCCAGAGCTTAAAGCAGGAACTCATAGAAAAAGGGGAGAGGGCAGAGAACTTGCCAAAGGAAGATATGAAGAAGCGAGAAAAGCTGAAGACCTTGTGGCTATGAAACGTTATAGTTCTCAATTGATAAGGCTTGATGATGAGATGATTCGCGAGAGCAAAGAACTCTTGGAAGCAATGGGAATCTGTGTGATACAGGCTCCTGGTGAGGGAGAGTCACAGGCAGCTTATCTGAATAAAATTGACGGAGATATTTACGCAACTGTAAGCCAGGATTATGACAGCCTGCTTTTTGGGGCTTCAAGACTGATAAGGAATTTAGGACTTGCGAGGAAAAGAAAAACTTTTTCTGGGTGGATTGAGATAAGACCAGAGTTGATTGAGCTGGAAAGAGTTTTAAATTTTTTAGAGATAAATCTTGACCAACTTATTTGTTTGGGAATCTTGGTTGGAACTGATTATAATCCAAAAGGGATCCCTGGAATAGGGCAAAAAAGAGCTCTGGAGATTGTAAAAAAATATAAGCAGCCGGTTCTTATTTTCAAAAATTTAGAAGAGCAGATAATGTCTTTGCCAGAGGAAGACAGGTTTGATTGGAAAGAGATTTTCCAGCTTTTTCACAAGCCAGATGTAATCAAAGCCGAAATTAATTTCCCTGAAGTTGATGAAGAAAAAATTAAAAAAATTCTGGTTGAAGAGCATGATTTTTCTGAAGAAAGAGTTGAGAAGCAGTTTGAAAAGTTAAAAAAAATTAAAGATAAGAGGAAGCAGAAAGGGCTTAGTGATTGGCTTTAGTAATTTTAATTAATTTAAAGAAATCTCCTTAATTCTCTAGCTCTTCTTTCATACATTCTAATTTGGTCTTCTATTTTTCCTCTTTCTATAACAGAGGCCCTCCGAATCAGTTTTTTCAATCTTGGAATTTCCTGATTAATCTTTTGGATTTGTCCTTGTGCCTGTTTTTTCCTACTCTGTATTGCATTCTGTCTTTGTAGTTCTTCCTGTCTTGCCGTCTCTTTTCTCTCTCTTCTTTTTCTTATCTTTGCAATATTCTTCCCTCTACGCTTTACTTCCTCTTTGCGTAATCTTCTTTGATATTTTTGTTCTGTTTTTTGTCTTTCATAATCTAATCTTTGTTCATGTCTTACATTACTAATATCTTTTCTCCTCCCCCTTATCTGATCGAACATACTTTGTCTACGTGGAGAAGGATAATCATAATAGCGACCTTTTTTCTTTCTTCTCCAAATAAAAAATCCAACAGCAAGAATTATTCCCCCAATTATTCCTAAAACCCCCCTCTCATAAACAATATCTGTAAAAAGAGCTATTGCTAAAAAAAGTGCTCCAAGCAACATAAGGAAACCACTAATTTTAAGGTACCTTATTATAAAAATAGAAAAAGCTAAAAAAACTATTGCTAGTATCGGATAAAGAAGACCTGTATCAATCCCGATTTCATAAAAAAATCCAGTTAAATCAAATCCAGATCTATATAATCCATAAGATGCCATAAAAGCCCCTGCAAGGGAAACTGTTCCTGCCACTGGCTTGTTTGGGGATCCATAAGAATCCTTGAAGACTTTTCCAAGAGAATAAAAGAGAAGTGCAAAGAATATAATGAAAGAGGCCATAAAGATCAGGTCACTAGGACCTACGCTATCAATAAAATCTGTAATTGAAAATCCTCTGCCATAACTGCCATAAAACTGCGCACTTGCAAAATTTATTATAAGAACTGATAAAAATACCACAAAAACTGGTATTAGGAATCTCTTTTTCATTAAAATATTAAATATTTAATCTTTATAAATATTAATAGACTCTTTAATTAATGGAATATCCAAAATCATTTGACGTTTTTGGGAATATTATTATTGTTAAATTCTCTAAAGAGTTTAAAGTGAGGGACAAGAAGAAATTTGCAAAGAACCTATTGAATAGGTACAAATCTGTTAAAACAGTTCTTGAGAAGACAGGGAAGTTTAAAGGAAGACTTAGAAAACAGATGACAAAATGGCTTGCCGGGGAAAAAACAAAGGAATCTCTTTACAGGGAAAATGGTTGTGTTTTTAGGTTTAACATTGACAAGACTTATTTCTCTCCGCGCCTTAATAATGAGAGGAAAGAGATTGCTGGCAAGATTAAAAAAGGAGATGAGGTTTTGGTTATGTTTGCTGGTGTCGGGCCTTATCCAATCGTGATTGCAAAGAATTCTCTTGTAGGAAAGGTTTACTTAAATGAGATAAATCGCGAGGCAAATAAATACGCACAGTTAAATATTGAGTTGAATAAATTAAAAGATAAGGTTGTTCTGTTGCCTGGTGATATAAAAAGAGCTGCCAGAAAAATTAAAGAAAAGTTTAATGTGATTGTAATGCCGCGCCCTCAACTTAAAGATAATTTTTTGAAAGAGGCGTTTTCTTTAAGCAAGAAAAATACGCGGATTTTTTATTATGATTTTTGCAAAGAGGATGAAATTGATTCTGTTGTTGAGATGATTAAGGGAGAAGCAAAGAAAGCGCGGAAAAAAATCAGGATATTGAATGTTAAGCACGCAGGCGAGATCGCACCTTATAAGTTTCGTGTGAGGGTTGACTTTAAGATTTTATAAGTTAATGTTAAGGACCATATCTTAGTAACTCGTCTATATTATTTATTCTAAGTGATATCTCTTCTAATTTCTTTCCTAATCCCCTTTCTAGCTTACCTAGTTCTAATTCATCTAGATACTTTTCTTTTAAGGCTAATCTTTCATAAAATTGTGCTAAATTAAGAAAATAATCTGCTTGTTCTATTTTTCCATTTTTTTCATATCCTTTAGCGTCATTTAAATATTTTAATACTCTTTCAGAAAAATCTGAACCTCTCAAAGCTTCCCTTATTTCTTCTACTGTTTTAGCCTCTAAATGTTTATATATGCAATGTTTTGATTTAAGCTCCATATATTTTGGCGGAGTAGAAGATTTATAAATCTTTTGTTGTGTAGCCACTCTAAAATGGTTCTATTATATGATCTTATAACCTCCTCTCCATTTTTATTGCAGTTGGAGCTTCACCGCCATGCCAGGTGAATCTTGGTCTGATTCTCATCGGATAAATCCTCTCTGAGTTGTCATCAAGAAGAATCGCGCTTCCTTTTAGTGTTGGAAGGTAATCCATCTGTTTTTTAATGCTCTCTAGGACATATGACTGCATGATATAATTAAGGGCTTCTGTGTCTGGCTTTGAGGTAACTCTGTGGCTTATTACTATGTCTGATTGAGTCATCACATCTCTGTGAATTTGTCCTGGTTGTTGTGTAGCGAGCGCAAGTGAAATCCCTGGCTGTCTTCCTTCACGCAAAAGCTGGATAAGGGCATCTGTTGCAACTGTTTTTCCTTCCAATGGCAGGAATTCATGAGCTTCGTCAATAAAAATCCAAACTAAAGGGTATTCTTTTTTTTCTGTTCCTGAGATAAGGTCTAGGCCATGGGAGACAGAGTTAATTTCTTCTGATTTTCTTGCAGACATTCGTTGATTGAAAATTTTTCTTGATAATAGGCTTATTACAAGGGCTCTTATATTGAAAGCACCAACAGCATTGTAGACACTAAGATCAAGAATGGTTGTCATTCCTCCTGAAACAAGGTCTTTTACCTGTGTTGTCTCCTCGTCTTTTTTTGCAAATATTCCCCATGTGTCTGCTGCCTCGAAAAGCCCTATTGCAGCGTTTTTTATTTCAGAAGATGTGCTTTCTTCTTTTTTCAGCGAACTTAAAATGTCCTCTATGTCAAATCCTCCTGATTTGGCTTTTAGTTTTGTCAGGGTTCTTTGAATTAGAACAGATACAGGATGAATTATATCAAGACCAAAAGTTAATACCCAGTCTTCTGGATTAAGTTCTGCGACATCAAGAGCGAATCCTTTGTCTGCTGGAATTCCTTTTTCAAGGTACTCCTCGTAATGGCCAAATGGAACAAAAATTTTCACAGAGAGATTTTTTGGTTGAAGTTCCCAATCTGTGAGAAGGTCTTTGTCTCTTTCATTTTTGAATTTCATTGTCCAGTATATTCCCATTGTGTCGAAAATTAAGGAGCCGATGTTCTGGCTTACTTCTTTTGGGAGGTTTGAGAGTTCTTCTGCGAGGACACCTAGAGTATAAGACTTTCCCGAGCCCCTTTTTCCTGCAACTAGGACTACATGGCTTCTTGCAACATCCATGAAAATTTTATTGCTTAGAGAAGTGTACTGTCCCATCTTGACATAACTTTTTCCTACAAAAACCAGACCCCGATTTCCGAATGACTTTTTGTCTGCAGCATTTCGCCCAACAACGATATCATAAGTCATAGAGGAAAAAAGATAACGCTATTTATAAAATTAGTTGTATGATTGCATATTAAGTAAGAAAAATTGATTCTTAGCATAGTAAACTTTATTAGTAGTTGCTGATTTTTTGTTAGGGAGTTTTTATGGATACACGCAAAAGAAGCATCGCAAAAACATTTACCTTTAGAATTATTGCAACCATTACAACAATGGTCCTTGTATTAATTTTTACAGGTAGTCTAGCCTTAGCAGGTGCAATAGGTGCTTTGGATATGCTCTCAAAATTAATAATTTATTACCTGCACGAACGTGTGTGGGATAAAGTTTCTTGGGGTTTAAGGAGATGAGCTTTTTAATCTTAGAGGCTTTTCTTAATTCTTTTGGAGATATTCAATTTCATCCCCTGTAAGTTTCAGCTCTTTCTGGATTTCTGGTTTTAGAAGAAACTGTTTTATTGCTGGGAATTCTTTTAGTGCGCGCTTTTCTCCGATATGAACATATTTGGAATATTTTTTTGCAATTGTTTTTTTCTTTTCTATTTTTCTGTTATTGAGCCACATCTTCAGGATACGGGTCGGCTTTTTGTAGCTTGTAAAACCTGTTTTCTCACTTTTCTTAGCACTTGAAATACCATACGATAAAAGGGCATTTTCATAAACTAAAAATCTCCAGTATTGCTGCCTATAAATTCTTCTCTTGAAAATATCTACTTTGCTTAATGCATCGTAGGCACGGACAAGTTCTTCTCCTTGGTATTCTGTAGGGATATTTTCCTCAACCCAAAGAATTATTTCATCTATTGGTTTTTTTATAGAATTAAAAACCTGGAGCATGGCTTTATTTGGCTTGCCTTTGAAAACCATTCTTAATGCACTGAAAATGTCTGTTTCTTTGTTTCTTTCATGGATAAGTACCTGAGACGGGTCTGGCAGGCTTGCTGCTATTTGTAGATCATTTATCGCAGCCCTTATATCCCCCCTGGCTTTTATCGCAATATTTGTCAGTATGTCCTGTTCAATGAATTTTTTTTCTTTTCTTAAGATTTCTATTAAATAATCTTTTATTAATTTGTAATTGATTTCCTTAAGCTGGACAGTTTCTGCTTTCCTTCTTAATTCACTGAATTTCTTCCCCCAGATATCATTTGCAGTGATTATTATGGGGTGAGATGTTGATCCTATGAGTCTTAAGAGTTCCTGAAGTCCTCCACGGTCTGTTCTTGAAATTCCATCAACTTCATCAACAAGAATAATCTTTCCTTTTTTTATGAGAGACTGCTGTTTTGTTGCGGGTCTTAGAATTTCCCTGAGCTTTTGACTATTTCTTAAATCGCTTGCATTTAATTCAAAAATTTCAGAATTTGATTCATTTGCAGCGGCATGAGCAATTGTTGTTTTCCCTATTCCTGGCGGACCATGGAGGATTATTGCCTTTTTTTGTAATTTTCCTTTTCTAGCATCTATTCTAGCGTTGTACAGAAATTCCCTTATTTTTTCAATTACCATGTCCTGGCCTTTTACATCAGAAAAGTATTTTGGCCTGTGTTTTTCTGTCCAGTTCATTGCTTTTCCGGTCATTTTCTTTTGTTAAAATTCCCTCTTTTGTTATTTTATCTAAATATTTAATTGAATGAGTTTCTTCAAATCCATCCCTATCTTTTTTCATATCCCTATTTTTTACTTCACACTCTTTCATTTTTTTAGGCTGAACTAAATACTTAAATGCAATCCCCCAACCACATAATTCATTACCCCCTATTTTTCTATAAAATTCACATTGGCCACAATTTTTAGTATGATTCTTTATTCCCCCATCCCACCTATTTCTTTTTGGGATTTCCATTCTTACTCCTTCCCTAATCCAGCAAGGACAAAACTTGCAATAAGACTCTGGAGTTGGATGAAAGGATCGCTTCCTTCAACAATTCTGAATTCTGTCTCGCCTGTTTTTTCTGTAAGCTTGACTTTTAACTCTGGCTCGACAGGAAGATTCCAGACTTCTTTTTGTATTGCCTTTATAACATCCTGGCCTGAGATGCTTTCTTTTAACATCACATCAAGAAGTTTTTCTCTAGATTTTTGAAAGTCGCCTGAAAGAGCATAATCCAAGACAGCACGAATGTCTTTTGGCTTTGCATTTGAGATAACTGTTGAGATAAGTTCTGGAGAAATCATTGGAGAAATTGAGGCTGTTGACTGAAGAAAGTTAATTACTCTTCGACAATCTCCTTCACTGCCCTCATAAAGCATTTCAATTGCTTCGTTGTTAATCTGAAGCTTTTCACCTGTTTCAATTCTTCTGATAACTGTTTCAATATCTTTTTTCTCAAGAAGCTTGAATCTGAAGATTACGCAACGAGATTGTATTGGGTCAATAATTTTGCTTGAGTAGTTGCATGATAAAATAAAACGGCATGTTGCAGAATAATTTTCCATTGTTCTTCTCAGGGCTTGCTGAGCTTCAGGTGTTAATGCATCAGCTTCATCAAGAAAGATTATTTTGAAAGGCGCATTTCCGAGTGATTTTGTCCTTGCGAAGTTTTTTACTTTCTCCCTTACTACCTGAATCCCCCGCTCGTCGCTCGCATTTAGTTCAAGATAGTTTTCATGCCATGTTTGTCCAAAGAGTTCTTTTACAATTATTAATGCAAGTGTTGATTTTCCTGTTCCAGCCGGGCCTGCGAGAAGCAAATGTGGGATATTTAAGGAGTTTGTAAGGGAGCGGACTTTTTTTACTGTGTCTTCCTGCCCGACAACTTCTGAAAATGTTACAGGACGATATTTTTCTGTCCAGATTTCACTTTGCATGATAATTTATTTCTTGCAGAACTTATAAACATTATGGGAGTTGAGGAGAATATTGCTAATTTTTACTTGCTTCTAGCTCTTCGTACTTTTCGCTTTCGCTTTTCTTTTCTAAGGCGTTTCCTCTGCCATTTCCATCTCATTTGCCTTTTTTTCTTCCAGCGTCTTGATGAACGTTTCATATAATTACCTTAAATTGTGTGTTTACAAACACCTCGTACTAATTTTTATAGAAGTTTATTTTTAAACTTATCTACTCTAATTTAGAGTTTTTCAAATATAAAAATAATGAATAATAAAAAATGAAATTATCTCCTTTTCTTCTTTTTTGGTTTCTTTCTTGATCTGATAATTCCTAGGCCTTCGGTTGTGTCAAGGATGGCTTTGATTGCAACTATTAATCCTGCAGCTCCGACAAAAGCTATGAAACTTCCAAGAGCAGTTATAAGATAGTTGTAGAACCAATCCAATCTTAGTTGCGAAATCGCGCTAATTCCTCCAACTCCTAAGATTAATAGAACCAATACTCCCATAAGGAATGTAACTGAATTCTTCCTTGATACATTAAGGAACCCTACAATTAATCCAAGAACAAATAGTATCAATACCAGCGTAGCAGGAGTTAATATGTTAATCAGGAAAACTGCTACGAGGGAAACTAATACACCGATTAAGAAAGCCCACTTTCCTATTTCTTGTGCTGTCATTTTCACCTCCTTTTTATGTCCTAAATAGGAAGAACCTCTTTAAATATGTTTTGCAGTGTTCGGTGAATTTTTTCAGATAGTTGAAGAACGCCCCTGCCGAGATTCGAACTCGGGTCACGGCCTTACTCCATTGCTTTGCTCTGGTCAAACGCCAGCAAGCTGTCATTTGAATCGGAACTTAAGGTTCCTTATCAAACGTCGCCTACGTCGCCATTTGAGAGGGCCGCATTCTTGGCCTCTGAACTACAGGGGCATACAACT
>Ga0307430_1002599_pt1 | contig 11812 bp, 7 predicted proteins | sample SalMarWE160130MG_FD_202159 | JGI IMG/M metagenome (GOLD analysis project Ga0307430, IMG submission 202159) | Salt marsh sediment microbial communities from the Plum Island Ecosystem LTER, Massachusetts, United States - WE1603-130 | ecosystem: Environmental > Aquatic > Marine > Intertidal zone >... | reverse complement strand
CCAGGAATGTAAAAAAATTATTAGAAAGTGGTTACAAAATGGTTACAATTGCGTAAAATCAAGCAGTCAAGTATGAAAGTCCAGTGCTATTGCAGCGAGGTAGTTATCTTCCCACTGTAGAGAAATTTTCCCTTGATACAAACAGCCGAAGCCTTTGAAGACTTCGGCTGTCATAACTCGGGAGGGGGCAATTTATAATGAAGCTAGTCTGGTTTTGACAACAAGTATCCTACACTAGCCATGTTGAGGATAATCTTCGGGTTACTGGGTTCTGGTTCGATTTTTTCCCGTAGGCGGCGGATATTAACCCTGAGATTTTCTGTAGCATCCGGGTAATCATCACCCCAGACTGATTCTGCAAGTCTATGGTAGGGCACCACTTGACCTGCATTTTTCATAAGAGTATAAAGGATTGAACCTTCAGTCCGAGTTAGACTTATCTCTCTTTCACCACGACGTAGCTGCCTTGTAGACGGGTCAAAGTGCAATTGTCCACAGACCAAGGGCACCTCTTGCTCAAATGAATCTCGTCTCCGTACCAGGGCTCTTATGCGTGATAGAAGCTCAAGCTGCCGGAAAGGCTTTACCATATAATCGTCTGCTCCCCATTCCAGCCCCTTGACTATATCAGATTCATCCGCCCTCACAGTCAGAATGAGGATTGGAACATCAGAGAAAAGGCGAATCTGCTGTAAAACCTCGAAGCCGCTTATGTCAGGGAGCCCTAGGTCAAGGATGACAACATCAGGATTTTCACTCTCTACCAACTGTAGCCCCGTCTCTCCTAGATGAGTGGAGACTGCTTTAACCTCAGGCCAGCGTATCTTAAAGGAGAGGGTAATAATCTCTACGATTTCTCGGTCGTCTTCAATAATCAGAACTTTCATCGTTTCACCTTGGTTCAGCTTCTTCTTTTGTAAGGCTGTCAGATTCTAAGGGTACAGAAAAGCCGAACGTGCTACCAGCACCTCTCTTGCTTTTCACCCATATTTGTCCTCCGTGAAGTGTTACAAAACTTTTAGCAAGAGCTAGACCTAACCCTAGTCCACTGAAACGCTCCCTATCTCTTGGCAGCCGGTGATAAGGGTCAAATAGCTGCTCCTGCTCCTGCTTGCTTAAACCGCGGCCCGTGTCCTGAACCTCTACAACCAGATTAGCTCCATCTACCTTGCCTCTCACGAAGATTGTGCCTCCCTTGGGAGTAAATTTCAAAGCGTTGTTTAGGATATTTTGTATGACTTGTGTGAAACGGTCTAAATCAACCTGGATCGTAGGCAGAGAAGGAGGTAACTCCAAAGCTAAGTGTTGTCCTTTTTCCGAAGCTAACGGTATCGCATCGGCAATTATCTCTTGTATCGTCAGCACGGGATCTATTGGCACACGGTTCAGCGTGAGCGTACCTATTTCACTCTTTGCAAGGTCAAGAAGTTCATCAATCCTCCTGTTCAGATTTAATGCACCCCGATGAATGCTCTGTGACAAGCTTACAACGGGTTCCTCTTTAATTTCTTCGAGCAGCAACTCGCTCGCCGCCAGCACTGGAGTAATCGGGGTTTTTAGCTCATGCGCTAGTGCCCTAGTGAATTTGACTCTTCGGCTCATCTCGGTTTCTACTTCCAGCCTCATCTCTCTTTCCCGTTCGTATTGCTGCCGTATCATTGCTGCAGACTCCTCTAGCACTGCTAGCATACCATTAATTGTCTGTGCCACTATTGTCAGTTCATCAGATCCCGTTATCGGTAGACGCGTTGATGGGTCGCTGGTCTCAGTAACACTTGCAATACCCTTTATAAGTTGAGTAAACCGAGAGAAGACCTGCTTCTGCAGTATCAGGAAAACTACTCCGGCACTGAGAAGACCAAGACCTAAAACTATTAATATATAATAAGCAACATTAACCTGGCCTTGCCGATAGATATCTCTGGGCACATCTACTCGCAGTGCGAGAGCGGGGTTTCCATAGATGTCCTCTATCAATGCGTATCCAGCGACATACTGTGTATCCAGCGGTTGGGTGAAAACGGGCGTCCCTGCCAACAAAGGTGCCAAGGCTTTGGTGAAGTCAGGATACATATCTAAATCACGAATGGGGCGCATGTATATACGAAGAAGCGTTAGTTGAGTCAGGCGCTCTATTTCTACAGAATCTAGGTAGCGGCCGAAAATGACCGTGCCTCTAGCCGGTCCCTTATTCTCACTTGTCAGGATAGGCCGTGAGACAATGAGCATCGGGCCTTCCTCGAGAAGGATAATCCCTGATTTACTAGCCTCCGTTCCAGATTGCTCTAGGAGCGGACGATTGTCAGAAAGATATTTTCTCACGCTCGGCGAAATTGGTATTTCCTCTTCATTTTGTAGGTCAACAGCCTTGCCAAAAACGGTCTGGCCAGAGGAATTGATAAACAACATTAAGTTAAGCCTCAAGGTGAGGAAAGTCTCCATAGCAAGATTCGATTGTATATACTCGTAGTCGCTGCTCTCAATGAAGGCGTAAGTATCATCCCACGATGACCGATCAAGTGTCAGGGCCTCTAAATGCGAGATAACATGATACAAAGTACTCAGCACTCGTTCTACATTCTTGTGAGTCTCATGCTCCTCGATTTCTTTCAGATTTTCTAACAAGACAAATCGTGAAGCGATATACACAGATCCAACGAGGCAGACTACTACGACGCCAATAATTAGCAGGGCTTTTTTACGTAGTGTCATACTTGAGTCACTCCCTACTTGATTGTAGCACCTGTTATGGTAACCATCAAGAGTTATAAAAGTGTTGGATAATTAGAAATGGAAATTAAGGAAACCAATACCTCTTATAGCTAATTCTGGCACTTGCCTTTACCCTTACCTAGTGTCACGCTTTCATACTATCCTTTGGTACACTGTGACCGACAGCTGTCCTCCCACACTTGACTGCTTGATTTTACGCAATTGTAACCATTTTGTAACCACTTTCTAATAATTTTTTTACATTCCTGGGCTCCTCTTAATCAGTTTGTAACTGCAGGCGTATAACATGGATTCTGAAATAGCGATGAGAGCAATGCTTTTTGGCAGAAAGACAACAGTGAAGACGCTAACTGAATCCTTAAAGGGAGTAGGAATCGAGTTGGTAAGCACTACTGAAGTGCCTGAGGTGATAACGCTACTGAAGCAAGAGCCATTTAGCTTAGTTTTGGTAGATAGTCTTGCAGAGCAAGCTGAGGCGGTCTGTCTCTATATCCGTGAGTTTGGGGCTATTCCCCTGGTGTTGATAGTCCATAAAAGAAACACAGATTGGGAGCTGCTGCGAAGGTTAGGTGCCGATGGCTTTTTGCCGACGGAGGCAAGAAGGGATGAGATAGCAGCCCGTTTGAGGGTGATTTGGCGCCGCTTCTTGCTGCCGGACACGTTGAGAAAATTGGGCCGGCGACCCAGCGCTTTGCGCTTCGGAGCAGAAGGGAATATGGGTGGAATCCAAGAGTTATCCCTTGGCGTACAACCTTAATAAAACCTTAACACGCTCTTTATGGGTAATTAATCAATAGTACCGTAAAATGAAAGTGAAGACTGGATGAGGTAATTGGGATGATGAAGGTTTTGAGCCGGTTAGTTTTGACAGTACTGGTCCTGGTTCTTGCCAGTCTGGCCTTCTTGTATTTCTCACCTGACTATAACCTTTATCTGGTTAGAAGCGAGAGCATGAGACCAGCCATCAATATGGGGGATTTAATAATCACCGGTCCCTTAGATGGTCCGATAAACGGAGAGGTAAAACCAGGAATGATTGTTACCTACCAATATAAGAAGGGAAATGTCACCCACAGGGTGCTCTCAATTGACGGTGAGACACTGGTAACCAAGGGTGACGCTACTGAGGACCCTGACTCATGGCCAGTTGTCCTGCCAGATGTTAGAGGCATTTACCTGTTCAAGATTCCCTATGTGGGCTTTGTGACTAATTTCGTTCGAACCAAACTCGGTTGGTTCCTGATGATTATTATTCCAGCAGCATTGCTTGTTGGCTGGCTGGCTAAGGATATAGTCAAGGAGGCACTTAGCGATGCTTAATATCAGCGCAAAAAACAGGGAGGTGATGCTTATTGCGGAATGACACAGAACAAATTCAGAAAGACCGATAAATACCAAACCTGAGCACTTTATAGAAAGGAGAAAAAGGAGGAAACATGAAAAAGATACTTGGACTAACAGTCGCAGCCTTACTTGTCATGGGGCTGGTCGGTGGTGGCACCTGGGCTTACTTCAGTGACCCTGAGACTATGACTGGCAACACCTTCGCCGCCGGGACGCTGGACCTAACAGTTAACGCTGAGAATCCCTGGACAACCGGAGCTATCAGTGTATCGGATTTATGGCCAGGTAAACACTCAGGCAATACCACTATAACCTGCACCAATACGGGTAACCTGGAGGGTGACTTGTGGCTCAGGATAAGAGGTGTTACCCCCGGTGAGGGAGATACATCCGTTCTCGGAGCTTCGTCTGAGCCTGAAGCGGTGGCAGAGGGTTATCCCGGGGCTCAAACGCCTGTTACTAACATCGATACCTTACTTACTCTCAACTGCGAGGTTGATTCAGTTGCAGCCGGCTTAAATAACGTTACGCTTAATACCGCGAACACAACTGCCTGGGAGAAGATTAAGGACAACTGGACGAGTGGAACCGTCGCAATTGAACTAGGCGCCACACTTGGTACTTCCGCCGATAATAATGTTCAGGGTGACAACTGCACCCTTGACATCGAACTCTACCTGACGCAGACGGATGATTCATCAGTGCTACCTTAATGTTTGCTGAGTAGGTAAGTAATGACCAAAATGCTGAAGTTAAGAGAAGGGGGCTGAGAAGCCTTAGAGGTCTCAGCTCCCGGTAGACCTGAGAGATAGGAGGTAAGGAAGGGTGCCGATGAAGAGGATACTGGGTTTGACTATAGCCTTCATGCTCTTAATCGGTATGGCCGGCATCGGTACCTGGGCTTACTTCAGCGATGTCGAGACCTCAACCGGCAACGTGTTATCCGCGGGTACCCTGGACTTAAAGACCGATGATGTTGATGGAGTAAGTCAAACCCTTTTGGCTGTGAATATGGCACCGGGAGATACTGTAGGTCCAGAAACTATCATACTGAAGAATACCGGCAGTACAGTGGGTTCAACCTTGGATCTAACGTTTACATACGTAGAGAGTGATGCTAGTTCTAACCCACTTAATAAAAGTGCGGATGATACGGCTGCTATGATCGAGATAATTACGCTGAAATATGACGGCTCCAGTCTCCTTGCCAGTGTTATGGATAAGAATACCAATGGTTATAGAGATATCCAAGATTTGAAGAACACAGATTTAAGCGGTCAGAGTGGTATAGATGCTCTGGCCAGCAAAGAGTTTGAAATCATTGTTAAAGCGAGAGATGGTACAGGCAACGATTATCAGGCTGATGGCATCACTATAACTATGACCTTTACCCTGAACCAAGGAGGGATTTGAGATGAAGAAAGCAGCTTGGTATCTGGTTTTTACTGTAGTGGTTCTATTCATGGCAGTTGCGATGTTTATCTACCTGGCACCTCACCTTGGCTGGCGGGTCAGTGCGGTCCTGTCGGGCAGCATGGAGCCTGAACTGAAGGTTGGTTCGCTGGTAGTAACTTGTCCCGTGGAGCCGGAGACGATAGTAGTGGGAGACATCGTTACCTTTCGTCCGGTCTCAGTGGGTGAGAATATGATAACACACCGCGTTATTGGCATAGGACAGGGTTCGTCTCTCTACTTCGAAACCAAAGGCGATGCCACTGACAAGCCTGACCCATTTACGGTGCCAGCCCAGAACCTGGTAGGGAAGATTTGTTTTCATGTTTCCTACTGGGGCTATTTCACTGAGTTTCTTAAAACTCCCTTTGGATTTCTATTCGCTGTGGTGATACCTGGAATCGCCATCATTACCATATATGTAGGGAGTGTCTGGCGAGCGCTTGGCGGGCGTAGTAAGCAAGAATCGGATGGATAAGGTATTGTGGGAATGAAAAGTAGAAAGTGGCTCATTTTGCTACTGGCCATCGTGACAGTGATGTCCCTGGCAACCTATACCGGGGTAACCAGGAGCTTCTTTACTGATGATGAGCAGAGCACAGATGACGCTTTGGGCTTCAGGTGGGGCTTAACCACACTTAATGATGGCTTTGAGAACACGGGCAGCCCTCCCTGGGATGATTACTGGGATGAAAACGGAACGACCATCTGGCAGCAAAATACTAACCGAGCACATACCGGCACGTATGCAGCGAGAGGTAGAGAAACTGAAGTCGGTTATCTAACCTCTGACGATTTCAATGCCTCATCGTCAACTAACATTACCGTATACTTCTGGTTCTACCCAAGTAATGTTGAGCTTGGTGATATTGTTGTCGAGATATATGATGGCAGCACCTATAATACCTTATATGACTTAACGAATTATCCTACTTATGTTAATGGTAGCTGGTGTGAGTTCAGTGAGGTAATAAGTAACTCTCAATACTTTATCGCTGGCTTCAGGATAAGGTTTAATAATTCAGCAATGCTGGATAGTGACGATGCAGTCTGGATAGATGACGTGTTGGTTGTTACGGATAGTCTACCTCCGGCAGCACCGACAGGGCTGGTAGCCACACTGGGTGAGGAGGAGGTGAGCCTTGACTGGGATGATAACAGTGAGAGTGACCTTGACGGCTATAATGTCTACCGCAGCCTGACCAGTGGCTCAGGCTATAGTAAGATAAACGTCAGCCTGGTAACGACGAGCGACTACACCGATACCGGGCTAACCAATGATGTTACCTACTATTATGTGGTGACGGCAGTAGATTTTGGCTCTAATGAAAGCGGTTACTCTAACGAGGACAGCGCTACTCCGACTGACCTACCTCCATCGGCGCCCACGGGGCTGGTAGCCACACTGGGTGAGGAGGAGGTGAGCCTTGACTGGGATGATAACAGTGAGAGTGACCTTGACGGCTATAATGTCTACCGCAGCCTGACCAGCGGCACCGGCTACAGCAAGGTAAATGGCAGCCTGGTAGCCACCAGCAACTACACTGATACCGGGCTAACCAATGATGTTACCTACTATTACGTGGTGACGGCCGTGGACCTGGCTGCCTATGAGAGCAGTTATTCCATCAAGGATAGCGCCACTCCGACCGACCTGCCTCCGGCAGCGCCTGCTGGACTGGTAACCACTCCGGGTGATAAGCAGGTCAGCCTTAACTGGAACGATAACAGTGAAAGTGACCTCGATGGCTATAATGTCTATTGCAGCCTGACCAGCGGCTCTGGCTATACCAAGATAAACGGCAGCTTGGTAGCGACCAGCAACTACACTGATACCGGGCTTACCGGTGGTGTCACCTACTATTACGTGGTGACGGCGGTGGATTTGGCGAGCAACGAGAGTAGTTATTCCACTGAGGACAGTGCTACTCCAACTGACCCGCCACCAGCAGCACCGACGGGGCTGGTAGCTACTCCGGGTGACGAGCAGGTAAGTCTTGACTGGAACGATAACAGTGAGAGTGACCTCGATGGCTATAATGTTTATCGCAGCCTGACCAGTGGCTCCGGCTACAGTAAGGTAAACAGCAGTCTGGTAGCGACCAGCAACTACACTGATACCGGGCTTACCGGTGGTACCGCCTATTACTACGTGGTAACGGCGGTGGATTTGGCAAGTTATGAGAGTGTTTATTCCGCTCAGGATAGTGCCACCCCAAGCGACCTACCTCCGTCAGCACCGACGGGGCTGGTAGCCACACCTGGTGAAAATCAGATAAGTCTTGACTGGAATGATAACAGTGAGAGTGACCTGGATGGCTATAATGTCTACCGTAGCCTGACCAGTGGCTCCGGCTACAGCAAGATAAACAGCAGCCTAGTAGCGACCAGCAATTACACTGATACCGGGCTTACCGGTAATACCACCTACTATTATGTAGTTACTGCCGTGGATTTGATAAGCAACGAGAGTGGTTATTCCGCTGAGGACAGTGCTATGCCAACCGACCCGCCGCCAGCGGCACCGACGGGGCTGGTAGCCACGCCGGGTGACCTTGAAGCCGTTCTTGACTGGGATGATAACAGTGAGAGTGACCTTGACGGCTACAATGTCTATCGCAGCCTGACCAGCGGCACCGGCTACAGCAAGGTAAACGGCAGTCCGGTAGCAACCAGCAACTATACTGATACCGGGCTTACCAGTATGATCACCTACTATTACGTAGTGACGGCCGTGGATTTGGGTAGCAATGAGAGTGGTTACTCCGCTGAGGATAGTGCTACTCCAACCGACCCACCACCAGCGGCTCCTACCGGTTTGCTAGCCACACCAAGCGATGCTGAGGTAAACCTTGACTGGGATGATAACAGTGAGAGTGACCTGGATGGCTACAATGTCTATCGTAGCCTGACCAGCGGCACCGGCTACAGCAAGGTAAACGGCAGTCCGGTAGCAACCAGCAACTACACTGATACAGGGCTTACCAATGATGTTACCTACTATTATGTGGTGACTGCCGTTGATATAACCGGTAGCGAGAGTAGTTCTACCAGTGAAGTTAACGCTACTCCGGATGCCACACCGGCCGCGCCTGCAGGACTGGTAGCCACACCTGGTGAAAATCAGGTAAGTCTCGACTGGAACGATAACGGCGAGGGTGACATTGACGGCTATAATGTCTACCGCAGCCTGACCAGCGGCACCGGCTACACCAAGATAAACGGCAGTCCGGTAGCAACCAGCGATTACACGGACACCGGGCTTACCGGTAATACCACCTACTATTACGTGGTTACGGCGGTGGATTTGATAAGCAACGAGAGTGGTTATTCCGCTGAGGACAGTGCCACTCCGACCGACCCGCCACCAGCAGCACCGACGGGGCTGGTAGCCACGCCGGGTGACAAGCAGGCAAGTCTTGACTGGAACGATAACAGTGAGAGTGACCTGGATGGCTACAATGTCTATCGCAGCCTGACCAGCGGCTCCGGCTATAGCAAGATAAACGGCAGTCTGGTAGCGACCAGCAACTACACTGATACCGGACTTACCGGTGGTGTCACCTACTATTACGTAGTTACGGCGGTGGATTTGGCGAGCAACGAGAGTAGTTATTCCACTGAGGGCAGTGCTACTCCAACCGACCCGCCACCAGCGGCACCGACGGGGCTGGTAGCTACCCCGGGTTATAAGCAGGTAAGTCTTGACTGGAACGATAACAGTGAAAGTGACCTGGATGGCTACAATGTCTATCGCAGCCTGACCAGCGGTTCCGGCTACAGTAAGATAAACGGTAGCTTGGTAGCGACCAGCAACTACACTGATACCGGGCTTACCGGTGGTACCACCTACTATTACGTAGTTGCGGCGGTGGATTTGGCGAGCAACGAGAGTAGTTATTCCACTGAGGACAGTGCTACTCCAACTGACCCGCCACCAGCAGCACCGACGGGGCTGGTAGCTACTCCGGGTGACGAGCAGGTAAGTCTTGACTGGGATGATAATACTGAGGAAGACCTGGATGGCTATAATGTCTACCGCAGCCTGACCAGCGGTTCCGGCTACACCAAGATAAACGGTGTGCTGGTAACAACCAGCGACTACATTGATACCGGGCTTACTAATAGTGTTACCTACTATTATGTGGTTACCGCCGTGGATGAGGGTAACAATAGCAGCACTTATTCTAATGAGGCCAGTACCGCACCGATTGGCTTAATCACGCTTGTTGATGGATTTGAGGGCACACCCTGGGATGATAACTGGGACGAAAACGGAACGACCGTCTGGAAGCAAAATTCTAACCGGGCACATACTGGTACCTATGCCGCCAGAGGTAGAGAAACTGAAGCCGGTTATCTAACCTCTGATGATTTAGATGCCTCGTCCTCAACCGGCATTACCGTATACTTCTGGTTCAACCCGAAGCTCCTCGGGACTGGTGATATTATTGTCGAGACCTATAACGGCACCGCATATAATACCCTGTATGACCTGACGACTTATCCAACTTATGCTAATAATAGCTGGTGTGAGTTTAATGAGGTAATAACTGACTCCCAATACTATATCTATAATTTCAGGGTAAGGTTTAATAATACAGCAATGGTGGATGCTACCGATGCGGTCTGGATAGATGACGTGGTGATTACTACGGATAGTCTACCTCCGTTGGCACCGACAGGGCTGGTTGCTACGCCGGGCGAGGAGGAGGTCAGTCTTGAGTGGGATGATAACAGTGAGAGTGACCTTGATGGCTACAATGTCTACCGCAGCCTGACCAGCGGCTCAGGATACAGTAAGGTGAACGGCAGCTTGGTGGAGACGAGCAACTACACTGATACCGGGCTTACCAACGATACCACCTACTATTATGTAGTTACCGCGGTGGATTTCGGCACCAATGAGAGCAGTTATTCCAGTGAAGACAGTGCTACTCCAACCGACGTAGCCCCATCGGCGCCGACCGGACTGGTAGCTACCCCGGGTGAGGAGGAGGTCAGTCTTGATTGGAATGACAACAGTGAGAGTGACCTGGACGGCTACAATGTCTACCGCAGCCTGACCAGTGGCTCCGGCTACAGCAAGGTAAACGGCAGTCTACTAGCGACCAGTAACTACACTGATACCGGGCTTACCAATGATACCACCTACTATTACGTGGTGACTGCGGTGGACTTGGGCACCAATGAGAGCAGTTATTCCAATGAAGACAATGCCATACCGGCTGACCTGTCACCGGCGGCACCTACCGGTCTGGTTGCCACCCCGGGTGATAAGCAGGCAAGCCTCGACTGGAACGATAACGGTGAGAGTGACCTTGATGGCTACAATGTCTACCGCAGCCTGACCAGCGGCTCCGGCTACAGTAAGGTAAACGGCAGCCTGATAGCGACCAGCAATTACACTGATACCGGACTTACCGGCAATACCACCTACTATTACGTGGTGACGGCAGTAGATTTAGGCACCAATGAGAGTAGTTATTCCGATGAAGACAGTACTACTCCGACCGACCCGGCTCCAGCGGCACCTACCGGGCTGGTAGCCACCCCGGGTGATAAGCAGGTTAGCCTCGACTGGAACGATAACAGTGAAAGTGACCTGGATGGCTATAATGTCTACCGCAGCCTGACCAGCGGCTCCGGTTACAGTAAGGTAAACGGTAGCCTGGTAGCGACCAGCAATTACACTGATACCGGACTTACCGGCAATACCACCTACTATTACGTGGTGACGGCAGTAGATTTAGGCACCAATGAGAGTAGTTATTCCAATGAAGACAGTACTACTCCGACCGACCCGGCTCCAGCGGCACCTACCGGGCTGGTAGCCACCCCGGGTGACGCCGAGATAAGTCTTGACTGGGATGATAACGGTGAGAGTGACCTGGATGGCTACAATGTCTATCGCAGCCTGACCAGCGGCTCCGGCTACAGCAAGGTAAACGGCAGCCTTGTAGAGACCAGCGACTACACGGATACCGGGCTTAGCAGTAATAATACCTACTATTACGTAGTGACGGCGGTGGATTTGGGCACCAATGAGAGCAGTTATTCTAGCGAGGACAGTGCCACTCCAACAGACCCGCCGCCAGCGGCGCCAACAGGACTGGTTGCCACGCCAAGCGATGCTCAAGTGAGCCTTGACTGGGCTGATAACAGTGAGAGCGACCTGGATGGCTACAATGTCTACCGCAGCCTGACCAGCGGCGACAACTACACCCAGATTAACGGCAGTCTGTTAGTAACCAGTGACTATATTGATAGCGGGGTTACCAAT
>Ga0307430_1002598_pt1 | contig 11814 bp, 11 predicted proteins | sample SalMarWE160130MG_FD_202159 | JGI IMG/M metagenome (GOLD analysis project Ga0307430, IMG submission 202159) | Salt marsh sediment microbial communities from the Plum Island Ecosystem LTER, Massachusetts, United States - WE1603-130 | ecosystem: Environmental > Aquatic > Marine > Intertidal zone >... | reverse complement strand
GGCTCCTAGATGGAGGATACTATTCGAGTAATCCTACAGTAATGGTTACGATGAACAGCAACCACAATCTGCAAGCAGTCTTCGTTTATGATCCGCCGACTCAATACTATTATCTCACCCTTGAATATTGGGGATGGATTGGCGGTTGGGTATACATGTCCGGAGGGACGAGCTACCTACCAGAAGGAACTTACACGCTCACTGTACCATGGACCTATGGCGGCTTATATTTCGTGTGCTGGTACTATGACGGCGCCTACCGCGACTATTACGATAACTCAATAACAATATCGCTTACTTCAGACAGATATTTCGCCGCACTCTATTCATACTGACCCTAAAAACTCTAGCAACAAAACACCTCTTATCCCCCTTTTTTCTTCTACAGAAAGCAACTGAAAAAGTTGGCTTAATACTAATTAAAACTTCACAAGCCCAAAAACCCGATTCTCCACGATTGTTTAATTAGTCTGTAAGCTATACGTTCAAAACGGTGCTGCGGCGATGAGTGATTCTGAGGACATGGAGGTCAGGGACTCCTTCAAGCACTGGGCTGAGCAAATAGATTATCATCAGTATCAAATTTTTGTGGAAACAGCTAAAATTGTGGATTTGCTGAAGCAGAAGAAGGTGTCTGCAAAAACAAAAAACGAGATGATTATAATCCTTAAGGGGTTGCAGGCAACCGTGAAATCCGTCTCTAAAGTGCTGGCAAAATACATCGGATAAATGGAATGTGCATGCAAGATTTCGTCAGTTTTAACTGCTGATGGATGACCCAATCGTCTGGGTTTGTGATTAAGGTTTACTTGATAGCGCCTTTTCTGAGAAAAAGTGACATAAACGATTCTCCTTCTATTAAACCAAATCTTCCACTTTTCACAGAGAATTCATCAAATTTTTCTACCCCATCAGCTTCGACGGATGGGGCATAAATTGCGAAGGGCACAGGGTCTCTCGTGTGCGTGCCAATCTTGATGGGTGTTGGATGATCTGGCAAAACGGCAATCACGCAGTCTTCTTTCAGTCCATCCAGTATGTGTCCAATTAGTCGTTTGTCCAAGTCTTCTATTGTTTTCGTTTTCAGCTTGTAATCTCGGGAGTGCCCTGCCTCATCTGGTGCCTCAACGTGAACAAAAACCATGTCATGATCTTCAAGAGCTTTGAGCGCAAATTCTGCCTTGCCTTCATAGTTCGTATCATACAAACCAGTGGCACCCGGAACATCAACAACTTTCATCCCAGCGTAAACTCCGATTCCTTTAACCAAGTCAACGGCAGAAATAACCGCTGCATCTACGCCATACTTTTGTTTATATGTGGGCATGGTTGGTTTTCTGCCGCCGCCCCAAGGCCAAATCATATTTCCGGGTCTTTTGCCAGATTTTTTTCTAGCAACATTAACGGGATGATGTTCCAGAACCTTCTTAGAATCAAGAATCAGCCTATTCAACAAGTTAACTGTGCTTTTCTCTTCTTCAGTTTTGGCTTTTGGCAAAATCTTTGAGATTTCAGTTCCTATGGCATCGTGGGGTGGCGTACACTCGATAATTTCGTTGTGCAGATAGTTTCTTAGGATCAAGAAATGCCGGTAGCTTAAACCAGCAAAGAACTCAACTTCACCCGTATTTTCGAAATTCTTTTTTAGAGTTTCTATTAGTTCCGCGGATTCGCTGTTTGTTATGTGATCGGCAGAATAATCAACTAGGATTCCATCCTTTTCTGTGATGAGGTTGCATCTATACGCTACGTCATTTTCGTCTAACCGAATGTTTCTAGCAGCAGCTTCGAATGGACCTCTTCCAGTGTAAAATCTTCTGGGATCATAACCGAGAACTGAAAGGATTGCGGTGCCTGAACCCGGAGTTAACCCCTCTGGCACGGTTCTGAGGAGTCCACTGCATCCTTTAGCTGCGATCATGTCCATGTTTGGTTTGTTTGCCGCTTGGAGAGGAGTCTTATTGCCCAATTCAGGAACTGGATAATCAGCCATTCCATCTCCAACAATAAGTAAGTACTTCATTTGTTCATGCAGACCTTCTCATGCCGCTTCTTAGTTCAGTTCGGTTACACTTGTTTTGCAATGTCTTCCTCTATTTCTTTTTCGTTTTTAGGTGCTAATTTCTCTTTCTATAGCGGGCAAACGAATTGTTACAAAAGGGATGAACATACAAAATATAGTCAGGAAATTATTAGTTAGAATCCATAAATGTTTTACCAGTTGTTGCTTCCGTACTAACCATGGATCCTAACGAATTCCTTTTCCTAATTCTGCCTCTAGCAGCGCTGGTGGCCATTCTTGTAGTTGTAGTGTTTTACTTGGCAAAAAAAGAGGATACTATGCAACATAAAGAGGTGGAAACACTGAACGAGTTAATGCGCACGGGAACAGTCGACAAGGAAAACTTCTCCGCGGCGCTTCAAGGCTTGGTTCGTGATAAAATAATTGATGAAGACTCCTGTGAACGGTTAAGAAAACTGCTTGAAGACTCCTTCAATGAAGCCGAGGAAACATGTTCCCAACCAGAGCCCGCATAACAGCCATATACCAGTCAGACTTGGAAACGTCCTTTTTCCAGTATCGTAACGGTCTCACCGTCTTCTTTGGTCACCTTTACTGTGGGATCGGAGATAAGCAGGTCCATGTGATTCTTTGACGGGTTTTTGCCTCCAGGCATGTCCGTGTTTGCCCCAAAGGCCACATGGGCTGTCCCAAACATTTTTTCTGCCTCAAGAAACTCCTGTACAAACCTCGCTTTAGGATTGATTCCGAAGGCGAATTCGCCCACAACGTCAGACCAGTCGTCGGTTTGAAAAGTTTTTTCGATTCTGCGCAGGTGGTCTTTGTCCTCCGAAAACACGCTTTCCACTCTGCCATTCTTGGCTGTGACTTGCACTGGTTTTCTTAGTTTTCCGATTCCGCCGATCGCCATGTCGCACACAAGTTTTCCATTCAAGGAATCTTCGACAGGCGCAACGATGACTTCGCCCGTGGGGAGATTCATCCATTTCATTGTCTTCCTGTCTAGCTTTGTGTCGGTGAAGAATTTTCTGTTTTGTGTGCTCAACGTCAGGTTGGTTCCTGCTGGATTGCTAATATCCACTGATACTGTATTCTCTAGGGTGCGGATGAGACTCTCTGCGTGACTTTGCATGCTTTTATGCTCTTCTGGGGTAAGGGCTAAGGCGCCTTCGGTGAGCATGTTCGCTGTTACTCCGGGGCAATGTCCCAGACGTGATTTGTGGTCTTGTGTTTCCGTTTTTATGAGTTTTATTCGGAAGGGCGTCTCTTCACGGTTTCCTTTTAATAGGTTGATGTAAATGTCTGATTTCTGTGTTAGAATCTCTTGGAGATGCTCCGGAATTTCTGTTCGCGGTTGTTTTGATGTTCTGAGAATTACGAGTCTTGTCCATAATCCTAGGGCTAAAGCGCCAGTTGCGAAGGCTTCTCCAACCTCGGTTTTTTCTTCATCGCAGACTATGAGGATTCTTTCGCCGCCAACAGCCTCAAGAACATTTTCTAGCGCGTTTTTAGATGCTTCCCAAGCCTCCAAGCAATCACCTCAACGTCGTGTTTTATGTAAAATGTCGAGTCTACACAGATAATTCTTACTTTTTGTGTAAGAGAGGCAGATGCTGTTAAGAGGCATGGTGTACTTCAATTCTTTTCAGTAACGATTGTGTATAAGCGAAAATTCAGAAAAAAGCTGTTTTCAACAATACGCTGTTATTAGGGTCCTAATATGATTGTTCGTTGTTTGGTGTTTTAGGTAGTCTCTGTTTGCAGATTATGATTAGCAAAGTTGCAATAAGGAGCAAAGGCAGAATGGTCCATGATGGAAACTCTGGGATTATGAACTCTTCCATTGGTGGATAGTTGTCTTGGTTGTTTTGATCAATAACGTAAGGTGTATCTCCTATGCCGTCACCGTTGTTGCCTGTGCCGTTGTAGTTGCTCCAGTAGTTTCCAGTTGTGCCGTTATCCCAAAAGTTCACGGATAACGCATGAGGATACCAAGGTTGTTCCCAAATACTGTCATATACCTGTTTTGTGTTATTGACGAAGCTATTACCATAAATACTATTGTTATAAGATTGATGGAAATAAATGCCCCTTTCATTGTCCATCAAAGTGTTTCCAATAATTTTGTTGTAATTACTTTCTCCTAGAAAACTGATGCCCTGATGGTTGCTTGCTATAAGATTTCTAAAAATAGTGTTATTGTTTGCGCCCACTAGGTGGATACCAGCGCCAATTATTTGAATATTTTTGATTGTTACGTTGTTTCTGTAGGTTATATCGATTCCTACTTCGGCTCCATTACCTTGAAGCGTGAAGTCTGCGCCATCAATTAGGATGTTATCTCTTTCAACCACAATTTTTTGTTCTATAATATTGTCTGTGAAGGTGTAGACGTTTCCCTCTCGATGAATTTTATCTGTTTCTTCAACGCTTCCATCAGCTCGGATGTAAATTGTGCTTTCTGTCTTCACTACGGTAAAGTAAACTGATGAACTGCCCTGATGCGTGTCATCAGATTTCACAGTGACATTCAGTAAATGTGATCCTTCGGACAGGTCTTGCAGGGTTGTGTTGTATGTACAGTTTATTACGTGTAATAGACCAGACCAGAAGTTAATGTCGGGTTGTGTTGTGTACGATGTAACCATCATGGAGGTAACGTTTTTCCATTCGCCGTTATCAAGGCTGTAATTGCAAGTGACGTTTTGAAGCGAAACTTCATCGGATGGGGCGTCTGTTCCAAAGTAGAGTGTTGCATTGACAATTAACGGAAGGGTTGATTCAGAATAAGACCCATTAGGCGACTGAATGGACACATGCACCGAATAAGCTGGGGTTGCACTGGCATCGACAAAACTTGCAAACTGAAAACCAACTAAAATTGAAGCTAAGAACGCCCAGATTATAGTTAGTGAAAACGCAGTTCTTTTCACCGCCCCCTCCTCCATCTATTAGATTTGCTCAAGATACGCCTGTAAATGACAGCTACCACTATTACAACAACTAACAAAATCAGCAGAGGCATCCAGGAAGGAAACTCTGGGATGTATCCCAATGGAATATACTGTTCATTATTCTTCTTGTATGTAAATCCGGCATCTTCGTGGAAGCTTCCTCCAATGGCGTATAAGGTGTCATTTAGGACCGCTAGTCCAAAGTAATTGCGGCGGGTTGGCATTGCTGTGGCAGTAGTCCAGGTGTCTGCTTCTGGATTATAAACATAATGTTTGTCCGCGCCCAGAACGTGTATTCTTTTTGGCGCAAAAACTCCCGTGGTTGAAGCAGCAACGAAACTTCCGTTAATCGGAATTGGCGTCCCGTAACTCCAAGTATCAGTCTCTGGGTCATAAATTTGGTTTAAGTTTGTAGCATTTCGAAAAGGCTTCACTCGCCCACCAATCACATAAATTTTATTGTCGACAACTGCAGACGCGTAACTACAGACCGCATTAGGTATTGGCGTTTTAGTGGTCCAGTTATCTGTGGCTGGATCATAAACCTCGTTTACGTTTGTAATGTCAGGTCCATAATTTGTTGTTGCTCCACCTATGACATAGATTTTGTCGCCAACGACGTTTGCGCCCATCCGCCCTCTAGGAGTAGGCAAATCCGCTCCGTTTTCCCAAGTATCTGTTGCCGGATTGTAGACCAAATTTGTGTAATTCTTATGGGGTCCAAATGGTCCAAAATCTCCTCCCATCACGTAGATAAGATTGTTGTGAACGGCAACGCCAAAAGCATCCACTAGACTGGGTATAGCCTTTTTTGTTTCCCAATTGTCCGTTAAAGGATCATAGACTTGGTTATTGTCAACAGCACACCCACCAACGATCAAACCCCCCATGGCGTATATCTTCCCGTCTACAACCGCAACTCCAAGTGCATATCTTGCAGTGGGCATGGACTCCTTCGAGGCCCAAGAATCCTCAGATGCTTCAACCGAGGGAACAGCAACAGCTGATAGAGAAAGCGAAATAATCAGTAATAGAGTGGATATAGTCGTGGGGTTTTTCACCTCACCCTTCTCCTGTGATTAGCTTTGTGTAAGGTATGCCTGTAAATAACCGCAATGACTGTGAACGAAAACAGCATTATCAGCAGTGGAGTCCATGAGGGAAACTCTGGGATTTGGGCGGTTTCCACAAGTGGATAGTGGTCCTGATTGTTTGTGTCAATTACGTAAGGTGTGTCGCCTATGCCGTCGCCATTTGAATCTACTCCCGTGTAGTCGCTCCAGTAATTGCCTGTAGTATCATCGTTCCAACTGTTCTCTGAGGGAGACGCTGAATCGGGAAACTCTTCGATAGTATCGTAAACCTGGATCGCGTTATCGATGAAGTTATTCTGGTAAAATATGTTGTTTGAGGACTGACTGAAGTATACGCCTTTGCCGTTGTTTGCTATGTTGTTTTTGGTTATCTTGTTGTGCTTGGGGTCACCTCCAAGGTAGATGCCGCAATTGTTGTTTACAATGTTGTTGTCAACTATGGTGTTATGTTGGCAGGCAGAGCCGGAAAGAAAGATGCCATCCTCGTTGTTTTCTATGCTGTTTCCCTCTACGAGATCATTAGAGGAGCTGCGAAGTAGGATGCCAAAATTTGTGTTTTCTGATACATTGTTTCCGATTATGTCATTGTAGTTAGAGGGGTTAGGATTGAACTCGGACCAGATGCCGTTGCCGTTGTCCGTCATGCTGTTTCCAATTATGCTATTATGACTAGAGGCATTATAGAGTAGAATCGCCACACGGTTTCCTGTTATTGTGTTTCCTTCTATTCGGTTATTCATGGAAGAATGGAACGCAATAGCGTTTTCGTTGTCTGTTATAGTGTTTCCAGTAATGATGAGGTTTGAAGAACTGAGGATGTTTATGCATGTGCGGAATTGTTTGAGCTCCAGATTCTTGATTGTTACGCCGCTTCTGTTTGCCATCTTTATTCCATTTCCGCTTGTGTTTCCTTGCAGAGTGTAGCCTGCGCCGTCAACCACAATGTTGTCCCGTTGAATTTCAAGAGTGTGATCAGCAATGTTTCCTGTGAAAGTGTAGACTTCGCCATTTCGTTGAATAGCTGCTGGAGGATCAACAGTTCCATCACTTCTGATATAGATACTCGGCAGACTTGGTGGAGGCGGAATGAAATTTGCTGCCGCCAAATTAACGACCTGCACTCCAATAGCTGCTGAGAATAAAAGTAGCGAAATGAAAGCTGCTGTTAACACCTGTTTCTTTTTCATTTTTTGTCTCCCCGTTTTTTGTGTTTAAGGGACAGAATGCCAACCATAGCAACCACTGCTATAACTATCATGGCTACAAGGGCATAACCGTACTCTGTCCATAAAGTTGAACCTAAGAAACCGGAGTTAGTTTGTTCTGAATCCTTGCCCTCATGGAAGGATATCAGCAGGTCTCCGGGAAGTGGTTGTGAGTACTCGGATACAACTTGAAGCGTCACTGTTTCTGCTGCATCCTCTTTTGTGACTGTATACTCCACCGGATTCAATGTTCCATCAACTGCTATGGTATTGGTTTGAAGGTCTGTGTAGTCTGTTTCGAATCTTATGTTAAAGTGGGCTGTGGATTTGTTGCTCCACGGCGACAGATACGGGCTTATGTTCAGGTCATACAGAAACGTGTAGCTTCCATTCATCACCATAATGGGGTGCTCATAATGAATCTTCAGCATGAACTGGTCTGGAACAGGGTGGATTGTGCAGGAAATCATGGGCCAGTCGCCAATGGCGGTATAATGCAGCGCATCAGGAAAGGTTTGGGTGTAGTTGCTCCAATCGAGTTCTGTTTCATCCACTTTCACGGAGATGTTGGTTGTACCTGGAGGCGTAGGATAAACCATTGGCAGTGTGTCGCTAGTAAAGGTAAACCATGTGTTGTTCATTCCACCTGATGGGTCTTGGCATTCAATACCGAATTTATGTAGGGGGAATGTTCCGTCCACTTTTGCCCATAACCTTCCATTAACCCGAGAAATCGTGTAATTGATGTATTCTTCAGGCATTTCAAGCGAATAAACTGGAGTGGGATTCGCCGCTGCCAATGGGGTAAACTGTAATCCAGCAATCGGTAACAGAAGGCACAAGAAAACTGTGAAAAACAAACGTGCTCGCATACTCATCCTCAAATTTTTAGTTATTTCCTCTCTAGCAGTTCATGTTTACAGCTCATCCGTTTCTTGTTTCTTAGTTTTATTAGTCTCTGTTTGTAGATGGTTACGGCAACTGTCAACACCGCGAGAACAAGTAGCATTGCAATCCATGATGGAACTTCTGGAAGTACCTCTGGAGTGTCAACTGGAGTCATAAGCGGATAACGGTCTGTGTTGTTATCGTCAATTACGTAGGGTGTTTCGCTTATGCTGTCGCCATTCAAGTCCACACCTGTGTAGTTGCTCCAGTAGTTGCCTTCTTCGCCGTTATCCCAGAAGTTAGAGGTTGACCACCAAGCAAAGTCGACGTTTTCGGTGTTGACCACAAAGTTGTTGTGGTAGAACGTGTTGTTGGTGGAATATGGGAACCTTGAATCTGGAACCTGAGGGTTAACGATGTAAACCCCAATTTTGTTGTTGGCTAGGTGGTTCTCATAAACAGTATTGTCGAAAGAGCCTTCAATTTTGATTCCACACTCGGTTTTAGATGTTATGTTGTTTCCGGAAACTAGATTATTTGAAGAGCTGCCCGAAAGGATTACGCCGTAAAGACCGCCCACCATAGTGTTTTCTGTGATTATGTTATAATGTGACCTATCGCCTAGCCTGATGCTTCTATCGTTTTCGAAATAATTTTGAGAGATAATCGTGTTGTTGCAACTCATCTCAACACTATACTGGGTAGCAGTGAAATCGTTTCCAGTAACATTGTTGAATGCCCCATCGCCCCTGACGCCGTAGCCGTCGCCTAGCATTCTGTTTTCAGTGATTTGATTGTGAGAAGAAAAAATGAGAAGGTAAACGCAGTTGGTGCTGTTGATTCTGTTTCCAGTGATGATGTTGCTCGATGAATTGTGTAGCACTATGCCGATGCCGAATTGGTTGATGCAAACATTCTTGATTGTCACGTTACTCCTGTGTAATAGTACTATTCCTGTATGCGAGCGGACATCCTCTGATGAAATGGTGAAGCCTCTTCCGTCAATCACGATGTTATCGCGCTGAACTGTAATGGTGGAGTTAGTGAGGTCGCTCATGAACGTATAGACGTTTCCCACTCGTTGAATAGGAACTGTTGAAGGCTCAATGCTTCCATCACTGTTAATGTAAATGTGTAATATGGGCGGTATAAATATCATATTCGCCCCTACTAAGTTAACGAACAGCACTCCAATAATTACTGAACACAAAAGGACTGAAGTGAATGCTGTTGCTAAAAACCGTTTTCTTTTTGATTTGTCCTCACCCACCTTTTGGCGTTTAAGGAACAGCAAGCATCCAGCTATTGCCACAAGAACTGCTGTTACAGTGGCTATTGTGTAAAAGTGTTCCATTTTTGAACTTGAAGCAAAATAACCAAAGAAAAATGATAATATCACTAAAGGAAGTATTAATGCATATTTGTTCATGTTGGGTTCTCCAACAATTCATTATTCAGCGAACATACAATAAAAGATTTTTTGTAAAGGTTTCTTGACCTATCAAATGATACAGTCAAAACAGTTTAGTCAAGATTTCTTGACCAAAAATCTTTTTCATTTCCTTTAGCAAAGATATTGTTGGTGCCCATTGTGAAGGAAGTAGGGGCTGTTCTAATTGTATTGCTAGTTCTTTCTTTTGTTCTATCAACTTTTTCGTTACCACTAGTTAGTGCAACTGAGGATTCTTGGACGACCATGGAGCCTATGCCTACGGCTAGAAATGGTTTTGGGGTTGCTGTCGTAGATGGTAAGATTTATGCGATTGGTGGTTCGAATGGCAGCCTTCTCGGTATCAACGAAATGTATGATCCAGTTACAGATACTTGGACCACGAAAACGCCTATGCCAACTCCGAGAATTGGATTTGGAATACTTGTGTATCAGAACAAAATATACGTAATAGGAGGACAAATCGGTCTCTTCCCTCAAGCTGTTACAGGGGCTAACGAAGTTTATGATCCCTCAACGGATACGTGGGAGAGTAAAACGGGGATTCCAGAGGCTAGAGACGGGTTCCGCGCAAACGTTGTGAACGATAAAATCTACCTGATAAGTGGATTCGGTACGCCTTTCATACCTTATCCTAATTCTGGTGAAAACCTCGTTTATGATCCTGCAAATGATTCTTGGAGCACAAAGGCTTCAATACTAACTCCTGTTCATTGGTACGCATCTGAGGTCGTCGACAACAAAATCTGCATAATAGGCGGTCGTGATTTCTCATTAAACATTATATACAATTTGACCCAAATTTATGATACGGAAACAGACACGTGGAGTTACGGGACCTCAATTCCAACTAATATAAGTCTTGGGGCTGCGGGCGCAACTACTGGCGCAATGGCGCCAACGAGAATCTACGTTATAGGTGGTTTCACCTCTTTTGATTATGATGCTATCAGCCTGAATTATGTCTATGATCCTGAAGGAGATGTCTGGAGTATGGGCACTTCAATGTCGACCCCTCGCTATAGCTTAGGTGTTGCGGTTGTAAATGATACGTTATACGCGATTGGAGGTAAATCTGGAGATAACTACCTAGCGGTAAATGAAAAGTATACACCACTCGGATACATTCCAGAGTTTCCCTCATGGATTATTTTGCCATTATTCTTGGTGGCAACCTTGGCGGTCATAGTCTGCAAGAAGAAAACTAGAAGCCTTTCAGCTTGAAAAAAGCCGAAGCTAATTATGGAAAGCGAATTTTCTGAAAAAGCTGTTTTTCAACAATCTGCTGTTATTAGGAGCCTATTAGTATCCTGCTTTCTGCATTATTTTCTTCACTGAATTGTAGGCTAAGGATGATTCGGGTAGGTCAAGTAGGGGCTTCCCATAGAGAACGTAGTTTTCCACTTCTTTGTCGTGGCTGATTTTTCCCAAGTATTGCAGCTTTGTTCTTTTTTCAACTTCTTCCTCCCATTCTTCTGGAACCCTGCTGCCTCCGACCACGTAGAAGTTGTTGAAGTCTATTTTTACTTCCTTGGCGACCCTGTATGCTCTTTCCACGTGATTGAAGGATTTCTGGGAAGGATCAATAATGTCGAATATGTCGTCGACCTGAGAAGCTATTCGTCTGTTCAAGTGTTCCAGTCCACCCGGAGAATCAATGAGAACATAACTGTACGACTTTGTTAAACTCTCCAGAACCTTCTTCAAAGCAGCGTCCGGAAGACAGTAGCAGCCCTCTATGAATTTTGTTCCGATAGCCATCAAGTCGAAGTAATCTCCTTCGTAGAGTCCCAATTCCCAGATTTTGCTTTCAAGCCGCTCTGAGGGGGGAATCCCAACGGTTGTGCCTCCTCTATCCAAAAAAGTTTCAATAAGCAACTCGGACACCGTCTTCCTTCCCTCTTCTCTGAGGTCTATCCCAACCATCTCTGCCAAGTTCTGATCCGGGTCAACATCTACAAGAAGTAGGGGAGTCTCACCTTTTTCAATAAAGTATTTGGTCATGAGAGCAACAAACGTTGTTTTGCCGCTGCCTCCTCTACCCATTGTAACGAATCTCTTCATTTAGTTATCCCATCCACCAACTCTTACGAACTAAATTGCTTCACATAATTTATACTTATTCGATAGGCACTTTCTGCTCCATTTTGTAGTCAGTAACAACCTTAATGGTGCCACGAAAGGCAGCATCAAGTTCCGT
>Ga0307430_1002597_pt1 | contig 11819 bp, 9 predicted proteins | sample SalMarWE160130MG_FD_202159 | JGI IMG/M metagenome (GOLD analysis project Ga0307430, IMG submission 202159) | Salt marsh sediment microbial communities from the Plum Island Ecosystem LTER, Massachusetts, United States - WE1603-130 | ecosystem: Environmental > Aquatic > Marine > Intertidal zone >... | reverse complement strand
CCTACGACCTGGGCGAGGTGACGGAGCTGTCGAAGATGGTCGTGTACAACTACAACGAGGTGAATAGCGGGTCGCGCGGCGTGAAGGTGGCCGACATCTATTCGTCGACCAACGGCACCGACTGGGCTTTGTTCGACACGGTCGAATTCGACCTAGCACCGGGCGACGACACGAACCCTGGTCAGGAGGTCAACCTCGGTGGACTCAGCGCGCAGTACGTCAAATTCGACGTCGACATGAATTACCAACAAAGCGACTACAGTTTCGCCGGCCTGAGCGAAGTCGATTTCTACGTTGGCAGCGGCGTGCAGATCCCCGGCGACGCCGACGGCGATGGGTACGTGGACGAGGACGACGCGGCGATCTTGGCCCAGAACTGGGGAACGACTACCGGCGCGACGTGGGGGATGGGTGATTTCACGGGCGAAGGCGCGGTCAACGCGGCCGACGCGGCGGTCATGGCCGCTAACTGGAACCCACCCGTCGCCGAGTCGGCCAGTGTGCCCGAGCCGTCGATCCTCGTCATGATCGGCTCTCTGCTGGCGTTTGCCTTGTGGAGAAAACGCGTGTTGTAGAGGTGCTGCAACGGCATGCAGCAGTTTCCGTTGTACAGAGTGGGGGGAGTGTCCGTCGTTGGGCATTCCTCCCACACCGTTTCCAGACCACGGTTTTTGGGACAAGAAAGAATGAGACAATCGACTGCAAAAGGATTCACGTTGGTCGAACTCTTGGTGGTCATCGCCATCATCGGCATTTTGGTCGCCCTGTTGTTGCCCGCCGTACAGGCGGCGCGCGAGGCGGCTCGACGCATTCAGTGCAGCAATCATTTGAAGCAGTTCGGCGTAGCGGCCCATAGTCATCTCGATGCGCACGGCCACTTTCCGACTAACGGTTGGGGGTGCTTCTGGATCGGTGACCCTGAACGAGGCGTCGACCGTCTTCAACCTATTGCCGTACATGGAGCAGGAAAACGTATATAATCTGCAGTCGGGTCTGCCTTTCCGAAGCGGGGATCGCATGATGGCGGCCAAGGCGATGCTCGAGATGCCGATCGCGACGTTCAACTGTCCGAGCCGGCGTGCGGCTGCCTTATACCCCACCGGTTTTTCGGGCCCCATGCAGATCATGCCGAAGTACTCCGCAAAACTGACCGAAGTGGCTCGAAGTGACTACGCGTCCAACGGGGGAACTCTGTTTCAAGACGCCTTGTTTGGTGGAAACGGCTTCACGTACTGGGGGCCACCAAGTATCGAGGTCGCCGAGTCCGACGCGGGCCAAGTGGCTTGGGAAATGATTGCCAACAGGGCCAACGGCGTGTTCTATCCGGGCAGCGAGCTTAAGATTGCTGATATCGAAGACGGTACCACCCATACGTACATGTTCGGTGAGAAGTACATGAACGCGGATTGGTACACTACCGGGTATGACGCGGGTGACAATGAATACATGCTCATGGGCGACAATGGGGACATTACCCGATGGGCCGGAGAGGCGGAGAACTATCCTCCTAAGCAAGATACGCCGGGCTACCACCATTGGAGGCTCTTCGGCTCGGCCCATGCCGGGACGTTCAACATGGTCTTTTGCGACGGGGGCGTCCGCCCGATCGCCTACGACATCGACCTGGTGATCCATGGGCGGCTCGCAAATCGTAAGGACGGAGTGCCAGTCGACTACTGATCGCCGTAGTGGGTGTCACTCGGCCATGCGCGGGCAAGCCGTCGCGTGACGGCGAGGTGGTTGACATGAGTGCGTATGAGCGTCGTGGCTGCACGAATGGGAGTGAAAGGAGTAGAATCGTTTGTACTGGGCGGTTGTCTTCGGCATACGACGCGTCGCCAGATTGGAATCGCACTGACGAAGTCGGAGTAATTCGGCGACGGGTTCCGTCCGTGCGCCGCGTGGAGTCGTTGTCCTTGTGGCACGGCCAAACGTTTGTGAAAACGGATCATCGACTCATGATATTGGTTCGATTTGCCACGGGACACGAGGACGAAGGTTAATGGCAACGGAAACGAGGACGCGCACGGAAACAATGACCCCGCGCCAACGGGTGCTTGCGGCGATCAACCACGAGGTGCCCGACCGCGTGCCGATCGACTTGGGGGGGAATCAGACCGGAATCCACAAGTTCGCCTACCGTGCGCTCGTCGATCACTTGGGGATCGAGGACGACGTTCGGATTATGGACGCGGTGCAACAGTTGGCCGAGCCGTGCGAGGCGTTGCTCCAGCGTCTTCGCGTCGATACGCGATACATCGCCGCGGGGGCGGCCACGGGATTCGACGGCGAGGTCCGGCTCACCGAGCGCCGCGGGCGGCTCTGGCATAACCTGACCGATGAGTTCGGCGTGACCTGGAGCATGCCGGACGACCAGCGGCTTTACATGGACGTTTCGCACCACCCCCTGGCCGACGCCACCATCGAGGAAGTCGAGGCGTATCCGTTTCCGAGGGGTGACGACCCGGGGCGATTCGTCGGCTTGCGCCAACGGGCGCTGAACGTCCGCAACCATACGCCCTACGCTCTGGTGAGCGGGATCTCGGGCGTGATTTACGAGACGTGCTGGTACATGCGGGGGCTCGAGGCCTGGTACGTCGATTTGCTGATGCAGCCGGAGTTCTGCGAGGCATTGCTCGATAAGGTCCTCGCGTTCTGGATGGATTGGTTCCGGGTGTTTCTCGACGAGGTCGGCGATCTGGTGGACGTCATCACCGTCGGGGATGATCTGGCCGGGCAGGAGGGGCCGCTGTTCCGGCCGGCGCTGTACCGCGAAATCGTCAAACCGCGTCAGAAGTGTCTGCTGCAGTACATTCGATCGCGGACCGAGGCGAAGATTTGGTATCACACGTGCGGCGCGTGCCATGAGTACATCCCCGATTTGCGCGACAACGGCGTGGATATTCTCAATCCGGTCCAGATCAGCGCGAAAGACATGGACCCGGCGGCGCTCAAGGAACGATTTGGCGAGACGATGGTGTTTTGGGGTGGGGCGATCGACGCTCAGCACATCCTTCCCGTCGCCTCGCCCGAGGACGTCCGGCAACACGTGCGTCGCCATCTGAAAGTCTTCAAGCCGGGCGGCGGATATGTCTTTAATAACGTCCACAACATCCAGGCCGGCGTGCCACCGGAGAACGTCATGGCGATGTACGACGCGGCGTATCGGTTTGGGTTCTACGGGTGACTGGGCGGAACCGCTTCTCGGCGGGTTCTCCGAGGGGGCATGGCCTCGTTTTTGACCTGTCGTCTGATGGGCTGGCTGGACATGCCGGCCGGTAGACGTTACAGTGTCCGAGGTGGACCTTACGACTCTTTGCACCCCCGGCGGAGGATGGTGATGAAGAAGGCGGCGATCGAAGCGGCCTACGGCCTGGCCAAGGAGCGCTATGCGGAACTGGGCGTCGACACGGAAGGAGCGATGCGGACGCTGGCCGGCGTGCCCATCTCGCTCCATTGCTGGCAAGGGGACGACGTCGGTGGGTTCGAGAACCAGGGCTCGCTGGCCGACGGCGGGATTATGGCCACCGGTAACTATCCCGGCAAGGCGCGAAATGCCGATGAACTGCGTGCCGATCTGGAGGAGGTGCTCGGTCTGTTGCCGGGTCGCCACCGGCTGAACCTGCACGCGATTTACCTCGAAACCGGCGGCCGCCGGGTCGAGCGCGACGAGATCGGCGTCGAACACTTCGCGCGGTGGATCGACTGGGCGGCGGGGCAGCGGATCGGAATGGATTTTAACCCGACGTATTTTGCCCATCCGAAGGCGGCCGACGGATTCACGTTGGCCCATCGCGACCCGGACATCCGGCGGTTTTGGATCGACCACGGAATCGCGTGCCGTCGGATCGCCGGCGAGATCGGCCGCCGGTTGGGTACGACGTGCATTACGAACTTCTGGATTCCCGACGGGTACAAGGACGTGACGATCGACCGGCTGGGGCCGCGCGAACGGCTGCGCGAGTCGCTTGACGTGATATTTGCCGATCCGGTGGACCCGGCGCTGGAGCGGGACGCGATCGAAAGCAAGCTCTTTGGCATCGGGTCGGAGAGCTACGTCGTGGGGTCGCACGAGTTCTATCTCGGGTACGCGGTCCGCAACGGCAAGCTGTTGTGTCTGGACGCGGGCCACTTCCATCCGACCGAGACGATTGCCGACAAGATTTCGTCGGTGCTTGTTTTCCTCGACGAGATTCTGCTGCACGTCAGCCGGGGCGTCCGCTGGGACAGCGACCACGTGGTCACGGCGACCGACGATTTGCGGGCGATCGCCGAGGAGATTGTCCGTGGAGGCTTTCTTGGGCGCGTACACATCGGGTTGGACTTCTTTGACGCGAGCATCAATCGGATCGCCGCCTGGACGATCGGCACGCGGGCGATGATTCGGCAATTGTTGATCGCACTCCTGGAGCCGACGGCGCGGCTCCGCGAGATGGAGGCGAAGGGCGATTTTACGTCGCGGCTTGCACTGGTCGAAGAGGTCAAGACACTTCCGTTCGGCGCTGTCTGGGATTATTACTGCTTGACCAACGACGCCCCGGTCGGCACGGACTGGTTGGTCGAGACGCGGCGGTACGAGGACGAGGTTCTCAGCCGACGGGCCCCGTAGGTCAGGCTGTGCCTGACGATTGCTTTGGCCCGGGTTCGCGTGGCGTCAGGCACAGCTTGACTACGCCTATGCCTGGATTGCTTGCGGACCGACCGGACGGAAGCGGTTGGGGTTTCTCTTGTTGCGTGCGGGCACCCCCCGTCGGGAGCGTTCGCGTAAGTCGTGCAAATCATGCGAGTTGCGGCGACCGAATCGTTGCAATTCCTCCATTTTGGGGTTATAATCGGTCCATCTCGTCGGCGTTTGTGCCGGCGATTCTCAAGGGCGAACAACGACGTCGGAACAGTCGCTTTGCCGTGGATTTCTCTTTGGCCAGGGACCGTCCAGGGGTCGGTAGCAGCGCGACGACCTTATTTCATTTCTTTCAGGAAAACAGCAATGAAACGACTGGTGATGTTTTTCGTGGTGGCATTGGTCCTGGGCGCGGCCAGCACCTGTCTGGCGGTGATGGACGGCCAGGGGGACTACCAGCGGGACGATCTGGGATCCTACTATGCCATCACGGGCGGTAAGTTCATCAACGACCAGACGGTCAACGGACAGTTGGACAGTGGCGGTGCCTTGGCGTTTATCGTTGATGATCCCGTTTGGCACGACTGGGGTTACACGTTCACGATTGACGAGTGGGAAAAGGTCGAGTCGTTTGAGGAGACCGCCGGACTGGCCCTGACGATGAAGTACGAAGACGATCCGGTCTTCGACAATTTCGACAATGAGGACGGTGATTACTACGAGTGTCCCGACGGCCAGGAATCGTGGGAGACGCCCGGGCTCTACGTACACTACTCAATGTCGAACAACTTCGACTGGATCTCAGCGGGCTATTTCATACTCAGCGAAGAAACGACGATCGACGAGATTAAGGGATACTTTGACGAGTACAACGGTTTCGACGCCGACAACCCGCAGATCCATTATCGGATGAACATCTGGTCGAATCTCGACGTCGCGGGGGATGGGTATACGGAGAAAAGACCTGCTGTGGAAAGCATGACCGGCGATGTTTTTTCGTCGGATAGCGTGGCGGGGACATTCGATTGGGGCGACACGGAGATCGATCGCGTTTTTGGCGACGATTCGGGCAACCTGCACGACGACATTCTGTACCTGACGTACACGCTGGATGTGCCGTTGGTGCTTCAGGCGGGCGAGTACTGGTTCAGCCACGACGCGGTGATTCCCGAGCCGGGGGCGGTTGCGCTGTTGGCGTTTGGACTGGTGGTGATCGCTTTTCGGCGCCGGCGTGGGTAGACAATACCCCCCGTGTTCTCCGTGTCTCTGTGGTGAAATCCGTTGCTTCTGGGCCAGCGCTGCGCTATGGCCCAGGCACCCGATGGGTTTTTGGTGGGCGGTGCCCACCCTACTCTGCCCCGCCCTGCCCTACTTCTTTTCTTCCTTCTGCTTTCCTTCCCAGGTTTCTTCGAGGTCGTCGGAGAATTGGTTGCGGATGCCTTCGTCGGCTAGGATTTCCTCGGTGACGTCGAGGAGTTCCTGGCGGTTGAAGACGAGCAGTTCGTAGCGGCCGCACAGGCCGACGGTCAGATATTCGCCCTTGGCGTCGCGGATCAGCTCGACGAGGTGGACCAGGTTTTTGACCTTGGTTCCGTTGATTTCCTCGACCAGGGCAAAGGCCGTCGTGTCGTAGCCCTTGGAAACCTCGTGGGGGAAGAGGCGGTATCCCAGCACCACCAACTCCTCGCCCGGAAACGCCTGGCGATCGTACTGGCGGGAAAGGGCCGAATTGCCGTAGTAGCGGAGGTACCTTTCCATCGCGCCGACCAACTTGGTGGCGATCTCTTGGGTCATGGGGGTGAAGACCATCGGCCCGTGGATGAAATAGCGCGGATAGTCGTTTCCGAGGAAGGGCATCAGGAGATTGTCCTTGGCGACGACGGAGACGTCCAGCTCGAGGGGCTTGCCGTCGCGGAGGATTTTCAGGGGGAGCTTGCCGTCGGTGGCTAGTTTGGGGATGAAATAGGCGAAATTCAAGCGGAGGTCGTCGCGGACCTTTACGTCACCCTGCTGGTCGATCGGGTGGTCGCCGACGTGGGTGACGACGTCCCATCGTCGCAGCGGGCAGTCCTCTTCGCCGATGCGCAGGTCGCGGACCATGAGTCCGTCGTCGCCTTTTTTAAGGCCCAGTCGCTTGCGGAGGGCTTGGTTTTCCGTGGTCTGGAGGTAGACGCTGTGCAGGGCCGGCTTGCCGTCGTAGGTGCCGTCGGCGACGTCGTCGAGAAACCGGGTGATTTCCTCGGCGGCGATGAGGTAGCCGATGTTGTCGGCCTGGCTGACCTTGCTGAAGACGAGGCCGACGATCTTGCCGTCGACGATGGCCGGGCCGCCGCTGTTGCCGGGATTGAGCGCCGCGTCGACCTGGATCCGCAGCGCCGCGCCGCTGTAGTTCAGCTTTGCGTATTCGATCCGCGAGATGATTCCCTCGGTGATCGAGAGCTGGTCGCCTCCTTCGGGATAGCCGTAGACGTTGACAGTGTCCTTGATGTTGGGAATTTCCGTGGCGAAGGGCAAAGGCTCGTGCCCCTCGAAGAACGACTCGTCCTTGACGGTGACGATGGCCAGGTCGAGATCGGGGGCGATGAACTGGACCTTGGCGGTGACCTTCTCGGTCGACTGGTTCGACTGGACGAAGACCTGGCTGGCGTGGAGCACGACGTGGGCGTTGGTGAGGATTCGCTTGCCGTCGATGATCACGCCCGAGCCGGACGCCTTGGTCGGATTGGCCTTGGTCCAGGGTCGGGCGAGATCGGGCGACCGCTGGGTCACGTGCAGCTTGACGAGCACGTCGGTAACCGCGTCCTTGGCCATCGCGCCGGTCGAGGCAAACGCACACGCCGTCCAAATGATCCAACCGCTGAGTTTCATGGTGTTGTCTCCTGAAGAAGTGGTTTATACTTGGTGGGATTGGGCCAGGCAAGGCCGATCTCTGATCGTAATGTGCGGCGACGGGGTTGTCCAGGGTTGCGGCGTCCGGAAAAAGGGGACTGGCTCCGTTGCCTCGACAAAGTCTTCTCCGCAAAAACGGTCTCCGGCAACGGTGCCTGTCCCCTTTTTCGGCCCGCTGACGCTTCGGGTTAGTATGTCGTGGCGTTACGAGGGGTGGCGGCTGAGGCTGAAGATGGGCAGGAGCAAGGCCATGGCGATTCCGCCGACCACGACGCCCATCACGGCGATCATGATGGGCTCGATCAGGCTGGTGGTGGTTTTCAGGGCGGACTCGACTTCCTGGTCGTAGTAGTTGCTGACCCGATCGAGCACGTAGTCGAGTTTTCCGGTTTCCTCGCCCGAGGCGATCATCTGGTTGAGGACATTGGGCATGAGGGGGTTGCCGGCCAGGGCGTCGCTGATGCGTTGGCCGGCCGTCACTTGATTGAGCACGTAATCCCACATTCTCTTGTAGTGAATGTTGCCGGCAACCTCGCCCGAGAGCTGGATCGACTCGACCACGGGCACGCCGGAGGAGATCATGGTGGCCAGCGTGCGGATGCTCCGGCTGATGATTACCTTGCGATAGGTTTTGCCGACCAGGGGGCAGTGGATTTTGACCCAGTCCCAGGCCACGCGTCCCTGCTCGGTGCGACGTCCGAAGATGAAACCCAGGACGAGCAAGACGGCCAGCAAGGCCCAAAGATACCAGTAGTTCATGAGCACCCCGGAGATGCCCATCAGGAACTTGGTGGGTCCCGGCAGCTCGGTTCCGCGAGCCTTGAACAACGGAGTGAACTTGGGCATGATGAACGTCAGCAGGAAGATCGTCACGGCGATGGCCGCGAACATCATCACGCCGGGATAGATCATGGCGGCGCGGACTCGGCCGCGGGTCTCGACCTCCTTGCGGAGGTAGCCCGCGATGCGGTCAAGCATTTCGCCGAGGCTTCCGGTGGCTTCGGCCGCGCGGACCAACGAGACGTAGGTTTGGTTGAACTGTTTGGGGTGTTTGGCGAGGGCGGAGGAGAAGTCTCCGCCGGCCTCGACCGATTTCTGAAGATCTTCAAGAACCTTGCGGAGCGTTGGGTTCTCTTCCTGCACGATGATACCGGCCAGCGCCGTGGAAAGCGTGATGCCCGTGTCGACCATGATCGACAACTGGCTGGTGGTGTAGATGATTTCGTTCTTGGTGACGCGCCGCGTGAAAAGGGGATTGTCGACGTGCCGCTGGACGTCGAGAACCTCGAGTCCGTCGCGGCGGAGTTGCTGCGTGGCGTCTTCGGGGCTGGCTGCCTCGAGCGTCCCTTCGTGGGTGTGTCCCAACGGATCGCGGGCACGATAGTCGTAGGTCATGGGAGTTGAGGGTTGAGGGTTGAGGGTTGAGGGTTGAGGGTTGAGGGTTGAGGGTTGAGGGTTGAGAGTTGAGAGTTGGGGCCATTCTAACTCCTAACTCCTAACTTTTGCTTACCGCAGATCGCCGGCGATCTGGAAAACCTCTTCGATGGTGGTGATGCCCTCGCGGACCTTCCGGAATCCGTCGTGCCGCAGGGTGACCATGCCTTCCTGTTTGGCGATTTTCTTGATATTGCCGGTGGTTGGACTGCTCGAAATGACGTCGCGCAGCTCGTCGGTGACGACCAACAGTTCATGGACGGCAATTCGGCCCTTGAAGCCCGTGTTGCGGCAGTTCTTGCAGCCGACGCCCTTGTAGAAGTCTTCGAGTTGGCAGTCCATGCGATCCAGTGCGTGTCGGATGCTGCGGGCCGGCTCGTAGGCCTCGCGGCACTTATGACAGACGCGGCGGACGAGGCGTTGGGCGAGGACCATGTTCAGCGCCGCGCCGATCAGGTAGGGCTCGACGCCCATGTTGACCAGGCGGGTGACGGCGGAGCAGGCGTCGTTCGTGTGGAGCGTGCTGAAGACGAGGTGGCCGGTCAGGGCGGCTTGGATAGCCGTTCGCGCGGTCTCTTCGTCGCGGATTTCGCCGACCATGATGATGTCGGGGTCTTGACGCAAAAGGGTGCGCAGCGCCTTGGAAAACGTCAATCCGATTTTGCTTTGAACTTGGAACTGGTTGATCAGCGGCAGGTGGTATTCGATCGGGTCCTCGACCGTGCAGACGTTGTTTTCCATCGTGCTGATGGCGTTCAGGGCGGCGTAGAGCGTGGTGGATTTGCCGCTGCCGGTGGGGCCGGTCACGAGCACGATGCCGTTGGGGGCCAGGATTTGTTCGCGGAACGCGGTGAGCACGTCCTCGGCGAAGCCCAGGTCTTCGAGGTTGAGCGAGACGCTTCGGGTGTCGAGGACGCGGATGACGGTTTTCTCGCCCCGGTTCGTGGGAAACGTGCTGATGCGAAGGTCGATCTTTCGCCCCTCGAGCATGACGTGAATGCGGCCGTCCTGGGGAAGCCGTCGCTCGCTGATGTCCATCGACGCCATGATTTTCACGCGGCTGTTGACGGCCGAAAGAAGATGCTGGGGGACCTCGAGCGATTTGTGCAGGCGGCCGTCGATGCGATAGCGCACGCGGAGGCAGCGCTCGGCCGGCTCGATGTGGATGTCGCTGGCTCCCTCGCGGACGGCGTTGAAGATGACGTAGTTGACCAGCCGGATGACGGGCGACTGGCCGGCGATTTCCTCGACGTCGCCGATGTCCTCAATGGCTTCCTCGATCAGGGTGACGTTGGCCGACTCCGAGTCCTCGATGATGTCGTCGATGACGAAGACCTTGGAGTTGGGCAGGCCGGTGATGACGCGGCGGATGTCGCGCGGCGTGGCGGCGACGATGGCTACCTCGAGGTTGGTGAGCCCGCGGAGTTCGTCGACGAGAAAGAGGTTCGACGGTTCGGAGACGGCGGTGATGAGCATGCCGTGAACGATGAACAGCGGCATGACCAGGTTGTTCTCGACGTACTCGCGCGGGAGAACGTCGACGACCTTGGGGTCATACATGCGGGCGTCGAGCTTGGCGTAGGGAACGCCGTACTCCTTGGCCAGGCACTCGACGATCTGATCTTCGGTGCAGTATTCGAGATCGACGAGGACCTCGCCGAGGAGCTTGTTGCGTCCTCCGCGTTTCTGTTCCTTGAGCGCGTCTTGGAGTTGCTCGTCGGTGAGGTAGCCTTCGACGACCAGGAGATCGCCCAAGCGGCGCGGCGTGCTGACGTTGGTATTGCTCATGGCCACCTGATCTCTAATCCCCGACTCCCGATTCGTCCGCGGACTTCCGTCTGCGGCTATCAAGGCTCGTCTCTGACTCCTGACTCCTACTGAAAACTTTTTACGGCGTCGATGACGCTTTGGAACACGTCGATGTGTTGGTCGATTCGCGTGATTTCGAGGATTTTTCGATTGGTGGCGTTGGTCGCGGCGATCTTGATCTGGCCGCCCTGCTGCTGCAAGGCGTCCTGCGCGTCGAGCAAGGCCGTGAGGCCCTCGCTGTCGAAGTTTTCGGTGCTGTCGACGTCCAGAACGATGTTCTTGCGGTCGAGTTTGGACACGTACAGTTCGAGTTGCGAGGCCGTTTCACCGGCAAGCTCTTCGGGCGTATGGACCACGATCACGTTGCCGAAGATTTCGCTGGGCAAGTTCAACATGCTTCCTGCTCCTGGAGCACGTGCTCAATGGTTTCGAGCAACATGCGCGGACTAAAAGGCTTGGCGATCAGCTCGCGGATGTCCAACTCCTGGGCCAGCTTGTCGCCGCGGAGTTCGAAACCCTTGGCGGTCAGCATGAGGACGGGGAGATGGCGGGTCGCCTCGTTTGCGCGGAGCCGGCCGACCAGTCCGAGGCCGTCCAGACGCGGCATCTGGCAGTCGGTCACCAGGATGTCGGGACAATCCTCTTGGATCATTTCCCAGGCTTCCTCGCCGTCGCTTGCGGTTCGAACGTCGTACCCGGCCTTCTTGATCTTGAACTCCGCCGCGCGAAGGATCGGAATTTCGTCGTCGCACAGAAGGATTTTTTTGGTCATGGGATGGTTCTTCGCAATCGGGTGACGGATGAGTGGGGTTGAGTCGTACAGTCCGCTCCCTCACGGTCGCGGTTCGGTTTGTTGGTGTATGGTTTCAGGACATTTGGCCGCTTCCGGGAATGGTCACGGCGAAAGTGCTGCCCTTGCCCAAGATGCTTCGCACGGTCAGGGTGCCGCCGTGTACGTCCTCGATGATGTGCTTGGCCAGGGGCAATCCCAAGCCGGTGCCCGAGGCCATTTTTTGGTCTTTCTTGACCCGGTAGAATCTTTCGAAGACGTGTTTGGTGTCTTCAT
>Ga0307430_1002592_pt1 | contig 11848 bp, 11 predicted proteins | sample SalMarWE160130MG_FD_202159 | JGI IMG/M metagenome (GOLD analysis project Ga0307430, IMG submission 202159) | Salt marsh sediment microbial communities from the Plum Island Ecosystem LTER, Massachusetts, United States - WE1603-130 | ecosystem: Environmental > Aquatic > Marine > Intertidal zone >... | reverse complement strand
AGTACAACATGACGGAGTTGTATATGTAGATGGCACGTTTCGAGAGACGGGGGAGAAATCCGCCTCAGTCAATCTCTTTCCCCATTCATTGAACAGTCACGCAGGGGCCGTGTGCTTGACGGAGGCCTGTACTTCAAATCTGAAAAGCTGTTGCAGAGACTCCTTTGGGAGCACTGGTCAACACTCAATCGTTTACCGCCATATGGCTTCCTGGACGACGTAGAGTTGACTGAGTACGAGTGGTGGGTCCAGGAACCGGCACGAGAGGGGCGCACGGATTTCTTGGCATTTGATCGGAGGTTGTCCACCCATGTCGTCGTAGAAGTCAAGCGATGTCCGCTGGATCCTCCCGCAGTGATGCAAGCCGCGAGTTATATCCAACCTGCCGAAGAAAGGCTCAATTGCCCTACATATGCTTTGCTGATAGGGTCTGCGATATCGCGTCAGGCCATGGATGCCTTTTATGCCATTGAGGCACCAATGAGGATAGCGTTGATGATGGTCTGGCCTGGAGGAATGCGTGTCATTGACCCCACCATTTTCCAGTACGGTGAAAACAACAGGGAAATCGCTTTGGGATACTTGCGTAATGTCTCTGGTCATAGTTTCGTGCCGGATGGAAATCCTGCTATGGCCGATTTCATCACTAAGCGAGAAAAGGTGATTTGGCGTGAGCTGCGGACTTGGGAGCCGGAAAGGTGAATCCATCGGCAAGGTGAGGCGCCTTGGCCGGTAAGGCAGTATCGCCGAATAAGAACGTCAGCCCGTTTGGCTGCTCAGAAGCCGCACATCCGGCATTCTGGTGGTAGCCTTAACCAGAGTAGCCAGCTATCTTTCTCATCGTTTTCTCCCATCCTCGCAGAGAAGCTTGATGCCAACTTGACACAATGGCGTAGAAACGGAAGTTGAAGCGCTGCGCGGCGAGCTTCTCCATTCGTGCCGCCCACCGGAAAGGCCTGCTTGCTTGCTTGCCTGCTTGCCGAAAACTGCCTGAGGTCGCGAGACCAGGCCTTCAAGCGAAGGGGCAGGCAGCCGACCGGGCAGCCCAGAGATGATAGCAGCGATTTGAAGGGACGATAATGAAGCTAATCAAGTCCAGGAAGGACTTGATTGTCAAACAGAAGCACTTTTGCCTCAGAAGCCAAACCGAGAAGCCCAGAAGCCCAGAAGCCGGAGGCTATAGTGATAAGGCACATGTGCTGCCAAATCAGCTTCTCGGACGGGAGACCAACGATGGAGTAGAGAACAAGAACAAGATCAAGCTAGATGATGACGAAATCCTTGTTTTCTCCAGACCGAGTAACTGGCTGGTCAAACGGGAGCGCCTGCGTCCCAGAAGCCGCCCGAACGGCCCAGCGGCCCACCAGGCTGGGGGGTATAGTGATAAGGCGCATGCGGCTGCTTAAACCAGCCGCCCGGACAGAAGGCCGGCGGTGGGGAGAGAGAATGCAACAATTGCAGATGGACGAGCAATTGCCGCTCAAGTAGGACGTCTTCGCCTGCCACGCGGAGACTGCAAGAGTGCAAACCAGACCAAAAACGACGAAGTCTTTGCATGTCAAATGGTTTGAGCAGCCGATTGATCAAACGAGAGCGCCTGGGCCCCAAGTAGTCGCTCAGCCACCCCCCAGGCGCTCCAGGAGCGGGGGGTAAGTACCTGGGCGCATGACGCTACCTAAAACCAGCGTCTCGCGCTTCTCGAACAGGAGGCTAACGGTGAGGAGAGGTAACAGATATCCAGAGTGTGAGAATGAACCGAGGCACTCTCAACCTGACTAATTAGCTCGAAGAAAGAGTTATTGACTCCTGGGATCACTTTCGAGTCTGCCAGAGGCGAAAAATGGGCAAGACCTATTTCGGTTGACTAGCGCAAAAGTCTAGCTTTCTTTAAGAGGTTGTCAAGCTCTTCATCGGTTACCTTCTCGGCCAGTGCTATGACTTCTTCGTCATCGAACCATCTGGCAGCTGTTCCTCGATCGATACCTACGATCTTGCTGGCATCTCTCACACTGAATCCACGGTCGTTTACTAGCCGTCTTAGCTTGGCTACTCTCGGTGCTGTGCCATGTCTCTTGCGTTGTGGGCTTTTCTTTTTTTGTTTCCGCTTACTCACTTGTCCAGGCTTTGTACGAGATCCTGCCGCCTCCGAGCTTGTCTGTGATTCACTTGTGTAACCTCCGAGAGTTGCTCGCCCTTCTGGCTGTGGTTCTGTGATTATCGATTGTGCTCCTTCGGAAGTGGGCATCGACAGTGGAATTTGATCAGACGTTGCTTGCGGAAGGCCATAGATTGTGCGGATTCCGCAGAGGATCTGTTCAAGGATGGTTTGTTGATCTCCGTTGCAGGTTGGCGTAACCGTCATGCGGTCTTCGGAGTCAAAACGACAATCGAGCGTCATGGCGTCAGTGAAATCGTGGTTGATGCCAATCTCAAGACGATTAGCTGTATGCGATGGGGTGAACGACCGATACACTGACAAGACAATTGGCTCACCGCTTGGTGTGAAGAAGGTCTTGTTGCGAACGAGGTTTTCTACCGATGCCGCGAATTCGCGATAATCGACTCTGCCAAGGTGGAGCGGCTCTAGCCTCACTACTTCTTCCATATGATGCAATCTCCTGAGACTTTCAGTCATAGTATGCATATCTGAGATATTGTCAAATCTACTGGGTTCCTCGTTCGAAATCTCGAGCATGTGCAGACTGCAAAAATGATGGCAAAAGTGGCCTAATAATGCTGATTATGGAAGGATTTTGAGGCATATTTGCTCCATTTGGCAAAATCTGTGGGATAATACTAACAGCGCGGCGGTGCTGGATTTGGCAAGTTTGGTGAATCATAAATCAATTGTGATAGCGGAGAACGAGGATATCAAGAGGAGTACAAAATGATGGCGCACAGAATATCAGGAACACCGGTTAAACTACCTCATTCGGTCGTCGTGCGAGCGCCTGGGCTTCTGCCGATGCTGTACAAGCCAAGTGAGCTCGCGATAGATTTGGGGATTCCCGTCAGCACGCTGCGAGACTGGGTGCAGATTGGGGTGCCCCACCAACGTGATGACAGAGGGCATATCTGGATCAACGGGATGGAGTTTGCGCAGTGGGTTGAGATCCAACGTGGCTTGCGGCGGGGTCCAACCCTGGGAAGGGATGAGGCATATTGCTTTTGCTGCCGGCAGGCCGTGAAGTTGGTTGAGCCAACGAGCGTAGTAGACGGCAAAAGAATACTACTACAAGCTGATTGCCCGCAATGCGGCAGGCGAATCAACAAGGGAGTTTCTCATCATGGTAAATCGGCGTAACTATCGGTGGGTCAGGGAGTACTTGGAATATCTTGATGAGGTCAAGCAGCTAAATAGCAGATCGATAGGTCGCTACTGGTCGTACCTCCGGCATCTGCTGTTCTGGGCGGATGACGTCTTGTTCAGCCGAATTGTGAACGTGCGGCCAACCTTCCCGTCATACCTGAAGAATGTGCGCGCATATGGGGATGGTGACCTTCTTGCGCCCGAGTCACTAAAAAAAATCGTGAATACGAGCAAGCGGTTTTTCATCTGGGCGAAGATGACCTATCCTTCCGAGTTTCGCTTGGTGGCCAGAGCTTGGATCGACACGCTGGTGGTGCCTCGGCGTGATGTCCCCCCGGTTCCAGATCACGAGTTTGTCACGTTGGAGGAGACCGTCCTGCTGGCTACACTGGAGATTGACGAAGATAATCTGGCTTTACGACGCGACCGAGCTGGTGTATCTATGTTGTACCTTTCCGGTATGCGAGGTGGTGCTCTTGCCTCTCTACCTATCGAGGCTGTGGATGTCGATGCACGCGAGGTTCGGCAGTGGCCATCGCTTGGTGTCAAGACCAAAGGGCGCAAGAGCGCTACCACGTACTTGTTGGAGATCCCTGAGCTATTGAGCGTTGTGAAGGAGTGGGATGCTTTTGTCCGTGCTCAACTGCCGCCTACAGCGATGTGGTATACGCCAACCGTCAGCCAATGGGGTCAGCAGAGGCTTTCAGCCAACCCACCTGGCGACAACCGGAACATCGCTCTCGTAAAGCGTGTGCGCAAACTCTTCGCTGCAGTGGGTCTGCCATACAAATCACCGCACAAGTTTCGCCATGGTCATGCTGTGTACGGACTGCTGCGTGCGCGTGATATGGCTGACTACAAAGCAGTCAGTATGAATTTGATGCACGCAACTGTTGAGGTGACAGACGGAATCTATGCGCCTCCATCAAAGGACGAGATTCGTCGGCGCATTACCCAAATGAGCGAGCGCTCCTCGACGCCTCTGTCGGCTGACATCGATCCGGCTACTTTTTCCCGCAATGTGTCAAACGCTTATTTGGTTTCTGCTCTTGGTATTGCAGCTGAGAGGCTGTCGAGTTAGGTGGAGTGAGCGATGTTCCTCTCACAGCCGCCAGTTGTCTGCCGGGCTGGCACGCCGGTGAGCCTGCTGAATATCGATCTCCGCGATTCGTGCGTAGCGCCTTACCATATCCAGACTACTGTGACCGAGCAGGGCCTGCAACGTGAAAAGATCTCCTCCGGCGCGCAGATAGGTGATGGCAAACGTGTGCCTGAACCGATGTGGGTGGCACTTTTTCACGCCGGCTTTCTTCCCCAGGCTGGCGATCAGTTGGCGCAGTACGTCCTTGTTCATCGGGCGGTTGAACTTGCCCAGAAACAGCGGCGCTTCAGAATCCTCGCCATCTTCTCGTTCGGCAAGATAACGCCACACTGCCCGCCGGGTTGCTTTGCCCAGAAAGACAACGCGCCCCTTCTTGAACTTGGCGCCGCCCCCCACGCCGTGTCTGACCTCGACCCTGCCGGTCTTTTGATCAATATCTCCGATCTTCAGCGAGCACAGTTCCGAGGCACGGATGCCTGTATCGAGCAGGATCATGATGAGAGCACGATCCCGCCGGGCGGTGGCCCGGCGCATGGTGAACTTTCTGCGATCTGTGGTATCGGCCTCCCGGCAATACTCGGCGGCCTTGAGAAGCGTTTCAACCTGCTCCTTGGAGAGCGGCTCAACCGGTGCCTCTTCGAACCGAGGAGCTGGCACGCCCTTCATCGGATTGGGGATATCAAACTCGTCGCAAGCCCAGCGGAAGAAGGCAGACAGAGTCACCCAGAAGTTGCGGACAGTCTTGGGAGAGAGGGGATCGTCGCCGCCGCACAAGCGACGAGGTTTGTAGTCGGTGCGCAGCCAGGCCAGGAAGGCGCGCAAATCCTGTGTCGTTACCTGGTTGATGTGGACATCGCCGATGTATTCCTGCCACAGTTTGAGGTGATATGAGTAGTTGATCAGGGTATTGGGGCTGAGACCCTCGGCAGCCTTGTATTGCTCGAAGCCAACACGTGCTTTTGAGAGTGACAAACCCGGCGAGATTCGGTTCATTTGAAAACCTCCTTATTTGTGGGGCCTCAAGAACCGAAACTCGCCGGGCTGGCGTTTTTCCAGGAACCCGGCGAGCTTGAGTGGGATTTAGGTAGCGGGGGCTGGATTCGAACCAGCGACCTCCGGGTTATGAGCCCGACGAGCTGCCTCTGCTCTACCCCGCAACGTGCACATCTTGCGATGCGGCGCGTATTATACATCAACCACTAGGTTGCGTCAAGGGTTGTTTAGTAATTGCGCCAAGAGATCATTGATGGGTGATTGAGCAATAGTGCGGGGAGCCGATCTTTCTGATGATGAGGAGTTTTACAGCTTTTACCTGCTTAACCTTGGCAACGCATCAGAGTTCCTAATCCGTGTGAATCCACAGCGGGCCAGCAACTCGATGCGAGACGCCGTCATGCTGAAACCTCTACCTGAAAGCTTTCCTGCAATCTATCCCTGACCTGAACTTCGGCATCTTCTATGCCGATACCCTTCGCTGCCGCAATTTCTCCAGCCAGGAGCGTCATCCCTTCCTCATACATGCGCTTTCCTCGCGTCGTCAGCCTGCCCTCTCGATGTCGTCTCCAGGCCATATCCCTGACCGCCTCCGCAACCTGTAGAACGTCTCCAGCGTGGAGCTTGTCTTCCAATAGCTGGTAGCGTTCCTTGTGCTCTGTGGGCAATTTCTCGGGATTGGTGTCCAGTACCTTCCAAACTTGCGATAGTCGAGACCTCGAGACAGCCCGCCGCAAGCCCAACTCTTTCGCTGAGCCAACCGGTATCATCAGACTCGACGTTGGCTGGCTCAGCAGGCCAATCCGGTAATACAGAGCTTCGGCACCGCGCCACTGTCGCTCTTCTACGCACCGGATCACCCCAGCACCCCGAATGGGATGAACTACCGCATCGCCCTCTTTGAACATTTCTGCTCCTTTACCGGACAAGCTACATCTGCCGAACTGCATCGGCAGCTATTGCCTACGATAATTGACTCAGTGCATTGTCCAACCAGGCCAGTTCCGCATTGGCTACAGCCAGCCCATAGTCAAGCGCCAAACGCTCGCCCAGATTGCTATCCTCTTTCATTGACTCAGTCGTCTGCTGTAGATGGGCGGCAACCTGGGTGCGCCGCTGCTCCAGATGGGCGACCAAGTCGGCCTGGGAAAGGTTGCCGACCAGAAGCAGACGCATCAAAAAAGCTTTCAGAGAAGCACCAGACGCAACCGGTTGCCCCACCCACTCTTGCAGAGTCTCCCTGCCTGCGTCTGTGATGGTACAGATTTTCCGAGGCGGCTTATCCTGCTGAGGTATCACCTCCACAGTCACCAAGCCATCTTCTAGCAGCGCATGCAGAGCAGGGTAGAGACTGCCAAAGCTGGGACTGTCGATCAGCCAACTCAGGTTCTTGAGGAAGCGCTTTATGTCGTAGCCAGACATCGACTGCCTGGTCAGGAGGCCGAGTATGAATTGACGAATGCTAATGGTGTTTGCCATGTTATACTCGGTATATAACGATTTGTTATATTATACCACAAGACGCTGTGGCACGCAATCCGGCGAAAGAGGCCAAATGCGATTGCCCTGGCAATACATCAACCTCCCGCAGGCGACACCCGACATACAGCGTGGGTACCTGCGGGAGGTTGCTTTTTCAAGCGGCGGTTGTTAATCCTTCACAAAGCGAGAGGCCAGCCAGCGTACGAAGCGGCGTACCAGCGAGCGTAACGCAGCGTAGCGATAGCGCCAGTCATACCATGCCTTCTCCCAGCGTGTGGGGGGCACGGTCGGCAGCGGCGCGCTCCAGCGAACCGCGGCCGCGGCCCAGGTCAGTCCCGCGCCGAATCCCACAAACACCACTACGTCGTTTCGCTGGATGCGACCCTGCTCCACGGCTTCGCAGAGGGCGATGGGAATGGAGGCTGCCGATGTGTTGCCGAACCACTCCACGTCGCTAAAGATCTTGTCTTCCGGTATCCCTAACGTTTTGGCCGAAGCGTCCGTGATGCGCCGATTGGCCTGGTGGGGGATGAGGAGGCTCAAATCTTGGAGGGTCAGATCGGCCTTGGCCAGCACCTGACGTGTGGCGGCGGGCATGGCGCGCACCGCGAAACGAAACACCTCGCGGCCCTTCATTTTCAAATGGTGCATGCCTTCGGATACGGTTTTGTGAGAGGTGGGGTTTCGACTGCCGCCGCCAGGCAGTATGAGAAGGTCGCCGCCGGAACCGTCTGCTCCAAGTTCAGAGGATAGGACGCCCCCTTCTGCGCCGTTGGCGTGGAGGATCACCGCGCCGGCGCCATCGCCGAAGAGCACGCATGTCGCCCGATCCTCCCAGTCGGTGATGCGGGAGAGCGTCTCGGCGCCGATGATGAGTGCGTTCTTGTATTGCCCGATCTCTATGAGACCGGTGGCTATGCTGACGCCATAGACAAAGCCCGAGCAACCGGCTGCCAGATCGAAGGCCGCCGCGTGGCGCGCCCCCAGGGCGTCCTGGATCAGGCAGGCCGTGGAGGGAAATATGTAGTCGGGTGTGGCTGTGGCGACGATGATCAGGTCTATGTCGGTTGGCTTGAGGCCGGCCATCTCCAAGGCCGCGTGCGCGGCTTCGATGGCCATCGTGGCCGTCGTGTCTTCTTCGGTAACGAGGTGCCGCTCGACGATCCCCGTGCGGGTGCGGATCCACTCATCGGACGTGTCTACCATGTGTGTCAGATCGTCGTTGGTCAGCACGCGCTCGGGCACGTACTTGCCCCATCCGATGATGTGTGCTCGAATTGTCATGCGCCCTCCTCCCATCGGCGGAAGATGAGGCAGGCGTTGTGTCCACCAAAGCCGAAGGAGTTTGAGAGAGCTGTGCGGGGATTGAGCTTTTGTGCCTTGTTGGGCACATAGTTCAAATCGCACTCTGGATCGGGATATTCGTAGTTGATGGTGGGATGCATCCATCCCGTCTCCAAGGTTTTGACGCAGACGATGGCCTCGACAGCGCCGGCTGCGCCCATCAGGTGACCCATCATCGACTTGGTGGCACTGATGGCCAACTTGTCGGCGTGTGTGCCAAAGACGCGTCGGATGGCGCGGGTCTCCATGGGATCGTTGAGTTGGGTGCTGGTGCCGTGGGCGTTGATGTAGTCGATTTCATCGGGACTCATCCCGCCATCTTGGAGCGCCAACGACATTGCCCGGGCTGCCCCATCGCCGTCCTTGTCGGGCGCGGTGATGTGGCAAGCGTCGGAGGTTGTGCCATAGCCGACGAGTTCGGCATAGATGTGGGCCCCGCGCTTCTGGGCGAACTCGAGGCTTTCCAGCGCCAGGACGGCGCCTCCCTCTCCCATGACGAACCCATCGCGCTCGGCATCAAAGGGGCGGCTGGCCCGCTGGGGTTCGTCGTTGCGGGAGGAGATTGCCCCCATGTTGCTGAAACCGGCGATGGCGACGGCGTGCATCACCATCTCGGTTCCGCCGCATAGCATGACGTCCGCGTCGCCACGGCGGATGATGTGCAGCGCCTCGCCAAGGGCGTTGTTGCCTGTGGCACAGGCCGAGGCCACGGAGAACGTCGGTCCTTGCAGACCGTGGGCGATAGAGACCGCGGCGGAAGCGGCGTTGGCCATCATCATTGGGATCATGAGCGGGCTGACGCGGCGCGGTCCGGACTTGTTGATGATGTCATAGTTTTGCAGCAGCGTCAGCACCCCTCCGATGCCGGTGCCGATGATCGCGCCGGCTCTTTGCTTCTCCACGCTGTCCAGCGCCAGGCTGGCGTCTTCCATGGCCTGGCGAGCGGCCTCCATCGCAAAGAGAGCACAGGGGTCGTTTCGACGAGCCTCGCGGCGGCCAAAGAGCGCCTCGACGTCAAAGTCCTTGACCTCGGCGGCGATCTTGACATCCAGATCGGAGGTGTCGAAGCGGGTGATGCGGTCGATGCCGCTGCGTCCGGCGAGGAGGTTATCCCATAACGTCGGCACGTCGTTCCCCATAGGGGTTACAGCGCCGACTCCGGTGACGACAACGCGTTTTTGCATAAATCCCTCCAATACGTAAAGTGGCGTATCATCTCAATAAAATGGGAGGCGGGGAGTGTGGAGGCGGCGATCCTTCGGCTCCGCCCCTTGACTTGATCGGGGGTCGCCTCAGGAAAGTCGCCGCCCGCACATCCCCATCTTCCTCTACTTGTTGAGAAGTATGAATTACAGTAAAGAGAACACCGTTTGGCGGAAAAGGTCACGCTGCGATGGGCGGCAAGTTTGTTTGCCATTGCCTTGGAATGCGCGTAAAATGGTGGAGGTGGGTGGCTAGTTGTTTGGCTGGAGGTGATCGATGCCATACGGTTATCATGGCAAGATTTTGCACGTGAACTTGGCTACAGGGGAGATAGACGTCGAGGAGCCCGGCGAGCTTTTCTACCGCAAGTACGTCGGCGGGAGCTCAATGGGGGCCTACTATTTGCTCAGGCACACGCCGCCGGGAGCCGATCCACTGGGGCCGGAGAACACGCTCAGCTTGATGGTCAGCGCCATCACCGGCGCGCCGATCTCGGGCCAATCGCGCGTGGCAGCCACGGCCAAATCGCCTCTCAGCGGGCTGGTGGGGGAATCGGCGGCGGGGGGCTTTTGGCCGGCGGAGCTCAAGTTCGCCGGCTTCGACGGTATCGTCTTCCACGGCCGGGCCGAGCGCCCCGTCTATCTGTGGGTGCACGATGGCGAGGCCGAGCTGCGCGACGCGGCCCACCTGTGGGGCCAGTTCACCGCCGACGTGGAGGACGCCATCCGCGCCGAGTTGGGCGATGAGCGCATCCACGTCCTTCAGTGCGGCCCGGCGGGCGAGAAAGGGGTGCGCTTTGGCGCGTTGATCAACAACGCCAACCGGGCCAACGGGCGCGCCGGGATGGGCGCGGTGATGGGGTCCAAGAACCTCAAGGCGGTCGCCGTGCGCGGGCGCAACCGCCCGGAGCTGGCCGATCCCGAGGCGCTGCGGGCGCTGGCCAAGTGGGGCGCCGAGCACCTCGCCGAGTCGGGTGTGGCGGGGATGCACAGGCTGGGGACGGCGGGCGGCGTCGTCGGCCAATCTGTGACCGGCGGGTTCCCCACGCGCAACTGGTCCAGCGGCACCTTTGAGGGGGCCGAGGCCATCGGCGGCGAGCGCATCGCCGAGACTATCCTCCAGGAGCGCGATACCTGCTTCGCCTGCGTGGTGCGCTGCAAGCCGGTGGTCGAGATCGCGGAGGGGCCGTATCGCGTCGATCCCCGTTACGGCGGCCCGGAGTACGAAACGCTGGGCACGATGGGCGCTTACTGCGGCGTCTCCGACCTGGCGGCGGTGGCCCGCGCCAATCAACTGTGCAACATGTACGGCATGGACACCATATCCTGCGGCGGGACGATCGCCTGGGCGATGGATTGCTTCGAGCACGGGCTGCTTACGGCGGAGGACACCGGGGGTGCGGACCGTTCCGGTCCGTCCGACCTGCGCTTTGGCAACGCCGAGGCGTTGGTGCAGTTGGTGGAGATGATCGGTGAGCGGGAGGGGTTTGGGCGCATCCTGGGCGAGGGGTCGGCGCGCGCGGCTCAACACCTGGAGGTGGGGCTGGACCTGGTGGTCGCCGGGAAGAATCAAGAGTACCCGGCTCACATGCCGCAGGCAAAGGGCGCCCTGGGGCTGCTCTACATGGTCAACTCCGGCGGTGCCGACCACACGGTCCTGGATCACGACACCGGCTGGGCGGGATACGCGGAGAAGGAGGCGGCGCTGGGCCTTTTGGAGCCGCTGCCGCCGGAGGTGTTGAACCCGCAGAAGGTGCGCTACGCCGTGTATATGCAGCAACTGCTCAGCCTTATCGACAGCGCCTGCATGTGCAAGTTCACCTTTGGCCCCTCGTGGCAACTGTTCGACACGGCGCAGATGGTCGACGCGGTGCGCGCCATCACCGGCTGGAACGTCAGCCTGTGGGAGCTGATGAAGGTGGGTGAGCGGCGGGTGAACATGCTGCGCGCCTTTAACGCCCGCGAGGGGGTGGGGGCGGAGGCGGATACGCTGCCGCCCAAGATGCTGGTCCCGCTCGAGGGCGGCCCCACCGACGGCGTGGCAGTCGATGCCGAGGTGTTCGAGGCTGCCAAGGCGCTCTACTACCAGATGGTGGGCTGGGATGCTAGTGGCCGCCCCACGCGGGCCAAGCTGGAGGAGCTGGATTTGGGCTGGCTGGTGGAGGGGCTTGAGTATCTGTAGCGCGCTTTCGAAGTGACAGCATCGTTTGGCATCATGTTGCAAGCGTGAACTACAGGGCTCTACTGATTTTAGTCACATCCCAATCAATAGTGGTGGTTGGTGAGCTTTCCATTCTAGTTCTCAATCGGGTAACCATTGTATCGAGATTGGATAGCCAATGCTACCAAAGTGCGCTTGTAGTCTTGCAATACAATTCTGATCTTCCTCTCTCCCTCCGAATCTTCCTTGAGGGC
>Ga0307430_1002591_pt1 | contig 11848 bp, 7 predicted proteins | sample SalMarWE160130MG_FD_202159 | JGI IMG/M metagenome (GOLD analysis project Ga0307430, IMG submission 202159) | Salt marsh sediment microbial communities from the Plum Island Ecosystem LTER, Massachusetts, United States - WE1603-130 | ecosystem: Environmental > Aquatic > Marine > Intertidal zone >... | reverse complement strand
CCGTGGATAACGACCTGCTTGTTACCGACCATTGTCCCGGCTTTGGAACCGCTGCAAAGTTCGAGGCCTGTGCCCTGATGGGAGATGATCTGGATAACCGTGCCCTGCCGGGCGTAAAAATCGATGTGATTATGGGTAGGCACGCCGGATTTTTGACCGCTGCCACCGTCTTAGGCAAGCAAAGGGATGATGACGGCCCTCATCTGGTATATGTTCCCGAAAGGCCGGTTTCGATGGACAAATTTCTTGCTGATGTGGAGGCCGTTTATAAAAAACTCGACCGATGTGTCATTACGGTCAGTGAGGGGATATGCGATGCCGACGGCGTTACCTGGGCCAAGAAACTTGCCGAGCAGGCGGAAACCGATGCCCACGGAAATATACAACTGTCCGGCACGGGTGCTTTAGCTGACTTTTTAGCCGCTCAGGTAAAAGCCACACTAAAAGTCAAGCGCGTCCGCGCCGATACCTTCGGCTACCTGCAGAGGAGCTTCCCCGGCATCCAGTCTCCTGTCGATGTTAATGAGGCCCGGTGGTGCGGGCGTCATGCGGTCCAGTACGCTATGACTGAAGATAGCGGCTCAGTGGCAATTAAACGTCTCGGCAACGGCCCCGATTATAAAATCGAATTATTCCGCACTGAACTTAGCAACGTGGCCGAAAAAACGAAACCGATGCCCGACGAATTTATTAACGCCGAAGGCAATGGCGTAACCGATGCCTTTATCGAATACGCAATGCCGCTGATAGGCGATTTACCCAAAACAGAATATCTGGGTGGTTATCCCAGAGTTTGAGCATATTTGACAATTTCTATTTTAAGATAAGAAAGGACATATCCAGATATGGTACGCCAAAATTTGCTTGTTGTAGCTTTGTTCTTTGTAGCTATCGCTGCGTTTGCTGCGACGCCGTCGAATCAGGCCGATTCGATAAATACGACGCTGGCCGGCATTGTTGCACCCCCACTTTTGCTTTCGCAAGAAAGCGCGGGGGTAAAGCACTTTGGAGCGGTAGGTGACGGCATGGCGGATGATACTGCCGCAATAGAGGCAGCCGTAAGAGCCGGCAAAGGCGCCGTGTACTTTCCAAAAGGAAACTATCGTATTACTCGCACTGTCGTCGTGGACCTGAATGTGTGTGGCAGGACTTCGCTGGTTGGAAGCGGCACGGCTGCTATTATTATGGCAGGGCCGGGGCCGGCATTTCATTTTATTGGCACTCACGATGGAACCGGCGACCCCGACAGTGTTCGTGACCAGGTCTGGCAGCACCAGCGACTGCCAATCATAACAGGATTCGAAATTCGTGGCGCCCATCCGGAATCAATTGGCCTGCGCTTAGAGAAAACCATGCAGGCCATACTTACTAATCTGCTAATCCGACGTTGTAAGATCGGCGTTGAGCTGGTAAAGCGCAATCGTAATTTGTTAATCGACCACTGCCATATCTATCACAACAGGCAGATTGGAATTGACTTCAATAAAGTGAACTTGCATCAGGCAATCATTGCCGACAGTCATATCAGTTACAATCCGGTTGCTGGAATCCGGCTGTTGGGTGGCGAAATGCGAAACTTTCAGATAGTCGGCAACGACATCGAGTACAACTACGATGCCAAAAGCAAAGGCTCAGCGGACGTCCTGATAGATATGACACCGTCCGGCAGTTCATTCAGGGAAGGCACAATCGTCGGCAATACTATCCAGGCCAGGCCCAGCCCGGATGGGGCCAACATCCGTTTTCTCGGCGGCAAAAATCTCAAAGTCGGTGGTCTTTTAGCTATAACAGGAAACCTTATCGGCAGTCAAACGCACAACATTCATCTGGTCAACTGCCGAGGTGTTTCTATCTCCGGCAACTCCCTCTATAGTGCCGCCGAGCATACTCTCTGGCTCGAAGACTGCGCTAATATCGTGGCCGGCAATAATAACATCGACTGGAATCCCGACCACAAGAAAAAACACCTGGTTGACGGCATTTTTATTGACCACTGCAAGGGAGTTACTCTCTCGAATATGATTATCGAAAACAGTTTTCAGGGTTCTTCGCAGACCGGCGGTGCCATTGATGTTAAGGCAAGTGAGGATGTCGCAATTGTGAACTGCCAGGTTCTTGATTTCAGGTTCCGCGGCATTACCTTAACCGATGCAGTGCGGTGCCGTGTTACCGGCTGTTCTGTGATTGAGCGACGCAGGGAGCCGATGAAGGGAGCGTCAATCCAGGTAAAAGGTGGCCGCGACAATCTAATTACGGAGAACATTGTAAATCGCGGCGGTCTTTCAATCGCTGAGGGTACTGCAACTGTCCGCGGCAATCTCGAAATGACGGGCATCAACTAATTATAAATTATCAAACTGATTGTTTTTAAAGTAAACTTCAAAGTGAGTGCTTCCTTGACAAGAGTGTAATGCAGCTTGTCATTCCTGTGAAAACAGGAATCCAAAACCGTGGTAGTAGTGTGGATTCCCGCTTGCGCAGGAATGACATAGAGAATTGGTAAGTTTGAATTAAATTCGTCAAGTTATGTTTTATTATTTTCTTGTTGGATTTGCCAAATTTACGGGATGTATTTGGGTAAACTGTTTCCACTTTGCTTCGATAGCGTCTCTGGCTTTCATATCGCTGTGAACATATAATCCATGGCGGAGGCGCAAGGGTTCATTCGGCTGAATCTTTCTTGGGCCGTCGAACGTTAGAGAAGCTCCCATCCAGCCATCATTGCGGACGTGAAAGTAGGTGGGAAAGTTCGGGTTGTCCGGATGGTCAAAGAGCGTTATGCCTTCCAGTCTTTCATTTGTAACGGCACCGGAATAATCAACCCATCTGGCTTGTTTCCAGAGAATCTCTTTCTCGTTGACTGCTCCTTCGGAGTTTCGAATTCTCCCGCAGCCGTCATTGACACCAATGGTCTTGGCCATTCGGACACCAATCATTCCAAAAGGGGTTTTTCCAAGTGTAACCGCTGAATCTTTGGCCTTGAATTCCATATCAATTATCAATAGCCATTCAGAATCTGGGAGCAGAAGTACCGTTACCCGGCGTGTTTCCAAAAGCAGGACTTTACCTTTATTAGTTAGCCAGTTGTTTTCTGTAACTATTGATGAACATTCGCCAACGTCTTCAAACTTGACGATGCGTTTATGGCGGATTTTCCCGCCGCCACCGTCGCTCCAGAAACTTATTCCATCGACATCATTGTGAGAAATCCAGACCGAATTATGATGGCTGTGCGATTCCGGGTCGTGCGGGTGTCCCATACGTGTAAGGGACAGCCCTGATTGGCCGATTACCGGAAACAGAAAAGGCCGATGAAGACCAGGACCGAAGTGGTATCGGGTAAGCTCTACACCATCTCGCTGAAACGATGCCTGATGATAAGGCATCGGTATGACCTGCATACGCGGAACCCGTTTTGGTTTCGGCAACATCTCTTGTGCCGGCGCATTTGTGCCAATTAGAAACGCTAAGGAAACGAGAACTTTTATAGTGGACATAACGTTAGACATGGTCGAGCCCTTTCGCTTTTATTGAACGGCCTGAAAAAGAGATTTTCTTGTCCGGTTAATCAAACAATGCTTCGACAAATGTGTTAGGGTCGAACTCTGCGATGTCTTCCGGCTTTTCGCCCAAGCCGATGAATTTCACCGGTATATCGAGCTGGTCTTTAATGGCGATAACGATTCCACCCCGTGCGGTGCCGTCAAGCTTGGCTAAGAATATCCCTGTAACGTTAATCGCCTCGGTGAACATTTTTGCCTGAACGATTGCGTTTTGCCCGGTGGTCGCATCGAGAACCAGCAGCACCTCATTCGGGGTGCCGGGGATTTTGCGGGCTACGACATCGCGAATTTTTGTCAGTTGCTTCATCAAGTCTTTTTTTGTGTGCAATCGCCCGGCTGTGTCGAGAATCAGGATATCTGCGTTTCTTGCGGCAGCAGCTTCGCAGGCGTCGAAGGCGACCGCCGCCGGGTCGCCACCGGTTTGGTGCTTTACGATTTGCACGCTGATGCGTTCAGCCCAGATGGTCAACTGCTCCACGGCGGCGGCGCGGAACGTATCGCATGCGGCGACAATGACCTTCTTATTGTTTTGGCTCAGTATATACCCGAGTTTGGCGATGCTTGTGGTTTTGCCGGTGCCGTTGACGCCGGCAACCAGGATGACAGTCGGACCGGACTGGGCCAGATGTAGCTGTCTGTCGCGTTCCGGCCAATAGCTTTTAATGTGCTCTTTGAGAAACGGTACGATATCGTCGGTCTTTGCGATTTGCCTGCTGCGATAGGCTTCACGCAGCTCTGATACGAGCTTATCCGTTGTTTCAACTCCGATATCATCGCTTATCAACGTTTCTTCCAGCTCGTCAAGCAGGCTTTCGTCGATATTTCTGCCCAGACTCAGTACCGAGGAAAGTGAGCTGCTGATTTTATCACGCGTTTTGCCTAATCGGTCTTTGAAATATCCTGCCGTTTTGGTGAAGATTCCCATAGTTTTTACTTTCGCTAAAAAATCCTTTCCGGCCCTGTTAGAAATTGCCGTCTTACTCCTAATGGGACTGACGCAGCCCTGATAGTATCGGGATTTGTGAAAATTTCAAGTCCAGCCGGGATTTAATTTTCGGCTCGACTGAGCTCGTCGAAGTCTCGCCGAAGTCCAGGCCTTTCATTGGTCACGAAAAAAACTGTAATTTTATGTTTTTTGCCGCTAACCGAATAATTTTCTTTGACAAACCGAACGATTCAAGTTAGATTTCTCACTGTCGTTTTTACCCCTAACCAAATGAGCTTCGGTTCTTGCCTGATTGGTGCGGGATAAAATGGAAGGCTTTTGACAGGGATGTTTTAATGGGCAGTTATTTTTCGCATATAGCATCGATTCACAAAGGATGGTGACGTGGCGGTTCGCGAAGTTGAAGATATTTTCACTGATATAATCGACCGTACAAAAACGCTTGACCCGGCCAACGCCCGCAAATGGTTCGACAGTTTAACGGTTTTGCATATGAGCGGCGGTTCACTTGGGATAGGTTGTCCCGATGAAGCAACCGTTCAGTTTTTGCGGGACAATTGTAAAAGCAGTTTCACCCGTGCCGCTCAGCAGATAACGGGCCATCTTATCACCGTAGATTTCAGCGTTGACACTCCCGACAAACTCAGCAGCAGCTCTGGACGCTTTGAGTCCGGCTATGATGAGGCCATTTTGCAAAAGAAACACAGCTCGGCTGAACTCGCTGAAGTTAAAATTGTAACCCTTAAACTTCACCCTGACTATACCTTTGACAATTTTGTCGTAGGGCCGAGCAACCGACTTGCTCATGCAAGCTGTGTTGCGGTAAGTCAATCGCCCGGAAATACCTACAATCCTCTTTTTATTTACGGCAATTCCGGCCTGGGAAAAACCCATCTTTTGCACGCCGTCTGTTTCGAGGCCCAGCGAAAATCTAATGTGGATACACACGCTTCTAACAGGCGTGGTGCCGTGATTCAATTCTTAAGCTGTGAAGATTTCGTCAACAGGTTTATCAGAGCAATCGAGGAAGGGAATTTGTCCGGTTTTCAAAGCCAGTTTCGCACTGTCGATATGCTGGTAATCGACGACGTTCAGTTCCTGCGTGAACGCGAGCACAGCCAGGAAGAGTTCTTCCACACATTTAATGCCCTTTATAACAACGGCAAACAAATCATCCTCAGCGCCGACAGCCCGCCCGGCAAGATTCCTTCGCTTGAAGCACGCCTTATCAGCAGATTCAACTGGGGTCTGGTTACCAGAATAGACCCACCGAGCTACGAGACAAGAGTTGCAATCGTCCAAAAGAAGGCACATCTTCGTGGCCTTAATATTTCCGATGAAATAGCAGAATACATCGCCCGCAAGTTGCACGCAAATATCAGGGAATTAGAAGGTGCTTTGACAACCATTTATGCCGTGGCGACTACCACCGATAAAGTAATCGACCTTGAATTAGCTCAGAGGGCTCTGGAAGGACAGCTTAAAGCAGCAGCCAGACATATCAGTATCACGGATATTATCGAAGTGGTGACCAGCCATTTTGACGTTCGCCTTGCCGATTTGCAGAGCAAAAAGCGCAGCCAGAGCATTACTGAGCCGCGTCAGATTTGCATGTACTTAGCCAGAAATTTAACCAAACACAGCCTCGAAGAAATTGGTGGCCATCTTGGAGGCCGAGACCACACTACCGTTATGCACGCCTGCAGCAAGATAAGCCAGGCCGAAAAATCCGACCCCCAAATGCACACTCTGTTGGGCCAATTGACAAAACAAATCACACAAGCACCACAAGCGTAAAATACCTTGCTTGAATGATTATTTGATTATGGAATTTAACATATACAGGTAGTCTGAAAGCAACCGTGTTATCAGGAATTTTTGCCTTATGGTTTCTTTAGCCTTTTGTCCCATAGCTTTACCATCATCAGGGTTCTTAAGTAAATGAATAATTCTGTCTGCGAATCCTTCCGTATCTTTTGGGGCGAGTAAAAAACCATTTTCGCCATCTTTGATTTGAGAAGGTATGCCCCCTACATTTGAAGCTACAACCGGTGTGCCTTTCCAGAGTGCCTCGGTAACAGCAAGGCAAAAGCCTTCTTTTACGGACTTTTGTATTATTACACTTGAAAATCTTTGGATAGAATTGACCAACGTTTCATTGTTTCCAACAACGAAGAGTATATCTCCGCGTTTAAGAAACTTATTGGCTTTTCGCTGGACCTTGTTGTACATCCTCATGCCTTCGGGGTCGTCGCTGGCCACGTTATAGCAAAAAACCAGTCTGCAATTGACTTTTTCCTTAACCAGCTTAAATACATCTATGACTCCCTCCGGGTCCTTCCATGGGTCGAGCCTCGAAACCTGGGTAATTACCGGTTTGTCTGTGGGTATGCCAGCCTTGGTTATATATTCAATCATGGTCTTCTCGTTGATATCTTTATTCTTCTGGATAAGTGGATTAATAGCCGGCAGTATTAGTCTCTGATCAACCGGCAGGTCATCTTTGAAGTATTTTTCGCTTGATACAACAATCTGGTCATACTTGAGCAAGAAGCCTTTCAAAAAATCCCATAATTCTTTATGCGGGTTGGTCAAGTCTATATGACATCGCCATATCCAGGGCTGTGATTTCCTGTAAGACGTTATGATTGAGAGTGGTTGAGGGTCGTGAATAATGACACAATCATGGTCCAGGTGGGAAAACTTTGAAAAATTGTCATTGACTTGAAGGTATACCTGTTTTTTTCTTGTCGTTAAATTTAGCTTTGCTCCTTGAAGAGCATTGTGAAAACTCTTTGTGACCTCAAAAAACTCCTGGCTCCCATGTAAAATTCTCCAACCGGCATCTATACCCACATCATTCATTAGAAGCACGAGAGAATAAAGAATCTCTGCTACGCCACCACCCTGATACGTGGCATTTAAGTGGACAATGTGTTTACCGTAGAGGCGCCTTGCCTTAGCGTAAATTTCAGCTAATGTTTCATCGGGTACTATATGACGGAAATCTTCAAGGCGCAACATACTAATTCCTTACCAATTCTTTGAGTAACGATCTAATCTCGTTCGGGGTATCCATGTTGAACCGAGCTTTTGAAATACTTATTCCTACTTTTATAGAATATGCCCCATCCGGTAGGACACTAAACATTTCTTCATCGGTATAATCGTCTCCTGCCGCCAGCAAAAAATCCCAATTTTGTTTTGCGGTCCAGAATTCCGCTGCTCGGCCTTTGTTTACGCCGACATTCCTTATTTCAAGGATCTTGTTGCCTTCAAACACGCCAACATCGAGGTTTTCAGTCAAATTTAAGAGAGCACCTCTTAGTTCCTGCTCTCTGAGATAGGCAAGTTCAGGGTCTGCCCTACGATAGTGCCAAACCAGAGAGAAGTCCTTTTCTTCAACCGAAGAGCCTGCGGTTCGATCCGAATAAAGCTCGAGAATAGGCCTGATTGTATCTTTCCAGTCTCCAGTAAAAGGCTCTAAACTTTGCCAGTCTTCGTTTTTCTGTCTAATCCAACCTCCATGCTCAGCAACTAATGCCACCTTAAGAGTGCCAAGCCATTTTTCCAATGTTGCTCTGTCCCGCCCGCTTATTATCACCACGGTGTTATTGGCATTACTCGATAGACTCTGAAGCAAGCTCATAATTTCCTCATCTGGCTCTGCTTGTGCAGGCTTGCCTTTAAAACCTACAAGAGTGCCGTCGTAATCGAGCAGTAGCAATCGTTTCCAGCTTTTGGTGTAATCACTAACTAATTTCTTCCTTGTGGTCTCAGATAGTTTGCGGACAGAGAGTTCTTGCTGTGTTTTTTTAATATCAAATAACGCGTTCAAAAAATCACTGCTCCATCTTGAAACATCATAACGTCTAAGCCTTTCCTGCATTAATCTGTTGCGCTCCATTTGCTCTAACAGGGGCATCTCGAGGGCTTCCTTGATGGCCTGTATTATTGCTCCTTTATTGTTTGCATTGACTATCAGGGCCTCGCCTAATTCACTTGCCGCACCGGTCATCTCGCTGAGAATCAAAACGCCTCTGCCTTCGGTTTTGGTTGCTATAAACTCTTTCGCTATTAAGTTCATCCCGTCCCTCAGGGGCGTTACTAAAGCCACATCAGCGACGTTGTACAGTGCTGTAATCCTTCTGAAGGGCAGAAATCGGTAAAGATACCAGACAGGCACCCAGCCCATCGTTCCGTGTTCTCCATTGATCCTTCCCACAAGTTGTTCAAGCCTGTTTCTTAGCATCTTGTAGTCCTCAACGCCTGTGCGAGATGGGACAGCTACTATAATTAACGTGACTTTTTCCTTATATTCGGGATTTTTAGACAAGAATAAATCGAAAGCCTCTAACCGTTGGATAATACCCTTGGTGTAGTCCAGTCTGTCAACAGATATGATGATTTTGCGCTTTCCTACTTCCTGAAGTATTTTATCCACTTCCTTCCTAACGCCGGCTTTACTGATGGCCTGGGAATATTTTTCGTAATCGATGCCCATAGGAAAAGCATCGGCCTTGATAACACGGTTGCCCATACCGACTTTGCCTAGCTTATGTTCAAGACCCATTATTCTGCTCACGCTGCTGAGGAAATGTCGTACGTAGTCGTATGTGTGGAATCCTATTAGGTCGGCACCTAACAAACCGTTCAGAATTTCTTCACGCCAGGGCAGGAGTCGGAACAACTCAAATGAGGGCCATGGTATATGCAGAAAAAAGCCAATTTCGAGTTCCGGCAGTTTCTCCCTAAGAAGCTGAGGAAGTAACATTAATTGATAATCGTGAACCCAGATATAATCACCAGGCTTGGCAATCTCAAATATCTCATCGCAAAAGATTTGATTCACCTGCTTATATGTCTTCCAGAAGTGCTCTTCATATACAGTACGCATTGGGAAGTAATGAAAAAGAGGCCAAACGGTTTTGTTGCAAAATCCCAAATAATAATGGTCGATTTGTTTCCTCAAAAGAAATACCGGCCGACAATTTTCCCCAGCCAGTCTTTCTCTGATTTGGTCCTTGCCCTCGCTTGCCAGCTTCTCGCTTGTTATTCCCGGCCATCCAATCCAGAGTTGCTCGTAGGACTCGGGTAGTGAAGACAGACCCGTAGCAAGTCCACCCGGACTCGGACGGAAATTAAATTCTCCCGCTCTTTTTGTTATATTAAACGGCAACCTATTTGCAACAACAAGCAATCTTCCCATAATCTTTGTTCCTTGTTAATTATGTTTATATTCTGAATCGAGATAGAAAAGGCAGAAAAAAAGTGCGTTTAGCAGTGTATGTTTTGAATTTTTTTTGTAAAAATAGCATAAGCCTGCCATTAGTATATCGGAAGCACGAATACTTTGCAAGGCAACTGGTTTTGTTTTTTGCAGTGGCTAAATAATCATTTTTACGATAGTATATTATGTATCACGATATACGAAACAGGAGCAAGTGAGCGAACAAGGAGCAAACGAATTTGGCGTTGGAAAAAAACACAAAGCAATCACTTCGATTGGCTCTGATTGCATCCGAGCATACAGTTTCTGAATACTCGATATTCTTAGAGCATCTGTTAGTTGGCTTGGCGGATGAGTCGATTCCTGTGGCTTTGGTTTGTCCACCCGGCTGCCATGTGGACTCTTTGTTCACCGGTGCCGCTGAGGTTATCAGCTACCCGGTTTTTGAATTGCCATTGACCGAACATTTAAACAGAAGGCTGCTTATTGAAAGGCTTGCAAAATTCAAGCCTGCCGTTTTGCACTGCCTGTGCGAAAGCAGAGCACTGCTTACAAGACGATTGACTCGTCGATTGGGCTTGCCTTACGTGTTGACGGTTAATTCCCTCGCCAGGCATTTGGTTCGGTTTTCTGTTTCATCGAGGCTTTGTGCAAAAATCATTACCCCGGCTAAAAGTATCGCTGCTGATATTGCCGAAGCCTATCCTCGCTTTGCCGAGCGAATTGAGCAGATAAATATAGGCACTTTCGTAGCCGAAGGCAACATATGTTTCTCTGAGCCTTCCCACCTCGCCACTATTGTGATGGCTCATCCTCTGGATAATGCCGATGACTTTGAGAATTTATTTAACGCGGTCAGGCACCTGATGATTGACGGATATGAATTTATGATGGTCGTGACCGGCGGCGGACGCGCCGAAGGGCAACTGCGGAAATTGTTAGCTGCACTTGGTCTTTTGCAGACTGTTACCATTGTTCCGAGATTAAGGCCCTGGCGGTCGGTTCTTGCCACGGGCGACATTTTCATACAGCCTCAGCCTAATTCTGCTTTTAATCCTTTGTCGTTAGAGGCGATGAGTGTCGGCTCCGCTGTCGCAGCCTGTCAGGGCGGCGTAGATGATTTAATTATTGAGGGCCGGACCGCCGTAGTCTTCGACCCGAATGATGAGCTTAGTATAGTGGGCGTGCTGCAGCGGCTGTTGGACAGGCACGACTTCGCACGTAAAATCGCCAAAGCCGCACGGCACTATTTAAAAGACCATCACACCGTCAGCAAGATGATTTCAGACACGCTCCAGACCTATCACGACGCACAACAGTGGCTGAAAGGATGAAGGTATTTTTAGTTTAGAAGGCCGTAGTCTTTTAATGTCTGCTTCAGGATAGTTTTTTTATCTTCTTCCAGCGGTGTCATCGGCAGTCGCAATTCTTCCGAGGCCATATTCAGCATTGCTGCTGCCGCCTTGATTGGTATCGGATTGGTCGCTAAGTTAAGCATACTTTTGCACAGCGTAAACAGCTTTTTGTGCCATTGCCTCGCCGAGACCAAATCTCCTTCCAGAATTAAATCGGTCATTGCTTTTACATCGGCGGGCACAATATTCGCCACGACGCTGATAACGCCCTTGCCGCCGACCGAAGCTAACGGCAGCGTGAGAGAATCATCGCCTGAAATGATGGTTATACCGCATCGAGTTGCAATTTCGCTGGCTTGGTCCAGGCTGCCGGTCGCCTCTTTGATTGCGACGATGTTTTCAAGTTCGGCCAGGCGTGCAACAGTTTCCGGCGTCATACCGGCACCACATCGGCCGGGAATGTTGTACAATACTACGGGCAGGTCAACCTCTTCTGCTATCGCCTTGAAGTGCTGGTAGAATCCTTCCTGAGTGGGCTTGTTGTAGTACGGCCCGACCTGCAAAGTCGCATCGGCGCCCACTTTTTTTGAGAATTCGGTATATTCAATTGCCTCAGCGGTACTGTTCGAGCCGGCACCTGCAATTACAGGGACTTGTCCGCCCACGGTCTTAACAACTCTTTCGATGACCTGTTTGTGCTCTTCGGGACTTAACGTAGGCGATTCGCCGGTCGTTCCTACCGGTACTATCCCAT
>Ga0307430_1002588_pt1 | contig 11852 bp, 10 predicted proteins | sample SalMarWE160130MG_FD_202159 | JGI IMG/M metagenome (GOLD analysis project Ga0307430, IMG submission 202159) | Salt marsh sediment microbial communities from the Plum Island Ecosystem LTER, Massachusetts, United States - WE1603-130 | ecosystem: Environmental > Aquatic > Marine > Intertidal zone >... | reverse complement strand
TGCTTAGCTAAAAACTTCAGCAGGCACTGATTGGCTTTTCCCCTCTGGGGCGCTGCGGAAACCTTTACCTTCAACATCCCATCAAGCAGCCCGCAAATCCGCGTCGGCGAATTACTGCCGGGCACAATCTTTGCCACAAAAACCACACTTTCATCAGTCTCTTGAATCTTTAGATTGGCCATAGGTCAGATTGTAGCTGTTGGAATGAATAGAAAGAAGAAAATTTTGTGTGTCGTTTACTAAATATTTTCTCTGAGGTTTACTCCAACCGCCTGTTGCACATATTTTTCAATCTGCTCGGCAAGCTCACCCAACGAGGCAAGCTGAAAATCTTCATAATGCCCCCCGATAAGCTCGCCGTCCATTGCCCTCTTGAAGATTCTGACACGTATGATAGAAGGCTCATCGCCGGACTTACTGAAATCGCTGTCTTTATGCTCGGTAAGCTCAACGCGCCAGTCCTCGCTTATGAAAACCAGACACTTGCCGGTAAAAACCGCCGTCGGAAAATAATCGCACAATAGCTTTAGAGTTTCCATTTCCCTATATTACCAAAGATAACGCCAAATGCACTATTTTATTTGACGAATACCTTGAATATTCTGGCAGGAGTAATTATTGAGCTTTGTCAGTTGGATTTCTTTTGTTTGCCGGCTTACTTGTCCGTTTTCTTTGTTGTCTTTTTGACCTGCCGTTTGAAATCCATGCTGCCCCATGGCTCATCATTAAGCTCATCATCCTGGTCCAGGCCGTAGAGAGCGATTTTTGTCGTCTTGGCATCCACTTTCGTGTAAACGGTGGCACTCTTCTGTACGTTGCCCTCGGCGTCAACACGCTCACTTTTCGAGACAAGCTTGCCATCTTGCTCTTCCCATGTTCCCTTGGACCTGCCACCCCTGTTGTCAATGCTCACTCCGACAACCTTTTCCTCAGCCGGTATGAAAAATATCATACCACGGGAGGCAAACTCACCCATCTTAAAATCAACGCTCAGGAGGTGCCCGTCAAGTTCCCACCTGTACACTAACTGTATCTCTGTGCCATCGTCTGTTGTGGCAGTCCATTGGCCAACCAACCAGTCAGCCCCGTATTCTCTCGCAAGGTCGCGGAAGCTTTGTTGAGCCACTGCTGAGCCAGCCCAAATAAAGAGGATAGCCATAGCCCAAAGCACGATCATTCCCATGCTTACTTTTGCAGTTTGTTGTTTGTTCATCGTTTACCCTTTCAAAAGTTGTTAATATTTTCGCCCCGTGAGAAATCTGCTCTTTTTTGCGCCCTATTATTTCTCGTTATAGAATTTCTAATGGGGCTCACAGTGCACACTGTGTACACCTTTGTCCGTTCAGTCTTATTTTGACAAGAATCCATTTATTAAACGCCATTTGGACTCACTACTTCAAAAAGCTTATCGGGTACGAGCATTATAACATCTCCTCAGTCTTTTTCAAGTGAAAAATTTATTTTACAGGCCCGGGGTGTGGCCAGATTTTCTGGCAATCGGTTTCTGAATTGCTTGTGGACTTTGCAAGTTGGCTTGGTGCACAGAGCGTACACTACCAGACTGAGTGCAGCGCACCATCGCTTTGTCACCCCGAGCGCAGTCGAGGGGTCTATTAGAATACCTCCGCGAAGCGGCTCCGAAAGAACGAAGGATGACTGTTTGAATAGATTTCTCGACTACGCTCGAAATGACAGTTCAACATTTCACGTGCGATAGAGCACTAAGTTAGCTTCCGGATGGTGCGAGTTCTATCAGGAGCGGTTTGGCAGAATCTGTCTTTATCCATATAATCAAATCTGTGCCTTCGAGCATTCTGCGATGTCCGAAACGAAAATCCTTATCGCGTCTGATTTGCCTGCCGTTGACATATTTGAAATTACCGTTTATCTGGCGGTTATCTTCTCAGACAACTTACGCCATGCGCCCATTGAACGCTTCAGGTTCTCATAAGCATCACCGCCAATGCCGTAACCCTGCAGCCCTATCGGGCCGGTATAGCCGGATTTCTTCAGCACTTTCAAAAAGCGGAGCATGTTAAAGGAGCCGCGATCCAGCGTTTGAATAAGCTGTTTCCAATCTTTACCTCCACTATCAGCGCCATTGATGCTGACCACAAACAAATGTGGTATCGCCGACTTTATCAGCGATTTCATATTTTCTTCGTCATCTGTTCTCAGCCAATGACATAGATTGAAGGTTACTCCCACATTTTTGCGGTTAACTTTCTTTGTCACTCGTATCGCGTCCTCTACTCGTTCTACCCAAAAGCCGGTGTGCGGATACAGCGCCACCCGCACTCCGGATTCAGCCGCCATATCTGCAATCTCCTGGATGACTTCCACCGCACGCACATTCCCTTCCTGCGAGGACGGCTTGAGCTTCTTGCTTTGCACAAAAAGCCACAGTATCGCATTGCGCCCCTTCAGCACTTCTATTGCTTCCTTCAATTCTGGGCCATAGCTTCGCGCATCCGCGTCAATGTTACATCCGACATACGCTGCAAACAGCCTCAAACTGTTCTTATCCAGCTCCTCAGCCATCTCCGCCAATCCTTTGCCCGCTGTGCATCCAATTCCTGCATACCCTAATTCCTTGACCATTTCTACCTGTTTTTTTGCAGTCTTGTGTTTGTCGTCTTTTGTTGCTGTATCCATCGCAAAGAACGGATTCATCCCCGCCGGCTCAATCCGGATATTGCGATACGCTACCGGCCCGTGGTCGCCCTGCAGCATCAGCGGCCCGGCCGGTTTTTCATCATTATAAGCACCAGCCCGCGTCGGCCCGCTCAACTCGACGTCCGCATGGATCACAACCCCGTTATGGACGACCTTCTCAAACCGGGCGTTCGCAATCTTTTGTCCTTTCTTGTCAAAACGGGGGGAGCGGAAAACAACATCGAACGTTTGCCACTGTCCCGGTGGTCGCGATGCGTTGACCCGTGGCGGACGGCCTTCGTAGCCCTTGGATTCTCTGTTATTATCCCAGCGCTGATAGATACCGCCGCAGTCGGAGTACTTTGGCTTCTTCACACCCCAACTGTCGAAGACCTGAATCTCATAGCGCGCATTAAAATACACGCCGGAGTTAGAACCTTTGGGAACCATAAATTCGATATGGGCCTTGACATCACCGAATTCCGCTTTGCTTAGCAGGTTCTTTGTTTTTCCTGTTGGCCCATTCACAATAACTCCGGTCCCCGGCTTACTGCTCAACAGCTTCTCATTCTCGGGCTTCGTAAACGTATCGCCGACAATCTCCCACTGTCCGGTATCACCCCGCCATTCGGAAAAATCGCCACCTGTTAGACTGACCCTTTTGCGGGTCTCTTTTGCGCCGGCATCTGCTTCTAATGTCAAACACAGAATCCCTACAAACAACAAAACTACCCAAACCTTTTTACTTTGCACTTTCATAATTCATCCCTTTCCAATAATCAATAGTCAATTCTATAGTTGCCATGGGCTGCGCATCGACCGCGACAGCATCCGATTGGCCTGTTCATCATTGATGAAGCGTTCTCTATCCGGGTCCCATTTTAGTTTTCGTCCTAACAGCATTGAGATATTGCCGATATGTGCGATTGTAAAGCACCGATGTCCTATCTCGGGCGGAAAATAGCAGTCCTTACGCGATTTAACACAATCAAGGAAATTCCGCTGTTCGCCGGCCCGGCATGTATAAAGGTGAATCTCATCCGGGCCAATCACAGAATTCAGAATGGATTTGGGCTCCGCCTGGAGCTTCGCCCTCCAGCCGACATTGCCTATCCATCCCTCGGACCCTTCGAATCGCAGGCTCGGCGTGCCCGATGTCACTTCCAATCTCACGCCGTTGGCATATTTGTACTCGATTCTGTATTCTTTCGCGGTGTCGTAGAGTCCTTCTTTACAAAATACACCCTTGCCCTCGACATCCACCGGCCCTGTATGTTCGGTGTCATTTCCCCATTGTGCACCGTCGAGAAGATGCGCCCCCCAGTCCGCCAACTGGCCGCCCGAATAATCAAGTATCCATCGAAAGTTCCAGTGAATTCGGTCTTTGGTATAGGGTGCATAAGGTGCCGGGCCCAGCCACATTTCGTAATCAAACCCTTTCGGCACCGGCATAGGTGTAGGGTTTCCGGGTGTATTCGGCCCGCTGGGTAATTCCACACGGACAGTGTGAACTTTGCCGATCCTTCCGTTGCGAACCAGCTCGCACATTCGGTGATATACATCCACCGACCTGTCTTCCGTGGACCACTGAAAAACGCGATTGTAACGCTTCATCGTTTCACAAAGGACCCTGCCTTCTTTGACGGTCAGTGTTGGTTTTTCGCACTCTACGTCCTTGCCCGCCTTAGCCGCAGCTATTGAAATCGGAACATGCCAGTGGTCAGGCGTAGAAATCATCACAGCGTCGATATCATCCCGCTCGATAATTTTCCGGAAATCATTGTAAGTCGCACAATCTTTATTGCCGTATTTTTTATTCACCATATCGCGGGCTATGTTGCAATTGTTGGCATCGACATCGCAAACGGCAACAGCCTGAGCATCTGCGTTGCCTAAAAAGTTCGTTAAATTAACTGCTCTGCCGTGACCACCGACACCGATAAAGCCTATTGTAATCCGTTCACTCGCCGCGACAGTTCCCGCCTTACCCAAAGCCGAGGGCCGAACCAGATAGGGAAAACTAACTGCTCCAGTAGAAACACCGACCGCTTTTCGCAAAAACTGTCGCCGATTAAATTTCCTCATAATAAAAACGCTCCTTTATCGTGACTAATAAGCAAAGATCGATTTACAATAGTCAATAGTAAATAATAAATAGTAAATCTCAGAGATGCCAGGGGCTTCGCATAGCCCTTGAAAGCATCCGGTTGGCTCCATCATCATTTATGAAATACTCTTTCTCCGGGTTCCACTTCAAATCCCGCTCTAAGCGCATTGCTATATTACCCAAATGTGAAATTGTAATGGAGCGATGCGCCGTCTCGATTGGAGCCACAGGCTCTTTACGCGAAATCACACAATCGATAAAGTTTCGGGAGTGGTTGTCACTGCGATACAGATTGATTTCATCAGGTCCGATTACCGAGTTGAGCAGAGACTTCGGCCTTGCATCGTGACGTCCACGGTCGGCCCAAACCCGTCCTTCCGTAGCCTCGAAGGTAACACCACCTCGCTCTTTGTTGGAGACGATTAGTTTGACACCATTTTTATATATACACTCGAAATAAAACTCTTTTGCGGTGTTATAAAAACCATCTTTGGCAAAAACGCCTTTGGCGTTTTTGATTTCCACCGGCCCTGTTTTTTCCGTGCCCATACCCCATTGTGCAATGTCCGGATGATGGCCTCCCCAGTCAGTAACCTGACCGCCGGAGTAATCCAGTAACCAGCGGAAATTCACATGGCAGCGAGCGGGGCAGTAGGGGGCGTATGGTGCCGGGCCCAGCCATCTGTCATAATTAAAGCCTTCGGGCACAGGTTCGGGCTTTGTACGATGACCCATTTTGGATATATCAGGTGTCCCGCCCGGCAGACCACACTTTACTGTGTGCAACTTTCCAATTCGACCATTTAGGACTAATTCGCACGCCCGTCGGAAATTACGGTCCGAACGCTGCTGGCTGCCCGTTTGAAACACTCGGCCATACTGTTGTACCGAATTGCACATCGCACGTCCCTCAGGGACGGTTAGTGACAGGGGTTTTTCGCCGTAGATATCCTTGCCGGCTTTGGCGGCCTCAATGACCGCAATAGAGTGCCAGTGATCCGGCAGGGCGATTAAAACCACGTCAATGTCAGAACGTCCGATTACTTCGCGAAAATCTTCATAAGCCGTACATCCCTTGTAGGTACCGGATTCCTTCGCACGGGCATAGTGTTCTTCGACTATCCTCCTCGCAGGTTCCCGTCCGCCGATGCGGTTGTCCCAGTAACCGGCGCTCTCGCGGTTCACATCGCACACCGCTGTAATCTGTACGCGTTCGTCACGCAGAAAATTTCTTAAATCGTTGAAACCCTGATTTCCCGTCCCGATACAACCCATTACAATCCGGTTGCTCGGAGCAACACTGCCCGCCTTACCCAGCGCCGATGAAGGGACAATATAAGGAAATGCCGCCACTGCTCCGGCAACAACTGAAGTTCTTTTCAAAAAGTTACGACGTGATATATGTTCCCTGTAATTCATAATACAACCTCCGATTCTTTTCTATTCGTGCCGTATGTATTGTGCTTCGTGGAGAGAACTACAAACTCAGAATGACAGCAGACACTGCCAGATATATACATAGCCGAGTGCGTCGATGTCTTCCCACACTTTCCGGACAAGCTCTTTGTCTCCGGAAAGCTCAGGCAGCTCTTTTAATTTCTCTTCCCAGGGAATACAAACACCAGGCTTTCTGATTGCTTTCTTTTCTTCTGCCATCTGGACAGCTCCCAAAAATAGTCAATAGTAAATAATAAATAGTAAATTCAATACACTCCGTATTCACGGGTGAACTCGGTCATCGCTTTTATATTTTCAACCTTACCGTCGTCCTGGACAATAGCGCTGGCGTCCATAATATAGCCGCCATCGCCGGCCACACCATCAATTACCTTCTTGCAGCATTCGCGGACCTCCTTCGGCGTGCCGTAGCTCAACAGAAAATTGGGGATACCACCGCTGATGCAGAACTTATGACCGATCGCTCTGTGCACCTCGAAGATGTCGGCCTTGTCAACATGGTAAACGATTGATTTGTCCGGCAATTCGGCAAAGGAATTCAAATGTGCGTTCCAGTCCCCCTCGGCATAGAACAGAACCTGATGTCCATTGGCCCAGATTTCTTCGATGATTGGTTTGAGGGTCGGCCAGTTAAATTTATCGAAATGTTCATGCGAGAAGAACGGTACACATCCACGGTGCATCCAAAGTCCGATTGGAACGTTCTTGTCCGGGTCCGCACCGGAAAGAGCCACATGCGTCAGGTGCGGCATCAGCGCCTCACAGGCGGCAAGTACCTTGTCCGGCCGCTCCATAACATCTGTTACCAGACCCAGGTACCCGCGCATCTTATCTGCGATAATATCGAACGGCGCCTTGAGAATCCCTGATATAGCTGAGACTGTCCCCGACTCGCTGCGAAGCAATGCGTTCTGAGTTCCGAATGCGTTAAAATAATTCAGCATCGCCATCCCGCCCTTCAAAAACGACAGGTTATTGCGATACGATGTCGGCTTACCCATCGCCGCTACATCAGCCGAGATGCGTGGAAGCCAGACGTTGAACAGAAAGCCGGTCGGGTCCTCGATGAGCTGGTCGTATTCGTCCGGCTTCATAAATGCCTCTTCCTCGGGCGGCTCACGGTATTGAAAACCGGTATCAGGTGGAACCTGGATACCAGGAACTCCGTAATACTTCAACCCGATGGCCTCTGTTAGCCCCGTCCATACATAGACCATATTACCGACAACGGCGTCCCAGTCGAAATCGGCAGCGCACTTGCGGGCGGCGGCAAATGCCTTCTCAAAATCATGCGTTACCTCCTGGCAGGTGTAGCCGGCGTATTTAGCTGTGAACTCTGCAACAAACGGACGAATCGGAATCATGTCCGGCTTCTCGTTTCGCATCGCCGTAACGTAGCGCTTCATCCGCTCGGCATACAATTGTTCCATATCTTTAGCCATCTTACTCTGCTCCTTTTATTCATCAAGTCCAAGTATTTGAGCTGGCTGGCCGATTCTCTTTAGCCGGCATTTGATTGCTCCCTTGCTTTCCAGACCGTCAGCTTTCAACGTGATACTCTCGGAGGTCGGAAGAAGCGCTGAGAGCTCGCCGTCGGATAGTTTGGCCTTCAACAAGTAACCTCCCCTAATCCGCTCCAGACTTGACTCATCAGGCACCCGGTCTTTGAGACGATGCGGACGATAGACTGTCACAAACTCAATCTGTCTTTTCTTCCCTTCTGTCGTCGCCGTCAAATGCCACTCACGCAGCTTGATGCGCGGGATAGGATTTGGGTCGTACTGGTCGGTCTGGCTGAAAGTCAAGCCCGATGGTGTTAGAAAATCAATATCACAAACTACATCTTCGTTTCGCACCCGGATATTGTGCTGGTCATCCACATCCATCTTCTTTATAGCGTGCAGCCAGTATTCGTACGTCGCCGGTTCCCCGGCCTCCAAACGGTCATAAACAACTACTAATTCCGGCTTGACAAAAATAACCGCACGCGTGAAACGTTCCAGTGCAGGTTCGTATGCCTGACCCGCCTCACCGACTACGATATCCATCGAAGGCGTAGTTTTAAAGGCGACGATTTCGCCCTGGGCTTTGGCGTTGCGTTTGCCTTGGCCTTGCCCGTTGACCGTGATATTGTTGACAGAGCGAGTGCTCCACATCCAGTCACGATGATGCGGACCCCCGTAGTTATAATAGTGGCCGGTACGGATCAGCAGTCGCTGACCATACGCCCAGAGCACAAACGAATTATTGCCGGCATTTCCGTGTGACTGAGTTCCCATTGGGCTCGACTTAAAAATGACCTGCACGTCTTCTCCTGCGTCTTCCAACGTCGTATTCAGATATGCCTGACCGGTCCCACTGAAGAGCTTGGACACAGGCAGCTCATCTGGCGGTTTGGAATCCACCTCCGGCAGGGCACCGCGGATAAATCCGATGTATCCCGATGTCACGGCCGGGCCGCCCATCTGCTCGGCGTACCACTGCCAATGTCCATTGCCTGCTTGAGCAGCAAGCTGGCTCAGCAGCGGCACGAGGTTTGAAGCCCTTCTGCGATTGGCCCCATCGCCAAATCCGCCACTAACCTTGCCGGGCGGCATCAGATACATCGCGTAATAGCCGGCCCTGGAAAAGTACGGCTTATCATAAGCGTTGATGCCCATGGCCTCCCGCATCACATCGGCCCACCACGTGAAACGACCGATGTAACTCGACCAGTAGCTGACCCCCTCATGCCAGCCGCCGTCGTCGTCGCTCCAGGCCGGATACACATTGAAAAACACATTGGCGGCAAACCAGACCCAGTCCTCCGCCCCTTCGACCTCACCTAAAAAGGCGATGCCAACTTCACCTAAAAAGTGCCACGCACGGTTGGCGTGGCTTCCGTAAGGCCGCCACAGATGCCGCGGACAAAGATGCTGATACATCTCGTCCCCGCGCACCTTCATCACCTCTCGGCAGATTCGCTTTTCATGCTCGCTCAGCAGGTCATTGACAAACGTGTATGTGCGCGAAAAGTAATAATTGTAGGGCATACCCGCCTCATCATTGTAGCGGTAGCCGGTACTGCCTTTCGGGTCCCACTTAGCACATTCCAGCAGGATGCGTTTGGCTTCAAGTCCGTACTTTTCCTTACCGCCGAGCAGTCGGGTAAAGGCCAGAGTCGCCGCACCGTTCAAGGCCCTGATTGTATATGTGCGATTACCCCACCAAACCTTCCGCCAGGCTTCGCTGCCGCGCACCAAATCTTTCGAATACTTCGGCGGTTCCTCGGTCGATGGCGGCCTGGCCAAGAGCCTCTCGCATTCACTTATGAGTTTGTTATACTCCTGCTTCATTTTACCCTGTGCCAGTTCCCGCAGACGTCCAAGGTTCTCAGGACGCATAAAAAGCCGAGGATGGCTTTCCGGTATCCGCCCAATCAAATCCTTGCGGGTCGGCAGCGGCATATCTGCCGCGTTGCGCGCAATGCTGAACGTCCTTGCCTGGCTCCAGTTTGTATAACGGCCGTTCTTATCTTTTCCACGGTAGCGCCACGTGTAGGTCCCAGGCTTAAAGTTACGCGGCGGACAGTGTACATTGAACTCGAGATTCCCTGTACGATATTCGACATTTTTGAATCTTGTATCACGGGCGCACTCGATTTCCCACGTCATATCCTTTTGTGGCCGCCAGCTAAAACTCGGCGGATTGACCTGTGACACCGCACCGGCGGCAGGGCGGTAACCCCATTCGCCCGGCTCAGCAGGGCGTTCGTCTAATTTAAGTTCCTGTCCTGCTGCAAGACCCGGCACAGCCAATAACAGAAGCACGATAGAAGTGAAAAGCAGCTTATACAGGATTCTTTCGATGTGAAACATTTTGTCGGACATAATTATTCCTCCTCTAAAAGTGAGCCAATTAATTCTTTGATATTTGCTATATTATTGCGAATGCAATATTTTTTTATGCCTTCTACGATTTTCGCCGCGCAGCCCGGCTCAATAAAATTAGCCGTACCGATAGCCACCGCCGACGCCCCCGCGATAATAAATTCGATGGCATCCGAAGCATTTCTTATTCCCCCCATACCCAAAATCGGTATCCCGCTATCTTTTCCAACCTCATTATAAACTTTATTAACCAGATAGACCGCTATTGGCTTTATTGCCGGCCCCGACAATCCGCCTGTCCTGTTGGCCAGAACAGGTTTGCGGGTTTCGATGTCGATTACCATCGCCGTGAATGTATTCACCAGACTGAGTGCATCGGCGCCGGCCTCAATCGCCGCACGTGCAATTACGCTTATATCTGTAACGGCAGGGGGGAGCTTGACCATTAAAACCTTCTCGCCGACAACATTTTTCACAGCCGAAGTGACTTCTTTTACCTGCTCAGGGTCGGTACCGAAACTAACCCCGCCTTTGCTGACATTGGGACAGCTAATATTCAGCTCGAATCCGGCGATTGCTTTTTCAGATGCCAAGCGCTGCGTCACCGCCACGTATTCGTCAATTGTTTCCCCTGCTATATTAACAAAAACAGCAGCGCTCATCTTTTCGAGAATGGGCAGTTTTTCTTCGACGAATTTGTCTAATCCGATATTGGCCCATCCGATTGCATTGAGCATCCCGGAATCTGTCTCCACAATCCTCGGCGTCGCATTTCCTTTTCTCGGTTTGAGTGTAATACTTTTTGTAATAAACCCGCCAAGACAATTGACATCCATAAAATCAGCCAGCTCATCGGCATACCCGCAAGTCCCCGAAGCGGTAAACACCGGATTAGCCAGCCGAATCCCCGCAAAATCAACCGTTATATCAATGCTTTCATTCATACAAGCCTTCTTTTGTCATTCCTGCGGAAGCAGGAATCCAGGATTATTTAGCCCTGCGTTTTGTACGGTTTTTCAGTGCCTAACTGAATTCTTTCAATTTTTCGTTTACATGTTTTGGGATCCGAGTTGCAGTTCTGGGATTCTGCCACAATTGCTTCATTGACAAAGTTCCATTTTGGTCAATCATTGTATAAGCACATCCAGAAATCTTGCGCCATTCCTCTATCGCAAATAACCCATCATTTTCAAGCAGTATCACATCTTCATTTTGAAAAAATGTTCCCTCTCCAAAAAGAGCTTGCCTGATATAAGAGATGCTCTCGCCAAGCGAAGGATGAAATAGGAAGATGATATTTACAGTACCTTGAGGGAATTGCCGATGAGCATCTTTAAGCTTACTATAAAGGTCCATTGATCGCGGTCTAGCGCTATCTACCGGCTTCAATCCAACGGGCGATTTAGCGATAGACCTCTTGTTCTTTCTTATTGGCTCTGTAAGCCATTTGTCTTCTAAACGTTTAGCGTCTCCATAGACATCAATATTTACAATATTGACTTTTACGTCACAGCTTGTGCCTCTATCGTTCTTAGGGTGAATCACTGGTACTTCGAATGAAAGCTTCGATAGTGCCGCAACAAGGGTAATTTCGCACAAAAATTCAGCCAGTTGATTCTCAGTATTTACCCCGGATAAATGTCGCCTATATCGATCACCCACATCTTTTTTTGAAAGCCTTTTGAATAGGTAACCAATTCTGCTTTCGGTATTTTTTAAATGCATTTGTCCAATCTCAGCATTTTTTCCTCATAGAAAATCTA
>Ga0307430_1002586_pt1 | contig 11854 bp, 10 predicted proteins | sample SalMarWE160130MG_FD_202159 | JGI IMG/M metagenome (GOLD analysis project Ga0307430, IMG submission 202159) | Salt marsh sediment microbial communities from the Plum Island Ecosystem LTER, Massachusetts, United States - WE1603-130 | ecosystem: Environmental > Aquatic > Marine > Intertidal zone >... | reverse complement strand
CGGGCGACTTTATCAAAAACTTCACCAGCGGCATCATCTAAGGTTTGCCCCCCAATTTGGTACTGGCCGAACCCAGTCATTAAAACCAATTGGGTGTGGCCCCCAGATACCAACAAAGCCAGTAAAGGAAACTCAGGTTTAAAACCGCCTCGGCCGCGAGAATTTTTCGACAAAGCCGCCAATAAATGAGCCTCCATGTGATTAACGGCCACTAGCGGCCGATCTAATTCTTGGACCAAGTCTTTGGCTTTAGCTAAACCAACTTCTAGAGCTGGAGCTAAACCCGGACCATAAGTTACCGCCACCGTCCCAACCTGGGCCAGCTTTTTAAGCCGGGCCCGCCATAAAGCTTCTTTAATCGCTGGCTCAATTAATTGTTGATGCAGTCGCTTGGCAATATTGGGCACAACCCCGCCATAATCTTGATGCCAATTAACTTGGGAAGCCACCACATTGCTTAAAACTCGATCCGCCTGAGTAATGGCGACTGAAGTTTCATCACAAGAAGTATCAATCGCTAGAATTAAATCTTCAAATTTGCTTTTAAGCATAAGAGTATTTTATCATTAAGCTATGATTGACTGTATTTTTTGCCAGATTGCTCAGGGAAAAATTCCTGCTTATAAAATTTATGAAGACAAAAATTATCTGGCTTTTTTGGATATTCAGCCGTTTGCCTGGGGTCACACTTTGGTAATTCCTAAAAAACATTATCAATGGGTTTGGGATATTCCTAATGTTGGAGACTACTTTAAGCTTTGTAGTCAAATTGCCCAGCATTTTCAAAAAATGACTAATAATAAGCTGGTAGTTTCTCATATTCTGGGCGTTGATGTTAAGCATGCCCATATCCATCTAATCCCTCAAGCTAATAATTATTTAAACCAACTTAGTGAAGCTATTGGCGGCTCAAGAAAAAAACTAACTGAAAAACAGGCCAAACAAATTATTGATCAGCTTAAACTAACAGCCACTTAATTCGGCGTTTAGTTAAAGCTAAACTCTCAATATCCAGCCAAACAATATTGACATTTTTTAGATCGTCTAAAATTGATTTAACTTTTTCCAACCACTCAATCACAATCACATTACCTGGTTGAAGCATGGCTTTAAAACCTAATCCCCAAATATCTTCAGCCTTTTCCAGGCGCCAAGTATCTAAATGAAACAACTTGCCAGTTCTAATCTCATACTCTCTGACTAAATTAAAAGTTGGCGACACTACTGGCTGTTTAATTCCTAATGCCTGAGCCACGCCTTTAGCAAATTGGGTTTTGCCGGCCCCTAACTCACCTTGAAGCGCCAAGATTAAGACTTGAGCTTCGGCAGGCTCAGCTTGAACTTGTCTAAAAATCTGCTGAGCTAATTGCTGAGTTTCTAAGGCTGATTGAGTAACTGAACTTTGAGCCTTAACTAACTTAATCTTACCCTGGCGTAAAACCCGAGCTTCATTCAGGGTGGTATCAACCACGGTTGAGGGTAAGCGTTGAGGTAAAACACCAGCATCTAAAAACAAGTCCACCAGCGCTTGCTTCTTCTGGCTGGTGTATTTTTGCCAATCTGGAAATGAATAAACTGCTTTTTTGCCGGAAGTATTGGCTGAGGTAGCAGTCATTGGTTTACCTAGACGTCGCACAATCTTAGAAACTAACGGATAACTAGATAAGCGTATGCCTAAAGTTTTTTTACCAGCTTGAAGTTTTTTAATCACTTTTGCCCGACTCTGGGAAATCACGGTAATTGGACCGGGCAAAAAATTCTGATACAAATTCCGGGCAATTGAATTAATAACGACATACTGCTCAGCCATGGCTTGATCAGCCACCGCCACCGATACAGCCTTATTCCCCCGTTGGCCTTTGTATTGCCAAAGCTTATCAACTGCCGCTGGATTGGTCGCGTCCACACCCAAACCATAACAAGTTTCGGTTGGATAAATAACTATTCCCCCAGCCCGCAGAACTTTAATTGCCTGGGCAATCGCTTTGGCCTGACTAATTTTTTGAAGATCAATTCGCATGGCCCTATTTTATCATTTCCTCAATCCTTGTCAGGTCTGCTATACTATAAGGATCAAAAAGAAAGGAGTAAAAAATGCTAAAGAAAAAAACTAAACCAGTAGAAAAACCAGTTAACATGACTCAAAATGAAGCTTTAGCTAAAATGGCGATGATCATGGAAAAGCAGGCCAAGTGCAATTGTATTTGGCATTGGGTCATGGGCGTTTTAGTCTTTTTAATTGCCGTCTTTTTCTATTTTGGCAATATCATTACCTATTATCTTAACTCTTGGCTTTATCAGGTCATCAATAAATAAATCCTAATTTAATTATGGATAAAACCTATAATCCTCAGGCTCATGAGGAAAAAATTTATCAGTGGTGGCAAAAATCCGGCGCCTTTAAAGCCCCAACTAAAACTCAGGCTGAAAAGGCCAAACAAATCCCTTTTGGCATTATTATGCCACCGCCTAATGCTAATGACCCGCTCCATGTTGGCCATGCAATGTTTGTTACTCTAGAAGACATCTTAATCCGTTATCAGCGCATGAAAGGTAAAGCGGCTTTATGGTTGCCGGGTACAGATCATGCTGGTATTGAAACTCAATATGTTTTTGAAAAAAAACTAGCTAAAAAGGGCCAAAGCCGGTTTAATTTTAATCGTCAAGACCTGTTTCAGGCCATTTGGGATTATGTCCAAGAAAACTCAGACGTGGCCGTCAAGCAAATGCAACGCTTAGGCGCCTCAGCTGACTGGAGCCGGTTTAAATTTACCCTAGATAAAGATGTCGTCAGCCTAGTCACCGATACTTTTATTAAGCTTTTTCAAGAAAAATTGGTTTACCGAGATAAACGCCTAATCAATTATTGCCCTAAATGCGGCACTGGTTATTCTGAATTAGAAGTAGTTTATGAAGATAGAAACTCGCCGCTTTACTATTTAAAATATGGTCCCTTTACTTTGGCCACAACTCGACCAGAAACTAAGTTTGGCGATACGGCCATCGCTGTTCATCCTCAGGATAAGCGTTATCAAAAATGGGTTGGCCAGGAAATTGAAGTTGAGGGCTTAGTTGGTAACTTTAAGCTTAAAGTTATTGCTGATCAGGCGGTTGATCCAGACTTTGGTACGGGCGTAGTTAAAGTTACCCCAGCTCATGACCCAACTGATTTTGCCATTGGCCAACGCCATCAATTAGAATCTAAACAAATCATTGATTATAATGGCAAACTCAATCACCTAACTGGTCCTTATGCTGGCCTAAGTATTAATCAGGCTCGGGAAAAAATCGTTAAAGATCTTAGGGCCAAAGGTCTATTAGTTAAAATTGATGAAAACTATCAAAACCGACTGGGTACTTGTTATCGCTGCCATCGCCCAATTGAACCTTTACCTTTAACTCAGTTTTTTATTAAAACTACGGCTCTAACTAAAAAAGCCTTAGCGGCTTTAGATAAACAAGAAACGATTATTCTTGGCGCTGGTCGGGAAAAGATTTTGCGTCATTGGCTGAAAAACTTGAAAGACTGGAATATTTCCCGTCAAATTGTTTGGGGCGTTCGTTTGCCGGTTTGGTATCAAATTAACCCAAAAAACTATAATCTCCGTATCGGCTTTTTAAATTCTAAACAAGAATTTATTCAAGCTGAGCTAGGTCAATTATTAAAACGCTACTCACTTAAAGAAATTAAAACTGGCCTCCAGACCCTCCAGGCTCCGGCCACGGCTGAATTCCAAGTAGCCAAAACCTCACCTGGCCATAACTATTTACAAGAAACTGATACTTTTGACACCTGGTTTTCCTCTGGCCAATGGCCGATCGTCAGCTTAAAAACTAATCAACCAGGCGACTTTGAGTTTTACTACCCAACTCAAGTCATGGAAACCGCCTATGATATTTTGCCGATTTGGGTAATGCGGATGATGCTTTTGGGTATTTATTTAACTGGTAAGTCACCTTTTAAACAAGTTTACCTCCACGGCTTAATCCGCGACCCTAAAGGTCAGAAAATGAGCAAGAGCAAGGGTAATGTTATTAACCCAATTGATTTAGTTAATAAATATGGGGCTGACGCTCTGCGGATGGCTTTAGTCATGAGCTCAACCCCAGGTAAAGATTCAGCCGTGGGTGAAGACAAGGTTAAAGGTATGCGGAATTTGACTAACAAAATTTGGAACGCCGCCCGATTTGTAAGTTTAATGAGTGGGGATAAAAAAGTCCCGGCAGACGTTAGTTTGAACGGGGTCCCGACTAGGCTAAAGCCTACCGGGAAAAATAAAAAGTTTATTAAAAAACTCACTCACGTCAGTCAAGAAATTGATCAGCTTTTAAATGATTTAAAAATTGGTTTAGCGGCTGAAAAAGTTTATAACTATTTCTGGCACTGGTATTGCGATGAAGTAATTGAACAAGCTAAGGCTGGCCAGTTGGACTACCAAGGTTTATTCCATGGTCTAATCGTCTTTCTCAAACTCCTCCATCCCTTTGTCCCTTTTGTGACTGAAGCGGTTTGGCAGGAAATTAAAGATTTAAGACAGGCTCCTAAGCAGCTATTAATTCAAAGCTCATGGCCAAAATAAAGCAATCTCAACATTTAGTTTATCTAATTCTAATCGCGGCTCTAATCATTTGCCAACTTTTCCCTAATTTTGGTTTAAATAAAAATTTGATTAAAGCTTACGCCCAACCTTGGTCAATCAAAACTCGCCTAGCCTTAGCTCGTAGCCTATTTAATCAAGGCCAATTAGAACTGGCTCAAACCCAACTCAGCTTAATTGAAACTAAACCTTGGGCTCAATTAGCGATTAAACTCAGGCCGGGTTTAAAAACTGACTGGCTGACTACTAAAGATTTAATTACTGGTCCAGCCAAAATTCAGGCGGAAATTGACTATTGGCAACAGGTCTTAGCTGATAAGCCTAATTATCGTGATGGTTTACTCCATTTAAGCCTACTCTATTATCAACAATATCAAACCCAAACCGCTCAAGACTATTGGCAACAGGCTAACCAGCTTGATCCTAATGGCGATATGGTTCAAAAAGTGGGTAAAATCGTAAATAATTAAGATAGTTTGTCTTTCCCGGCAGGCCTTAAGCCTGAACGAGATCCCGACTAGGCTAAAACCTACCGGGACTTTTCTTTGGCCGGTTTTTCAGCTTCGGTCTTAGGCTCGTCTTTTTTATCAGCGGCTGGTTTAGCTTCAGTCTTATCAGCAGCTTTGGTCTCCCCAGTTTTAGCCTTTTCTCCAGCCTCTGCTTTGGCTTCTCCCTCAGCCTCTGCTTTGGCTTCTCCCTCAGCCGCTGGAGCTTCTGCCTCAGTCGCTGGAGCTAGCTCTTCTTCTTCTTCCTTCGGTTCTTCAACCTTAACTACTGGGGCTTCTAAATCTTCAATATGAAGAGTAACTTTAGCTTTATCATATTGTAAATCCTTAATTAAAATACTCTGGCCAATTTCGGTTAAAACACTAATATCAACTTCAAATTTCTCTGGCAAATCAGTTGGCAAGGCCTCAACTTCAATTTCATCTAATAAAGTGAATAAAACTCCACCCTGTTCAACGGCTGGCGCCTCGCCAATAATTTCAACTGGAATATTAACTTTAACTTTCTTAGTTAAGTCAACTTGGTGCAACTCAACATGAAGCAATTCATTGCTGACTGGGTGAAGCTGAAGATTATGAACTAAGACTGGTTTACTGGCCTTAGCCCCCTCAAGGGTTAAGTCAATAATACCCGTCTCCCCAGCCTGTTTGTAAACCTTAACAAATTCTTTTAAATCTAAGGCCAGTGATTCTGATTTAACTCCCTTGCCATAAACTGTGGCTGGCAATTGGGCCTGCTGGCGTAAAGCCTTTACCTTCCGACCTAAAACTTTTCTGAGTTGAGCTTTAAGATTAAGTTTAACCATAGGGGTTAGGTTAACAAACTTAACGTCTAAAATCAATACTAAAAACTTTGTCAGTGTCTAATTGTGTCTGAAAAATCACCTGAGAAGCGGATAAAGTCGGATTACCATCAGTATCAATCGGTTTAGGGGTCAATTTGGTTGGCCGAATAAAGGTTGGATAATCAATCTTAATCTCAATTGGGTCAGCTTTAATACCTGATTGTTTTTGCCAATAAAAAGTATAATTTAGGGCCTGCTGGCTATCAAAAAGTTTCCTTGGATCTCTAGTTTTTAAAACTAATTGACGCTGTTCCCCCACTGGCACAGTTAAGAAGAAGCCAACCACCTTTTTACCCGACTCAACTGATTGATCAACTTCAACTGTCTTAGTTATTTCTGTAATTGGATTAACCAGTTTTAAATGTTCAAATTCCAAATCTTGAGGGAGATAAAAGCGAACATAGCTTTTGTAATCACCGGCCGGCCAGGATTGAGACGGTGATTGGTTATCATAATCAACCGTTAAAATTTGTTCTGAATCGCCGCTTTTTAAGAAAAGAGTTTGGTGTTTAAGTTGGCGCTTTAAAAAATAATTAGCTTTATTAACCCCTAAATTAGCTTCAGCCACAAATAAATAATTAGCTAATACCTGGGTATTGGTTTGGATTTGGCGCAAGCTCCCACTCCAACCCAAAGATTCAATCACTTGCTGGGCTCGGGCTTGATGAAGATTAACTAAAACCTCTTTTTGGTCTAAGGCTGAATAAAAGCCCCTTAAAACCCGCAACCAAGTCTGAGAACCACTATTAACAACCGTTTCAAACAATTGATTGCCTAAACTGCCTAAAAAGTCTTTTTTCTGGGTTGAGCCAGGGAAAAAATCAATCTCCGCATGGTACTCGGCTTTTTCAAATAGGTTAGCAGCCGTAATCTCCTCATTGTAATCAACTAATTCAACTGAACCAACTGCCTCTAAAAGTAATTGGGCGGCATTAAGATTAAGGCCAATTACACCATCAACCCGACGATTAAGTTCTTTATTTAAAAACCACTCAATTTGTTTAGCGGCAATCGGAAAATCTGGATTCCAGTTAGCGTCACGTAAGTACCAACCCGCCTCTCCTAAATATTGCTTTAAAATTGCCGGCGGCTCAACATGCCCCTTTAGTTGACCATCAGCTGTATAAACGTCTTCAACTTGAAAATCTAACAATTTACCTTTTTCAAAAGTTAAAAAAGCAAATGAGCCAATAAAACCACCGGTGGGTCGGAGCTCGGCGTTATTTTGAAAAACAACTAAATAAGTTCTTTTATCTTCAAAGGCTAAAATCTTAGGGGCGGCCTTAAGTAAAAAACTAGTTTGACTAACTAACCTTCTCGCCTCAGGCAAAAAAATGGTCAAGCTGTCAATTTCTTGATCAATATCAAACAAATCAATTTTGGCCAGGCCAGGTGAAGCGTCAACTAGGGCTTGCAGGAAATCTAAGCGTTGACTTAAAGCCTGAACCTCAACGCTTAAATCAGTCAACATGCCGGCATAATCAGCCGGCCGAGCCTGAAGACTCTGCTCTAATAAAATGCTGGCTCGATTAAAAGTTTTAATGGCTTGTTCGCTTAAACCAGCGACGTCCTCGGCCAGGGTCAATAAATTTTCCAACTGTCTGACTCCGGTTGATAAACCTAAAGATTGGGTCAACCAACCACTGGCTTTAACCAACCGATTAGCTCGACTAAGGGCTAGTTGAGCTGACTGGCTGTTAGCCACAATTTGGTCAAACTCTCCAGCTTGGTAAGCTAATTTCAAACTATTTAACTCTCGCCAACCGCGATAACTATAAAAACCTAACAAGACCAAGGGCGATGACAGGCTGACTACTAAAACTAAAACCACAATAATCAACCAGCTTAATCTTGATGAAAGCTTAAGTTTAAGTTGAGGTGGCTTAAATTTAAACTGGGGCCGTTTAGACCAAAAGCGCTTAAAAAATTTTTTAACCCAGCCCTTCGTTTTAAAACGCTTAAGATCTTTAAGCCCTGGGTCTAATTGACCTGAATCAACCGGCTGATTTGTCAGCGCTTCAACCTTAACTGGCTTTAAATTAACCGACTCTCCTTTTAACCAGCTTAGGGTTTGGCTTAGGCCAACTGACAAGCTCGTTTTTGGTTTCCAGCCCAGTTCTTTTTGCGTCTGAAAAACCTCTTTATCCAATTGGGTCGGAGGCTCAACTTTTTCACTAGCCACAAATTCAATTTCCAATGCCTCTAAACTCAATTGCCGCAAATTATAAGCTAAATTAAGCCAGCTGATTCCCTCTGGATTAACTAAGTTAAAAATTTGGCCTTCAGTCCCCTGCTCAAACATGGCTTTAACTAAACCATTAACCACGTCCAAAACATAAGTGGGATAAACCAGTTGTAAGCCCTCTCCGGGCACAGCCAAGGCTGAATCAGTCTGACAACTCTTGAACATCTTGGCCAAATAATTGCCGGCATCTAGCTCCATCCGCGGACCATAAACATCGGCTAAACGGACAATCCGGGCATCAACATTTTTGGATTTAAAAAACAAAGTGGTTAAAGCTTCAGCAAAGCGCTTAGCTTCATGATGGCTAAAAATGGCGGTGGCGGTTTTTTGCTCGCCAAAATATGTTTCCAAAGACTGTTTGGAAACACTACCGCTAAAAATCTGAGCTGAGGAGACTAATAAAAATTTGCTTTTATGTTTAACCGCTAAGTTAAGTAAATTCTTTGTGCCCTGAGAATTAACTAATAAAGTTTCTAAATTAAGTTCTTGATTGTTCAAATAAGCTTCTAAGCCGGCTAAGTGAAAAATATAATCAAAATTCGGCAAAGAAGCTGGCAAACTTTTATTAATGTCTTGTTCAATAAAAGTAAAGCCGGTCTGTTTAATTAGATCTTTAAGATTGGACTTTTTACCCGTAGCCCAATTGTCCAAGCAAATTACTTGGCAACCACGGTCAAGTAAGACTTGGCAAAGGTGAGAGCCAATAAAACCAGCACCGCCAGCGACTAAGACTTGGCAAGATTGATCATCAACTTGAAGTTTAACTCTGGTATTTGATTTGGTTTTAGCTTTCTTCATTGGCAGGCGGAAAGGTTTTTCCGATTAGATAAACAGCTCTAATTTAATCTTAATCAATCGGTGACAGCAACGCAACTTCAACTAGTCAGAATTCGACCACGCTTTGGAGCGCTCCAACAACATGAACCTATAATAACTTATTATCTAAAACTTGATTTAAAAGTTCATCAGCTCGCTGATTTTTTTCTCGCGGCACATAATGATAACTAACTTCAATGTCTAAACTTTTTTCTAAGGCTTTTAACTGGCTAAAAAGCTGCTGTAAATGGGGTTTCTTAATTTTAAATTTACCCTCAGCTTGATTAACTACTAACTTAGAGTCAAGAAAGAAATTAGCCTTTTGAATATTACTATCGACCGTTAAAAATCCAGTTAACCAACGCAGGGCTAAAATCACGCCTTGGTATTCAGCCACATTATTAGTGGCTTTACCAATGGCTTCGCCATGTTCAAAAATAGTTTTGCCATCAGCGCTTAAAACTACAAAACCGATTGCCGCTGGCCCAGGATTCCCCCGGGCGCCACCGTCAGAAAATATTTTAAGTTCTGTCATTCAACCTCCACTTTACTATGATTTTTTTAACACTTCAATTAATTAAAGTGTTGCCGTAAATCAATATCTGATCTCGATTCACTGCCAAATTAAAGCTAATAACCAAGTTAAAAGCACTTGGTTCTGAATTAAGTTTAACCAATAATGGTCAAAAGAACCAGTCAGAATTACCAACCAGAGGCCAATTAATAACCACCAACGTTTTTTACTAATCGCTCGTTGAATGGTTTTAATTAAAATCCATAGGACTAGGGCCAAACCAACTAAGCCCAACTCGCTTAAAATTAATAAACCCAAATGGTGAACTGGCTGCCACCATAAACTAAGATTAGGTTTTAAAGCCTCTATTCCCGTTAAGGCGGGAATAAAATTCAAGCGACCAACTCCAATTAATGGTTGGCTTTTAAATATTTGCCAGGCTTGGTAATTAAGTTCAGTTCGGCGGAACAAGCTTAAATCCAAAGACGGCAAAAAACTTAAAACTAAAGGGATTAAGCTTGAAACTATAATTGCTCCTAAACTTAATTGCCGGGCCAATCTAGGCCGCTGTTTATCGGCTAAACGCTTAGACTTAAATAAATAAACCATTAGTAAAACTAAGCTTAAAGCCCCAATAGCGGTATAGGAAAAAGTTAGGCCTAAAGCGATTAAACTTAAAGCACTTAGGCCATAAAACCAAAACTGAACTGGTTGGCTGTTTGTTTGCTTATTAACCTTAGCTTTTAAAACCTCAGCCTCTAACAACTGCCAGCTCATTAACCAGCTTAAAATTATAAAACCAGCTAAAGAGTTAGGATGAGAAAAGCTTGCATAGGCTGGTAACCAAATCCGGCCAAATAAGGTTTCTCGAGCCACTCCTGGCCAGCTTAAGCTCAGGCTGCGCTCACCCAGCCAATACCACCAACCACCTAAAGACGCCTGCTTAATAAATTGACCAATCGCCAACCAGCTGGTGTAAAAACCGTTGGCCAACCAGCCAACTAAACTAATCTTAGAATAAACTGTCGGTTTAAGTGATTTTAAAACCAAAAATAAGGCCGCCAATTCTAACCAGCGCCACCAACCATAAAACGCCACTGGTGGACTTAAAGATAGGCTAATGTTTAAAAATAAGTAAACTATAGCCATTAATAGGTAAATAAAAAACCTTTGGTGATGGTTAAATTTAAATTGTAGTTTAGGTTTAGTTTTTAACCACTTAATTAAACCTAAACCAATCAGCGCCAAAATAATCAAATCAATTAAATAAAAGGTCGGGCTAAGATAATCAATCCGACGACCGTTAATTAAAGAGAATTCCGGCCAAAAATGTTTGCCTAATTGAGCTGGTAAAAGTAAGGCTAGTAATAAAACCAGAAAAACCATTGGTTCTATTTTACCTTATTGGCGGGGCTTGACCAGTAAACAGCGCTCTCGACCTTCGCCGATTGATTCAGTTACTACTTCCGGATGATCGGCTAAAGCGATGTGAATCTGGCGCCGCTCGGCAGCAGATAAGCGGGATAGGCTGACCACTTGTCCAGAAAACTTAACTTTCTGGGCGGTGTTTAAAGCCAAACGCTCCAGCTGCTGCTGACGTTCTTGGAGATAACCATTGATGTCAACTGTGATTGGCTGCCACTCACCCAACTGATTGTAAATCATTAGACTTAATAACAACTGATAACTCGACAGGGCCTGACCGTGCCAACCAACTAACATCCCTGATTCTTGGGCCGGCAATTGAATCGTAATTTGAAGATTTGACTCAGTTTCCACCAACTCAACCGACTGAGGATTTAAACCTAAATGAAATAATAATTCTTCGCTTAGCTGTTTAATTAAGCTGACTGCTTTTTTTCTAGCCATAATTGAGTTATTAACATTAATAAACTAAAAGTTAGCCAGTAAAGTACTAGTCCGGAAGGAAAACCTAAACCAATCACTAGGGTCATTAAAGGAAAAATATAAATCATTTGGGTTTGCATGGCCACGGCCATATCATCTTCTTTGCCCGGAGTTTTCTTAGTTTGGGTCATTAACCCCTTTTGCGTCGCCATCATCTTTTTAGAGGATAAAAATTGGGTGGCAGCCGCTAAAATCAAGAATAAACCGGGCAAGGCTTCAATTTTAAACAAGCCTAAGTTTAAAGAAAACGGCAATTGAATTTTGTCAGGCTGGCCTAAATCTAAATAAAGGAACTTTAAGTTAAATGGCGATTGCAGCCGGCCTTGCAAAAACGGATAAAGCAAGGGTTCTAAGTTGGCAATAATATCGCCATTAACTCGTAAAACCTGATTAAAGGCTTGGTACAAAGCAATCAAAATTAC
>Ga0307430_1002585_pt1 | contig 11856 bp, 9 predicted proteins | sample SalMarWE160130MG_FD_202159 | JGI IMG/M metagenome (GOLD analysis project Ga0307430, IMG submission 202159) | Salt marsh sediment microbial communities from the Plum Island Ecosystem LTER, Massachusetts, United States - WE1603-130 | ecosystem: Environmental > Aquatic > Marine > Intertidal zone >... | reverse complement strand
CCGCTCCGCCGCTCCATTGATTGGGAGGTGCCTTGCTCCGTGCCATACTGCTGTAGGGACCGGAGCGTGCAGAGCGGGGAGCGGTGCGTACAGAGCAGAGACTACAGAATTGTCTGCGAAGCATTTCTCTCAAATTGACCTGCTCCTTGCTTGCTCGCTCCGTCGCTCGGTCGCTCGGTCGCTCGGTTACCGTGGACGTGCCTTGCTCGGTGCCGCACTGCTGCAAGGACCGGAGCGTGCAGAGTGGTAACGAGGCGGAACGGAGCGGAAACTGAGGCGCAAATCAAAGCGCAAACCGACAGGTAGATCCTGAAGACACAATCTGGCTTTTTGTTATGCCGAATCCGCTTGAAAAGGAATTAATCGATTGAGCTTTCCTCCTGCCTACATGTACTAGGTCACTCTTTTCAGAAACTCAGCCGCGGGAAGGATTCTTATCTCTTTATAACGATGAGCCAATGGAATCTGTTTTGTTATGAGAAAGCTATGTATCTCGTACTCTCCCCACGGTTTTCTCGGTTCCAAATATCTCGCGAATCTCTCTGTATTTTGTTTGAAATGGTCCAATCGCTTTTGCTGACGGCCTGCCTCATATTGTAGCGCATGGTTTCCCAATAACTCTTGCGTAAGTAGATTGGTTCCTGTAAACGATGATGGTGCCATGTCTCTGTATTTTGCGTCAGCTATAATTATAGTTTTCTTCTCTTCCGAAATAGCTAGGATGTCGTATTCGTAGTGCTCTATTACTGCCGCCTCTGGGCCAGCATAACCTCGTGCGCGAAGCTCCTGTCTAAGCCAACTCTCAAACTTTTCACCGACTCTCACTCTCATATCTTGGATAACTTGCCCTCGTTTCCTAATCGCCGGTTCTTCTGGATCTGGGCAACCTTGAAGGTAAATTAGGAAGAAGAACAACGTATGGTGGTCCATTAAGATGCCTTCACGTGTTCTTGCGACTATCGGTACCAATTCTGTACTATCTGCATATGTAGAAAAGAATTTCTGCGCTGTATATCTTCCCTTGCACTGTGAGTCGAAATGACTTTGTATCTCTGCCATGTCCTTTTCCAGTTTCTCAGTGGGAATAAGGAACAATTCATCTTTGTGCCATGTCTGCATTAGCCACCCGAACAGGACAGAGAAATCTAGAACGTCCGGCCTGTAATCATATTGTGACTTCGTCCTATAATGCCCCTGCAGCCAGTATCGTGATTGAAGGCTTAGTATCCAGAATCGCTCCAGTATTTCTTTAGCATCGGTCATTCTAGCGAAGTCTAGTTCTGGAGTGACGGCAGCCTCTAGGTCCGCATATGGAAACACGGACTCATTTGAGGGAAACTCTTTATTACTTACAAGGCCTATTTGTTTCTGAGATTCTACAAAAGCTTCGGTGTACTTGATAAATAATGGCTTCAAACCTGATTCAGTTCTACCAAACACGATTCTCTTGTTTTGCACATCTTCTAGGTTTCGTTGATCCCGGCTCCACCTTTGGACATGCTCTAGTAGTAGTCGAAACTTATTCATATCATCAATCGTGCCTGCCGATGGATATTTGTTGGTCATCAACAGCAACTCACCCAAAGCAATGAAGTGGTCTACCAGGGGCATTACTCCCTTCGTGAGGAACAATGTGATCAATTCCCTTCTAGCCTTATATGCATAGCGAGCCAATCTTCGCGGTTTCCACCTATGAATCTCATCTATTAGGAGCTTCTCTTTGTCTTGAATCTCTCTGTAGATTCTAGGTTCTTCTGCCTCAGTGGCATCGACAAGTGAATCGACATCGCGCGGCCATAGCTGACAAGCCTCGTTGATGCATACATCATTGGGTGGAGTAGCGGTGTCGCGATACAATAACCGTCCGCAATACGGGCATAGATAATTAGAGTCAAAATCGTTATAGTCGTAATTAGCCACTTGCTTTGATCCGTAAGTAGTTGGTCAATCTTTGTCACATTGTACTATAACCAACTTGCACTTGCCTTTCGTGATGTACATACGTTCGATTGATTTTGTTACTATATTAAACAATCTGACGTACTGTTGAGCCTTCTGCTCCATTATGGTTGAGAGAAAACTCTTTATTTTTACCTTCTAGGATATAGAGCGTAAAGGAGAGTTAAAGATGGAGACAATAGTAAATATTCTGAAGGAGATGAAACTATGAATAAAAGATATGGTATTGCATTTGTGCTGTTAGGCATATTAGGCGTGGTAGTAGCATTATCACACCTATTTAATATACCTGAGCAGACAGCCAGACTGATAACTGCGTGTTTATCTGTGCTGGTAGCGGTATATGGTATCTACCTTGCTGTATGGTTAAAGTTTTATTCGGTTGGCAAACACGCCCATACCGAAAGCCGCAGCAATAATACTAATAATTAGGAGGACAATCCAACCAGTTGGAGAGGCTGTAGAACCAGTAGTGTTTATGAGCCCCAGTAGGGAATAGTATGCACCAAATCCACCTGCTACGACACAAAGGATTGCAATGAAAAAACCTTTAACACTCATAACGGAAATAGTACTACATAGGAGATTAATCGTCAACCACAATGAAACAAGCCACTAGCAGACGGTATTTCACGGGGGCAAGGAGAACGAAGCTATGCTAGTCGTTGGTCTGCTACAACTTTTCGGGCTAATTGTTCTAGCGTTCCTAATTGCACCTCCTATGTTTTATCTGACAGGTACAATCGTAGCCGTCATCGTTCTAGCGGTAAACTTATCAGTAAGACTAACGAGGCAGAAGTCGCTCAACAGTTTTCCTAAGATATTCGAGAAATTCCTGTGGTCTGCGAATGGCATAGTGTATCACAGCGAAAAGAGTAAACCCGAAGTCTATCCGCCAGACTATCCCCATAGCATAGGAGTAACTGGAGAAAACAGGGGCTATATGCCACGCATTGCCGATTTGAAAGCCAAGCACTATTGGGAAGGCAACCCCGATAATTGTCATTTGAATATGCCCAACCAGGCAGTCGCTACAAAGCTTGAAAAAGTGCGCAATGTCTCTCATACGATAATACTATTCTACAAGAGCTTCTATGGACATTCAACCAAAGTGGAACAGAACCCTGTTGAGTCACTCTTCGCTAGAAAGTTCAGTTGGCGAACGCCATTGACATTCGCATAGTGAATACCCTATTCTTCAGGCAGAAACGAAGGTCAAACCAAACGCGAAAATCCGCGTGTAGTTGCTGAATAGAGGAAGACGACGTTGGCTATACTAGTTCTGGGGATCCTTGGGGCAATCGGAGCGTTACCGGTCCTTTATCTCTTCGTATCAAAGATATACCAATATGTCACAAGAAATGTATTCTACAAAGACGTTCACTGCAAAGTCTTGGACCACAGAATCAGAGGCAAGACTTTCACCACAAGAATAAAAATAGCGTACACAGGGACACGTTCAGAGGCTGTGAAGGATGTTCTGTTGAGCTACCGTCTGAGATTGCGTTCTCCCTATGATCGGTTTCTAAGTTATGTGAATGTAGCGGTGGGCTACTTAGTGTGTGACATGCAGGGATTAGCTACGCTGCTCGGAACCCAACATTATAGATTTGAACCTCCCATGGTTCACCTCTGGAAGCTGCCTAGACCTGTGAAATATCCAATATCGATTTTGGTCGGCCTCATGTTTCTCTATGACACGCTGCTGATGCTTTTGTTGCCACCCATTGGGTGGATAGTGCTTAATTCGGGGCTGTATAGTAGATTCTCGCTAGATAGCATCATGGAAAACATGACCATCACAAATGAAGAAGGCAAGGTCATTCGGTTGCCGACAATCCTACAGCCGGGAACGGAAATCACCCTGGACTTCAAATATAGGATGGGGTTGAAAGCGAAGGGCTTTTCGATTGACACACCTTACAGATTCCTAAGCGACTTTCCCAAGAGAACAATTCGTCCTCCTAAACCAGGTAATTTCGTATGGGCTGGGAAAGGAGGCATAAACATGTTAATAGGAACAAGATGGAATAGGCTAGTGGTCGAGTTTGGCGAGAAGGCAATCATTGGCATTGGAAGTAAATAGGAAGCGAAACACTATCGGTTAACCTGTCAGCCAGATAGGTAACATTTGTCAGGTTTGTGCAGTGGCGATGCATAACAAGGGGTAAACTGGTAAAGATGCCGTCAGCATTAAGAGTTATTGGGCACCTCATCAATTCCCTAGCTACGTTTTGCTTCCTACGTCTGGAGACAAACTATCCTATCAGCTTGAGACTCTTAAAAATAGATGCTATTATGCTAGTAACTACATGGTACTGTGGGAATTCTGGGTTTGGCAAGTAGGCATTAGCTACAGCGGTAGTTCCATCTTATTAGAGCAAAGGGCTAAATAGGCTAATGGACGTAATGACACTTATTCATGAAATTCCAGAGAAACTCAAACATGAAGACATTGTGCAATATGCTGAAAGTCTTTCGAACCTCTATGCCCGAAATTATAGTGCTAGTGTCAGGAAACTCAAAGGTCAGTTCTTCACTCCCAAACAAGTTAGCATATACATGGCAGGTCTGTTTGAGCTGCATCACGACGTGATTCGTTTATTAGATCCTGGAGCAGGCACTGGCATTCTTACTGCCGCGTTCTGTGAGCGCCTGTTACACAATGAAAGAACTGTAGAACTAATTATAGACGCCTACGAGAATGACCCCGCCCTTTTGCCGCTATTAAGGAAGACTTTTGAAACATGCAAATTGGAACTGGAAGCTAGGGGACATGCTGTTGATTACCATATCTACGACCAAGATTTTATTCTCAGTAACGAATGGGATTTTAGGAAACCGGATCTGTTCTCAACACATGCGGAAGCTACCTTTTATGACTTTGTAATCTCAAATCCTCCCTACTATAAACTAAACAAGGATTCCCGCCAATCTAGCGTACTGATGAAACTAGTCTCAGGGCAGCCTAATATATATGCCCTCTTCATGGCATTATGCACAAGCATGGTAAAACCTGAAGGGGAGATGGTATTCATTACTCCGAGAAGCTTTTGCTCCGGTCTGTATTACAAAAGCTTTAGAGAGTGGTTCCTCAATAACGTCCAGATCACCAACATACACATTTTTGAATCGAGAAAAGATATTTTCGATAAGGATGAGGTCCTACAAGAGATTGTAATCATAAAAGCGAAAAGACGAAAAGAAACGAATAAACACAATGAAGTGATTATTACCACAAGCAGAAATAAAGAATTTGACAAATCGAGGAGTATCGTAGTCTCATCGACTGACGTGGTCCGGCACAGGAATAGTGAGACCTTCATACGGATACCCACGTCCCCCGTCGACGTCGATATTCTGCATATTGTCGATGGGTGGCCCACCACCTTAAAGGATTTAGGTTTGGAGATTTCGACAGGCCCTGTAGTCCCTTTTCGTGCTGAGGAGTACTTGCTACCTGAATTAACAGAGGGTACAGAGTCGGTTCCACTTTTGTGGATGCACAACATGCGAGATATGAATATTGTCTGGCCGGTGAAGAAAAAGGGTAAGGCATCTGCAATCCGCGTATGTGATGAAACAGTATCACTTCTATTAGCTGTTAAGAACTGTGTGTTCGTCAAACGTTTTAGTTCGAAGGAACAGAAGCGTAGGTTGTACGCTGCTGTCCTATTAGAATCAGAATTTCCTTATGAAAGTGTAGGTATCGAGAATCATGTAAATTACATATATAGGCCGGGGGGTAACCTATCGGTCTATGAGGCTTTTGGTATCGCGGGAATACTGAATACAACGATCTTAGATAACTTCTTCAGATCACTGAATGGGAATACCCAGGTGAATGCCACGGACATCAGAAGCCTGCCGTTGCCAGCTATTGAAGATATCAAAACAATTGGTGAGGTCGTGTACAAGTCGCAATCCTGTCTGAATGGATTTCACCTAGAACAAGCCGTAAGTGGGATTTTAGGTATCAAGACTTTGGAATAGTCAAGAACACATACAGAGGTTTGAATTCAGGATGAGCAAAATAGATGAAGCCATTACTATTTTAGAAAGGTTGGGGTTGCCTAAAGCTCAACAAAATGAGCGCTCGGCATTGACCTTGCTGGCTTTGATTGATTTGAAAGAAGGTGCGTCTTGGTCAGAATCCAGAAAGCGAGCTATAAGAATTCATGACATTTTGATTTTCATTCAGGAGCACTATGGCAAACAATACGCTGAGAATACGCGGGAAACAATAAGGCGCCAAACGCTTCACCAGTTTGAGCAAGGTGGAATCGCCGTTAGAAACCCTGACAACCCGACAAGACCAACGAATAGCCCTAGAACTGTGTACGCCATCGCGGATAGCGCCCTCAAGGTTATTAAGAGTTATGGCGCTTCCAAGTGGGAATCCGCTCTGACCGAATTTGTGAAGAACAAGGGTAGGCTCATCGAAAGATATGAGAAACGGAGTAAAACCCATCTTATATCTGTTGATTTACCGAATGGTACACTCGTCAATTTGTCGCCGGGGAAACACAACGAACTCCAGGTGAAGGTGATGCAAGAGTTCCGGGAAAGATTTTGCCCTGACACTAAGGTAGTATATGTGGGCGATACCGCTAAAAAGCTGTTACACGTAGATAGGGATTTATTGGGCCAACTGAAGATCCCGATAACTGAACATGATAAATTACCTGATGTTGTGCTCTATGACCCCGTGAAAAATCACTTATTCTTGATAGAAGCTGTTACAGCGCATGGGCCGTTATCCCCCAAGCGCCAAATAGAGCTAGAGCAAGCTTTAAGGGATTCTAGTGCCAAGAGGATATACGTCAGTGCATTCCCGGACTTCCGTGAGTTCAAAAGACATATTGACAACATTGCGTGGGACACCGAGGTATGGATTGCAAACAACCCCGACCATATGATTCACTTCAACGGGCCACAGTTTTTCACGGTGTATGGTGCTTGAGATGGAGATATTGCTCAGAATTGGGTTCTACCCTAGCTTTAGTAACAAACAGTCCATCTGCAAGCAGACGGATGCATTAATTCTCTTCCGGTTGCCATAAATGTCATTTCCAATCTCAGTTTACTAACCGTCTCGACGGGCTTCAGGTCGTTGAACGAAACGTCAAAAAGTGTAGTTTAACTATTTTAATGTGGTCTGACAGAGACTTCTAAAACTGTTCTAGTTGTTATCGCCCATAGATATCTTCAAGGCGCTCTTTGGCCAGAGCCCGATCCCTTCGTGCCAATGCACTATCCTTTCCAATTTGGCCGACGGTTCGTATGCGAGGGTCGTCGTGTTTAAGCAAAGGTTCAAAGGACTGAGCCCATTCGGACCAGTACGTAGATTCACTACCACTCCAAAATCGGAAACTACCATACACAGCCTGAGATACATCTGAGGGGGAATAACCAGCATCTAGAGCTAGTAAAGCTTTGTCAATCCAAACACTAGTTGGATTTCCTGCAAGTGGTGAGAGATGGAATTGCTTTAAATGATCATTCTGAAGTAAGTCGCGGTAAATCTCCAATTCCTCATCAACAATGCCATGTATTATCTCACCATACCAGAAACCATCGTCAACTTCTTCAAGTAAAGTCTTCCTTTGCTCAACGTTAATTACTTTAAGTGCGACATTTAGCAGATTCTCACCATGATATGAGAAAATCCGATTTTCCTTGATGCGCAATAGTAACCACTCGAAAGCTATAGATGGGTCTTTACGAAACATTTCTTCACCTTCATATTGTCTCTCAAGGCAATTGATGATAGCTTTTCTCCAAGAATCCTTAAGGGAGGCTCGAACAATACCTCTGGATGTTGCTTGCCACTCACCAATGGCAGCAGCTACAGCTATTGAGCATTCTGGGTGAGTCATTAATGCAACAAGACGATCTTCAGGAATCTCCAATCGTGAACATGAAAGTTCAATCCAGTTACTAAATCTATCATCTAAGATACCCATAATTGCTGGCAGGATATCTGCAGGGAGGAATGCTGCGGTAAGTCCCACTGCAACACAGGCAAAATGTAGACGTGGCTCTTTTAAACACATCTTCAGCAATTTGGGGTACTCTTTATCATCAGCCAAAGCAGTGGCCTTAAGGAAGGGAATAGCTAGGTCACTATCTGCTCCAGCTTTGATGAACGCATGTGTCCACGTTGATGGGCTTTTTATTTTAGATGCAATTCTCTCAGCTACAAAGGTGCTCCAGTGTGGCCAGGTTAGGTGCGCATTACGCGCTTCCATTTCGAATCTTACCATACGCCCGGCAATACTTTCTGCATCTTGTATTGACCATTTATCGGCAAGTTTAGTTGCAGCGGCTGCTTGTTTTGCCTGATCCCTTTGCCAATTTTGTCCCCGACCTTCCGCAGGGAATAGCGTATCGAATTCAGCGTCCAGAGCAATCTGTAATTTGATTCCTAAATTCTTAAATGTTCGATAAAGGTGTGAAAGAACACCAGGATGGCCAGTATTAATACCAATGATGTCGATAGCCATTTCACGGGCAAACTCTCGCATTAAGCCCTGTGTTCCCTTAGGTATGTTTGGCCCCACACGACCGGGGAAAAGCCATTCGTGAATTAGGTCAAATATGGGCCCCCAGTCTTCGATAGATACAGAGCGCAAAAATTCCATAACGCGCGGCCAAAATCCGCGAATGGCTGACATTTCAGCCGGTGTAATAAGCCCCGTAACGAAAGTGACTGTTACTGTACTACCAGGGCCCATCTCCCTATCAGAAAATGTCGGTGAAAGTAAATATTTTAAAGCTTGTAGAGCTACATGAGTATTAGGGGTTTCGGCGAACCACGCCAATGTAGAACCAAATAACATCTCACGGCGTGAAATGGCTTCACCACTTCCTGGCTTGCCTGATTTCACCCAATCCTCAATCTTCCTAAGAGGATGATCTGGATACGAATGAAGTTGCCGTGTATCACTAGTCGCTAGAGTAAGTAGCAAAGGTGCTGCCTTTATGGGAATGCGATATAGTGCTGCGTCCGCTATTATGGGGAGTTTCTCAAGATGATTTTCAATCACCCAAGTACATTCTTCTCGGCCAAGATACGAAAATGATTCCCATACCTTACTAGAATCCACTTGATTTACCATTTTCTTAAGTAAATCAGGTGGAACCATTGCACCACGTGCAAAGGAACCTATCAAAGTCAGCACTGTTTCGACCATGTCAGGCGATTGCTGAATAAGGTCATTATAAAGAAGACTAGTCGCCCCACTGAAGAAAACGTCTCGAACAAGTGCGTATCGAAGTGTAGGAGGGCGTACGGACAGCCTGTCTTGACCAACATCAGTAAGCACACCGCCAACTGCGAGGCCAGTGACCATTTGTTGCACTTGAATCAAAGTTAGGCCGAGTTGGGTTGCCACTGTTTCCATAGACATACCTTGATCCCCACCGAGAGAAAGAGCGGCAACAACTGCCCTCGTCTCTCTGCCAAGAAGTGGTTCAAAAGTTGTTCGTATATCCCTGGATAAGGCATCGCCAAGGACAATTTGACGAACATCTCCTTTAATGCAAAGGTGACAAAGAGTGGCAGCTAAACCAGGCCTGCCTTCTGCTTGGTTGACTAATTCCCGTATAAGTTCGGTTGGGCCTACAATTCCTGTGGATTTGATTAGCTCTACAATCTGATCTCTGGTAAGAAGTTCAAGCTCATGCATAGAAGAAGTCGGGAGTTGCATCCAGTGAAGCACGTTATCCTTCTGACCAGGCCAGCAAGTGGCTACGATTCGGAACTCTGCTCCAAGTTGCTCTCGGAGCTGCTGCAACCTGCTTAACCGATGAGTATCCACATGTGCATCATCCACGATGATAGCTTTGGGATCCTGCTCTCTTACGGACACCGCAATTTGGGTTGGATCATCGTTTATCAGAAATAGGCCTTCATTTTGTCTGGCGAAAGTCTGTAGAAGGAATGTCTTTCCCGAACCTGGTTGTCCTACTAATAATAAGTCTCCATCTGTGTTTACCAGCCATTCAAGAACGTTTTCTCTTCCTATTAGCAATTCAACGATCTGGGGTCGCGAAGTAATAGGCACTATTGAAAGGGCAGGAAGTTGACCACTCAGACCAAGTAGTTCTTGGCACCAATGAGGATTGTGGTATAGTAAATCCGCAAAAGCTTCCTGTGGATGTATGTTTACGAGTTCAAATCCAAGTTCACTGGCTCTTTCTTCGAGATTTCGTCTTCTCCCAGGAGTAAGACTCTGCGACGTTGCTAAAACAACCTTGCGTCTAGGTCCACCGCTTTCAAGATAAGACGTCAGACTCTTACTTAAATTTCTAATGACATCATGTTGAGTCGTGCTGACTAGTGGATACGCTACACCCTCTGCATCACCAATCGCACCATCCATACCCGCATCACTACCACCGCGAATCGGTACTAGTCCCGGATATATCTCTCGCAGGACATCAGCCGCGCATTGCTCAAATAACTCTGGATCAAGTTTTCCTTCCAGTCTTTTAATTATGTCCTGATAGAATGGATCTCGAATCATGGTAGATTGCCTAATAACTAGAAATTTGGATTTAATTCCTACTCTCTTATAGCCACTATTTTACAATAACAAGATTAGTTATTCACCTTATTGTGCACTATAATAGATTTAGTTTGATCTATTTGCTTGCTTAAAAGGAGGGCAGATTTGAACAAAAATTCAGGAAAACAGATTAATGATATATTGGACTCGCAGCAGATAGAGCTTGTATTTTGCCCTTATATTCTATTGAATACTTTTATTTCACATGAAGTAATGGACTCTGTTCGTCAAGCTTTTCTATCACAGACCAAACAAAAAGCCACTTTGTCAAATCCGCTGGATAATCGCTATTCAGGTAGTATTACAGCAGGCAAGGCTGGTCTCCACTTACAAGAGTATGTACCATTAATCCAGTGAAGTTTGCGTTGTGGTTTGAACGTAGTTGACCTAGCTGATCGACATACATAGAATATTAGGGCAGAACAGTTGAGACAGTCTTCATATCAGGGATGCATTCACTTCTTATCTGGTGTAATCAGGAGGCGCATACCATCCATTCGCTATTGCTCGCCACCCGTGTGCGATGAGTCCCTGGTAAATTGCGCCGCTTACTCGAGATCGTCGTAGTAAAAGTGTCTGCTTAAAAGCTGAACCTTCAGGCAGAATCCTCCCAATCAACACTTGAACATGCCCTTTCTTAGACCACTTCAGTCGGTGATCTTCTGCTCGATGCAGTACCAGATCGACAATCTCTTCCGCAATTGGTTTAATATCTAAAGGGGCCGCTCTCGGGGTGATTTGCCGATATCCACTCATATCCATTGTAACCGTCTTGTGTTCAACATCAACTGCCCAATGCTGCAGTTCTGCTCGTGTTGATCCCATTGCTGTGCCACCGTGTCTTTCGATGACGAATGTGAGTATTGGGGGGCTCCATAGCACATCCTCTATGCGCCCAAAAAGCTTTTGTGGTTTCATCCCTCCGTAGTCAACAGTAAATTCATCCCAGCACTCAGCAAGCAGCCCTTCAAGTTCGTGTGTGTCAGCAATCGTGCCTTCAGGAGTCTGTCTTAAATAGGTCATCAAACGTTCCATAATCTACACCCCCACGACTGTCAATTATGCGTGCATCCGTCTTAGAACTCAACATTAGGCCGTATTGTTCGCTTAACTTCCTCGAACCCCGTAGGATGGTCGAGCAATTGCTAAGCCATTTCAGGAATGCTTTGAATCTTAGCTCTTTCTGTCCACATCACTTTTCATCGTTTTGTTGGCTGCGAAGCATTTCCCTCAAGTTGACCTGCTCCTTGCTCCCCCCGCTCCGCCGCTCCATTGATTGGGAGGTGCCTTGCTCCGTGCCACACTGCTGTAGGGACCGGAGCGT
>Ga0307430_1002578_pt1 | contig 11898 bp, 8 predicted proteins | sample SalMarWE160130MG_FD_202159 | JGI IMG/M metagenome (GOLD analysis project Ga0307430, IMG submission 202159) | Salt marsh sediment microbial communities from the Plum Island Ecosystem LTER, Massachusetts, United States - WE1603-130 | ecosystem: Environmental > Aquatic > Marine > Intertidal zone >... | reverse complement strand
TGGTAGCTGACGTTCCTCGTTTGCAGGACTCCACCATATTAAGGGATTAGATGCAGTGTCTGAGCCGCGCACGTACATATTGTAATCGAGTTGTTTCAGTTGCGGGTTATCGACCCGTTTAAACAGGGAAGGCGGCTGCCAAACAAACAGAAGGGGTCTGTGAAAATTCTCATCCCCTGTAAGTAGATTATTGACAAATACGTGTCTGTCCCGCTCGTTAACATCCGGACCGGTGCTGGGATGCCAGCCAAAAGGGTCGCCGACCGCGCTTCTTGCAGTGCGTCCAATGCATGCTGTACTGTTTACAAATGTGTTTTGGTAGATGCGAACATCTGAACTGTTGAGTACCCAAATGCCATGGTCGCAATTGACAAACACATTTCCGGCGCAAATGGCTCCTTTTGATATTTCAAAGAAAAATCCATTATCGCTCGGCCATGGTCGATCTTTAGAGAACTCACTATCAATATTGCCGACTCCCTCGACCCAGTTATTGATAAAACGGCCGTCCACATTGCCGACGTCATACCAGATACCATTTGAATTCGGATGGTCGATAACCAGATTATCCCTGCACGTAACGCGGTAACATTGATTAAATATCTTCACCGCCGCTGGATAATATCCTGTGATTTTCTCGATATTGTTGCGGGTGAAAATGTTTTTTTCCAGAAGAACATCGGACGAGGCGATGGTGTAAATGCCTTCCGTGCTCGTGTCGCTCACCAGACAGTGCCGCAGTGTTAATTTGTCTCCCCGCAAATAAGCGGCGACCCGGGAACAGAAAGAAACCTCACAATTCTCCAGAGTCGTCCCCACCACTTCCTTACCGTGCTCGCTTTCATCGGACAGACCCTCTGGCTCCGTCCCTTCCACTTCTATCGCACGGTGGGCATACTGGGTGAAAGTAATTCCCCGAATCACAGGCCCCTTGCCGTCCGAGCTTTTGCCGTGACATTCCTTGGTTGTCCGCGTGAGACCGCCGTTAAAAGCTGTGATTTCCACCAATCTGTCTGTCGGGTCAATGCTGATGATAATCTCTTCTGTATCATAATTGATGAAATACGAATTCTCATCGACTTCGCCTTCCCAGCCGACTGATTGCAGGAACTTCCCGTCCACGAACACCATATCATTGTTAAAACGATGCAGCGGAGTTTCTCTCCCAAAAAAGCTGCGCCGCCACCAATCCAGTGGCTTCGCGGGGAATAAACGGCTCCACGATGTCCTCCATAGTCCGTTTCTTAAGCTCTCCCACTCCGTTGCGACAAAGGTTCCCTTCAAAATCGGCTGTTCATCCGCGTATGGCTGTATTGTGATTCCCTGGTTCAATACTAGCTCACCCGTGCGATAAATCCCGCCGCGCATCACGATTGCATCGCCGCTCACTACCCGCTCTATTGCCGCTTCCAGCGTCGTCGGCTTCTCAAGCGTTTCCCCCGTCTCCTCGGACTTTCCATCCTGTGCCACATAGTAAATCTTACCCGCCACCTTCGGCAAATCATATCTTTGCCGAATCGGACCATAAGGTCCCCCCGAGGGTTGTGCTATTACAGGCAACGAGCCAAAGATTATGCAAAGAAGGACGCAACAAATCAAATGTGGATGCACCACCCGTCCATCGTCTATCGTAATACCGCTGCCTAACGGTCGCGGCTCTGTTTTTATTTTGTCCATCGTCATACCTTCCGAATAAAATTTAATAAAGAATAAAGACTCGATCCTCGATATTCATTGCCTACGAGCATCGAGTATCCAACTCAGTAATTTTATGAAAATCACTTTAGGCGGTCAATGATTCTATTTCCCTTTGATTTCTGCCTTCCGGCTTTTCTTTACCCTTTCAATCTCGTACATCGCATTTTGTTGATATACATAGCAGCGTTCTTGGCGCGGTGGTGAAATTTATGCAGTGCGGATGAGAATTTCTCGGTAGAGTGTAACAAAGCGGTGCTCTATATCATTTATCCGTGAGCTAAAGTGACTAAAATGAGTTAAAGTGATTTAAAGTTATAACTTTAGGCACTTTAGTTACTCTAAACTTTAAGTACTTTTGTTTAGGGACATAGAGGGAAAGCGCCAGGAAAGCGAGAATCCTGCTTCGGTCGGCGGAGAAGCCCTCGGATTTCAGTTGGGAGAGGAGATGCTGCAGTAGAGCCCGGAAATGCCTTTAATAATTCGTAATTGCCCAGTTCGAGACTCTTAAATAAGGGACCATCATAATTATCGAAAACCTTACTGTGGGCCGAAAATTCCGGATATAGCTTCGTCAAATCCTCCGGCGACTTCAATTCCAGCGGGCGATTCGAGGTCGCAGCCGGGCTCCAGACAATTAATGGTTGCGAGCCTGCATTTGCCCGTCGCACATATACATTGTAATCGAGCTGTTTGACCTGCGGTTGAGTGAGCCGTTCACGCAAGGAAGCCGGCTGCCTGAACTGCAGAAGGGGTCTTCGAAACTGAACATCGGCTGTGAGCAGGTTATTGACAAATGCGTGTCCGTCCCGATCGTTAACATCCGGACCGGTGCTGGGATGCCAGCCGAAGTGGTCGCCGGCCGCACTTCGTGCCGTGCGCTCAAACGATACTCCACTATTTACCATGGTGTTCTGGTATACCTGTACATCACAACTGTTGACCACTTTAATACCGGTAGGACAATTGACAAAGACGTTTCCGGCGCAAATTGCTCCTTTCGAGATTTCAAAGAAAAACCCGTTATCGGTCCCATCAATCCAGTTGTTGATAAATACCCCGTCAACATTGCCCACATCGTACCAGATACCATTTGAATTCGGATGGTCAATAACCAGATTGTCCCGGCACGTGACACGATAGCATTGATTGAAAATCTTCACCGCCGCTGGAAAATATCCGTAGATTTTCTCAATATTGTTGCGTCTAAATATGTTTTTTTCCAACAGAACATCGGACGAGTTCAGGATGTAGATACCTTCCGTACTGGTGTCGCTCACCAGACAATGCCGTATTGTTAAATTGTCTCCCTTGAAGTAACCGCCCACCCGGGAACAAAAAGTAATGGTACAATGCTCTAAAGTCATGCCGACCACGTCCTTTCCATAAGTGGCCGGATCAGATAGACCCTCCGGGTCCTTTCCTTCAATTTCGAACGCGCGGAAGGCATACTGGGTGAAAGTGATTCCCCGAATCACAGGTCCCTTGCCGTCTGAAGTCTTGCCGTGACAATCACCGATCGTCCGTGTCAAAGCACTATCGAAAGCGGTAATTTCAACCAGTCGGTTCGTTGGATCAAAACCAATGTAGACCTCTCCTTCATCATAATCGATGAAATACGAATTCTCGTCAATATCTCCTTCGGCGCCGACCGGATTCAATAACTTACCATCGACGAACACCATATCATTGTTGAAAAGATACAACGGTGTTGCTCTCCGAGGTCGCCACCAATCCGCAGGTTTGGAAGGGAACAAACGGGACCAGGAGGTTTTCCACAATCCAGTTTTCGGTTGCTCCCACTCTGTTGCGATCATGGTTCCCTTGAGTACCGGATGTTCATCCGCATAAGGCTGTATAGTGATTCCCTGGTTCAATCGCAGGTCACCGGTACGATAAATGCCGCCACGCATCACGATTGCATCGCCGGTCTCTACTCGCTCTATGGCTGCTGCCAGGGTTGTTGGCTGGGCAAGCTTTTCTCCTAATTCTTTAGCCTGTCCATCAGGCGCTACATAGTAAATTTTACCTGCTCCCTCGGGCAAATCATAGGTTTGCCGCATCGGACCATAAGGCCCCCCCGAAGGTTGTGCTATTACAGGCAACGAGCCAAAGATTATGCAAAGAAGGACGCAACAAATCAAATGTGGATGCCCCACCCGTCCATCGTCTATCGTAAGACCGCTGCCTAACGGTCGCGGCTCTGTTTTTATTTTGTCCATCGTCATACCTTCCGAATAAAATTTAATAAAGAATAAAGACTCGATCCTCGATATTCATTGCCTACGAGCATCGGGTATCCAACTCAGTAATTTTATGAAAATCACTTTGAACAGTCAAGAATCCTCTTTCCCTCTGATTTCTGCCTGGTCTGAAGTGCCTAAAATGAGCTAAAGTTAAAGTTTACAATTTAACTACTTTAGGCACTTTAGTCACTTTGAGGATTTATATTACAAACTTTTGGAATTCCTGAATCAGCAGTTTCGTATATTTGCCGGGCTTTCCGTCGCCGATAATTTCATCATTGAATCTGACAACAGGCACGACGTCCTTCGTTGTTACAGCGATAAAAAGCTCATCTGCCGAACGTGCTTGCTCCGGTGTTAGCGATTTTTCAACTGCTTCTAACCCGATGTTCTTACCGGCTGTAAGCACATATTTACGCGTGATAGAAGGTAAAATATTAGCTGTCAATGGAGCGGTCTGCAGCGTTTGTCCGAAGATGGCAAAAAAAGCTGAGCCTGCTCCTTCTGTGATAGCTCCCATATCATCGACGAATACCGCTTCAGCACAATCCTTCCTGGCGGCATCCTGACGAGCAAGAACGTTGGCCAAGAGATTCAGCGACTTGATGTCACACCTTTTCCATCGCCAATCCGGATGTGTCGATACAGCAATACCTTTAGTCTTTTCCTGCGTGGCGTCAGGCAGCTCGGTCACGGTCAGAAAGAAATTCGGCTTTGAGCCAGCATTACCGACATGGTCACGCAGCCCTGAACCTCGGGTCACGTGAAAATATATCTTGGCGTTGGCAATACCGGCAGCATCAAAAGCTTTTTGAACTCTGGCCCGAATCTGGTCAATCTCCACGCCTGCTATTTGAATTGCAGCGAGGCTGCGAGCAAATCTTTGCAGGTGCTTTTCCAGCGCGAAAATTTTGCCGTTATAGCTACGCACCACCTCATAAACACCATCTCCGAAGAACGTTCCTCGATCAAGATAAATCGGCTCAAGCTCCTCTATCGGCAATATTTTGCCCTGTATCATAGCTACCTGCATAGAATCACTCCTAACTGCTGCGTATAGCATGTAGGGTATGCCCGGCATACCGAAACATGTTTAACAAATTATGACAATAGATGGTATGCACGGCATACCCTACAAATATTCTCACCCAAAAAACCAATAAATTTTTCTTTACAAAAAAAATGCTAATGCGTATTATATCGGCTCTGATTGATTTTTGGGTACAAAAATAGGAGTTCCTAAGGTGTATGCAGTAATTGAACAAGGTGGAAAACAGTACAAAATCGTCGAAGGCGATTGCTTAAATATCGAGCTGACCGAGGTCGAACCGGACGCCAAGACGATTGAGCTGGATAAGGTTCTGTTGGTAAGTGACGGCAAAAATGTAAAGATTGGCACGCCTTACTTAGAAGGCGCAAAGGTCATTGCTTCATTTAAAAGCACAGCCCAGGATGCTGTTGTAAAGGGCACGAAACTCTATCCGACGCACTTTCGCAGACGTAAAAGCAGCATGAGGCGCATCGGCCATCGACAAAAGTATCTGGAGGTGGTAATCGACAAAATAGAAGCTTAGGTGCCAAGCTTTGGGACGGCATTTTTTATGATTTGTTCGGCTCGGTCTCGCCAGGCTAATGAGCCGTTTTCAGCAAAATACTCAAACGACTCATCATCAACCAGCCCACCCAACAAAGCTTTGCGGTCGGCTGGATTCAAGACATCCTCAATAATATGTTTTCGAAGTCTTTCCAGCTCAGCCAGGAACTCGCCGTGTTTTTCAGTGAAAATCCGCTCCAGCTTCTTTCTAATGTGGCCGGCATAAGCGGGATAATCTCCTTCGGTACTGATTGCTATCTGCAGGTCACCGCGTCTAACTACCGCGGGCACATAAAAATCACACAGCTCCGGCTGGTCAACAACATTGCATAGAATTTCCAGCTTCTGACAATCCTTATAAATCTGTTTGTTGAGCTTGTGGTCATTTGTTGCTGCTATAACGAGCACAGCCCCAGTTAGATAATCTTTGGAATACTTGGATCTGATCAATTCAGCGCCGCTGCCGGCGCAAAGATTTGTAAGCACATCGTCAACCCGCTCAGCTAAAACCACCAGCCGGGCACCGGCAGCCAATAGCGAGCGGGCCTTTCGTACCGCTACGGCCCCACCGCCAATCAAGACCACACGCCGACCAGCCAATTCTAAAAATATCGGATATTTAGCCATAGCTTAGATTTTATTAGCAAACCAGACATAGCACAAATAAGAAATTCCTGTGACGACCCATTTTTGAAAGGGCACATTTGAAACCTATCCTCCATCAGGAGTCCCTGGGACTGAGCGAAGCCTGTGGTGAGCGCAGTCGAACCATCTGAGGATTGGCTTTGATTGGGTTTGTTTTCACCAAATGTCCTGTTCGATATTTTTCTCATAATCCCTTGTTATAATTAAGCTTATATTCATTTGACTTTTCCGAAAATTGGCTTTGTTTTGCAAAAAAAGGTTAATTTGTCGAACATTCTCGACAATTGTAGAAAAAGTTTGTTGGCACGCTAAAACGTAGTCCGCCAGGGGATGGCTTACGCCATTTAGGTGTAGATTTTGCACTGATTTTGCTGTCTTCTGTTTTCTGACTTCTGTTTTGAAATTGGCTTTGTTTTGCATAATTTAGTTCGTTGTTCATAGTAACTGGTTACTGGTAACTAGTTTATTGGTTATTCTGGAACGGCTGTTCCGTTGCGTGCGGGTCTCCGCTATCGTGTGCTACCTGAGCACATTCGGTATTATGTCAGAAAGGGGCTGTTTTTCAAGCAAAATTTTTCTTGGTTCTGGATGCTTGATATTTGTGTGAAGTAAAACGAAGCATTTTATCCGATATTATATGCTGTTGTCAGCAACAACCAATTTTATAAAAATTGTTCCTTGTTTTGACCTCCATCTTTTAATACTCTTAATTCCTTTAACTGATTTCTATATGTTTCTACAAACTTTTGAAATTTTACTGACGAGCAGATATTTGCCTCGTGGTGTTTTAAATTATTCAACTCTTCTTCAACTACCTCCTCATCTAAAACCGCTATTTCCGCAAGCGCTTTTGCTGACTCATGCACCGTTTTATTGAAGCCCCTTATTGCAGCATATGATCCTACATCACAAAGAGCAAATACAAATTCTTTAAATCCACGGAGTACATCTTCTCGTATGATCAACTTCTCATTACCACGGTATATGTTTAGCTTTCCATTTTTTGACTTTACATAAAAGGTAGCAGTTCTACCGTCATCTATCTCGAGCTTTACTTCCGTTTTTTCACTGTTAAGTTTTAGTGAAAGATAATTTACTCCATGTACTTCCGTTGGATCATTTACCTTTATTGTCATGTCGTTATCGACCTTTTCAATACGTCTTACTATAATACCGAATACTTTGGATAAAAATTCTTCGAATCTTTTCTCATCCTCTCCAGGGACTTCATCCCAACTAAACAAATACCATGGTGTACTAACAATACTTGCAATACCTTTAAGAGGCCGAGTTACACGATCATACAATATAACATCTGTAATCTGAGTGGGATTCTTTTCAATATTTAGCGCAATTATCCCAATTATATTGAATGTCCTAGCTACAAAAGAGAGCTCCCATACATACTTCCACTTATCCACCTCCATTGCTATTTTTATACCAACTTTCTCAAGATTTCTACTCACTGGTTGCAACTCATAAGCTCCCCATTTTTTCACAGCAATAATACTGATATCCCTAAAGGCGTGTAGTGCTTGCTCTATGGTTTTTCTACAGGGATATCTATATTCCGGAGCTTCATATTCTTTTGGCACCATCATCAAATCGCAAGGAAGCCTTCTCACTGTGGTTGCAATTATATCCATAGCCTCCTTTGCTGCCGTTTGGAATCCTTTTTGTGCAGAAGTTTTACCAATTCTTCCTAAAGCATCTACAACATCACGCTCCGTCCCAAGCTTCTTTTTTGTTATGACTTTGGCAACTTCTCCTATGTCTAGTAGTGTTCGTAAGGCCAGCTCTTCATCCCTTTCTGCGAAAAATTTCCCAATTTCCTCTAGGATGTCGCAGTAGTGTTCGGAGAAGCCTATATAAGGGTTATATGGTTTTCGCTTGCCTGGAATCCACTGATATTTTTTGATATTATATGAGTTAATAATCCCAATAACCTTCCCTGTCATCATTCTTAATCCGATTTTTGCAGTTTTATAATCGCCTTTTATGAATGCGCCGCGAACTATGTCAATAATTGGTTGAAATATGTCTCTTTCCGGATGCTGATGATAGACAAGAGAGTAGGTCCCAACGATGTAGCTCTCCATCTCCGTAGGACTTGATTCACAATCTATATCATCTAATAACTTTCTTATAATGGCTTCTGGACTCAGGATATTTATCATACTGAGCATATATGGAAATAATGCTAAGACTGCCGAAGAACATAACCAATAGGAAATAAAAATGTAGAACGTACTAATTCTTTCACTCAGTATCATTAAAATTAAGGAATCATATAACACTGATCCCGCGTACAAACTCAAAAGAAGCCAAAAGTCAGGATTACTTTTGAAAATGTCAACTACTCGTGGTGAATAGGTAGAGGCTGCAAGCTGAACCGCAACCAGACTAACAGTTATAACAATTGCAATTATTGCAGCTTGAGATTGAGCCATTGCGCTGAGAAGATACCTATTGTTATCGATATCTGTATAAGGTAAATTGAAGTAATTGAGTATAAGCTTAAAAGCATAAAAAGTGAATGTGAGGATGACAGCATATATGATGATGCGGGATATGATTCTCTTTATAAGTTTTTTCATGATTCAAAACTACCGATAAAAATAAGCTGACATTTCGTATTTACACGGTTAAAAAAACATACTTTCCTCCGTAAGATGTTGGTAATTTTACAAGAATCTGCCTGGACTATCAAGAATTTCCTGTTCTAAGGCAGCTTGAGATTCTTCGACTCCTTCGATTTGGTTCGATAAGCTCACCACAGGTTTGAGAACAAAACGCCGTGTAAAACGGAATCCCAAACGGTGAAATCTGAATATATTTATGAAGATAATACGGATTTTTAAATTCGTAAAATCGAAAGTTTTATTGTACACTTTCCATGTTTTTGTTGCGAAAAATCCGTGGTTTTCAAACAAATGAGCGAAATTAAGAAATTACAGCCGCCATTAACAGAAAAAGATATTCGTTCCCTAAAAGCAGGTGATGAGGTTCTTATCACCGGTGTAATATATGGCGCGCGTGATATGGCACATAAGAGGCTGTGCGAGGCGATTGACGCCGGCAAAGAGCTGCCGTTTGAGCTTGAAGGAGCGATTATCTATTTTGTCGGCCCGACCCCCGCCCCGCCCAGCGCTGGGCGGGGTAGAGTAATCGGCGCAGCAGGCCCCACCACCTCATCAAGAATGGATGCCTTCAGCCCAAAGCTATTAGCTGGCGGTCTTAAAGCAATGATCGGAAAAGGCTACCGAAATTCTGAAGTCAGAAAAGCCCTGAAAAAGTACGGCGCGGTTCATCTATCCGCTATAGGTGGAGCGGGAGCATTACTATCCAAACACATTGTCGCTGCGGAAGTAATCTCCTATGAAGACCTCGGAACCGAAGCCATAAGAAAACTACAGGTGGTTGACTTTCCTGCTATTGTCGCTTATGATTCTTATGGAAATAGTGTGTATAGATTGCAGGATGGATCTTGACCAACAAAGGTAAAAAATGACCAAAGTGCCTAAAGTGAGCTAAAGTGAACTAAAGTTATAATTCATAATTTTAGGCACTTTAGTCACTTCACATTTTAGGCACTTTAGCCATTCGATATTTTTAACACTAAGGAATAATATGAAAGTCGCCCTTCTTGGTTTATTCCAATCCGGCAAGAGCACTATCTTGGCGGCCTTAAGCGGTAAGGCAATCCCACCGGTCGGCTCGACAACGATTGAAGAAGCAATTGTCCCCGTCCCGGATGAAAGACTCGATTGGCTGACCGAACACTATAAGCCCAAAAAAACAACGCACGCAACTATCGATTGCCTTGACCTGCCCGGATTTAACTTTACCGATGAGCACGGCAGAGCGGCGGCAAGACGGCTGATTAACCAGATAAGAACCGTCGATATGCTCGTTTTGGTGGTGCGAGCATTTGAAAACCAAGCGGTGCCGGCCTACCGAAACAGAATAGAACCAGCCGGAGATTTGGCGGAGCTGCTGACGGAATTATTGCTTTCTGATTTAGAGCTTGTCACCACACGCATCGAGAAACTTGAAAAGCAGGCTCACAAACCCATCAAAACCCAGGCACACGATAAGGCTGAATTGGCCTTGCATAAAAAACTGCAGGAGACTATCGAGGCGGAAAAGCCGATAAGCTCAGCTATCGAAAACGATGCTGAACGTGAAATGATTAAGTCCCTCGGATTTTTGACCCAAAAGCCGATGGCGGTCGTTGTAAACGCAGGTGAAGACCACTTGGATAAAAAATACGATTTCTCCGCCGTGTCGGACAGCACCATCGAGGTAATGCACAGCATGGCTAACACCATTACAATATGTGCCGAGCTGGAATATGAGCTTACTCAGTTGGACGCTCAGAGCAGAAAGGAATTTATGGCTGACATGGGTCTGACTGAATCTGCGGCGAAAAAATTCGTCAAAAGCTGTTACAAAACGCTGGGCTTGATCAGCTTTTTAACCGTAGTCTCGGATGAGCTGCGCGCCTGGCCCATAAAGCAAGGTACAACCGCTCTTGACGCAGCAGGCAAAGTGCACACCGACATCAAGCGAGGTTTCATAAGGGCTGAAACTTTCGGCTTCGACGAGCTAAAAGAGCACGGCGACGAAAAAGCCCTCAAGGCAGTCGGCAGGATTCGACTCGAAGGTAAAGATTACATCGTCAAAGATGGTGACATTATCAATTTCAGATTCAATGTATAGGTTATATAACCACATGGTAATGCTCGTGAATCGGCTCATCAAAATATTCTTTACCGTTATTGTTGCGTTGTCAGAAGGACTGCTGATTTCAGGATGCTCAGATTCAAAAAGCTCTGAGACGGCGGCAGCTTATACATACAAGGTCGTTAAAACCTACCCCCACGAGCCAAACGCCTTCACTCAAGGCCTGGCATTTGAAAACGGATTTCTCTACGAAGGCACAGGGCTTTACGGAAGCTCAACGCTACGCAAAGTCCAATTAGAAACCGGCAAAGTTGTGCAGATGCACAATCTGTCGGCTGAATTCTTCGGTGAAGGCATAACCATTTTCAAGGACAGGATAATTCAATTGACCTATAGGTCGAATGTCGGATTTGTATATAACAAGGACAGTTTCGAATTGTTGCAAAGTTTCAATTATCAATTCCTTCAACCCGGCTCAGGGCCGGCCGAGGGCTGGGGCATTACACACGATGGAAAAAATTTAATCATGAGCGACGGCTCATCGACTTTGTACCTTTGGGATCCTGAAACGCTTCAGCAGACCGGTAGTATTAAGGTACATGATAACGATGTCCCTGTAAGCGGGCTTAATGAACTGGAATATGTCAAAGGACAAATACTCGCCAACGTCTGGCCCACAGAACGCATCGCAATAATTACACCCCAGACGGGCCAGGTAATCGGCTGGATATATATGAACGGGCTTTTAAGTCAGCAGGAGCTTAATAAACCGGTCGATGTTCTCAACGGAATTGCGCATGATGCCGCTGGTGATCGTTTATTCGTGACCGGCAAGTTTTGGCCTAAACTCTACGAGATAAAATTTGTACCTCAGAAGTAATTATGCTAAAGTGACTAAAGTGTGAAGTGACTAAAGTGCCCAAAATTATAACTTAAAACTTCAGCTCACTTTAAACACTTTAGCTCACTTTCTAAAAGCGGCTTTGATGTTTGCACATAACAAGACATAGCGAACATTTCATAACCTGTTGG
>Ga0307430_1002577_pt1 | contig 11901 bp, 9 predicted proteins | sample SalMarWE160130MG_FD_202159 | JGI IMG/M metagenome (GOLD analysis project Ga0307430, IMG submission 202159) | Salt marsh sediment microbial communities from the Plum Island Ecosystem LTER, Massachusetts, United States - WE1603-130 | ecosystem: Environmental > Aquatic > Marine > Intertidal zone >... | reverse complement strand
GGCAGAAAGAAGCAAGCTAAGGTTGGAATGAAAGAGGGATTTAGGTATTATTTCCTCTGCTTCCTTCTTCTCTTTTTTCCTCTTTTATTTTCCAGTAGTTGCTGCCCAAAAAACGAACCTCCATTTCTTTCTTCTCAACAACCCTACTGTGCTTACTTCTCTCCTCAAGATTCACTCTATGCCCGTCTTGTTTGTTTGATTCAGGAAGCTGAGAAGAGTATCTATGCCGCCTTTTACAAGCTCGAGCTTAAGGAAGTATCTGATGTTTTGCTGGAAGCTCATAAGAGGGGGGTAAAGGTAAAAATTTTTACTGATGACATGACTTCTCGGGGTGAAAAATCCAGGCTTGACTCTTTGAATAAGTTTTTCCCCGTTAAAACAGATAAAGACCCAGCCAGTTTTATGCATCATAAGTTTTGTGTTATTGATGAGAAAATAGTCTGGACAGGGTCTTTTAATCCTACTTACTCAGGAACTTGCCGGGAGAATAATAATGTAGTAGTTGTAGTGTCGTCCCTGGTAGCTGCTCAGTTTATAAAAGAGTTTGAAAGGTTATGGGAGGAGGAATCATTATCCCCTAACCCTACCCCTGTATTATTAGAAAGTGGGATAAAGGTATATTTTTCGCTTCATCATAATCCTGAGGAGGCTATTCTTCAATCTCTTGAAAAAGCTAAGGAGAGTATATATTTTGCCCTTTTCACCTTCACTTCACCAGAAATTGCTCAGGCTATCATTCATAAATTTGCTGAAAACATAGAGATAAAGGGAATACTGGAAAAAAATCAGGATGGTCCGTTTTCTCGATATCATTCTTTAAAGAGATTAAGAGTGCCCGTCAGGTGGGATAGAAACTTTTATTTTATGCACCACAAATTCTTCATAATTGACCAAAAGATTGTTATTACCGGGTCTTTCAATCCCACCTGGCATGCTAATTATAGAAACCGAGAAAATCTTATCATCATATATAGTCCTTCCTTGGCCAGTCAATACGAGGAAGAATTTAATAGACTATGGAAGGAGAGTGAATTTGACTGAAAAAGGAGCAAGAGAGACGCAAAATGCTCGAGGAAAGAGAGGACCTAGTATCCAGGAAAGGTATGAGAACAATTTTCCTACTTCTCAGGAGTTATATAGAAAAGCATTGGATTTATTTCCCAATGGAGTGACCCATGATAATAGATTCTTGAAACCTTTCCCTATTTATGTGGATCATGCTTTGGGGTGTAAGAAATGGGATGAAGATGGTAATGAGTATATTGATTACTTTGGGGGTCATGGAGCACTTTTGCTGGGACATAGACATCCCAGAGTAGTAGAAGCTGTGACCAAACAGATAAATAGAGGTACGCATTATGGCGCCTGTCATCGTCTGGAGGTAGAGTGGGCTGAATTAGTAACAGACATGGTTCCTTCGGCGGAGAAGGTAAGATTTGTGAGTTCTGGTACCGAGGCTACTTTTATGGCAGTAAGACTGGCTCGGATTTTTACTGGCAAAAGTAAAATTCTTAAATTTACTGGACATTTCCACGGTTGGCAGGATAACCTGATTATAGGCTCAAGTCCTCCCTATGAGGTTCTTCCGCCTGGAGTGCCAAATGGCGTAGTGCAAGATACTATCGTATGTCCTCCTAATGATATAAGGGAAGTAGAGAGGATTTTGCGAGAAGATGATAAAGTGTCCTGTGTGATTCTTGAGCCCACGGGAGCAAGCTTTGGGATGATACCTACCCGAGCAGGTTTTCTTAAAGAACTCCGCCAGCTTACTGATAAATACAGAGTCTTACTCATTTTTGATGAGGTTATTACCGGATTCAGATGTGCCCCGGGTGGCGCTCAGGAATATTATGGAGTGATGCCGGATATCACTACCCTGGGTAAGGTTCTGGCAGGGGGTTTCCCGGGAGCGGCTGTAGCTGGAAGAGAGGATATACTTGAGCTTTTAGAGAAAAGAGAGGATAAAGAGTGGAATCTTAAAAAGAAGATGTTCCACTACGGAACTTTTAATGCTAACCCCATTTCTGCTTCTGCCGGTATCGCCACGCTTAAAATTATAGCTACGGGTGAGCCTATTAATAGAGCCAATAGGGCATCTTCAATGCTAATAAGTGGCATGAACGAGGTTATCGATAAATACAAGTTAGCCTGGTGTGTACACGGTGAATTTTCTGGCTTTAGATTTTTGTTGGATCATACTTGTCCTAAGAGATCCTCCTGTGACTTCCGCAGCTGTGACTATGACTATAAGAAACTTAAAGGAGGAAACGATCCGATTCTCAGTGGAAGCTTGCGCTGTGGAATGCTCCTGAATGGGGTTGATGCAACCGAGCAGGGAGGTTGGGTTTCTGCTGCCCATACTGCCAAAGACATAGAGAAAACTATTATGGCTTTTGACAGGACTATCAACTGGATGAAAAAGGATGGACTCGTCTGAGGCTTCTTGAGGGAGCCTCAGTAGTGAATGGTCGTTGGTGAATGGTGAATAGTGAATCGCAAACAAGAAAAAGAAGTTTAAGTTCTGGATACTCGATTCTCGATACTTGATGCTCGCAAAAGATTAAAGAGGAAACTAAAAACGAGTATCGAGCATCTAGCATCGAGATAGGATTCACGAAATACGATTCACCAGCTCTGTTCTGCGTGATGCGTATTGCGCAGCAATACGACATACGATATACGATATACTATATACGATATACGAGATGTCCTGAGATGAGATATAGTTTAATGTTTACGTTCTTGATTTTCTTATAGAAAACGTATATAATCTCGGTAGAATAACGATTTTTTCAGATATGTACACACTACAGGAAACAACAACAATTTCAAAACTATCTTTCAGGGAGGAGAAAATGAAGAGAATTAAGCTAGTATTATTGCCCTTGCTCATCTTACTTCTACTTCGGATTTCCCTTGCTGTTGCGTTTGCTCAAGTCTCTGGTGGAGAAGCTTCCATAATCAGGATATCGGCAGAAACGATTGTGGATGAAAAAGGGGATTTACGTATGAATTTGAAGTGGAAAATTCCTACAGATTCTCTATACACCGAAATAAAAAGAAACTACCCCAATCCTTATATGATACTAAGAGAGTTCCTTCCTCAAAGAGCGAATCGAGAGGCAACTAATACAAAAGTAGACTATGATGATCCTCAGAGAACACTTTGGTTGACTGCTGATTTTATCGGTTCTTCTGTGAATAGAAAAGGACGCTGGGAGATATATCTAGGAAAGAGAACAGAATCTGTTCTAATAGAGAATCAGAAAGGTGTGTTTCTCCAGATAATTCCTTTAGACTCATACGCTTTGGAAATAATGGATCTCACAGTGACTTTACCGAAAAAATCTTCAGATGTAAGATATGAAGAAGGGAAGGGGTTGCTCAGTTACACCTTACCCGAAAGGTCTATCACAGGTCGTAGTGAGCTTCTGGTCTCAGTGAAGTCTAAGCCTCGTCTGATGGCGGCTATTTACAAAACATACGGAAATCCCGAAATATTTGAAGAGAGTATGTGGATTGCAAAGACACTATTTACAAACACGGGAAAGTCCAACGTACGAGACCTGAAAATAAGCTATAAGTTGGGTGATTATTCGGAATGGTCAGCAACTAAAGAATACTCTCTTCTCGTTCCGGGAGGGTCAGTAGTTGACCTTTGCTATCCGATAATCTCACCAAAAGTTACACAGCTTGTAGCTCGCACTCCTGTTGATCTAGAGATATCCTATACTTACAAAGATGAGAAAGGGACCGTTTTCTCGGACAGCAAAGTTGAGCGAATAGAAATACTGGGAATAAATCAGATAGAGTTTTCAAATCTCCCGCCCGAGGAAAAAAGCAGCGCTTGGGCCGATAATTTCTCTAATGTACCGCTTCTTTCAGCCTGGGTTACATATCTAGATCCACCAGTGAAGGCTTTTGCAGGTATGGTTTCCCAGCTGGCTGGGGGGGTTCCCACTGCATTGAGTGCGGAATCAGCTACCAGGTTCTGCAAGGCTCTCTATGATCTGGAGGTTGCTAATGGGCTGGCTTATCAGACTCCTTCCAGTTTCCTGATAAAGTACTCGCCAGGGCAGGACATCAAATATCCGCGGGATGTTTTAAGAGACAAATCAGGAACTTGCGTTGACCTTGCAGTGCTTTATGCGAGCGTGTGTGGGGCGGTAGGTCTAAAGGCAATCCTGGTCATAGTTCCAGGCCACGCCTTCCCTGTAGTTATCCCTCCTGACGGGAGGTTTTTACCAATTGAGTCTACATTGATAAGTGGGCCTGAAGGAGCAGCTCAATTCAATCAAGCTCTTGAAGCTGGATTTGAACAGCTATCAGCACTCCAAACCGGAATGCACTACGTAGTTGATGTCCAGGAAATGCAGCAACGAGGAGTGATAACTCCAGAGCTGCCAGCGTTAGAGGCTGACATCCTCCAAAGGTGGGGCTGGCGTCTTCCTCAATAAAGGCTATTCGTACCAGGAAAAAAGAAAATGGGACGAATCAAATATATGAATAAGTTTTTCCCGAGAATACTGGCTCTGACATGTTTTTCAATTGTAGTCTTACTTGGATCTGCGGCTTTCCCGGAAAGTTCTTTGCCACTCCAGGAAATGAATGAGTTCCTGCGGAACCGAATCGAGGCAGCAGGGTTCCCGCCAGAGATAACTGTTGGGGAGGAAGTAATTTATGCCACAGTTATGCTCCCCATATTCTATGAACAGCGAGCTTATCAGCTAGCGTGGAATAACCAGAGCGGGTCTTTACCACATACTCAGGCTTTCCTCAATGCTCTTTATCGAGCTCAGGAAGAAGGATTGGTAGCCAGTGATTATCACCTTAGTAGAATTGAAACAATCCTCGAGAAAATCCGTCAGGAACAGGCAAATAAAAGAGCTTTTGATTATCGGAGATTAGTTGACCTGGATCTATTGCTCACCGATGCCTTCCTGATCTATGGATCTCATCTCTTGGCCGGTCGAATTAACCCGGAAACACTTTATGCGGAATGGCACGCCAATCGTCGTGAACTGGATTTAGCAAAGTTTCTGCAAGGTGCTCTCGATGCAAACAGAGCTGGAGAGGCCCTACAAGACCTTCTCCCCCTTCATCTAGATTATAGGAGACTGAAGCAAGCTTTGAAGCATTATCGTGATACTGCAACAAAGGGCGGATGGCCTACCATAACTTCCGGCCCTTTTCTGAAGAAAAGTGATGAGGGAGAACGGTTCACAGCACTTTGCGCCAGACTCTGGGCCACCGGTGAACTCCAAGAAAAACCCCCTGATGGGTGGGACTTGTTCGATGACAATGTAGATCTGGCGGTGCGGAGATTCCAAGAGCGACATGGACTAGATGTTGATGGAATTGTCGGCCCTCAGACTCTAGCGGCATTAAATACTCCGGTAGAAGAGAGAATACGCCAAATCGAGCTCAACTTGGAACGCTGGCGCTGGTTACCTCAGGATCTGGGGGAACGATACGTTCTGGTCAATATTGCCAATTTTCAATCAGATGTAGTTGAAAAAGATAAACCAGTCCTCACTATGCGAGTAATAGTTGGAAAATCTTATCGGCGCACCCCTGTATTTAGTGATAAAATTACTTACCTGGTGTTAAGTCCTTACTGGCATATCCCCCACAGTATCGCAACAAAAGACATCCTCCCTCTAATCCATAAAGACCCAGATTATTTGGCAAAACAGAACATCAAGGTGTTTCTAGGATGGGGTGCTGACAGCCGAGAAATTGATCCCCAGGGGATTGATTGGGCAAGAGTGAGCGCCAACAGTTTTCCTTATCGATTACGTCAGGAGCCTGGGCCTAACAATGCTCTTGGTCAGATAAAATTTATGTTCCCTAACAAGTTCAATGTTTACCTCCACGATACCGCTGCTAGGGAGTTATTTACCCAGAGTGCTCGGAGTTTTAGCTCCGGTTGCATTCGTATAGAAAATCCCATAGACCTTGCAGAGTATCTCTTGCGAGATAAGCCTGGATGGATACGGGAGAAGATTATTACCTTAATTGAGAAACGAGTCGAGCAGACTGTCAGTCTTTCCAAACCAATTCCCGTACATCTCCTTTACTGGACTGCTTGGTCAGATGAGAATGGCTCTGTTCACTTTCGTAAGGATATTTATGATCGAGATTCTTCGCTGGATAAAGCCCTTCGTGAGAAGTCTCTCACTGGCAAATAACGAAAAAAATAATGAAAAAATCGGCCTTTACTCTCTTTATTTTAATCATAATTATGGGAAGGCTGGCTATTGCCTTCTCACCTAAAAGAGCTACTTTTTCAATCAAATTTAAAAATGAGGTTTCACCATATTCAGTAGTGGCCATTTTCGTCCTTCCCGAAGATATATTAACTTTGGAGATTATAGATAAAACCTCGGAAAGTGGATACATTCTCGAGGCTCCCACCCAATTAACTCAGAATATTCTGAACAAGAAGTACAAGTGGAAAGCTCCCCAAGAAAGGGGACTTTACCCTCTCAAAATAGTGCACTCGGAATCACGAGAAGTAGTAACCCTCAATGTCTTTGTTATGATTCCCTTTGTCAAATTCCAGGGAGAGTTTCTCAATGGCTACCGAATCGGTAGCTATCCGTCCATTTCATTTAAGGGACTCTCCAGTTACGAGCCACCCCGGGGATTCATTGAGGTGACCAGAGAGAATGAAAATATTCTTATATCTCCTCACTTTACTCTCAAGCAGTTCCTTTGCAAACAGAACGAAGGTTATCCCAAGTATGTGGTGTTAAGAGAAAGTCTCCTATTAAAGCTGGAGCTTATTCTGGAAAAGGTAAACGAGAAGGGTTACCAATGCGAAACCCTTCACATTATGAGTGGATATCGAACTCCTTATTACAACGAAATCATAGGAAATGTCAAGTACAGCCGTCACCTATACGGAGATGCAGCAGATATATTCATTGATGAGAACCCTAAGGACGAGATGATGGACGATCTTAACAACGATGGCAAAATGGATTATAGAGACACGGCTATCCTTTATGAGGTAATTGATGAAATGTACGGGAAAGCTTGGTACAAATCTTTCATAGGAGGACTTGCCCGGTACAAAAAAACCTCATCTCACGGACCCTTTGTACATGTTGATACGAGAGGATTTTGGGCCAGATGGGGTGACTAATCGTGGATGCATACCCTACATTTTGGCACTACTTGTCCCGAGGACTTCCATTAATCACCTCAAGTTTAACCTATCCTTATCGAGTCTCTCTAGGGGGAGGATAGGGATTAGTACTTCAGATCCAGCACACCATTTACACAATAAGAGTTAATATGCTATAATCTTTATGATTCTGGTGTTTTGATATGTTCCTCTGGGACGCGGGGGCATCCCAGAGGAAACGGGGCAAGGAAAAAGGAGAATGGGGCTGTTATCAAGCAGCCCGATGGGTTAGAGTTTACAGTTTATCTCCTTGATTTCCTCTTTTATGGCTCGTGGGAGCAAAGTTGTCTTTCTCTAGTTAGAACGCATATCCGACCTTAAATGCAACGGCTGGCGCAATTCCTCCGATACCGAATGATGCGCTGGTCTGGTAAAGATACATCAAACCTAAGGACCACTCAGCAGTAAAGTCCTTCGGCAAGAAGTATTTGTAACCGATGTTTAGCCCACCGCCTGTCGTATAAAGCGCAGTTCCCCAGAGATCACTGGCAAGACCGAAATTTCCGTACAAACCCCACCAGAAGCCTTGCGGTGCAGTGGGCTTGGTGTAATTTTTCATACCCACTGTTGCCCTGATTCCCAGAGCGCCGTTACCGAAGCTAAGAGCGGGGACCACATAGAGACTGGAGGTGGAACTGCGCACCTTTTCATACTCGAGACCAACTGCACCGCGAAACAGAGCGCTAGTAATACCAACCTCTTCCTGGTACAGCTGAACCAAACCGCTTCCATTGATACTAATAACCTTTTTGGGTCGTTGCTGTGCTAGAACTGTGCCTGCCAGAGTTCCTACTAGCAGCACCATCACCAACAAGCAACAGATCCCTCTTCTTTTTTTGCTCATTGTACTCTATCTCCCTTTTTTACCTTTTATGAGTCTTCCCACGAGCCATTTTATTCAAATGAGGCGTGTCTCTCTTTCTTACTTTTTTTCTTTGTGCCCGTTACGTTTTACCCCATAGAAAAAGGTCTCGACAACCGTGTCTGCCTGATTTACTAAATTCCCTTTTCTTTTGTTGATTATCCACTGTGATATGAATCCCATAATGAGACCTTCTAGGATATAGGCTTGAATCACTGGAGAAGACGCTCGAAAAGTTCCACTCTTCACTCCGGAATCCAGAACCTCTTCCAGGAAGTCTATATATTTTTTGTAGCTGCTCTCTATTTTTCTTATGTCCAGCTTGGAAAAATCTTGCTGTATAGCTCCCCTTACGAAGAAGAGAAAAGGAAAGAGAGACCTTCTTCTTGCAAAGAATGAAAAATGAGCATTGATCAGCTTTTGGAGGAGCTCATCCGGGTCCTTTGTCCCGGTTATCTCTTTTGTACAGTACCCCAGTAATTCCCCAAAAGCGTTTATGCTTAAATGAGTTATTAGATCACTCTTGGTTTTAAAGTAAGTATAAATAGTGCCTTTTCCAACATCAGCTTCCTCAGAAATATCTTTTAGCCTTGTTCTGGAGAGACCTTTTCGGGCAAAAAGCCTGTACGAAGCCCATATGATTCTTTTAAGGTTCCTGGCCTTGTTCCTCTCTCTTCTATTCTGTGATTTTGCCATTTTTGCCTCCTTTGCAAAATTTTTGTATTGTGAATGGTTTGCAGGTTCTACTCTTCTAGCTGTAAAAGGGCTTTGATACTATCTACTAACTCTCTCAGTTGCCTGACTTCATCCTCAAGCTGCTTTTTCTCCTCCTCCAAGCGAGTTGTTCTTTCTTGAGAGGCTTGACGTTGCGAAACAAGGTCTTCAATCTGCCGAGAAAAACCCCCGTTCTCAGCTTGAAGGATTTGGTTTCTGCTTTCAAGTGCTGAGACTTGAGCAATCAGATTCTCAATTTCTTGGTTAAGCTCAACATTCTCCCTCTCAAGGTCCTGATTCTTTCCTTGTAAAGTTTCCATCTCTTCCATCACAAATGCCACATTCTCATTAGTGGACTCGAGTTTCTTCATCTTTTCCTGTAGATTGAGGATCTCTGCTTCGTATTCCTCCTTTTTTGCTTCTAATTCAGATGAGAGACTGCTGGTTTGCTTAGCGAGATTGCCATTCTGAATCTTGAGCCGCTGGTTGTCTCTCTTAAGGGTCACTACCTCGTTATTTAGATTCTTATGGAGAACCGCGAATCTGATTTCCTCAACCCCAAAGGTAATCACTACGCCAAAGGCTACGATTCCAATGACAATCAAAACTGTCTTAAAGCTCATTCTCCGCCTCCTAATGTGATTTTTCGAAAATCTTTATGAAACCATCGTTGAATTGTGCTACTAAGCCGTTCACGGCTAAGCAATCGACTATGACCTAATAATCTAAGTTGAATGGCTAGCCGAGTTAGACTACATATTTGTATATTATAATGAATTTTACACGAGTGTCAAGAGGGTATTCTTTTATCAGAAAAATTGAAAGTAGATACTGATTTTGGATTCTCAGGGAAAAATGGACTCAAATGAGAAATTTTTGGTAGGAAAACGGAGAGTGGGAAGAGAAATTTAGAAAGGTCCCTTCTTTATAATTATCTCAAGAGATAAAAGATAGGAAAAAAGTAATACCTACCCTATTATGGGCGAAATAGTCCCTTGAATTTGGTGGGAAGCTACAGGAAAATTACTCTTGTTTTAGTCTCTCTATAAACTCTCCTATTTTCTTTTTTGAGATTTTTTCAGTTAACATTTTCTCCAGTTCCCTGGCGATTTCTTTAGCGGTAGAGCTGGCAGTAGCTTTAGCAGTCCGCTCAGCTACTAAATTAGCATAGCTAACTCCACTAAAGATGCCGTAATATTTATCTCTTCCATAAACTATCAGAGCACAGCCGGAAAGATAGGATCGCTCTCCTTTCTCTCTCATTTTTTCCTGAAGTTTCTCCATTTTGTCTTCGTACTTCATCTCTAAAATTTTGACTGCATTATAGAGAGTAAGGACGGTCAAGATTCTGGCCTGGATAGAATTGAGCTTTCTTCCGGCTAAATCTCTTAAGCTCCATCTTTGTGATAGATACCTTATTCCCTGGTTCTCAATGGTCCACCTATCCTTATAGAGCTCATAGATTCTGAAAGGATCTTCTTTAGCATCTAAGGTAGTGACATAAATTCTTCTTCTCATCTTTCCCTTATACTCATCATAAACCACAACACAATTGACTTTACCTAGGTCCTTTTCTTTCCCCTCACTCGAGTATCTTCTTAAGGAAAGTTGATTGATGCCACATAGCCTGATTTTCTTTTTCTCCTTCTTCCCTCTTTTTTTAACAGTTACCCATCTTTCTTTGAAGGTTGGCTCTACCCCTCTTAAGTAGTACTCTACATGTTTTACAAAATCAAGATCGTCATCCCTTGCTAAAGTGACAAAATCTGTGCCCCATTTATGTTTTAATTTCCATAAGAAGTGTGCTCCCCAATAACCCCTGTCTAAAGTTAGAGAATCTATTATTTCTTTTACTTTCCCCTTGCCTAAATGTTTCTCTATTTTTTTAAAGATAGAGATGAGCAAGGCTCTCTCATCACTGTTTATGGGAGCTAAGGCGACTCCAATAAAGCGTAGTCTCCCTGTTGTGGTGACATTCATTAAGAGCTCGAGCCTGTAGCCACATTTCCACCTTTTCTCCTTTTTCTTCCATACCTCTCCCATCCCTTCAAAGGTCTCCCCATAAGGAACCTCCAGTTCTACGGCATCAGCGACATATTCCTGACCCCTGATCCATCTTTTTTCTCTCAAGATTTTAATATGTTGATAAAAATCTTTATCTGATTCAGTTTGAGGGATTTTCTTTAGATGATTTCGTAAGGTATCTAAATCTATCACTCCTTTATCTTCTTTTTCTGCTTTCTTAATTTTCTCAAGGTTAAAACCAATATCAGCCATGAGTTTGCCATCTTTAATAATCTTGCCGGCTCCGGCTATCTTTCCTATAGCCATAAGTTCTTTTAGAATAAGAATCCCTAAAATAATCTTACCCGGGTAACCATTATTCTTCCCCATTTTTATAGGCATTCCAGTTAGGATATCCCAAAGGCCTGTCTCTTTCAGAAAGTCAATAACAAGCTCACTGGCTCCAAAGTCACTTTCTACTAATTGTGTCTCTTCTCCATTAATAATAGCTTCTTCTATTTCTTTCTCATTCCTGATCCATACCTTAAGAGCTTCTCTCATTTTTTCCTCTTCTCCTTTGTTTTTATTCCCTTACTTGCCTCAATTCTCATCTCTCTTATTCTTTTGAATAGATCATCAATCCTTCTATTTAAGTGCCTTATATACTCAAGTCTTTTCTGGAATAGGCGATACTGTTCTGTTTTTTTCTCTATTTTCTCAAGGTCCCTCTTTCTAATGTAGGTGAGGCGAGTCTTTCCTTTTATCTTTTCCGATAGATAAGGATAGGGACCATGAAGTTTTCCTTTCTGGCACTTGCAGTTAGGATTGCCACAGATAACCTTCCTTAAGATTAAAGAAGCAGCGAGCATATCTTTTGCCTGCATTAATCTATTCTCTGTCTTCAATCTTTCTTCCCTTAAGATTGATATCTCTTGCCGTAAATCGCTAATATTCATAAACACTGATCCTCCTCTCATTATTAACAGTAATATCAATATTTAACTGCTAATAATATAGCAAAAAAGAAAGAGGGAGTCAATTTTGTTTTGACTCCCTCTGTAATGCTTACTTAATCCTAATTACAGGAACTTTCGATTTGTCTGGTTGAGATTGCTGAAAAAGTCTCTTT
>Ga0307430_1002570_pt1 | contig 11932 bp, 5 predicted proteins | sample SalMarWE160130MG_FD_202159 | JGI IMG/M metagenome (GOLD analysis project Ga0307430, IMG submission 202159) | Salt marsh sediment microbial communities from the Plum Island Ecosystem LTER, Massachusetts, United States - WE1603-130 | ecosystem: Environmental > Aquatic > Marine > Intertidal zone >... | reverse complement strand
GAACTTTCGGGACGGGGCGGAGACTAACGGCCCGGAGACCGACGACAACAGCGAGTTTGCCATGGACGTCAACTTTGACGGGCGAATGGATATCGTCAGCTCGGGGTGGATGTTTTTGAAGGGCGCCTTTTGGTACGAAAATCCGGGCGACAACAATAAGGTCTGGAAGTCCACAAGAATTCACATGGCTCTAAATATGGAAGGGGTAATCCACGGAGACATCGACGGTGACGGTGACGATGATATCTTATGCAATCACTGGTCCCTGGTCAAAGGCCAGGGTATGACATGGCTTGAGCACATCGACAAAGAGCCGTGGTTTGTAGAGCATATCGTGGGTACACAGGGCGATGTCCACGGCAACGGTTTAGGTGATATCAATGGCGACGGGCGAGTCGATATTGTTACACCGGTGGGTTGGTATGAGCAGGGTTCCCGCAAGGCGGGGTCCCAGCCCAGGCGTGCGACGGATAAGCCGTGGAAGTTTCATGCCGACTATCGATTCGAGCCTGCCAAAGGCAGAGGAGGCGCTGCTTCGCATCCTATCCTCGTGCACGATGTGGATGAGGACGGTCTAAATGATATCATTATCGGTTCTGCTCATGCATACGGATTAGCATGGTTGCAGCAGAATATTGACAACAGCGGCAAGCGCACCTTCAAAACGCACTGGGTTGAGACTGAATTTAGCCAATTTCACACGATGGCGATGGGCGATTTGAACGACGACGGCAAGGCGGACCTGGTTACCGGTAAGCGTCTGTTCGCCCATCACGGCGACGACATTGGGGCTTTTGAGCCGTTGTATGCTTTTTGGTACGATATCAAGGGCGGTGAGTTTGAGCGGCATGTTCTTTCCTTCAATCATCTGCCGCAGTACCCGGATGAAGACCGAATCAATCCACCGCCTAACTATGTGGTGAGCGTTGGAATGAAGCTCAATATCGCAGACATGAACAAGGACGGGCGAAATGACGTGATCATTGCCGGAAAGGGCGGACTTTATGTGTTTTACAACCACGGCTTCCCCACGACACCGCCCCGCGCCCATAAACTGCCGCCGCGCGAGACGTATCCCACGTGGAGGACATGGCCGCAATATGACATTCTGTTTAATACCAAGGACTTTACAGGTTGGAAGGTGCCCGAAGGTGACAACGGTCATTGGAAGGTCATCAACGGCGTAATTGATTACGATGCGATGTCCGAGGCAAAGGGAAACAAGAGTCTCTGGACGGAGGAATCGTTCGGTGATTACGCTCTGCACGTGGAGTGGCGCTTTACGCGCACGTCGCGCCTGTATCCAATGCCCACGATTTTGCCCGACGGCTCGCTAAAGACCGATGCCGACGACAAAGTAATAACGACACTGACGCCGAATACCGACTCCGGGATACTCCTTCGCGGCACGACTGGAGGCCAGGCAAACTTGTGGTGCTGGCCGATAGGATCGGGCGAACTTTGGTCGGTACGAAAGAACATGAACGTGGCACCTGAGGTTCGCGCCGCGGCGGTACCAAAAGTGAGAGCCGACAATCCGGTCGGCCAGTGGAACTCGATGGATATCACGCTGGTGGGCGACCGAGTGACGATAATGCTCAACGGCAAGAGCGTAATCGAGAATGCCCAAATACCCGGCATTGCAGAGAAAGGTCCCATAGGTTTGCAGGATGCCGGGTGCGTTAACGAGAGAATAAATCCGGCTAGCCTGATTCAGTTTCGGAATATCTGGATAAAGCGACTCTAAATGAAAATCAAGCTTTAAGATTGGCAGGTGATATATCATATATATATATATATGCCTAACCTTTATTTTGCGTAACTCTAAAACCAAGGGAGGAAAGCATTATGCGAAAGACATTAATAACAATAATGATAGTGGCGCTCTTTGCTGGGGTTTCGGGTTGCGCCGGTTCTTTAGAGGCAGTCGAGAAGGGTAAGGGGTATTATAGCCTGGCGCCGGACAAACATGGAGTTGTTCTCAGGGCCCCAAATGGAAAGACGGTATTTCGCTACATGACCAAGAAACCAAAAAAGACAAACTTGGCGGCTAATAGCGTCTGCTGTTTTCATCCGCTCAACACACCTTCCGGAGAACGACTGACAGATATGGCCCCCGGCGACCATCATCATCACAGAGGTGTCTTTCTTGCCTGGCACACAATGGACTTTCGGGAGAAAGCCGACTTCTCAAAACTTGGCCCAACCGGCCCAACTTATGGCTGGAACATCAGCAGGGCAGATTTCTGGGGCTGGGGAGAGTTCGCACCTACCAAAGGCAGAATCATCAAGAACCGCGAAATTGATTTGGTTAAAGCAGATGCTGAAGAAGCCGATTTAAGGATTCACAACGACTGGGTAACCAACGAACGAGTGATGATGACCGAACATACTTCGGCAAAGGTTCGTGAGCAGGATGGAGTATATATCATTGACCTCGATTACCGACTTACCCCGGCGCTTGATATGACATTGAATCATACGGCCTTCGGTGGATTCTGCGTGCGTGCGAGAAACGACGGTGACTCCTATTATGCCACCGCCGATGGGAAGGTTAAGCTTCCGGACCCCCATTACTCAGTTCCGGAGTTGAACTGGCCCGCCAAGCGATGGTATGATTACACGATAAAGCTTATCAATGGCCAAACAATTGGCGTTGGTGTCATCGACCACCCGGACAATCCACCGGCGACCTGGCACAACCCGCGTTATGTCTGGATGGTCAATCCATGCATTGTCGCCGCCGAGCCGGTTCAGGTGAATAAGGACAAGATGCTGCGGCTTCGTTATCGTCTCGTTGTTCATGACGGGCAAACACCCGTAGAACTGCTCAAAAAGCTTTCGAGTCGCTGGTAGTCCACTTGCCATGGGTTCGATTTGATACTCGTGGCGAGATTCTTGAACAGGAAACATATAGGAATTCCGTCAATTAATATTAAAAGAAAGAAGAGGCAACAAAAATGACAGAAAAGGCAAAAAACCGAAAGATTTCACGAAGACATTTCCTCAAGACTTCAGCAAGCGCGGCATCCCTGGCGGCGCTGAGTGTCGGAACACAGGCCAGGCTCTACGCAGCCGGTAGAAACGTCATCCGAATAGGATTAATCGGCTGCGGTGGCCGTGGTGCCGGAGCCGTTGTCAGCGCCTTGACCGTCAATCCCAACGCTAAATTGACCGCAATGGCTGAGCCATTTAGCGACCGTCTCCAAAATACAAGAAAAAATCTTAAGAACAGAATGAAGGACCAGGTCGCTGTGGATGACGACCATTGTTTCACCGGATTCGACGGGTATCGAAAACTCATCGCCAGCGGAGTTGATGTAGCTATCCTGGCATCTCCGCCGCATTTCCGTCCTATCCATGCCCAGGCATGTGTCAACGCCGGCATCCACGTCTTTGCTGAAAAGCCAATGGCAGTGGACAGCCCCGGCGTCCACCGCATACTTGCTGCAGGCGAAAAGGCACGCAAAAAGAAGCTCAGCTTTGTCAGTGGTTTCGAAACGCGGTATGGCGACAACTCGCGCGAGGCGATGAAGCGTCTGCACAACGGCGCTATCGGTAAAATTCTTTCAATCGAGGGAATCTACAATACCGGTTATCTTTGGCACCGTGGTCGTCAGCCGGATTGGACCGAAATGGAGTTTCAGTTGCGGAACTGGTATTACTTCACATGGCTTTCCGGTGACCACATCGTTGAGCAGCACGTGCACCAGATGGACATGGTGGGCTGGATTATGCACGAAGAACCACCGCTATACGCATGGGGTATGGGTGGCCGGCAGGTTCGTACCGACCCTAAATACGGTGACATCTTCGACCATCATGCTGTTGTCTATGAGTACGCCGATGGTGCGCGTTATTATGCCTTCTGTCGCCAACAGGCTAATTGTTTTAACAGGGTGTCGTTTATGGTCCAGGGCGGTAAGGGCCGGATGACTGGTTGGGGCAGGTACATCATTGAAGGAGAAACGAACTGGGATTCCGGAAGACAACGAACGAATTCCGAAATCAACACGTTCAAGGAGATGTTCTCTGGTATGCAGGCAGGTAAGCCCATCAACGACAGTGTCGCCATGGCTCGCAGCACGATGCTTGCTATTCTCGGGCGGATGGCAACTCACAGCGGCCAGCGGATTACCTGGGAGCAAGCGTTCGGCTCGAAGAAGGTCCTGGCTCCGAAGCGCTACGCCTGGGACGCAGAGCCGCCGGTTCTTCCTGGTCCGGACGGCAAATACCCGCATCCAATCCCCGGCGAGACCAAGATCTTGTAGCTTGGCCGCGGCTGGGGGTTGTGAAGTGCTTTTCCGACTGTGTGATGGGAATGATGGTAGGTTCGGCAAATAGCCCGAATACTCATTTCGTCCCGTTTAGCGGTTCGAATTTTTACGTAATCTTCCACCGTAAGCATCCTTTGCCTCCGTATGCGCTTGTCAAGCGGGCGTCGGACCACTGAAAAACAGCGTAATTCCAATAATTGCTCTTTGAAAAGAGAATATTCAGGTATGTGTCAGTGAACAAAAGCCCTCGGACATATCAAGCTCAATCAAAATGAAAGAATTGTGCTTCAATGCTTGAAGTTTTGAGGGACTTTCCATGTGTTAAGCCAACATGAAAACCGAGACGAGTCCGTAAATTACGCAGCTTTTTTAAGCCGATACCCAGTTATCCGTGTTTCCTGGAATCGATGATGTTCGATATTACACGGAACCTTTTTTGCGTCACGTTTCGGCTTCTCCGGCTTTTTCTCGTAATAGACATCATCAGGTCGAAGACCATCCAATGTCATGTGTGGCCGCCAGATATTGTACCAGCTCTCAAATTCTTTGCAGAGAAAGGTCAGATGATCAAAGTCTTTAATGATCGGTACACGCTTGAGCCATTCGTACTTCAAGGTTTTGATGACTCTCTCTGTGACGGAAATTGACCCATGTTTTCCTATAGCTCCAAAGCGTGGCTTCACATTCCAGTTGTCCAACAGCTCTGCAAAAGCACCTCCTACGAAAACCTTGGCCTGATCCGAGATAATATGCTTTGGCGCACTATGTTTTTGAATAGCATTTCCCAAAGCCTCAATGATCCACCCTGAATTTGGACCTTCAAGTGGAGTTACTGATATGACCTTACGGGAAAAATGGTCGATGGTAACAAAGACATAAATTGGCCATAGTCCCCAAGATAAGACAATCGTAGTGTCGATAGACCAAACGTGATTAGGGTACCAGGCAGGAATGGAGCGGATTTCTGTCTTCTCTTCAGTTTTCTTAAGGGTAGTTGCTGATACAGGAGCCTTTTGAGGTTTCGGCCTATTAAGGATGTTGCGGACAGTAGAGGCTGAGATAAAGATGTTCAGCAGCGCCAACTGGTTTGCAATCCGAATCCGGCCCCAACTGATGTTAGCTCTTGACAAGTACAAGTGGACCGAGCAAGGGATGCTGCGGCCAGAAGTCTCGGTCAAGATTTGGCGCGCATTTGGCGCGCGCCCTGTGTTGTGAGCGAAAAGGATTGACAAGCAATATGGGAAGATGTTAGACTAAAAGGACTTATGAAAGTTGCGCTCGTAGCTCAGTAGGATAGAGCATCGGTTTCCTAAACCGAAGGTCACAGGTTCGAGTCCTGTCGGGCGTAGTTAAATGGATGATGAGCATTCTCAGCAATGATGGAGAACAGTAATCTATGTTCCCCGTAAAGTTTTGCTTCATCTACCAGCAAGTTTGAAAACACTGATTCGGCCTATTGCTCGGACTTGCCTATGTACCATCTGCGAGGAACGTCTTCGCCGGTGGTTTCAGCAATCTCCGACACATGGCCGTCCAGCCAGCAGGTCATTGATACACCGCGGTGGCGAAAACACTCTTGAACCGTGTCATGCCACTGATCTCCAGACCAAGTGCTATCGACAAAGCCGGTCCCACCCTGGCTGCTCGGACGCCATTGTGGTAAATTGATACGATCTCCGGGCCGGATGTGAAACATATCTCCATTGTCGTCCAGTTTTTGCTCTATGTGGTCCTGAAAAGCAATTACTTCACTTTGACGTTTGAATTCAATATCAATATTCTCGTTTGTGATATATCCATTAAGACCATACGAGCAATATGCAAAGTACTGCTGCGCCGGTTTCCCCCAAGGTGCCCCCCATTCCGGCCAATCATCAACTCGTTCTGCGGCGGGACAGGCAAAGATTTTTTTGTTCTCGGCGTATGGAAAGTATGCAATCCCCCAGTAGGCAAGAGAATCATTTGGCCCATATTTCTTTACTACTGCTGGATTTGTGTGGGCATTATCCCAAAGACCGTTATTAGGCGAGTCATGAGTCTTTCCATCATGGTCGTCCGCGTACATTCTCAGGGCAAGCCCTAATCCTCCAACATGTACTTTGCAAACGGTTTTCCTTGCCTGTTCCCTCGCTGCCCTTAGAGCAGGCATTAGAATCGCCATCAGCAGTGCTATAATAGCAATCACAACCAGTAGTTCAATTAAGGTGAAAGCGTTTTGCTTTTTCATCCTGTTGCTTCCTGAAAAGGCATTTTATGCTGTGTTTGCTTACAATGTTCGCTCAACTATCCGGCAGAGCTTATTACATAAAATAATACCAGAAATCATCACCTGATTACAAGCTCTTTTTTCTTTTTAAATACGTCCAGTGCCAACTTGAGACAGAAACACTCTTTGCTCGCTGAAACGCTGGAGAGCTGCGTTATCACAAGACATTTTTGGATTGCTTATGGCAACAGGTCCACGTATAATAGTCTATAATGTGCCATACAACAAGAAAATTAAGAAACTCTAAATCCAGATTATATAGCATCCTTATTTTATTCATTTTAGCAACTAATCCAGTTACGGCACTTGCCGGCAGAATAGCCAATATATCGGCACAATCGTTCCGTCTTAGTTATAATGAAGCAGTACGACGTGTGCGCGGCTTTGATTCTGAATCCCTTCGTCTGGCCATTAAAGACCTTAACGAAACGTTCGGACAAAAGTACCCAAAAGGCCAAAAGTATTTAGAACATCTGGATAGACTGGAAGGGATAAGCAAAACTGCTCTTAGCTCTTTTGACCAGGGTGACGATTCAGCAAAAGCCAATCTGTTAAAACTCGCGCAAGACCTCAACAAGCTGCGCTTGCGTGCATTGCTTTCCAATCCACTGCTTGATTTTAAGAAGCTTCTTCTGCTTAAACGCAAACGTGGCCAACTCGGCCTGCCCGTCAACCACAAGTGCAATTCGGGCATAGAGCAAATCGGCTACGACAACGAAATCTCTGTGCTGGAGCCTGTCCGTCCCGAAGGAAGGTTACAAACGCTCTTTCGACCATCGGGGGGGCGGTTCGTCGGCGAAATCGACCTGCACTTCGACGCCGAGAAGCTGCTTTTCACTATGCCCAAGGGCGGTAGTTGGCAAATCTTCGAAATTAAAACCGATGGCAGTGGCATGCGACAGGTATCGCGTGACGAGCATTCGGACGTGGACAACTTTGACGCCTGTTATCTGCCCGATGGTCGCATCGTCTTCGCTTCAACTGCTTCATATACAGGAGTGCCCTGCTGGCACGGCAAAGAGCGAGCGTGCAATATCTACCTAATGGACGCCGACGGCGGCAACGTACGGCAGTTGTGTTTCGACCAGGACCTCGATCTTCATCCGGCTGTGCTGCCCACGGGACAGGTGATTTTCAGCCGATGGGACTACACCGGGCCTATGCATATTTATCTGCGTCCTTTGATGGTTATGAATCCCGACGGCACCGGCCAGCGGGCGGTGTATGGAAGCAATTCCTATTGGCCGAACGCACTTTATTACCCGCGAGGAATTCCCGGTTCACCGAGCAAGATTGTGGCTATTATTGCCGGGTATCACGGCGTGCCACGGATGGGTGAGCTGGGGCTGCTGGATACGACCAAAGGCTGGTATCAGGCCGATGGTGTCGTTCAGCGGATTCCCGGCCGCGGCAAACCCATCAAAACGGTCATCCGTGACAAACTGGTTGATAAGTCCTGGCCGAAGTTCCTTCATCCATACCCGCTGAGCGACCCCTCAACAGGGCTCGGGGCGGGCAAGTACTTCCTCGTTGCCTCCCAGCTTAACCGCAAGTCTCCGTGGGGAATCTACCTAGTGGACGTGTTCGACAACATGCTGCCTATTTACGTGCTGCCAAAGTTCGACCTGTTTGAACCTATCCCGTTAACCAAAACACCGCGCCCGCCTGTCATCCCCGACAGGGTGGACCTGAAACGGCGGGACGCTGTTGTCTATCTGCACGATGTGTATGACGGACCCGGATTGGCCGGCGTCCCGCGGGGCACAGTGAAAAAATTGCGGATTGCGGCCTACCACTTCGGCTATCCGGGAATGGCCGGACCGGATAAAATCGGCTGCGGAGGACCCTGGGAAGTGATGCGAATCATCGGCACCGTACCCGTTCACGAAGACGGCTCGGCTATGTTCAGCGTCCCAGCCAATACGCCACTGGCCGTACAGCCGCTGGATGAGCAGGGTAAGGCCGTACAACTGATGCGGAGCTGGTTCACGGCGATGCCCGGCGAGACCGTTTCTTGTGTCGGTTGTCACGAACAGCCAAAACAAATTCCCGTAACTCACAACAAGCTGGCTGCCAACCGTCCACCGGTCCGTATCAATCCGTGGTATGGTCCACCGAGAGGTCTTGATTTTGAAAGGGACGTCCAGCCGGTACTTGACAAATATTGCGTCGCCTGCCACAACGGTCGAGGGCGTCCGGATGGGCAGAGGATTGCCGATCTGCGCTCAGAACGTTATGTGAAGAACTATCGCGGACGAGAGCTTACGAGGCTTGGGGCAAATCGATTGCACCCGGTAGTTCGCGAAGCGCTCGGAGGCACAGCGGTTCGGTACACACCCGCATACGAAGCGCTCGTGCCGTATATTCGCAGAGTCAATATCGAGGACCACGTCGGCCTGCTTACACCCGGTGAATACCACGCCGATACGAGCGAGCTAATACAGATACTCAGCAAGGGACATTACAATGTTCGGCTGGAAAAAGAAGCCTGGGACAGGCTCGTTACCTGGATCGACCTGAATGGTCCCTGTCATGGCACCTGGGGTGATGTAAGCCCAATTCCTGATGGTGCCGACAAACGGCGACGTGAATTGAGCCGATTGTACGGCGGCCCTGAAGATGACCCTGAACAGGTTCCGCAAATACACCGCCTGTCAATCGAGCCGACCCCGGCTGCGGAAAATGGATGCCTCGCTACGTTTAAGGTTGTCGATGCTCTGCCGCAAGGCATCCTGCGGATTACTGATGCTCGCCCTGGAGACTCGAGGCTCGGGCTTCCAGCCTCCAGTTTCGATACCAGCTTCTACAAGGACAAACCAGTTTCATCCCGTCACGTCTTCGACGATGCCAAAGAAATCCGGCGCCGACAGAGGGTCGATGATGTGTTCGAGAAAACGATTGACCTGGGCGGCGTTAAGATGAAGCTGGTGCGGATTCCCGCAGGCACGTTCGTTATGGGTGAGGCGAACGGCCAGGCCGACGAACGCCCACCTTCATTAGTTTCTATCAGTCGAGACTTCTGGATGGGAGTCTGCGAGGTTTCCAACAAACAATACCGCTTGTTCGATCCCGATCACAAGTCGGGATATTTTACGAAACGCTTCCAGGGCCCGGACGGCCCTGGCTTGTCGCTTGCCGGTCCGAACCAGCCTGTGGTTCGCGTATCGTGGGAGCAGGCCCTTGCCTTTTGCCGTTGGCTTTCGGCAAAGAGCGGCTTGAAGTTCACGCTGCCCACCGAGGCCCAATGGGAGTATGCCTGTCGCGCAGGCTCACAGGAGGCATTTTCTTACGGTAACGTGGACACAGATTTCTCCCGATTTGCAAATGTTGCCGATAAGTCTCTGAGCGTTCGGCCAGCCCCCACCGGCGGTTTGGAATCAAACATTACGGCCCACTTCGGTAAAGGTATTCTTGAATCTGCTGTCTATGGAGGAAACGTCCTTTGCGATATACGTTTTGACGACGGGTCTGTAGCGACGGCAAACGTAGGCAGCTACAGGCCAAATGCCTGGGGCCTTTATGATATGCACGGCAACGCCTGCGAATGGACCCGAACAACATATAGACCATATCCTTACAATCCTGACGATGGTCGCGATTATCCAAGCGAAGCAGGCCTGTCTCGGCTTGGCCGAGCCAAGACGGGCAGGAAGGTGGTTCGCGGCGGCTCCTGGTGTGACCGCCCCAAAAGGTGCCGTTCCGCCTTTCGCCTCAGTTACCCAACCTGGCAGCGCGTCCATAACGTTGGCTTCCGCGTCGTATGCGAGATGGGAGTAGTGAGTGGTGAGTAGTGAATTAACCAATTAACCACGCTCCGTCGCTGAAACTTTGGAGCGTAGGCGACTCACCAATTAACAAGTAGTTCTGGAGCAAGTTAGTATGAACAAACGCTGTATGAGGAAAGTAACAGCGTGGACATGCATGTTCCTGGCGTTCGCCGGCTTTGTCAGCATTACGACTGCCTCTAAAGCCGGGAAGAGCTATCTCTCTCCGTCAGCACTGGTCGCAGACAACCAGGGCAGAACACTCTATATTGCACAGGCCACTGCGAAACAGGTGGGGGCTTTCGATATCGCCGCCGGCAGAGTAACCAAAACGTATTCGCTTCAGGGTAAGCCTAATGGACTGACACTATCGCCCGATAGCTCTCGCCTTTATGTTACCTGTTCTTGGCCCCAAGGTGAGGTTCAAGTAATCAATTTGAAAACCGGGAAAATTTATCATACTTTACCCGCAGGTCATACACCTATGGCGCCCGTACTCAGCCCAAACGGCAAGACCCTATACGTCTGCAACCGGTTTAGTAATAACGTCTCAGTCATTGACATAGCTGCCCGCAAGGAGCTGACCCGAATACCTGTTCAGCGTGAGCCGGTCGCGGCGGCACTTACTCTGGACGGTGGGTTTCTGTTCGTGGCAAACCATCTGCCCACCGGCGCCGCCAACATCGGTCTAATCGCTGCGACGGTTTCAGTCATTAACACTAAGAACAATAAGGTGGTAACCACCATCGAGCTTCCCAACGGTACCACATCGCTGCAGGGAATCTGTATCTCGCCCGATGGCCGATACGCCTATGTCACTCACATCCTCGCCCGATATACAGTGCCAACCACGCAGTTGGAACGGGGATGGATAAATACCAATGCGCTCAGTATTATCGATATCGGGAACAAACAGTTAATTGACACTGTCCTTCTGGACGATGTGGATTATGGGGCAGCTAATCCTTGGGGCGTTTCATGCACAGGTGATGGCAGGTATGTCTGTGTAACCCACGCTGGAACCAATGAATTGAGCGTAATAGATGCACCTGCCATGATGGACAAAATCAAAGCTCGACACTCGATTCTCGACCCAGCAGCGCTGGGTTCCGATCAAAACCCGCCGTTGGCGGGTCGATCCTCCCCTGCTTTGGGTTCCCGCAAGGCAGGATCCCTCGCAGGGGCAAGCTTGTCACCGTGGAAACGGGGAAGCATCCAGTATCAAGCATCGAACATCAAGAACGAGCTGAGTTTTCTTTACGGGATTCGGCGGCGTATCAAGCTTTGCGGCAAAGGCCCTCGTGCACTTGCAATTGTCGGCTTCAATATTTACATCACGGAATATTTTACGGACAGCATAACTTTAGTCGATATGAACAAAACGACAGGGGCCAAAACTACCGCTCTTCCGCTCGGCCCGCTGCCCCGACTTGCGTCGTCAGACGCAGGGGCAGGCCCATTACCACGAATGACTGCAAGGCGCAGAGGTGAAATGCTCTTCAACGATGCTTCGCTGTGCTTTCAGAACTGGCAAAGCTGTGCAAGCTGTCATCCGGGAGCTGCGCGGGTCGATGCCCTGAACTGGGACCTGCTTAACGATGGCATAGGCAATCCTAAAAATACAA
>Ga0307430_1002568_pt1 | contig 11949 bp, 6 predicted proteins | sample SalMarWE160130MG_FD_202159 | JGI IMG/M metagenome (GOLD analysis project Ga0307430, IMG submission 202159) | Salt marsh sediment microbial communities from the Plum Island Ecosystem LTER, Massachusetts, United States - WE1603-130 | ecosystem: Environmental > Aquatic > Marine > Intertidal zone >... | reverse complement strand
TAACTCTCAGGCGACACGCCCACGCCTACCCCGCCGTCGCGGTGCCGGGTGAGCTCGAGCTCGACGTGGGCGGCCAGTACCAATGGCGGCGGCGCGGCGAGCATCACGCGTTCAATCCCTTGACGATCGCGAAGCTCCAACACGCCACGCGCACGGGCGACCGCCGCATCTACGATCAGTACGCGCAGCTCGTCAACGACCAGTCCAAGAGACTCGGCACGCTGCGCGGCCTTCTGGACTTCAAGCCCGCCGGCGACGGCGGCTTCCATGTGCCCGTCCCCCTCGACGAGGTCGAGCCGTGGACCGAGATCGTCAAGCGCTTCAAGACCGGCGCGATGTCGTACGGCTCGATCAGCCAGGAGGCGCACGAGACGATGGCCGTCGCCATGAACCGCCTCGGCGCCAAGAGCAACAGCGGCGAGGGCGGCGAGGATCCCGCGCGCTACGAGCCCGACGAGAACGGCGAGCTGAGGCTGAGCAGAATCAAGCAGGTGGCGTCGGGCCGCTTCGGCGTCACGAGCAATTACCTGGTCAATTGCGACGAGATACAGATCAAGATGGCGCAGGGCGCCAAGCCCGGCGAGGGCGGCCACCTGCCGGGCGAGAAGGTCTACCCGTGGATCGCAAAGGTGCGGTACTCGACGCCGTACGTGCCGCTCATCTCGCCGCCGCCGCACCACGACATCTATTCGATCGAGGACCTGGCGCAGCTCATCCACGACCTGAAGAACGCGAACACACGCGCGCGCATCAACGTGAAGCTCGTCTCCGAGGTTGGCGTGGGCATCGTCGCGGCCGGGGTATCGAAGGGCAAGGCGGACGTGGTGCTCATCAGCGGGCACGACGGCGGCACGGGTGCGTCGCCGCAATCGTCGATCAAGCACGCAGGCCTGCCGTGGGAGCTTGGGCTCGCCGAGACGCACCAGACGCTCGTCCTCAATGACCTGCGGAGCCGGATCGTCGTCGAGGTCGACGGCCAGGTGAAGACGGGGCGCGACGTGGCGGTCGCGTGCCTGCTCGGCGCCGAGGAGTTCGGCTTCGCCACCGCGCCGATGATCGTCATGGGCTGCGTCATGATGCGCAAGTGCCACCTGAACACGTGCCCGTGCGGCGTCGCGACGCAAGATCCCGAACTGCGCAAGAAGTTCTCCGGCAAGCCGGAGTATCTCGTGAACTACTTCCGGTTCGTCGCCGAGGAGCTGCGGCAGATCATGGCGCGCCTCGGCTTCCGCACCGTCGACGAGATGGTCGGCCACGTCGAGAAGCTCGAGACGCGAAAAGCCATCGACCACTGGAAGGCGCGCGGGCTGGACTTCTCGAAGATCCTGCACAAGCCCAACGTGCCGCCGCACATCGGCACGCGCTGTATGAAGGTGCAGCACCACGGCCTCGAGAACGCGCTCGACCGCACGCTGATCGAGCAGTGCGAGGCGGCGCTCGAGCGGCGCGAGACGGTCGAGCTCGACGTGCCGATCCGCAACATCAACCGGACCGTCGGCACGATGCTCTCGAGCGAGATCTCGCGCCGCTACGGCGAGCAGGGCCTCGCCGAGGACACGATCACGCTCAACTGCACCGGCTCGGCGGGCCAAAGTTTTTGCGCGTTCGGCGCGCGCGGCCTGACCATTCACGTGGCCGGCGACGCCAACGACTACTTCTGCAAAGGGCTGTCGGGCGCGAAGGTGAGCTTGCGGCCACCGGACGGCTCGACGTTCGTCGCCGAGGAGAACATCATCTGCGGCAACGTGGCGCTGTACGGCGCGACGGCCGGCGAGGTGTACGTGCGCGGCATCGCCGGCGAGCGGTTCTGCGTGCGCAACAGCGGCGCGCGCGCCGTCGTCGAGGGCGTCGGCGATCACGGCTGCGAGTACATGACCGGCGGGCGCGCCGTCGTGCTCGGCGGCACGGGCCGCAACTTCGCCGCCGGCATGAGCGGCGGGATCGCCTACGTGCTGGATCAAGCAGGCGACTTCGCCCGGTACCGGTGCAACCGCGAGATGGTCGATCTCGAGCAGCTCGACGATCCCGACGAGATCGCCGAGGTGCGTGCGATGATCGAGGCGCATCACGGCTACACACAGAGCGCGAAGGCGGAGTCGGTGCTTGCCAACTGGGACGCGCTCTTGGCGAAGTTCGTCAAGGTGATGCCGGTCGACTACCGGCGCGCGCTCGAGCGGCTCGCCAAAGAAGAAGCGTACCGCGAACGGGCGATGGTCGAATCGGAATAGCGGGGCAGGCGCACGATGGGCAAGCCGACGGGTTTTATGGAATTCCCCCGGGAGGTGCCGGAGAAGCGCCCCGTCGAGGAACGCGTCAAGGATTACAAGGAAGTCCACAAACCGTTCCCCGACGAGAAGCTGATGGAACAGGCGGCGCGGTGCATGGACTGCGGCGTGCCCTTCTGCCACACGGGCTGCCCGCTCGGCAACCTCATCCCCGACTTCAACGACCTCGTCTACCACGGCCGGTGGAAGGAAGCGGCCGACCGGCTGTTCGCGACGAACAACTTCCCGGAATTCACCGGGCGGCTGTGTCCGGCGCTCTGCGAGGAGGCGTGCGTGCTCGCCATCCACGAGCCGGCGGTGACCATCGACCAGATCGAGCTGCGCATCGTCGAGTACGCGTTCGAGCACGGCTGGGTGAACGCCCAGCCGCCCAAGGTGCGCACGGGCAAGACGGTCGCCGTCGTCGGGTCCGGTCCGGCCGGGCTCGCGTGCGCGCAGCAACTGAACCGCGCGGGGCATACGGTGACGGTCTTCGAGCGCGCGGACGAGATCGGCGGCCTGCTGCGGTACGGCATCCCCGACTTCAAGATCGAGAAGCACATCATCGACCGGCGGCTCGACATCCTGCGCGCGGAAGGGATGGAGTTCAGGACGCGCGTCGAGGTCGGCACGACGTTCCCCGTCGAAGATCTCAAGGAGTTCGATGCGGTCCTGATCTGCATCGGCGCGACGGTGCCCCGCGACCTGCCGATCCCCGGCCGGGAGCTCGACGGCATCCACTTCGCGATGGAGATGCTGACGCGTCAGAACGAGCTCGTCGCCGGGAGGGCGCCGGCGACGTGGATGAAGCCCGTTGACGCAAAAGGCAAGGACGTGATCGTGATCGGCGGCGGCGATACGGGCGCCGACTGCGTCGGCACGGCCAACCGGCACGGCGCGAAGTCGGTGACGATGTTCGAGCTGCTGCCGAAGCCGCCCCTCGAGCGGCCCGTGCACCAGCCGTGGCCGTACTGGCCGATGCGGCTGCGGACAAGCTCGTCGCACGAGGAGGGCGCCCGGCGCGAGTGGAGCATTCTGACCAAGGAATTCGTCGGCGAGAACGGCCGCGTCGCCACGCTGCGGACGATCGACGTCGAGTTCACGTCGGATGACCAGGCCTATATCGAGATGAACGAGATGCCGGGCACGGAACGCGAGTGGCCGGGCGACCTCGTGCTGCTCGCGCTCGGCTTCGTCGGGCCCGATCCGGGGAACGTCATCGCGAAGCTCGGGCTCGAGCTCGACGAACGCGGCAACGTCAAAACCGACGAGAACTACGCGACGAACCTCCCGAATGTCTTTGCCGCCGGCGACGCGCACATGGGCCAGTCACTCGTCGTCTGGGCCATCTCCGAGGGCCGCGAGTGCGCGCGCGCCGTCGACACCCACCTCATGGGCCGCACCTTTCTGCCCACCAAAGGCGACGACGACCTGCCGCGGGTGCAAGGTTAGTTGGTTCCCCGAAGAGCTTCGACAGGCGCACCGAACCGCGCGAGAACGGCTCTACGCCTTCCCCATTCGCTGGCGGGCGCGTTTGAGGATGCGGCGCTCGTGCGGCGTGAGGCTGCCGATCCCGTGCTTCGAGATCTTTTCGAGGATCGGGTCCACCTCCTCGTCGATGAAGCTCCCGTCGTCGATCGGCCGGTACTTGCGGGCCTTCGGCCCGTGAGGGCGACTCGACGCCGCGTGGCCGCCGTTCGATGCACCGCGCCCGAATGGATTCCGAGGCGCAGTCGAGCCGGAAAACAACCGCCGCACCCACCACTTCAGCCGCTCGATAAACGCAAACGGCAGGCTCATCTTGTAGACGATCTTCATATAGGCCCAGCCGAAGATGCACCCGCCGAGGTGGGCAGCATGCGCAATGCCGCTGGCGCCGGCAAGGCTGACCTCCGACAGGAGCTCAATGGCAAACAGGCCCAAGATGACCCACTTCACCCTGACGGGGTAAACAAAGAGCAGAAGAACGAGCCGTTCAGGAAAGGCCATTGCGTACGCGGCGAGGACCCCGAAGACGGCGCCCGACGCGCCAAGGAGCAGGGCTGCACTCTTCAGGTGCGCGACGAGGAACAACACATTCCCGCCGATGCCGGCGAGGAAGTAGACGACGCAGAAGCGCCGACTCCCCACGAAGCGCTCGAGGGCGGGGCCGAACCCCGCGAACGACAGCATGAACATGTTGAAGATGATGTGCAGCAGATTCGCATGCAGGAACAGAGAAGTGACAATTTGCCAAACGTAGCGCCCCCTGAGGAAATCAGCAGGGTGGAAGGTGAAGTACCTGTCGATGAAGCTGCTCCGCAACAGCCGAAACACGAACTGGACGATGAAGCAGGCAACGTTGGCAATCAGGATCGTCTTGACCGCGGGCGTCAGCTTCGGGAACCTGAACATCGGCCGCGGCTGGTAGTACTGCTGACCGTAGTAGTTCATCGTCGGTGGCTCGTGGCTCGCTGTGTCGTCCTCAGAGCGGTTCCCTTCTAACATACATTCCCTTATAGTCAACGGATAGCGCGGCGGTTCCAGCGCCCGTGAGATTCATGCCAGGAGAAGGTACACGCGTCTGATGCGCATCCTGTTCATCGCGCCACAGCCCTTCTACGAGGAGCGCGGCACGCCGATGGCGACCCGCAACCTCGTCGAGACGCTCGGCGGCCTCGGCCACGAGGTCGACCTGGCGACCTACCACCTCGGCCGGAACGTGCCGCTGCCGAACACGCGCATCCTGCGCACGCCGTGGACGCCCATCCGCCACGTTCCGCCCGGCTTCTCGCTCAAGAAACTGCCCCTCGACGTGCTGCTCCAGCTCCTGTGCGAGAACCAGTTCTACTGCCGCCGCTACGACCTCGTGCACGCCATCGAGGAAGCCGCCTACATGGCGATGCTCATGAAGTTCTTCTTCTACGGCGTGCCGTACGTGTTCGACATGGACTCGTCGATCCCCGACCAGATGGCCGCGAAGAGCCGCGCCGGGCGAGCGATCCGGCCGTTCTTCCAGCTCGTCGACGACTGCGCGATCGCCGCCAGCCTGTGCGTGGTCACCATGTGCCGCGCGCTGACCGACGCGACACGGAAGCGCCACCCGCGCAAGCAGGTCTTCACGCTCGAAGACCCGCCCGTCCTCCCGGGCGGCGCCCGGACGCGCGATGAGGCGATGCCGCTGAGGCGCAAGCTCGGCATCGGCGACGACGAGCGCGTCGTCCTCTACATGGGCAATTTTTCCAGTTATCAGGGCGTAGACCTGCTCATCGAAGGTTTTGCGCAGGTTGCAGCCCGGCACGACAAGGCAAGACTCGTCTTGCTCGGCGGGACCGAGACAGAGATCGCGTCGATGACGGCGCTCGCGCAGCGGTGCAGCGTCGGCGGGCGCGTTCTGTTCGCTGGGCACGTATCGCCCGACGAGACGCCGCCGTACCTCGCGCTCGCCGACGTGCTCGTCTCGCCGCGCCGGACGGGCACGAACACGCCGATGAAACTCTACACCTACATGGCGGCCCGGCGCCCGATCGTGGCGACGAGGCTGCCGACGCACACGCAGGTGCTCGACGAGAACTCGGCCGTCCTTGTCGCCCCGACGGCCGAAGGTATCGCCGCCGGGATCACCTCGGTTTTCGACGACCACGCGCTCGGGACACGATTGGCCGACGCCGCCGCGCGCATCGTCGAGGCCGACTACTCGATGCCCGCCTACCGCCGCAAGGTCGCCGCGATGTACGCCTGGATCGAGGAAATGATAGGGAGGAGAGGCCACAGATCGCACGGATAAGCACAGATCGAAGGGATCCTGATCTGTGTTCATCCGTGAAATCTGTGGCTGATGAACATGAACGATTCCAGTCAAGACTGGGCGCTGAGCCTGTACCGCAAGTCGGTGCTGAAGCAGGCGAAGTTCAGGCGCTTCCACAAGCTACTGGGCAGCATCGAGGGGAAGCGCTGTCTCGACGTCGGCGCCGACAACGGCGTCCTCAGCTTGCTGTTCCGCCGGATGGGCGGCTCGTGGGCGAGCGCCGACCTCGACCCGGAATCGGTCGAGGCGATCCGCGCGCTCGTCGAGACCGACGTGCATCTGATCAACGGCCAGCAGACGCCGTTTCAGGACGGCGAGTTCGACGTCGTCGCCATCGTCGACTTCCTCGAACACGTGCACACCGACCGCGAGTTCGTGGCTGAATGCGCGCGCATCCTCAAGCCCGGCGGGCAGTTGATTGTCAACGTCCCGCGCGTGCGGTGGTGGTCGTTGCTCGGGCCGCTCAAGCGGCGGCTGGGCCTCACCGACGAGGAGCACGGCCACGTGCGCGAAGGGTACACGCTCGACGAGCTGCGCGCGTTGCTCGCGCCGCACTTCGAGATCACCGACGCGCGCACGTACAACAAGTTCTTCTCCGAGTGCGTCGACGTGGGCGTCCGCTTCGCCTCCCGCAAGAAGAAGCAGCGTGGCGGCGCGAAAGGCACGGTCATGACGGCCGACGACCTTGCCGCCGCGCGCAAGTCCCTGAAGGTCTACTCCCTCCTCTACCCCGGCTTCTGGCTGCTGTCGCGCCTCGACGCCATCGTCCCGACCCATGGGATGAATCTCATCGCCTCCGCGACGAAGAGATAGGAGGATCTCTCGCAGAGACCCAGAACTCGCAGAGGCAGGGAAGGAAAGAATCACGGGGAACACGGGACGCACTGGATTGTAGGGTGGGTCGCCCTACACCCCTCTGCGAGCTCTGCGCCTCTGCGAGAGACTACTTCCTCGCTACAAACTGCCGAGCCAGCGCGGTGTGCTCCGATGCCGTGCGTGAGTCGGGCCAGCCGAGTTCAGCGGCCATGATGCGCAGGACCTCGTCGACGGCTTCGGCTCGTGGCGGACCGAGCGTGCCGAGCTCGGTGCGGCGCAGGACGACGTCGGCGAGCGAGCCGACCATCTCGTGGCGGCAGGCGTGGACGACCTCGGCGCGTGTCACGTCGGAGCCGGCCAGCGGCTCGCCGAGCGACGGGTCGTGCGTGATGTACTCAACGATTTCACCGAGCCGCGACCCGTAGTTCGTGACGAGGTGGCGCACTACTGCCTCTGACAGCGCAGCGGGTTTCGCGCGGAGTTGCCTGGCGACAAACTCGTCGAAGCGCTCGATCTCGCCACCCCAGAGCCGTGCCGTGCGGGTCGGGCATTTCGGTGGCTGTCTGTCCATCTTGCGGAAGATGCGGTCAACGGCCTGCTCGGCGACGCCGCGCGCAGTCGTGTACTTGACCCCGATCGCGCTGATGAAGTTCGATACGCCGTCGCGACGCGCGTGGTCGACGATTTCGAACTTCCGCGCCGTCCGCGACACGTTTGGGTCGATGTTCTTCTCGCCGACGGGCCGCATGCCGGCGAACCAGTACGGCACGTCGTCGCGCTTTAGCTTCGCGGCGGGGTAGGCCGCGTTGATCTCCCCAACGAACTCGGCGATGTCGCGCTCGGTGACGACGAAGTCGTCCGGGTCGCCCTCGTAAACCGTGTCCGTCGTGCCGATGAGCGAGCAACCCCGCCACGGCGTGATGAAGTAAAGGCGATTGCCCCGGCTGATCACCGCGTCGGGATCGCGCTGCGTCCCCTCGACGGCGAACGCGCAGTTCGCGTTGTAGAGCGGCGTGACGATCTGGATCCCCTTCGAGCGCAGGACACGCCGGTCGGGCGTCGCGCCGCGCAGATGGGCGACCACGACGTCCGACCATGGGCCCGTCGTGTTGGCGACCATCTTTCCGCGAACGTCGAACGTGTCGCCCGTGTGCAGGTCCCTGGCTGCGACGCTCGTCACCCGGCCGTCGCGCGTCGAGAGGCCGGTGACCTCGACGTAGTTGGCGAGATCGGCGCCCGCTCCGGCCGCCGAGAGCGCGAAGCTCAGCGTCAGCCGGTCCGAGTTGACCATCTGCGCGTCGTAGTAGACGGCCGCGCCCGTCAGCCCTTTCGGATCGATCTCCGGCAGGATCTCGAGGCATTCCTTTCGGCCGATCACGCGGCCGTTCGGGATTCGCTTTGACGGGTCGTCGAGCCGGTTGCGGTCGAAGCCGATGAGATCGGTGATCGCCATCGCCACGGCCAGGACCTCCTTGCCCCGCAGGAGGTGCCCGTAGGCCGGCACGACGAACGGCATCGCGCGCACCAGGTGGGGCGCGATCCGCATCATGATCATCCGCTCGCGGATCGACTCGCGCATCCGGCGCACGTCGGCATGCTGGAGGTAGCGGAGGCCGCCGTGGATGATCTTGTGCGTCGCCGACGAGGTGGCCGCGCCGAAGTCGCCCTTCTCGAGCAGCGCGACCGACAGCCCCCGCAGCGCAGCATCCCACGCCGTGCACAGCCCGTAGATGCCGCCGCCGATCACGAGCAGGTCGTACTCGCTCCCGGCAATTCTCTTGAGGTCGCGTTCCACTTCCGGTCCTTCCGCCGCCTCCTGAGCCCGCGGCACGATACAGCGTCGGGGCGACCGGCGTCAAAGCCTTGCACGCGCCGCCTTGGAGAACCTGTTCTGAGAACGCCCCATTAGCATCATCCGTACATGAGCTAGCGATTCATGGGCAAGAACCCGTATTCGCTGTTGATCTTGACTATCCGCGCAGCCCGGTCTGCGCTCCGCAGCAGGTCGATGCGAGCCAGTCAGTCTGGCGGCTTCAGCCGCCAACCCCGCCACAGGCGGGACGGGCGGGTTGCGACCGGCTTCAGGGCCTGTTGAAAAACCCCAGGCACCGTCGGCACGGTGCTTGCCCTAAAGGGGCTTCATAGAACAGCCCAGGGTTCCCGCGCCTCCGAAGAGGCGCACAAACACCCTGGGTCTGGTGGGCACGAAAGGCAGGTCGTAGCCTGAAAGGCTTCCATAGAACGCCTTTTTTCAACAGGCCCTTCAGCCGGTAGTGGCGAGGCGCTTCCCGTTTTCCCCACCCCCTCTCCTTGCCCTGCCCGTTCCGGGCAGGGCAAGGAGAGGGGGTGGGCCTGTTGTGCTGCTGCCCAGCCCACCGGCTGAAGCCGGTGGCAAATGGCTCTCCAGCGCAAGAGCGCTGGAAAGCTTGGCGCCGGCCAAAGCCGGCGGCACTCAAGAGCTGGGAGAGTGCCGCTCCCGAGCACAAGTTTCGCCTTGAAAACGGCGGCATGACCTCGTATACGGAGCGCCTACTGAGGCGACGAGCAGCACCAGGGAGAGGCTTTGATGGCCAACGCCAGCGACAAGAAGAAACGCCTGATGCCGGAGGAAACAAACCGGCTGCTGCTGCACGCGGTCGATGAGCCGCCGACCGCGCACGCCTACCACCACTTCGACCACGAGCGCCGGACGCTTGTCTACACCTACAACAACCGCAAGATCCTCTCGATCCATATCCCTGAAGAAGGCGGCCGGGTGAGCTTCCGCCACGGCTCGGACGGCACGCTCCAGAGCTGGCCGCTGCTGCAGCAGATCTACGTGATCCTGGAGGCACCGGCGACGTGCCGCGTCACGTTTCAGATGAGCGCCGACACAATCAACTGCCGCCCGAACCGCGCGCGCTCGGAGCAGGCGATCGTCGGCCAGGTCGGCCGCCCGTGCCTGCCGGGCGTCAACGGCCTCTACGACGTCGAGCAGGATCTTCTCGTCGGCTGGCACGGCTGCGACTGGCGCTGGATATCCGACCGGCTCGCGTCCGACGCTGGCGGCAACCTGGCCGCCGAGCTCGACGCCGAGCTCGGCCCGTCCGTGTGGGTCGTCGAGGTCAAGCCGCAGTACTACCGCACGCACCTCAACTATCAGTACCACAAACCGTGGGAGCGCCGGCCGAACCTGCAGCCGATCGTCGGCTGGTGCACGTGGGAAGCGTACCGCCGCAACGTGACCGAGCAGGACGTGCTCGATGCCACCGAGTTCTTCGCCAAGCACCTTCGGCCCTACGGCATGGAGTACATCCAGATCGACGACGGGTTCGAAAAACTCCCGCTGCCCGTCAACCCGAAGGGCACACTCGCCGAGGCCTGGCTCGAGACCAAGGACGAGTTCCCGTCCGGCCACGAGGGCGTCGTCAGGAAGATCAAGGCGCACGGGATGAAGGCCGGCATCTGGACCACCGCCTCGATCTACAACGACGAGTTCGCCGACGAGCAGCCCGACGTGCTCATCCGTGACCGCGACGGCACGCCACTGCTCGGCGATTGGGTCAAGTACATCCTCGACTGCCTGCCCGAGACGATCGACAAACACATCCGGCCCTACTTCGTCGGCCTCAAGAAGGCCGGCTACGAGTACTTCAAGATCGACGGCATCCGCCACCTGATCTACGACGGCCTGCACGAGGCCGTCCTGCTCGGCCTGATGAGCAACGACGAGGCCGAAAAACGCTTCCGTGCCTTCCTCCAGGCCGGCCGCGACGGCATCGGGCCCGACACGTACTGGCTCTCGTCCTGGGGCATCCTGATGCAGATGGTCGGTCTGTGCGACGCGTGCCGCATCTCGCAGGACGCGATGCCGAACTGGTCGGGCATGCAGATGCAGCTCGTCGAGTCGGCCCGCTGGTTCTTCACCCAGCGGATCCTGTTCCTCAACGACCCCGACCACGTCTGCGTCCGCGCCCCGTTCGAGTGGTCGCGCAGCGTGCTCTCGATGGTCTCGCTCACGGGCGGGCTGTTCATGCTGAGCGACGCGTTGGCCGACTACGACGAGAAGCGCCTTGACCTCGTCAAGAAATGCATCCCGCCGCTCACAACCGTCACCGCCGAGACGGGGCCGCTCCAGACCGACTACGCCGCGTTCACCTGGACCAAGCTCCACAGCTTCCAGGTGCTCGACGAAAAGCCGTTCGGCGCCGAGCACATGTCCGACGACGACGCGCGCAACATCGCCGGCCGCTGGCCGACGGTCAACGACCACCACCCGTTCTCGTCGCTCTGGTCCATCCACCTTGACTTGCCGACCGGCCGCTGGACGATCATGGCCCGGTTCGCCACGCTGCCGCTCGAGGCGTCAACGGTCGATCTCGATGCCCTCGCGCTCGACCGGGAGACCGACTACCTTGCCTTCGACTTCTGGAAGCAGCGGTACATGGGCCTCGTCCGGAGCCGGCTTGACGTGCCGAGGCTCGATCTCGGCCACTGCCAGATCCTCGCCCTGCGCGAGGCCCTTGACCAGCCGCAGTTCCTCGCTTCATCGCGCCACGTCAGCATGGACGCCATCAGCCTCAAGTCGCAGGACTGGGCCGACAGCACGCTCACGCTCGGCATCGAGGGCGTCTGCGGCACGACCGAGACGTACTGGGTCCACGTCCCGAAGCGGTATGCGCTCGCCGAGGCCAGCGGCGACGGCCTCCAGGCCAAGGCTGGCCGGGAGGTCACTGACCAAGCCGGAGGCAAGGCGGCCGCGATCGAAGTGATCCTTCTCCCTGCGGCTCAGGATACTACGAAGGCAACCCTCAGGCTCCGGTTCAAGCAATAGCACCCGCCAGAAAAGCGTGATTCGGCGCCGGTTGGACAAAATTGGCCGCATTTAGGGCTTGCAATCCGCGCTCAGGTCCGCTACTAGGGAGCCGATCTATTGAGGGGTTGCGGCGCTGACCTGGTCGCCGCAGCCCCTTTCGGGCCATGCGGCCCCGGCAAGATCGTCGCGCACGGCAGAATCGAGGATTGCCTGCACTGCAGAACGCGCGATTCCGCTAAGGAATCGCGGACATTCTGCTAACGCGCACTGCAGAACCGAAGGTTCTG
>Ga0307430_1002562_pt1 | contig 11959 bp, 11 predicted proteins | sample SalMarWE160130MG_FD_202159 | JGI IMG/M metagenome (GOLD analysis project Ga0307430, IMG submission 202159) | Salt marsh sediment microbial communities from the Plum Island Ecosystem LTER, Massachusetts, United States - WE1603-130 | ecosystem: Environmental > Aquatic > Marine > Intertidal zone >... | reverse complement strand
TATAATACTTTTTATCCTTTTATTTTTTTCTAACTCCTTCTTTCTAACTTCTGCTACTCTTTCAGCTTCCAAGATTGATTGCATTAAAGCTTCTTTACCTGATTCGACTAAAACAGTATTCATACCTAATTGCTCAGCAATTTCTACAGAAATATTATCACCAACTATCCAATTATAACCTTGTTTTTTTATTTCTTTTAGTTTTTTTTCAACATAAAGGGTATGTTCATACCAATTTTCTTTCAAAGTTACTATTTCAATATCAATATTCATAATATCTCCCAAGCCCTTTATACCATATGTAAATGGATAGAAACCTACAACAGCAACTTTATTAGTTTCCTTTCTAGCTTGGTGAAGAGCTCGAATTAAATCAAATCCGCTAATCTGAACTTCAACAACAGGAAGATTCGTTACTTTTTTCTTAATGGCGATTGCAGTTCCCCCTCTACTAATTACAACATCTATTATCCCCTGCTCTTCTAATTCAACTGCTTGATGAGCGCCCTCTTCAAGGTCTCCGATTTTTATTATTATTTTTTTATTAAATTCTTGACAAATTTCAGAGAACAATTCTCCCATTTTTTTGTAAGGAGCAATAAATGCTATTGAATAAGACATCAAGGCCAACCTCTTATTACTAAAATTTTTATGCAATAAACTTAAAAACTATGGTTTTAACAATAAACGTAGGCTAAATATTTTTTAAATGAGAATATTTCCCAAATTTTTTTAAATAAGGAATTAATCCGTCTTTAAGATTAATTTGTATTAAACTTCCTTGTTGACTTTTTTAATTATACCAGAACATTTCACTGCGGGCAATCCCATGTTTAGAGCATTACGATAAAAAATGCATCCAAAGGATTTAGCCACCACTGCCTTAATTCCGGCGGTTTCAAAGCTTTTCAAAGAGCTGGGGTAGAAGCCTTCTCTGGACCTCAGGACAATATTCAAAAAATGAATGAAATCTATACCGGAAGACGGAATATAATAGTCAATTGATTAAACAAATTAGGTTGGAATTTAAAGCCAACAAAAGCTACCTTTTATATTTGGATTCCTACTTTGAATATAATTAAATCCATGGACTTTGCTAACCTTTTATTAGAAAAAACGGGGATAATCGTAATCCCTGGAATCGGTTACGGAGATTACGGAGAAAGATATGTAAGAATTGCCCTAACCGTTGATGAGAAAAGATTAGAAGAAGCAATTGAAAGGCTAAAAGTTTTAAAATTGTAAATATAATCAGTGGAGAATTTATTACCCGTCTTAATCAATTAAAATACAGTCACTTTTTATCTTGTTTTATTAAAAATTTGATCTATAAACCAATTGGTCATTGCTGCTGATTTTCCATGAGAAGGACAATTTCCCTGTTCTAAAAGTTCATCAACAATTGTTTGAATCAATGGCTGTTGAATATGTTTCGGATCATCAAAATAAAATATCTCTGATTGACCATTCAGTTCCAACTTCACAGGACCTGCACTTAATGTTTTATAGGATAATTTTCCCCTACTACCGATAATTTCAGTATGATCAATATCTGTTCCGGCAGCATAACACCAGCATCCTGTTCCATGAACTCCATTTTTAAATAAAAAATGACAACTCACAATATCTTCCACTTGGTATAAATTGGCTTGATTTGTGGCCTTTCCGGAAACAAATACCATTTCACCTAAAAAATAAAATAACAGATCAATCATATGGGAAGCTGCGTCAATGAAATATCCTCCACCGGAAATCTCCGGATCAGTTCGCCACCACTGATATTTTTGATAATCATAATCTTGTTTTAACGGAGGCCGGCAGAATAAAACAGAAACCAAACGAATATCTCCAAGCAATCCCTGATCAATGATTTCTTTAACCTTGGTAAATTTTTCAAGTGCTCTTCTGTAGTACGCAACAAATAAGGGAACCTCGCTTTTCTGACAGCTTAATATCATTTCCTGACATTCAGCATGATTCATACCCATCGGCTTTTCTACATAGACCGTCTTTTTAGCCTGAGCCACTTTTAAAGTATAATCCCTATGAAAACTAGGCGGGGTTGCAATATAAACAGCATCAACCTCATCATCATGAATTAAAGCATCTGCATTATCATACCATTTTGGAACTTGATGGCGTCGGGCATAATCCCGTGCAAGATCGCCATCTCTTCTCATTACTGCAACCAATCGAGAATTTTTTGCCTTTTGAAAACCAGGTCCACTCTTTATTTCAGTTACATCGCCACAACCAATAATACCCCATCTAATTTCTTTATTATTCTGTATCATTTAATTCAAATCCTCCCTGTGTTCCTCTATTTTAACCATAATTCATATATAACTGCATGAATCAATGGCCATAAGTGATATAATTTTCGACTCTTTCCCGAGAGGAAGATTTTTTTGAAGGATTATGGAAGACAACCGCCATATTAGGCTCGATGAATAACTCTCCACCATAACCATGATAAAATAGATCCTTCAATATCCGTTTAAGATTCGATTAATTTTCTCCAAGGAAAGTATAAATGGTTTGATGCTTTTTCGTATCATAAATTAAGTCCTTGATATACACGTATTAGAAGTAAGTTCACCAAAAATATTTTTATATTAACTGCTGACTTTAGAGGAATTAAAATGTAAATCCCACTCTAAATATACCAAATTCTCTATGCCCTAAAATTTCTGCTTTTGTTTGTTTTCCATTACAGACTTTAACTATTTCTTCAAATATTTCTTGTCCCATTTCTTGAATTGACAAATTGTTGTCTATTATTTTCCCAGCATTAATGTCAATATTATCAATCATATTACTATAAGTTAATGTATTACCAGTTACTTTTATTACTGGAGCTATCGGTGAACCAGTAGGTGTTCCTCTTCCGGTTGTAAAAACAACTATCTGCGCTCCTCCCGCTAGCATACCCGTAATGGAATCTATATCTTGACCAGGAGTATCCATTACATATAAACCTTTTTCATCTGGCACTTCTTGGGCATATTCAAGTACTCCCTTAATGGGGGAATATCCTGCTTTATATATGCAACCTAAAGATTTTTCTTCTATAGTAGTCAAACCGCCCTCAATATTTCCGGGTGTTGGTTGACTCTCTCTAAGATCTGTACCTATTTCTATTGCTCGTTTCTCTGTTCTATTCACAATAAAATAAATTTTTTCTGCTACTTTCTCATTAATTGCTCTTTTGGCTAAAATGTGCTCAGCGCCGATGAGTTCTGTAGTTTCAGAAAGTATAGAAGTGCTGCCATTTTTAATTAGCAAATCTGATGCTGCACCAATTGCAGGATTTGCAGCGATACCAGATGTTGGATCTGAACCTCCACATTCTAAGGCAAGTATTATTTCACTAATATCAAATTCTAATTTATTTTGCAGAGAAAGGTCAGACATCATTTTTTTAGCTAACCGAGTACTTTTTTCTATAGCTTTTAATGTTCCTCCGCTTTTTTGAATAATTACTTCTTCAACTGGTTTTAACGTTTTTTTTATTTCCTTTTTTACTTCTTCAGGTTGTATCCCTTCACAACCTAAAGCTATAATTAAAACGGCCCCTACATTTGGGTTTTTCCCAAATCCAATTAAAGTCCTTAATACTTGTTTATAATCTTCACCCATATGGCAACATCCATGCTGATGTGGTAATGATATACTATTTGGAATTTGTTGACTTATTCTTAGTGCTGTTTCACTTGAACGTACTGAAGTAGGCAAAATAAGCAAATGATTTCTTATCCCATACTTTCCATTTTCTCTTTTATATCCTTTTAATTTTATTTTCCTTCACTTCCTTCTATAAAACTCAAATGTAAGTTTTATTTTCTAGAGATATATAGTTACATTGAACCAACTTCTTCTTTCTTCACAAAAATTATGGATAATCACCATGTCAATTTTAGCTTTTACGTTTTCATATTAATCATTCCATCGTATTAAGAAAAAAGTAGAAAATATGGAAGATAGAATTATATTTTTAGTAACTTATCTCATAAACGCACCACCATTTACATCAATAGTCTCTCCAGTAATAAAATCGTTTTCAATTAAAAATTTTATTGTTTTTGCTATATGAATTGCTTCTCCTATCTTTTTTAGTGGAATACCCTCCTTAAATTGTTTCATTTTTTCCGGAGTTGATACTTTCTCATGAAATGGCGTATCTATTACTCCCGGAGCTATTGCATTTACTCTAATTCCAGGAGCCAATTCTTTAGCTAACCCTCTGGTAAAAGAATCAACCGCACCCTTACAGGCACCATAGATTGTTGCGGAAGGAGCTCCATTACGCATTGCAATAGAACTTATATTAACAATATTTGGATCTTCTCCTTTTTTAAGCAAAGGAATACAAAGAGATGATATCTTCATGGTAGAAAAAGTATTTAAGGAAAAAGTTTCTATCATCAGTTTCCATTCTAACTCATCTGAAGCCTGTCTACGAATCAAACCTCCGGCATTATTAATTAAAATATCAAGCTTAGAATATTTATCAGAAACCTTTTTAACCAATCTTATACAAGCCTCTTCGGAAGTTAAATCTTCTTGAATAAGAAAAGCTTCTCCACCATTTTTCTCAACATCTTTGGCAACTTTCTCGGCTGACTCTTTAGAACTATTGTAATGTACAACAATTTTATTTTGGGGAGCTAATAGCCTGGCAGTTGCTGCCCCCAAACCTGTACTTGCACCAGTAATAAGTATAATCTTAGACATTTTTTATCTTCTAACTCCTTTCTATATATTCATAACATTTAACAATATTTCAAACTTTTACGTTTGAGATTTAAATATAATATCTCTTTCTGTCTTTTTTCTTTAAATTAAAATATTTTTAGATTTATAGAGTCCTCCTTTTAATTTTTAGATAATAAAAATTGTACTTATAATAATACGTATTATTACATCAATAGTATTATCTTTGCACTCTGCCTGATCCCGATCCCTCAGTCAGGCTTTTTACTTCTTCAACTGAAATCAAAGGTAGATCGCCAGGGATAGAATGCATAAGACAAGAGGCAGCTACGGCAAATTCAAGGGTTTCTCGATCGTTTTTTAAATTATTTAAACCATAAATCAAACCTGCCGAAAAAGTATCTCCTGCTCCAACTCGATCCACGATATTATGGATTTCGTATTTTTTTGAAACAAAAAATTCTTTTCGATTGTTCAATATGGCAGACCATCCATTGTAATTTGCGGAGTGACTCTCTCTTAAAGTGATGGTAATTTTTTTGATATTAGGATATATTTCAAGTATTTTATTGGTTAATTCTGCATATCTTTTCACTTGAAGATTTCCCGATTCTACATCTATATTTTCTACTTTAATGCCAAGTGATTTTTGGCAATCTTCTTCATTTCCAATCACTATATCCACATATTTTACCAATTCACCCATGATTTCAGGAGCAGATTTTCCATACTTCCATAACTTTTTTCTATAATTTAAATCGCATGAAACAGTAACTCCCTTTTCTCTCGCTTTTTTTACTGCTTCTAAAGAAAGTTTTGAAGCAGAAAGAGAGATAGCCGGTGTAATGCCACTAATATGAAACCAGTTTGCTTCCTCAAATATTCTGTCCCAGTCAATCTCTCCCAGTTCTGTTTCGGCAATGGCTGAATGAGAACGGTCGTAAACAACTTTAGATGGTCTCTGATTTGCTCCCGCTTCCAGAAAGTAAATTCCCAATCTATCCCCTTTTCTTGGGATAAATGAGGTATTTACATTATGTTTTTTTAATTCTCTAATACAGGCATTTCCAATAGGATTATCAGGAATCACTGAAATGTATGCTACTTCCAAGCCGAATCGGGCTAATCCCACCGCTACGTTTGCCTCGCCTCCTCCAAAGGTTGCCTCTAAAAGAGGGCTTTGAAAAAACTTTTCATAATCAGGTGTTTTTAACCTTAACATTATTTCACCAAAAGTTATATATTTTTTCATTTTTTTCCCCTTTATTAAAGTTACTTTTGTGAAAGGTGAATAGCAAATCCGGATACTTCCTGATCTAGATAGATGACTTTAAGTTGACCATCCTTTTCTTTGGCCGTCTCCGGAAGGGTGGTAATGCCCTTCATTTTCAGATAAACTATCGCTCTATGTATGTTGTTAGTGGTTATAGCAATATGGCCATATTTACCCAAACCTCTATTTTTCATGATTTCAAATGCTGCTCCGGCAAAGAAAGAGCTTGTTCCTTCCTTCAAGGGTAAATTAAAGAGATGTGAGAGCAGGTTGCTGGCATGAAAAGCTTTATCTTTATTGTCCTCATTGATGCCCAGATGGGAAAATTCAAAACCTAACATAGTAGAGATTGCTCCTTTTGTAAGTCTGGTAATTTCATCAAAATTACCTGATGATATAAGGTTCGCTTTTACCATCCAGCTGCCACCACAGGCAAGAACCTGTTTGTTTGATAGGTAAGAACACAGATTATCCTGATCAATTCCTCCTGTCGGAATAAATTTTATCCCTGTATAAGGGGCTGCCATAGATTTTATCATGGCTAATCCTCCTGAAGCCTCGGCAGGAAAAAATTTTACCACTTCAATCTCTCTTTCCAGAGCCATTTCAATCTGAGTGGGATTATTGATACCGGGAGTTACAGGAATATCGTTTTCGATACAATAATCGACTACTTTGGGATTAAAACCCGGGGAAACGATAAATTTTGCACCTGCAGCAATTGCTCTTTTTGCCTGTTCAACAGTTAATACCGTACCGGCACCAACTAAAAGTTCGGGTAGTTCTTTTGTTAAAATTTGAATGGATTCTTCCGCAGCAGAAGTTCTAAAGGTAATTTCAGCAATTGGAAGACCACCTTCAATAAGGGCTCTACCGAGAGGAAGAGCGTCTTCGGCTTTTTCAATTTTAACCACAGGAACAATACCTAATTCACCGATTTGCTTAAGAATTTTATTCATTAAAAGATCCCCTTTTTCATTATGATTAATTTGAAATCATTTTAAAAATATATTAATATTTATTGACAGTATTATAGTACTTGCTATTATAATACCCCGCGCTATCCATTTTATTTCTTATTATTTTTTTAGCTTCTCTATAATTCGGTGTTAAGAATTACAATCACTGCATTACGTTTAGAAAAATAGTTAAGAGCATCAGCAATGCCATTTTTATATGTATATGATAGTATTAAAGCTCTTACATTGGTTATTTTCATAATATTTATCTCTCTTTTAAATTCCTTATTATCAAAAAAATAAAGAATTTATATTTAAGTTATTCAGAGGGTAAAACTAATATTGCTTCGATCGTCTCATTATAAATTTTCATAAATAATTATCTTTAATTTACCAATTAGCTTTAATCATTCTTTTTACCATCTTTATTTAACCTTCGAAAATAATACTATATATTATATTACGCTTGTAAAGTAAAGTTTTTTTATCGAGACAACCAACCACCATCAACCGGTATAATTGATCCATTTAAATAATCCGATGCAGATGAAGCTAAAAATACCGCTACCCCTTGCAAATCTGTATTTTCCCCCCAGCGTCCGGCTGGTATCCTATCCAAAATAGCTTTACTTCTCTCCTTATTTGCTCTGAGAGCCGCTGTATTATCAGTTGCCATATAACCGGGAGCAATAGCGTTAACATTTATGCCATATTTTGCCCACTCATTGCATAATGCTTTGGTGACACCAGCCACTGCATGTTTGCTTGCTGTATAGGACGGAACCAAAATGCCCCCTTGATATGATAGCATTGATGCAGTATTAATTATTTTCCCCTTACTTTTTTGTTCGACGAATTTTCTGGCAACTGCCTGTGACAAAAAATATAAGTTTTTTATATTAATATTCATTACATCATCCCAATCCTGTTCAGAAAAATCTAACGCCGGAGCACGTCTTATAGTCCCAGCATTATTAAATAAAATGTCAACTTTACCAAATTTATCAATGGTTTTCTCGGCAATCTGAGAAATATTTTTTGTTTCTCTTAAATCATAACGGATAGGTAAAAATTGCTTTCCGATTTTTTCCACATGCTCTTTTAGTAAATTCATATCGTTCACGTCAACACCAACTATATCTGCACCAGCCTCTGCTAAAGCCTCAGCTATGGCAAAACCTAAACCTATTGGACTGGAACACCCTGTTACTATAGCGATCTTACCTGTTAAATTAAACTTTTCTAAAATCATAATTAATAACCTCCTATTTTAAAATATCCATTTTAACATTATCCATATCTGAAAAAGTCTGATTTTCTCCTACCATTCCCCAAATAAATGTATAGTTACTCGTGCCTACACCAGAATGTATCGACCAACTCGGTGAAATAACTGCCTGTTCATTTCTTACTATTATATGCCTAGTTTCTTTTGGATCTCCCATATAATGAAAGACGACATTTTCATCAGGAAGGTTAAAATAAAAATATACTTCCATTCTTCTTTCGTGCATATGGCAAGGCATTGTATTCCAAATATTTTGGGGTTCCAAGATAGTCATTCCCATTAATAATTGACAACTTTTACACACATCCGGATGAATATATTTATTTATTGTTCTTTTATTAGAATTATCCATTGATCCCAAATGCTGTGGCTTTGCATCACTTGCCACCACTTTCACTGTAGGATAGGATTTGTGAGCAGGTGCACTATTAAAATAATACTTTGCCGGAGAAGAGATGTTTTCACTTGTGAAAATAACCTCTTTGGCTCCCATTCCAACATATAAACCATCTTTGGACTCTAAACTGATTTTTTCTCCATCAACTATAACTGTACCTTTCCCCCCAATATTAATAATGCCAATTTCTCTTCTTTCTAAAAAATAATTAGCACCAATTTCTTTACCTGCTTCAAGAGTTAGTTTTTCATTTTTCGGATAAGCACCTCCAGCAATTATTCTATCAAAATGACTATATGTCATTTTGATTTGTTCTGTAATAAATAATTTTTCTATTAAGTATTCACTTCTTAATCTTTCTGTAGTGTAATGTTTAGCATCTTCGACATGACTTGCATATCTATTTTCCATTTTTTTTATCCTCCATTTTTTTTAAAAAATTAATAATAATTCTACATTAATTAAAATATCTTTTCTTAAATTTTCCTAAATAACCGGCCCAACGGTAAATATATTGGAAAACTGGCCATAACCCAAAACTTCCGCTTTGGTCTTTTTACCGGAGGCAATGGCCTTTATTTCTTCGTATATCTCTTCACCTGCTTGGGCAATAGTGTTTTCTCCTTCTTCCGAAAGCTTAATAAATTTATCAATATGATCAGAAAGATAACTTTCAGTTTTAGGGTTACCGGTTATTTTAAGTACCGGGACAAAGGGAAACCCTTGCGGGGCTCCGATGCCGGTGGAAAAGATGATGAGCTGTACTCCGGTGGCTGCAATGCCGGTGAGAAATTCCGGTTCTCTTCCCGGTGAATCCATCACAAAGAGTCCTTTTTCAGTGATCTGGTCTCCATATTCATAGACATCTTTGATGGGTCGGGTACCACCTTTGACAATGGCACCCAGGGATTTCTCTTCGATGGTGGTCAGGCCACCTTTGATGTTGCCGGTAGTGGGCTGTCCGCCACGCATATCGACTCCCATCATCTCAGCTCTTTTCTCCATCCGGGTGACAATCTTTTGAATCTTTTCGGCTACCCGGGGATTGGCCGCCCGGCGCATCAAGATATGTTCTGCTCCCAGGAATTCCGTGGTCTCTCCAAAGACACAGGTCCCGCCATGATCACAGATAAGATCAAAGGCTGCCCCGGCAGCAGGATTAGAGATGAGTCCGGAGGTAGTATCCGAGGCACCGCATTTGACACCGATAGACAGATGGGAATCATTAAAGGTCTCCCGCCGGATAACAGAAGCTTCGATGACCATCTCCTGGGCAATACGACACCCTTCGGCAATGGCCGGCAGCATCCCGCCTATTTTCTGGATACCCAAGGTCTTGACCGGCTTGCCGGATACAGCGATCTTTTCTCTGATCTCTTCGAGTAATACAGACTCACAACCCAAGGAGACCAGTAAGACACCGGCTAAATTGGGATTCCTACCCAGGTTGACCAGGGTCTTGGTGACTTGATTTAAATCGATCGGGGTCTGGCAGCACCCCTGGTCATGCAAAAAGGCCACTGACCCTTCTATCTGTTGGGCAATTTTTAAAGAAACATCATTGGCACAGATGACCGTGGAGATGATACCGATATGGTTTCTGATTCCCACTTGGCCGTCTGGTCTGTGAAAACCTAAAAAACTCATAGGACGCCACCTTTAATGTCTCCTCTTCCCCGGTTGCTTTTCACATTATGGATATGGACATAGTCGCCTATCTTTATGGCCATACTTGCCGTACCGATGGTTTCACCATATTTGATGACCGGCGAACCGGAGGGAATCTCTTTCAAACTAAATTTATGCCCGAAGGGGATGTCTTGATTTAACTTAATCTTCTTTTTTATACTATTAATCTCTTCTTGGATAACTTCACCAGCTTTTAAATCGTCCAAAGCTGTCGCTACATTATCTTTACTATTAATTACAATCGCCTTTTTTTTAATCAATTATAATCACTCCCTTCTATAATTTATATTGGGTTTTTATTGTTAAATTAAAGCAATCCTCCCATTAATCATTGGAAGATTTTTTCAAAACAACATAAAATCCCTGCTTTACAAAAGCCATCCTCGCATCTTTACCTTTTTTATGGATTGCATATAATACTGCATTTTGTACAATTTCTTCAATCTTTGGTGAAGGTTTTTCTACTAAAGTGTATCCACTAGTCCCCGGAAGTAAATCAAGATCTTTCGGAGGGATATTGGTAGTACAGTAAATTAAATTTTCAAAAGCACCGGCTTTGAGAAAAAACTGTTCCCATTTTTGGGGTTCCCATTGATCCGGAGTAAATTGCCATTTTGGGTCTTTTATCATTGGAAGATAATTTCCCAAACCTTTTTCCACAAATATACGCATTAATTTTTTATAATATTCACTCCCAATCGGCTCACTATCATTATTGTGAGCAACCAGAATGACAATACTACCCTCTTTAATTGCAGGAATTGTTCCTTCAGCAGCTTTAATTGCCTGATAGTGATTTACTGTACCCTTTCCCCCGTGAGTTAGTATAATATCATACGCGTTATCCACTTCAACCTGAGTATATTCTCTAATCTTATCCACTGCTAATTCGTGAGCTTTTTCCAGCTCTCCTGCAAAGACCCCGCAAAGCCTTGCATCTCCGTTTAATATTACATTTACGCTAAAATCGATGCGAGTTCTTTTTGCAACTTCTAAGGCAAATTCGTGACAAGGATTATTTTTGAAAACAAGATTTGCTGCATTTTTATTCTCCATAAACTCCGGTCCGTGAAATACCTGTGTTGCTCCAATATTTACCATTCCCGGACAGACGGCTTTTCTCCCCCCTGAAGCTCCTGCCATTAAATGTGTTTCTACTAAACCGGTGATAATATGAATATCTGCATCATAAAAAGATTTATTAACTTTTACCGGTACACCCTGAACCATACCTAATGGTTCTAAATCTTCAGAATAGCAATTATGATCGATAATTTTATATTCATGAACTATATCTGTACCAAAAGCATCTTTTTTCCATTGTTTTGAAGTAGCCTGGTGAGTTCCACAGCCAACAATTATCAAGATATTTTCTTTATTTATACCACTCATTTTCAATCTATTTAAGATTGGCAGTAAAATGCCTTCTTTGCTATCACAATGATAAGGTACCGGTCTGGTATTATCTGAAACTGCAATTGCTACTGTAATGCTGTTTGGATCTTTTGGGTTGTCTTCTATAATTTTCTCCAATATCTTACTCGCAATAGGGTTATCCAATGCTTCTTCTATCTTTTCTTGTGGATTACTTAAAGGCGCAATCGGTTTCATTTCTATTATTTCGCAATGATTTGGTACTT
>Ga0307430_1002559_pt1 | contig 11977 bp, 10 predicted proteins | sample SalMarWE160130MG_FD_202159 | JGI IMG/M metagenome (GOLD analysis project Ga0307430, IMG submission 202159) | Salt marsh sediment microbial communities from the Plum Island Ecosystem LTER, Massachusetts, United States - WE1603-130 | ecosystem: Environmental > Aquatic > Marine > Intertidal zone >... | reverse complement strand
TCCCCATTCCCATCCTTGCGTCCGCTATGGATGCAGTGGTCGACCCTCAATTTGCTGTCTTGCTGAGCAAGCTGGGAGGATTAGCCGTGCTCAATCTGGAGGGATTGCAAACCCGTTATGAAAATGCCGACGAAATTCTAGCGGAAATCGCCAATACCCCTCAGGAGGAGATCACCACTTTCCTTCAGAAGGTCTACTCTCAGCCAATCAAAGAGAATCTCATCGGCGACCGCATACAGCAGATCAAGAACGCCGGAGGTATCTGCGCCGTTTCAGTGACTCCTCAGAATACCAAAAAGCTTGCTCGCATGACGGTGGAAGCCGGCGTGGATATTTTTGTCGTCCAGTCCACAGTAACCTCTTCCCGCCACATATCGAAAAGCTATCACGGGCTCGTCTTCTCCGAGCTTTGCCAGCTAATGCCAGTGCCAATCATCGTGGGCAACTGCGTCAGTTATAGTGCCGCGTTAGAATTGATGAGGGAAGGTGTTTCAGGAATTCTTGTTGGGGTGGGGCCTGGAGCAGCGTGCACCACAAGGGAAGTTGTGGGAGTTGGCGTTCCCCAAGTGACAGCAACGATGGATTGCGCCGCCGCCAGGGAACAGCATCTTCAAGATACAGGAAGGTATGTTGCTGTGATAACCGATGGGGGTATTCGCACTGGCGGAGATTTATGTAAAGCATTTGCCTGTGGTGCCGATGCAGTAATGCTGGGCTCGATATTGGCTCAAGCAAAAGAGGCACCGGGGAGAGGCTATCATTGGGGCATGGCTACTCCTCATGCAGCCTTACCTCGGGGGACACGAATCAAGGTAGGCAGCAGCAGCAGTCTAGAGCAGATCCTCTTCGGTCCAGCCACGGTCACAAGTGGGACGCAAAATTTTATCGGCGCGTTACGCAATTCCATGGGGATGTGCGGCGCCCTCTCCATCAAAGAGATGCAACACACCGAGCTGGTGCTCGCCCCCTCTATAAAGAGCGAGGGCAAGTTCTGGCAACTTCCCCAGGTTTAGTGAGACCCTGATCCCATTCAGATAGATGGCAGATGCCGCAACACTTGACTTTTCCCTAGTATTTTTGTTACACTTTATCAACAATAGAATAAGGCAAAGACTGCGAACAGGAGTAGTAGTCACCAAGCGAGGGTCAGAGAGTCGGGTTAGGTGTGAACCGATACCAGCGCAGGTGCATGAATGGGTCTGGGAGTCGCAAACCGAAACCCCGACAGGCCGGGGAAGTAGGCTTTGACGGAGAGGGCACCGTTATCAGAGCTCAGGGTATCCCCCGGTATATCGGGGCGTACCTGAAAGAGATACCCCGCTAATGCGGGGTAATAAGGGTGGCACCGCGAATTTGAACCCTTCGCCCCTTAAAGGGCGAAGGGTATTTTATTATGGATGAAATACTATGTACTACCCTACATTAGATGAGGTACGAAAACTGAAGAGATACGGCAATCTGGTGCCAGTTTATCGTGAGATAGTAGCTGACCTGGAAACGCCAGTTTCCGCCTACTTGAAGGTAGCCCGCCATCCCTATTCTTTCCTCCTGGAGAGTGTCGAGGGCGGGGAGCGACTGGCACGCTATAGCTTTATTGGCTCTGAACCCTATCTCGTTCTCAAGTCAAGCGGTGAGACGCCTGACCCCTTACTTGCGGTGCAGAATGAGCTGGATAAATACAAGTTAGTTTTACTACCCGACCTGCCCCGCTTTCATGGCGGAGCGGTAGGCTATCTAGCTTATGAGGCGGTGAGACATTTTGAAGAGTTGCCTTCGCCCGATTCCGACCCTCTGAGCCTGCCAGAATCCCTCTTCATGTTTGCCGATAACGTTCTCGTTTTCGACCACCTGACCCACAAGATTAAGGTCGTCAGCCACGCATATCTGGAAGGCGACATAGAGGAGGCATACCACAGGGCGGTGGAACGTATCGATGTTTTGGTAGAGAGACTGAGCCAACCTATTCAGCAAGCAAGAGGAAAAGCCCCCGGGATAGCAGCCGCTTATTCCCCCGTCGCATCTAACATCTCCAAGGCTGAGTTCGAAGCCAGTGTCGCTCAAGCGAAAGAGTATATTGAGGCCGGAGAGATTATTCAGGTAGTCCTTTCTCAGCGACTTAGCAAAACCACCACTGCCGAGCCTTTTCAAATCTATCGGGCGCTGAGAAGTATAAACCCCTCACCCTATATGTATTATCTCCACCTGGACGGCTGTCACATTATCGGCGCCTCGCCAGAGCTCTTGGTGAGGGTGGAGGACGGTGTAGTGGCAACCCATCCCATCGCCGGAACACGTCCTCGTGGAGCAAATCCGGTCGAGGACCTGGCTCTTGAGGAGGAGCTACGGAATGATGAAAAGGAACGTGCTGAGCACATCATGCTACTCGACCTTGGGCGTAATGACATTGGTCGGGTCTCACAGCCAGGCACAGTCGAGGTGACCCAGGTTATGGACGTGGAGCGCTACTCGCATGTAATGCACCTGGTGTCGCATGTTCAGGGGAAGCTTCGCCACGATCTGAATCAGTTCGATGCCCTGCGGGCATGTTTCCCCGCTGGCACGGTATCGGGTGCCCCCAAGGTTCGCGCCATGGAGATCATCGCTGAGCTGGAGCGGGATAAACGGGGTCCCTACGCCGGGGCAGTGGGCTACTTCAGCTTCTCTGGCAACCTCGACACGGCGATAACCATCCGCACTATTGTAATGACCGACGGTACCGCCTCTGTGCAGGCAGGTGGTGGGATCGTTGCCGATAGCGTCCCCGAGCGTGAGTACGAAGAGAGCATGAATAAGGCTCAAGCTCTTATCAAAGCCATTGAACAGGCGGAGAGTGTCTAAATGCTTCTACTTATCGATAACTATGACAGCTTCACCTACAATCTCTTCCAGTACCTGAGCGAACTGGGCGAAAAGGTTCAGGTACTGCGCAATGACAAGGTTACCATCGCTGACATCGAGGAGATGTCGCCTGAGCGCATCGTGATCTCCCCAGGGCCGGGAACTCCCGACCGGGCAGGCATTTCGAATGATGTCATTCGCCATTTTGGGCCCAACACCCCCATTCTCGGCGTTTGCCTCGGCCACCAGTGCATCGGCTATACCTATGGTGCGGTTGTGGAACGGGCTAGTGAGATAATGCACGGCAAGTCCTCGCTGATTCATCACAACGGACAGGGTGTACTACAGGGGCTGCCCAGTCCCTTCCCAGCGATTCGCTATCATTCCCTGGTGGTAATGCCACAGGGCCTCCCCGACTGTCTGGAGGTGACTGCCTGGACGGAAAAGGGTATCATTATGGGGTTACGCCACCGCCAGTACCCGGTGGAGGGGGTCCAGTTTCACCCCGAATCCATCATGACAGAGGTGGGCAAGGATATACTCAGGAATTTTCTTTCGCGAGGTACAATGTCGGCATGAAGGAGCAAGCAAATGATTAAAGAAGCTATTGACACATTAGTTTCGGGAAACTCGCTCACCATGGAGCAGGCGGCGGGGGTGATGAACGAGATAATGAACGGTGAGGCCACACCAGCCCAGTTCGGCTCTTTCGTTACCGCTTTGAGGCTTAAGGGGGAGACGGTGCACGAGATAGCCGGTATGGCGAGAGTGATGAGAGAAAAAGCCATTCCTGTGGCCACATCAGGACCGGTGGTCGATACCTGCGGTACGGGTGGCGATGCATCGCAGACCTTCAACATTTCCACTACCGCCGCATTTGTGGTAGCTGGCGCTGAGCTCAAGGTTGCCAAGCATGGCAATCGCGGGATTAGCAGCGGATGCGGGAGCGCCGATGTGCTCGATGCCTTGGGGGTTAAGATAGACCTGGGTGCCCAAGAGGTCGAGAGATGTCTCGAGGAGGTAGGCATTGGCTTCATGTTTGCCCCCGTCTTTCATCCCGCGATGAAGTACGCATCACCCCACAGGCGCGAGATCGGCATCCGCACCGTCTTCAACATCCTTGGCCCCCTGACCAATCCCGCTGGCGCTGAGGCCCAGTTGCTGGGGGTAGCAGACGGAGCGCTGACTATGCAAATGGCTGAGGTGCTCAGCCTCCTCGGTTGCCATCACGCCCTGGTGGTTCATGGCGAGGATGGCCTGGACGAGATTACACTGGGAGCGCAAACCACGGTCTGCGAGCTAAAAGAAGATGAGATTACAAGGTATCTTATAGACCCGGAGGAGTTTGGCTTCCGCAGGGTAAGTATGGCAAGTCTCAGAGGCGGGCCGCCTCAGGAGAGCGCCGCGATAATACGCCGCGTGCTTTCAGGCGAAACCGGGCCTCATCGCGACATCGTGCTGCTAAATGCCGCAGCCGCGCTGGTAGCTGGCGGTAAAGCGGAAAACCTTGAGCAAGGTATCCAAATCGCCGCACAGGCGATAGACAGCGGTAAAGCGTCGGAGAAGCTTGAGAAGCTTATTGCGCTCAGCCAACGCCTCTAGGCGCCTTTCGCAAGGGCCAGAAAAATGATACTGGATGAGATCGTTAAATTAAAAAAGGAGGCACTGGCAAGAAGCAAGCTGAGCGTGCCTGTATCTGAATTAGAGGCGCTCAGCTCAAAAAAGCCGCCGCCCCGGGATTTCGCCTCAGCACTCCAGGGGGATAGCGTCAAGCTCATCGCCGAAATTAAAAGAGCATCACCATCAAAGGGATCAATTCGCCCTGACCTCGATGCGATGCAATTGGCCCAGACCTATGCCCAAAATGGCGCTGCTGCTATATCTGTTTTAACCGAGGAAAGATACTTCCACGGCAATCTAGAGGAGCTTTCTACCATTAGCGAGGAACTGCAAGGGGGGAAGATCCCTTTGCTCAGAAAGGATTTCATCTTCGACCCATACCAGATCCACGAATCTCGCGCTTCTGGCGCTGATGCCCTGCTTCTCATCGTCGCCATTCTGAGCAGCGAGCAGTTAACAGAACTGCTTTCGCTAAGCCATAACCTCGGCATGCAATGCCTGGTGGAGGTTCATAATGAGGCCGAAGTAGAGAGTGCCCTTCTAAGCGGAGCACGCATTATCGGCATCAATAATCGCGACCTGAAAACCTTGACCATCGATCTTGCTACTACAAAGCGGCTTTGCCCCCTGGTGCCATCAGACCGTATAGTGGTCAGTGAAAGTGGAATCGAGAAGCGAGGCGATGTCCAGATGCTCAGGGAATGGGGAGTTGATGCCATTCTTGTCGGTGAGGCTCTGGTTGCTGCTGGCGATACAGCAAGAAAAATGAGGGAACTTCTATGACCAAGGTAAAGATATGTGGCATTACTGAGGCTCCCCATGCCCTGGCGGCAGCGCAAGCAGGAGCGGACTTCATAGGAATGGTCTTCGCCCCATCGAAACGCCGAGTGAGCATCGAGAAGGCACGTGAGATCGCTCTGGCAGTTAAGGGAGTAAAAGCCCGCCCTCAAATTGTAGGTGTTTTCGTCAACATGCCCCCTTCTGAGGTGAACCATATCGCAGAATACTGCAGGCTCGATTGGGTACAGCTAAGCGGCGATGAGCCCTGGGAGTACTTGACGGACATCGAGAAGCAGGTTATTAAAGCTATAAGGGTGCGAAGCCAGCAAAACAGCGATGATATAATCGCTGAAATAAGTGGTGGCCGACAATCGCTGGGGGAAAGTTTTATTTGCCTGTTGGATTGTCATGTTGAAGGGAGCTATGGTGGCACCGGGCAGACCTTCGACTGGCAGATGGCAAGGCAGGTTTCCCAGAGGTTCCCCGTGATTATCGCTGGCGGCCTCTCTCCACAAAATGTTGGAGAGGCAATTCAGATAGCAAAGCCCTGGGGAGTTGATGTATCCAGCGGCGTGGAAACCAAGGGGATAAAAGACGCCTCCAAGATAGAGAGGTTTATCCAAACAGTGAGGGAGGAAGATGGCTGATAAGATATTAGCCCAGTTACCGGATGGCTTCGGTCACTTCGGACAATTCGGAGGCCGCTTTGCTCCAGAAACCCTGATGTCCGCCCTGGAAGACCTGGAGAAGTCCTACCGGGAAGCGCAGCGGGATGCAGGATTTCAACAGCACCTGGCTGAACTGCTCCGAGACTATGTCGGCAGACCCACGCCCCTTTACTTCGCAGCAAAGCTGACCGATTATTGTGATGGTGCCAGAATCTACCTAAAAAGGGAGGACCTGGCCCATACTGGCGCTCATAAGATTAACAACACTGTAGGGCAAGGACTGCTGGCTGAGCGCATGGGAAAGAAACGAGTCGTCGCTGAAACGGGGGCAGGACAGCATGGCGTAGCTACCGCCACCGTTTGCGCTATGCTCAAGCTGCAGTGCGTCGTGTATATGGGAGAGGAGGACATTCGCCGCCAGTCGCTAAATGTCTTCCGCATGAGGCTGCTTGGCGCCGAGGTGCGGCCAGTCTCCAGCGGCAGCCGAACCCTGAAAGACGCCATCAACGAGGCAATCCGAGACTGGGTGACCAACGTAGATTCCACGCACTACCTCCTGGGCAGCGTCGTTGGACCCCACCCTTATCCCATGATGGTGCGCAATTTTCAGTCGGTTATCGGAAATGAGGCGCGTCAGCAGACCATCGAAGCTACCGGCCGTCTGCCTGACTACGCCATCGCCTGTGTCGGCGGCGGCAGCAATGCCATGGGGCTTTTTCATCCCATGGTCAACGACCATGAGGTTAAGTTCATCGGGGTTGAGGCCGCTGGGCTGGGCCTTGATACGGGGAAACACGGTGCCAGCCTGGCTGCAGGAAGCATCGGGGTTCTTCATGGCACAAAATCTTACATCCTCCAGGATGAGGCGGGGCAGATTCGCCAGACCCATAGCATCTCGGCAGGGCTTGATTACCCTGGCGTCGGCCCCGAGCATAGCTACTACAAGGAGAGTGGACGAGCAAGCTATGTTGCCGTAACCGATGACGAAGCCCTTGAAGGGTTCCAATTGCTAAGCCAACAAGAAGGTATCATACCCGCTCTGGAGCCTGCTCATGCCATCCACTATGCCACCACACTCGCACGCCAGCTATCGAAAGACCACACCATCCTGGTGAACCTTAGCGGGCGCGGCGATAAGGATATGAATATTGTAGCTGAGGCACTGAAGGTTCAACTATGAGCCGCATTGGCGCTGTTTTTGCCACGCCGCAGCATAAGGCTCTCATTGCCTATGTAACCGTGGGCTATCCCAGCATTGAGGCTACGTTTCAGGTGGTGCCTGCCCTGGTAGAAGGTGGGTGTGATATAATCGAGTTGGGTATTCCCTTCTCCGACCCCCTATCCGATGGCACCACTATTCAAAGAGCTAGCCACGGAGCACTTCAGCAAGGAGTCACACCTAAGCTATGCATCGAGGTTGCCAGCAGGCTGCACCAAATGGTCGATGTACCACTTATATTCATGAGCTACTTCAACCCTCTACTTCACTACGGATTGGACGCTTTCTGTGATGCATCTTCAGAGGTGGGCATCGATGGGTTGATTATTCCTGACCTGCCACCCGAAGAAGGAATGGAACTTGAAAGGTTAACCGAAAGATATCAACTGGACCTCATCTACCTGATCACCCCCACCAGCACTGAGGAGCGTCTCCGTCTGGTCGCTGCTAGCTCGCGCGGTTTCATCTATGCAGTATCGCTCAGAGGGATTACTGGAGCCAGAGAGACCCTGCCTGCCGACCTGGAGAGCTTCTTAGCCAGGGTGAGGGATATTACCTCTCAATCACTTTGTGTCGGCTTCGGCATCGCCACCCCAGAGCAGGCTCGCCGAGTAGTCAGCATGGCCGATGGGGTGATTATAGGCAGTCGGATTATTGAGATTGTTGAGACCAGCCAGCAGCCTGCCTCGGCAGCACAAGCATTCATAGAGCAAATAAGGAATGCTATGTCCCCTGATTGACCTTTAGATGTCCTCCTTGTTATACTCAATTAGTAAAGGAGCGACAGCTTGGCCGATGTGCAACCATTCCAGGGCATTCGCTACAATCTCGAACAGCTTGGTGACCTCTCCGCTCTGATTTGCCCTCCTTATGATGTGATCTCCCCTGAGGAACAGCTTTCTTATCATCACAAGAGCCCATACAATGTGGTCAGACTTGAGTTCGGAGAGGAACACCCCAAGGATTCCCCTCAAGATAACAGATACACCAGGGCTGCCCTCACTATGAAAAGCTGGCTGAGTGACAACATTATAGTTAGAGAGGAGAGTCCTGCTTTCTACCTTGTAGAGCACCGCTTTCCCTATCAAGATACCGAAAAGAGTCGTTTTAGCCTCATCGCCCGGGTAAGGCTGGAGGACTTCAGCAGTGGGCAGATTCGCCCCCACGAAGTGACCATAGGAGGGGCCAGTGCGGACCGTCTCCGCCTTCTCAAGTCCTGCCACGCTAACTTCAGCCCCATAATGGGATTGTTTCGCCACCACGGAGCGGGAATCCTCTCGTTACTTACCAATACCATTGACCGGCCCATTTTAAGTGCAGTGGATCACTATGGTGTAGGCTACGCAATGTGGTTAGTGACTGAAAAAGAGGCTATCGCCAGAATATCCGATTTCTTCGCCGATAAGACACTCTACATTGCCGACGGTCATCATCGCTACGAGACAGCGCTTGCGCACCAACAGGAGCAGCGCTCCAAGCATTCTTTCTATACAGGAACAGAAGCCTTCAATTTCGTAATGATGACTCTAACCGATGCTGAGGATCCAAACCTCATCATGGAACCCACCCACCGCTTGGTACGGGGGCTCAACAAAAGGATCTTTCCCGAACTTAGTGAGCAACTGGCAGCAAGCTGCGATCAGGATTTGCTCTCTCCTTTACCAGATGCTGCCGAAACTTTGAAAAACTGGCTCAATACGCTGCAAGAATGGGGGCATCGAGGGACAACGTTTGGCCTCTATGGCCTTGATGGGGCGTGTCTCCGCTTGCTGACACTCAAACAGAAACTGATGTTCACCGATCAGCTAAGCGCTCTAATTGATTTAGATGTTTACATTCTTCACCGCTCGATTCTGGACCGCATGTTAGGGATAAGTAGTCGAGAAATGGCGGAGGATTGCTTGGGATATACTCGCGACGGATTAGAGGCCACGTCTCGGGTGGATTCTGCTGAGTATCAACTAGCCTTCTTACTCAATCCCACCCCCGTCTCCAACGTCCTGACCATCGCTGATGAGGGCGCTAGGATGCCCCAAAAATCCACCTATTTCTATCCCAAGACGCCCGCTGGTCTGGTGATCAACCCCCTCTGGGATGATTAGCTTTCAAAACAACTCTCTCATTGCCAGTGCGACTTCCTCGGGCATGCTCTCAATAACCCAAATATCGAAGAATCGCTCCATAAAACCGCTATCGCTGGTATATAATGGCTGGAAAATCGGCCTTGAGATGATCCGAGCATTGAGACGGTAGTAATCAGGGTTCTCCCCAACTGGTGCTGAATAGGTAATCAAGTTGAACGAATTTACCCCCATTCCTTTGTAGCAATACAATACTTTTACAATAGCAGTGGCAAAATCTGTTATTTGCTTTTCATCCAGATCCGCCAGATTACCTACTTCTTTGAATATCAATTGGACCTCTCTGTTTCCCCGTGGCGCATAGCTTGCGGCGACCGCCAAGGAATCGTTCTCGCCGATATACCGCTCGCCTATCTCCCTCTCCTCCTTGACCAAGTCCTGCCAATAATTTCTGCCATACCTTCTGAAATATTGCTCGCTTCTTTCCAAAAGCTTCCCGACCTCCGGAGCCGGGCTTCGGTCCAATATTATTTGAACATGAGGATGGATTATGCTGGCACCACTGGGCGGCAGATGATTCCAAATCCACATCGGATATTTTGCCTCTTCATCTTTTTGATTCACCAAAGCGATATATTGTTTGGAGGCAATCAAATTATCCATAAGCATCTCAGGAGTGAATTCATTGAGTTCTAAGAAATGCTTACTCGTCAGTGTACCGACCGCATGGTATTCAGCAAAAGGGAACAGATTAGGGAAGATCACACATTCACCCTTCCTGATTCTGCCACCCGGCCAGAGCTTGGGGGAAAATGTTGGCGTTTCCCTTTCCATATTCTGTGGACAGAAAAAACACCCAGCCCTGGTATCCTCTATCGTGCGGCCCAAATCCAGATCCTCTCGCTGCGCTTGCCTCACTCTTCCTGCCCTCCCCAAATTCAGCCTGCTCTGGGAACCCGTCAAGGGGTCTTCCCGATACTCTATCCGCTGAATCTCACTTTCAAATTGAAGCGAAGGGCTCACGATTTCAACAGTCTTAACCTCTTTCCGAAATTCCATCATTATCCCCCATTATATGAGATGGCTAGTTATTATAGCATAGAGGGTGTTGTCCACAACCCATCATTCTACCTAGTGGGAGTCCCAAAAGGGCCTCCTCCTGACAGGAACCCGATGTTGTCCCCAAGCTGCCAAGCAGGATCTCATTGCAGGGGGTAAGTGACGAAAAATTAATGTATTATACAGCCTAAAATAAGTTGACAACGTTCCTAAAAGATGATAATCTTAGCTAGAAAAGTGCGGCTGATGGGTAAAAGTGCCCGAGTGGCGCAATGGTAGCGCAACCGATTTGTAATCGGTAGGGTAGCGGTTCGAATCCGCTCTCGGGCTGGGGGCCGTGTGGCGAGGGGCCAAGAATGGGCGGGGTGGGTGAGTGGCTAATACCAGCAGACTGTAAATCTGCCGCCGAGAGGCTTCGTAGGTTCGAATCCTACCCCCGCCACAAGGTAGCCTTGAGGTATATTCCAGCGGTTTAAGCCGAGGTACGGCTTTGTAATCACCGCCCAAAGGCCCACATAGCTCAGTGGTAGAGCACGTTCTTGGTAAGAACGGGGTCGCCAGTTCAAGTCTGGCTGTGGGCTTAAGTTAACATGATATAGGAGGGAAAATGGCGAAGAAAGTCTATGAGAGAACGAAACCCCATATTAATGTGGGAACCATCGGTCACGTGGACCATGGCAAGACCACACTGACCGCAGCGATGACTAAGGTGTTGTCCCAGACGGGGCCCACACAATATCGCGCGTTTGAGTCCATCGACAATGCCCCCGAAGAGAAGGCTAGAGGGTTGACCATTGCCATCGCTCATATTGAGTATGAGACAGAGAAGCGCCATTATGCTCACGTCGATTGCCCTGGCCATGCCGACTATATTAAGAACATGATCACCGGGGCAGCACAGATGGATGGTGCGATATTGGTGATCGCTGCCGACGATGGAGTCATGCCTCAAACCAGGGAGCACCTCCTACTGGCGAATCAGGTGGAGGTGCCCTCTCTAATTGCTTGTCTGAACAAAATAGACATAGTGGATGATGAAGAGCTACTGGAGGTGACCGAGCTTGAGTTAAGGGAGGAAGTGTTTCCCAAATACGGCTTTCCTGGCGCGGAGACACCCATAATTAGAGTCAGCGCCCTCAAGGCATTGGAGTGTGGCTGCGGTAAAAGAGAATGTCAGTGGTGTGGCCCTATATGGCAGCTATTGGATACCATTGATGACTACATTCCTACCCCAGTGCGAGACACGAACAAGCCATTCCTGATGCCTGTTGAGGATGTTTTTAGCATCAAAGGGCGAGGGACAGTAGCCACTGGCCGCGTCGAGCGGGGCGTGATCAAGCCTGGGGCTGAAGTGGATGTAGTGGGCCTAAAAGATACCCGTAGCGTAGTGGTGACCAGCCTGGAGATGTTCCACAAAACCCTGCCAGACGCCGAGCCCGGTGACGCCGTCGGTTGCTTGCTAAGGGGAGTAGAGAGGGATGAGATACTGCGGGGCATGGTATTAGCCGCCAAGGGAACGGTCAAGCCCCACCTTGAGGCTGAGGCTCAGGTGTACGTACTTACCAAAGAAGAAGGAGGTCGGCATACCCCATTCTTCAACGGCTATAAGCCTCAGTTCTACATCAGAACCACTGATGTCACTGGTAGTATCCAGTTGCCTGAAGGGGTGGAAATGGTCATGCCCGGTGATAACATAACGGTGAAGATGAAGC
>Ga0307430_1002550_pt1 | contig 11993 bp, 14 predicted proteins | sample SalMarWE160130MG_FD_202159 | JGI IMG/M metagenome (GOLD analysis project Ga0307430, IMG submission 202159) | Salt marsh sediment microbial communities from the Plum Island Ecosystem LTER, Massachusetts, United States - WE1603-130 | ecosystem: Environmental > Aquatic > Marine > Intertidal zone >... | reverse complement strand
CAACCCCTTCGTGGCGGCGGCGATAACGCTCACCGGCGATGGCGCTCAACAGGGCCGCGCCATCGCCATCAGCGGATCGTACGCGTACGTGAGCGTGGATGCGTATGCGGGAGACGAGTTCTATATCATCGATATCTCCGATCCGCTCAATCCGACGTCCGTCGGTTCATATGACATCGGAGCAAATGTCAACGGAATTGACATAACGGATCATTACGCCTATCTCGCAACGGCGTTGAATAACGCGGAACTGGTCGTGCTTGACGTATCATCGCCGTCGCACCCGGTTCTTGAGACAACGGAAGATCTGTCCGGGTCAAACGATGCGCTCGATGTGTATATCAACCCGCAGGACGATCGAGCGTACATCGGCAGAGCCGAATCAAAGACATTCGGGGAAGTTGAATTGAACATTTTGGATGTTTCTGATCCCACGACGCCCATTGAACGGAGCGAGTACGATTACGGGTTCGGCATCCAGACGCTCCTGGCCGCGGATGAGCTCCTCTTTACGGCAACCGGCAAAGCGAATTTGGAATTTCAGATCTATAACGTTTCGGACGCGCTGAATGTTGCGTACTACTCCGGTTTGAACTTCCCGCAGGTCATCACGGATTTCGCCCTTGAGGACAACGTCGTCTATAGCGCGGTCCGGTCGAACGATGCGCTCCGCATCATCACTTCCCAGTAGCCGAATATGAACATGCGAACCAAAAGAGGATTTACGCTCATCGAAATTATCATCTATACGCTCATCGTGAGTTCGATTTTAGTGAGCATGGTGTACATCACGCGGACGATGTATGAAACGCGCGCGCGCGTCCGAGCCTCGATTATTCTACAGGAGAATCTTCGCTTCGCTCTCGCGCGCATCACGGATAAGATTCGCGAAGCGGATGGGGTCGTTATTCCCGAGAGCGGTAGCGGATCCGTACTCAGCCTGGCGATGAACGATCCGGCGGATGATCCGACGACCGTCACTCTGGCGGACGGAATTATTCTCATGTCAGAGGGAGGCGGAGCGAATAACGCCCTCACTTCGAGCGAGGTTGAAGTTGTGGGCCTTACGTTTACGCGATCGAGCGGTGAAACGCCCATCGTACGCATTGAGATGTCGGGACAGCTTCGGAACGTCCTGGGGCCGTATCAGACATCGTTAACGTTTACGAACAGCGCCGCTATCAGACGGTAATAATTAATTTTTATGAATATGCTTCATCACATGTATCGCAGACGGGGGAGCGTTATGATCGTGACCCTCATGATCCTTTTGGCGATCCTTTTGGGATTTGCGTTCATCGGCGCCGTTTCTCTGCGAAACGAGCGGGAAGGCGTGCTCACCTTCATGTTCGAACGTCAGGCGCAATCCGCCGCTTCCGCATGCATGGAAACGGCCATTGACCGTCTCGGGAGAGATGAGAATTACGCGGGTGACGAAATGCTTGATTTGGGCGAAGGAATTACCTGTACGATCCGTCCGGTCGTCCAAAGCGGCACGTGGACCATCGAGAGTGAAGCGCAGGTATCAAAGGCCATCGTGCGGTATCGCACCGTGCTCACGAACCGCAACCCCGTTGAAATCGACACATGGACGCGGGTGGGGAGTTTTTAAATGAAGATGGAAGTTACGTGTTTCCGCATTTGAAATTATTTAGCGTCTCCAATGGAGGAACGTTTAGCGTTTGGCTGCCGGCCGGAAAAGATGCCTGTCTTTGGTAGCTAATGGCGAAATACCAAACGTAAGTCTCCATAAAGAGATCGCCGTTTTTTGAAATTCTGTCGCTGTGCATAAAAATTTGCTATAATGCTCGCAATCCTTTCTCAAGGAGGTTTAAGTACTTATTCATTTATCCATTATCGCTTTCTTTATGAAGCTTCATAAGCGATTAAAGGGTTTCACGCTCATCGAGCTCCTCATCGTTATTGCGCTCATCGCCATCTTGGCCGGTGCAATCATCATCGCGCTTAACCCGGCGCGCCAGTTCGCACTTTCGCGCAACTCGCAACGATGGAGCCACGTGAACGCCATTCTCAACCTCGTTCACCAGAACATCGTTGAGAACCAAGGTACGTGGATGTGCGCCGCGGGAACGCTCCCGTCAACGAGCACGCTCATGGCGAGCTCTGGCGGGTATGACATCTGCGACTGTCTCGTCCCAACGTACACGGCGGCACTGCCGTACGATCCGAGTCAAGCCACGGCCGGATACACGGACTGCAATACGTACGATACGCAGTACGAAATTTCACAGGCCACATCAACGGGCCGCGTGACCGTGTCCGCTCCGGATGCGGAGCTGAGCGCAACAATCAGCATAACGCAGTAGTTCAATCTTGATTGAAATCATAATCCCGCCCCATGTATGGAGCGGGATTTGATATGGGAAGAAATGGAAAAGGGAAATTGGAAAATGGAAATTGGAAACGGAATGCGAGCCCTCTATAAAAAGACCAACGTACGTATATGACTCCCTTTTCCAATTTCCTTCCCTTATATATGTTGAACAAACATGCCTCGCATGTGCTCTTTTCCATTAATCTGATATACTGTCAAACATAATTTTAAATAATCCTTATGAATAAACAGAAGCGATTAAAGGGTTTCACGCTCATCGAGCTCCTCATCGTTATTGCGCTCATCGCCATCTTGGCCGGTGCAATCATCATCGCGCTTAACCCGGCGCGCCAGTTCGCACTTTCGCGCAACTCGCAACGATGGAGCCACGTGAACGCCATTTTGAACCTCATCTACCAGAATACCGTAGAGAATCAGGGGACATTCACCTGCGGCGCGTCTCTCCCGACGACAACGACGCACGTTATCGCGAGTACCGGAGGCGTCGACCTGTGCGACTGTCTCGTGCCGACCTATACGTCCGCGCTCCCCTACGATCCGAGCGAAGCCACGGCCGGTTATACAAGTTGTTCGGATTACAATACGGGGTATACGGTCACTCAGGCATCATCCACCGGCAGAATTACGGTTGCCGCTCCCTATGCGGAGGTGGATGCAACGATTGATGTGACGCAGTAGTCCCTTAAGTAAGATGATAGATGCAAGAATCCCCGGCATGTGCCGGGGATTTTTTGTTTTGCCACCCGAAACCCCCGCAAAGGCGGGGGTGAAGGGTGGTGCACCCCAGACGATTCGAACGTCTGGCCTCTTCCTCCGGAGGGAAGCGCTCTATCCAGCTGAGCTAGGGGTGCCTCTTTGATTGTCCGGCGATGATAGTGGAAAACGGGGTTTTGGGCAAGCATGCCATTGCCTCACGAGTCAAACTTCGCAATGTAGGAAAACCCGCACGCGCATGGCGATTTGTGACATGCGTGGCAGTTCTTGCGGTAGTTTTTTGCGAGTGCTTTAGCCATATCCAACGTTGCGGAATTCGCCACGCCGAACAAACAGGAAGCGTAATCCGCGAGCTCGTGCGTGATGGCATGAAACTGTTCCGGTTTATGTTCTCCCAAGAACACATGCACGGCTTCACTGACTTCTCCGATCTCTTCGGCGAGATGAATGCCCGCTACTTCAAGGGTTCGTTTTTTTGGTGGATAAATGCGTGCAAACATCCGTTGGAAACCCTCCAGCGTTTTAGGCTTATCTTTGCGCTTCACGATTATCCGTTTTCGCGTCTTTCGTTTGGTTGCTTTGCACTCGCAAGGGGAAGTCGCGCAGTACGAACATACATTCGGGAATCGATTCCATACGGATTCCTCAAGGTTGATATGAAGCCGATTTCCGACAGCCATGAACCAGGAAAATGCGATAATCAGATTTTCATCACGTTTCCGTTTATCATTTTTCCGGATGCCCTTGATGGCGCGCATGGTAAAGCGTTCCACGTTCGAGAGGAGATCTGAAATGGAAAACATACGATCGTCCGGAAGGCCGTAGATGTCATTTATGAAATCCTGAAAGTCAGCTAGAGATCCGTTTTTTGGAAAAGAGGCCATGAGGATAGGATAGACGATGGGGTGCGGGTTCGTAAATACCGGCTAACGGTTCAGATAGGCATGAGCTCCCTAAATCATTGACAACATTCAGTGAATCCGATATTCTCCCGCAAGAAAATACCTGCACCGCTAGCTCAATTGTCCTTCGCTCCCTTCCGGCGATGAACGGAATGAGTCCGCGGGAATCAATCTTGCGCTCATGCGTCTTACAGGATAGATTCGCTCAGGATGACATGTCTTCACAGTAGGTGTTCATTCTTCCATTCATGCACCGCTAGCTCAATTGGTTAGAGCAGAGGCCTCTTAAGCCTAAGGTTCCCGGTTCAAGTCCGGGGCGGTGTACCAACATCCGAAACCGAGATCGAACGACCTCGGTTTCTGTGTTTTGTTGAGCGAAATCAGGTTTGATCCATCTACGGTGTCGTGGGGGAGACTACTTTGTAATCAACGCTTTTCATCGTTCCCAAGATTAAGAAAAATTCAACGTTCATCGGGTGTTCTTGTTCGTGACGATTGTGTTCGAACAGGTTCGAACCCTCATCTTCACTTTGACATCTCCTTGTACTGGTGGTTCACTAGTCCCATATCGGAGAGAAACGATGGAACGCAGACTACAAGTTTGAATCGCAGGCAACGCCAGGGGATGCGAAGCGTTTTCAGTCTCTCGAAGAAGAGGATATTCTCTACGACCGTATTAAGTTGGAGCACGAACTCAAGCCAAGCGAAGTGGAGCAAAGTGCGATCCACGAATCCTGCATTGCATTGGATCGGCTCCTAAAAAGGCTTGGGCTGCCCTCGATCGACATCCCGGAAGATCGGATTCATGTCCTGACCAAGCGGGAGTTTCGGGAAAAGGTCTCCGGACGCGCCGAGGCGAAGTCCAGTCTTGGCCATGTCTATGTTCCGAGACAGACTGATCCCGTAGAATTCAGTACATTCCTCACCCACGAGCTCTCCCACGCTGCGTCGCGCTACAATCTGCAGGTGATCCAGAAGGAGGATCCGCGCCAACTCCATGTCTGGGAGCGTCGGATGGGTCTCATGTTTCAACCGCGGGGAGCAAACGATCCCAAGTTCGAAGTGTTCTTTGGTGGATTGAATGAAGGAGTAACGGAGTATTGTGCCAAGCTCCTCCGGGAGGATGTCGCAACGCGCCAATCAGGTCTCGATGAAACGGAGCGAGAGAGACTTCAACGTGCTACCGAATATCGTTCGTGGGTGCACGTCGTGGACGAGATGCTCAAATTGGTCGCAAAGGAAGAAGGAGTAAGTTACGCCGATTTGCGTGAGGAATTGCTCCGTGACCATTTTGCTGGCACGTACCGTTTTCTAAGACGCTTGGAGCGATGCAGGAAGGGTGCCGTCAAGGCGCTTCGGTCTCTCGAAAGCGATCCGGAAAGCGCCTTGACCGCTGCTAGGGCTCTTGGTCTTGACGAGACTGGGTGGAGGATGCCCGACAGCGTGGATCCATCGGGTTCCTAGCCGCTCACTTGTCTTTCCTGATCCCCTCTTTCTCGATCACCTCGCCTGCCTTCTCATGATCCCACCGGAGGATGGTGCCTTCCCGCTCACCCGTTTCCTTGTTCACCACGTACTCCTCACGGGGAACGATACCGCCACCGCTCTTGTACTCCGTCCTGTACTTGTCGCCCATCGTTGCCTCCTGGTACGAGATTTCGTTTATGATTATGAGGGACGGGGTGCCGGTCAATCGGTGCGTGCAACCCTCCGTTCTTGTTCAAGGTTGGCGCAGCTTCTTACGTCGCGGCCCGCCGTCAGCATAGTGAATTTCGAATTCCCAGAAGGTTGGAGCTTCGTACCAGTCCGGTGTACCAAAGCAGAAGGTTCCGGCAACGGAGCCTTTTGTAGTTGATAGATAAGCGACAAATCGGCGGTTCGACAAATTTCTCCATCGAACTCCATCCCAAGTGGGCATGTCGAACGCGCTTCAGAACAATCTCATAGACGCAATTGGGGACGAAGGCACGGTCATGGACTGGTTCATGGACAAGGTGGGGGAGGATGAGGACGTGGTGATTTGCGAATAAGGAAAGAAACTTGCTCGAAGTACCGCTTTATACTAAGTTCAAGAGTGTAGAGGCTTTCAAAAATGGGTCAATACCCTTCTTCGACTAATAACGGGACGCGAAGTCAATTGGGATAAATCAGTGTATACTTGATCATGAACATTGCAAGAATGACAACGTATAATATATGGACAATAAAAAAACACTGCACCAGCTTTATTCAAAAGGCATCTATAGATTTTTAAAAATAGTATATTTGTTTACTTATACGTTGATTATTTTATTTGAATTTACTATCGCCTCCGACTATCTTTTAGTAGGCTTTGTCAAAATGTTGTTGGTAACTGCGTTAATTTTTGAATTAATAAGACGTAGTTTTTACTACGTGATAACTGGTACGATAACTCCCAAAAAGCAGTAATTTATTACAAACAACAATTACAGTCTTTTCTTGACAGCTGTTGAGTCTGAATTTTCCTTTAAATAGGAGAGGAGACAGTGTCTTACCAATCCCTCGAATAAGTACGATTTAGGGAGCATCTCTCCTATTGTCCATTTACATTGACCGCGGATTATTCCAGGATCCGTTGGTTTACAGTTGATAAAAGAACCCTGAGCTTGTGAACGCAGATCATTCAAGTACATAGGCCTTGCTTCGTGAAGATATTTTGACCTCGCGGTATAGATTGTATTGAGACATGACCTCATCTTTTTTTCATCTGCGAGATATCCATACTCGGCGGGCAAGGGATAGCTCGCGTGGTAACGCATAATAAAGCTTAAGAAGCGGTAGCGAATGCGGCGATGTTTGTAAAACCAGTCTTCGAGAGATCGTTTTGCATCAGGCTTGAGCGCATCCGGATTACAAAAGCTTTCTAATTCTTCAGGAAAGGGATCATCGGGCAAATCTTGTGGGGTCGGCATGAGGCATTCGATGGCAGAAACTAAACGAATGAACACCATTTCCTGGTCTACGCCAACCTCTCTCAATGCCTTCAAATAATGCAGACATGCAAGGGCGAATTTAGGATGCAAGTGGTCCGGCATTCTTCGAATCTGATCAAAAAAATCATCCAAGTCCTTTCCCCAGTTTCTTGTATTTGGTAGATCGAATATTTGAGGATGAATTTCTGGCCTGCACGTAATGTACGTGAATCGATGTAAGTTTTTCAATATAGTATCGTTGCTATTGAGCTCGCGGTAGCTCCATGAGATTAGATAAAATCTACTTCTGAAAAAGAGGCCGAATAAGGCCATTAGCTCTTCTGAAGGAGGCCCTGGAAGATAGTAGCCCTCTGCATCTGCATTTTTCCATTCATCCCTATCATTGTCGTTGTAGTTCACATCTGTAATCTGAACCAAGTAGCGATATAAACCCTTCTCGTCTTTTTCGGTAGTAAGAAGATGCGAACGTAACAGTCCTCCTTGATAGCTCCAGAGGCCCGGGATCCGGCATTCGCTGGCGATCTCGAATTCGGTTAAATAATGTTGATCAACAGTACGACTGTGAGCTTTATTTAAAACGTTGATCCAGCGCATGGTTTTTCGGCTCATATTTACTTTAAAGACTGCCACTTTTTCATTCTTCCTGTCTACTTGCCAAGTGTCGAATAAGGATACAGAATGATGAGGAATATGGATATCTTGAAACCATTCCTTAAATTTTGGAATTTGAAGAATAATTGGAAAAATCTAAAGAATCGCATAGTTGAACCGCCCAATAAAAAGATGGTTGAAGAGTCTTGCGAGAGTTACTATCGTTCCGACCAACCCATCAAGTCAAAAGACCAGGACCGGTTCAACAGATCGCCGTTCGCTTCACGCATCGCGGACACTTTTACTCAGAGGTCGGATCCGGACAGCTTGGTCATAGGGATCTATGGAGCATGGGGAGAAGGAAAATCATCCGTCCTTTTCCTTATGGAACGCGAACTTGAAGGATCCGAGAATGTTATTTGTGTACGATTCAACCCTTGGCATTTTGGATCAGAAGATCGACTCATCCGAGGATATTTTTCAACCCTGTCCTCCGCTCTTGGGAAAAAACTCTCAACAAAGAGCGAAGACATCGGAAATCTTCTTTCTCGCTATGGCTCGGTACTCTCCATCGCCTCGTTCGGTGTTCCTGGAGCGCAAATTAATGCCGGAGAAGCCGCCAAAGAGATAGGACAGGCTCTTTCGACAGTTGAGCTTGATGAACTGCGTATTCGTTTGGAACAAGCACTGAATGAGTCAGGAAAGAGAGTAGTCGTGCTTATTGATGATATCGATCGTTTGGATCGAGAGGAAATTCAATCGATTTTTAAATTGGTAAAATTGTCGGCGAACTTTCAGCATATCGACTACGTACTTGCATTTGATGACGAGATGGTCGCGGCGGCCTTAGGAGAAAAATATGGAACTGGGGATGAGAGGAGCGGAAGGGGATTTCTTGAAAAAATTATTCAGGTGCCCCTTCATCTACCTCCTGCGGAAGAGAGCGAACTTCGAAAGATGACCTTTGAAAGCATTGACGCGATCCTTGCGACAAATGAAATAACTCTTACGGACGAACAGACTCAGTTTTTCGTGAATCTTTTCAATTTTGGATTTATGCCACGACTGACAACGCCCCGTCAGGCGCTTCTTTATATAAATGCCCTGACTTTCGCTGTTCCTATTTTGAGAGGTGAAGTGAATCCTGTTGATCAAATACTTATTGAGGGGGTTCGGATTTTTTATCCGAAGCTTTACTTTGCGATTCGCGATAATCCGGATTATTTTTTGCACGGAACAGATCGTGAGAGCTTCCTTCCTCACGTAGGACGTGAAGATAAGGCGCTGAGAGAGACTGTTGAAAGCCTTATCGTTAATTGCCTGGACGGAATAGATCTCAAAATCAAGAATCGAATCCAAGAGGATTTTCTTAAGGAATTATTCCCAAAATTTCGCAGCATTTTTGAAAGTATTTCGTACGGTCCAGACCATGAAAAGCAATGGAATAAAGAACAGAATATCTGTTCCGAACTGTACTTTTTTCGATATTTTCAATACGGAATCTGCTCAGGAGATATATCCGATATTGTCATAAAGAAATATTTTGAAACCGTTAAAACGGATTCCAAGAAGGCGTTTCAAGAGCTGGTTCAAACGGGGAATGTGGAGCGATTAATCACAAAATTTCGTAGTGATGAAGATGAAATGGACATTGAAATTGGAAAGTTTTTTGCAGTTTCGATGGCGGAAAATGGTTCACTATTACCCCGCAGCAAAATCGGACTATTTTCTGACTGGGCATTCATGCAAGCAGGAATCCTGATCGCTCAAATACTCAAACGAGTAGCCGAAGGGGAGGAGAGAGAAGACCTAACCAGACAGATAATACAAAAGGCCGTTCCTCTTCCTTTTGCTGTTCAGTGTTTTCGTTGGATTCATTTACCGGATGAAAAAGATGAATCGGACAGGATCGTTTCAAAAGAGATGGAACGGGAGCTTGGGGATCTTCTTGCGAAACGCATCAAAGAGGCGGCATCAGAGGCTCCCTTATATAAAACATACGGAAACGATGCGCCCGCTCTTTACTGGATATGGAACGAATATGGGGAGAAAGGCGAGATCGAGAAGCGTTTGCGTGAACGATTCGAAAGGCAACCCGAGGAGGTTGATGAATTTTTGGATACGTACGTTGGAATGGCGACAGAAATGCAGAGTGGCATATCGCGTAAAAGTGATTTTGATCGTAGCTCTTATGACACCATTTCGAGATATGTAGATCCGAATATCATCTATTTGAATTTAAAAACACGCTATGGATCCGAAATTGATAATTCAAGCTATCATCAACCTAGAGATATTCCCTCCGCGAAAATTTATGCACGCCAGTTTGCCTTCATTCATGAGAAGGTTCAAGAGGAATTGAAGTTGGCAGATGTTACAACCAGAGAATGATTGATCACCTATGCAAGATCAAGAGAAAACTCAGGAGATGTCTCTCACAAAATATCTCACCGAGAATCAGGTTCTACTTACGGCCTTGGCAGTATTTGCAACGGTCGCTGCGTTAACGTCCACCTTCCAAATCAAATGGATTGCGGGCATTATTCTATTTTGTTGTCTTACCGCGGTAGTCATTATATGGCATGAAATGAAATCACAAATGCCAGAAAAGATGGATTTGAAACTCTATCTTTTAAAAACAGTCATTGAATGGGGCTTCTATGCAATTGCGCTCTATTGCTTGGTAGAATTTAGAGATTTTTGGAAAATTTTCCTCTTTTTCCCATTGATGCTTCTTATCCTTTATAACACTGTAAGGTTGGCAAAACGCTTTGTTTTAAGGATTCCATTTCTTCAGAGACTGTTCGGCTTGAATACAGAAAAAACAGATCTTCAGAGAAGTGTTATAAAATTCTTATTCGTTATCGTTTCCTTTGCTGCATTTATAGTGGCGCTTTGGATTTCGATACCGGTTAATATTATTCTTGACCTAATGGCCCAGATACGAGGGTAGATAGTGTGAAGAATGACGATACTGACGCTTCTGACGATCAAATCGCCGTTTCTACGTTTTTTCCAATCCTCTCCCAACCCATCATTTCTTCAACCAGGCGGTTCCAATGACTTCTCACGAGGTGTACCAGCGAAAAATCCCGCTAAAGCGGGATTTTTTTCGATTGCGCATTACGGAGTAACGCTTTACGGATTGACAGGCACGGCGTTGTTCCGTGTCATTCTTATTATGAAAACGTGGAATCGGTGATATCCGATCCCACGTCAGAGGAGCGTTTTCACAGTGAATATTTTGTACGTTTGCCTACCGGTTTCGGCGTGAGGGATCCATTGGTTGGTATCCGCGTGCGCCGGTGGCAGAAGGACCATCTTGGCGGCGGGTTATGAATACGCCGCTATCGGAATGGCTTGCGCCTTCGAGAAGGCGATAACCGGTCGAGACTTCGAGTGCGCGGAGTGCTTCTTCGATCAGTTCAGTTGTTTTTCTGGGGCGCAGTTCATTGTGCGGTGCCATGCGGCCTCCTGTGTGGGACTCCGTAATGAATCATTCCAGAGCGATGCGCCAGCGTCAAGTCTCGGAAAGCGTTTGCGCATCTTCGTTACGATTTCATGCTCACGCTCCACATGAATTCGAAGAGCTGTTTCAGGCTGTAGGCCAGGTCCGGCGAGTGGATGGCATAGGCCGCGCCTTCCTTTCTGGTTGAAATAACGCCCACGCTCTGTTCATAGATATAGATCGTTGATTTAAGATCAACGTACACCGGGAGGTAGCGGATCGCGCGGAGGTATTTTGCTTCTTCCGTAAAAACAGGCGCCTCTTTGATGTTTTTTGATTTCACGCGAAGCGACCGCGAATGCAGGCCTTGTTTCACGCGGCGCTCCACCCACTGCTTCATGTACGTCTTGTCCACGGCCTGGAGCGTGAGCTCCGGCGGGGAAAAATAGACATACTCCTCCTTTGCGGTTCGCAGGATGTCCTCATAAATTTCGCGCGCGGCGAACGGGCCCGTGTGGAGCTGGACGAACGGGTGCCTGGTCTCTTCCGCGTACACGGCCATGAAATCCGGGAGCAGATCCTTGAGCTGTTCCTTTTGGCTCTCGAACCGCTTGTAGAGTTCTTTGGGGTGGAGCGGCATAAAGAGCTTGCGCTTGCCGCGTTTAACCGTTTGCACGTACCCGCGTTCCTCAAGCACGCGCAGGTTGTCGTACACGGCCGTACGGTTCATCTTCATCGTCTTTGCGAGATCGCCCGCAGCGGCTTCGCCAAGCGCGAGCGCGGCCAAATAGATTTCAGCCCGGCGCTTATCCAGCCCGGTGGCATTCAGCCAGGCAATGAGGTTGGTGTTCATAACGTCAGAAATAATTGACGAATTTACTATAGATTATTTTGCTAAAATAAGCAAATTTACTTTATACATAGACAAACATATCGAAATATTTTGTCTCTCTCTTGGCATATTCGTATCCTGACACCGTACCTTCGACAAAGGAGAGCAACCATGTTTTCACGTCTTTCGTCCGCTC
>Ga0307430_1002546_pt1 | contig 12001 bp, 9 predicted proteins | sample SalMarWE160130MG_FD_202159 | JGI IMG/M metagenome (GOLD analysis project Ga0307430, IMG submission 202159) | Salt marsh sediment microbial communities from the Plum Island Ecosystem LTER, Massachusetts, United States - WE1603-130 | ecosystem: Environmental > Aquatic > Marine > Intertidal zone >... | reverse complement strand
GAGCACCACAACCAGAACCCTCAAGTCTTCGTCTGGAGCGCCTCGGTCGGAAGCATCATGGCCAAGATCGCCAAATGTAAAGAAGCGTTAGACGCACCACACTAGCACTACAGAAAGGACTCGGGACCTGTCAAGCTTTTTTTGTGAGATTCCCTTCTCAGGCTGCAACTCCAGGCCACTGCTGGCCTGGAACACGCCCCTCGAAAACGACAGAGCCCGCTCCGCTGCGTCGGCCGCAACATGGCCTCGCCGCTCCTGCCCCCAGCCCCGAGCTGCGCCGGACTCAATGGTCGCGCGGTCTCACGCCTTGGCCTCGCCCAGTCTCGAGAGCTGGCGCCAGAGCGGAGTGCAGATGCCACGGAGTTATCACTTGCCAGCTCATTGCCGAGAGACTCTGGCGCGTGTGGCGTGTATAGCGCTTTCTCCTGCGTAGAGCTACCTGCAGAACAAGGAGCGCTACAGAGAAGCGCCGTCGGAGCGGCATCCGTAACGCCGTCCGCGACGACAGAGTCCTTGCTCAAGCAAGGCGAAGCCTTGGCGTCGGCGGTTCGAGCCCGACCGCTGGCTCTTTTGCGTCGAACGGCGTGCCCGCGCTCGATCACAGTCCCCGTCAGGTCAGTTCGAGGAGCTTTCCCGAGCCTGTTTCCACTCGAGAACGTCGTTGGCGTCGTAGGTGACTTGGGCATCCCGGTTCAACAGCCTGCGCCAGAACGGGAACTCCGTGTACGGATGGTCGTCGGTGATGACCGGAACGCCCCGAACAAACTCGGCAAGCTCGGACTCGTTCAGCGTCAGGAGCCCCGCCAGTGCATCTGCAGAGGCAACCGCGTCGTTCCATTCGAGGATATCCGCACGAACGCGCTTGTTATCGAACGCGTCGCGAAAACGACCCATCGGGATGCGAAGAGGTTGGTCCGTGCCGATGAGGTAGAACCCCGCGTACTTCGTCCCCCGCCACATCGACGCATGCGGGAAAACGCTCTGGAACGTGCTCACGATCATGTGCACTTCCGAGAGAGGAGCCGGCGGCACCCATAGGCAGAGCACGCCGCCCGCGTTGAGCCGGTCCCTGCAAAGAGCGATGAACTCCCGCGAGTAGAGATTCACCGTGCCCGCACTGTAAATGGGCGGCGCTGGATCGATCGTGATGACATCGTACTTCTTGTCGCGCATCAGCAGGAAGTTGCGCCCATCGTCAACGTACTGATGCACCCTCGGGTTCTTCAGTATCTCGGGCCCGTCGGGATGATAGATGCCGAACGCATCGTAGGTCGCCGGCACCAGTTCCACCGTATCGACGGCAACACCCTCATGCGCCACGGCGGACCTGAGCGTTGTCCCCATGCCGAAGCAGACGACAAGCACGTCCTTGGGATCGTCGCACAGGAGGATGGGCAGGTGGGCCATCAGCTTGGCCTCGGTAACGAGAACGGTCATGCCCTGGCCATTGAGCCACAGCCTCTTCTTCAGGGAGTAGGTCTTCGACCCAAACGCCGTGATCGTCGCCGCCGCATTCTCGCGATGAAGGTAGATCACGCCGTCATCCCCCATCTCTGCGCGCACCCGGTTCCTGACGATCTGGAAGAACGGGTCCCTGACCGTCGTATAACCCAGGATCGTCACAGCAAGCCCACCAGCAATGACCACCGGGGCCAGCGCCCGTCGCAATCTGCGCAGATCGGTCAGAAAAAGCACCAGGCCCAGAAGCACGTTGACCCCCGCCAGGGCCAGGACGGTCGCTGAGGTGCCGAGGAGAGGAATGAGCAGGAACCCGCAGATCAATGAGCCCACGATGCAGCCGATGGTGTTGAACGCGTAGAGCTGCCCGATCGACTCCCCCACGCGCCCCTCGCTCTTCGTGAAGCATCGAGAAACCGTGGGGAAAAGGATCCCGAGACACAGCGTGATGGGGAGCACAACGACAACAGCAGCCAGAAGCCGTCCCGACAGACCGAACATAAGGCGGAAAGTCTCCGAGTCCATGGGAGCAAGCAGAGCCAGGCCCACCACTGCAAGAGCGGCGATCAGGATCTCGAGCGCGGCAAACAGGAAGATCGGGTCTTTCAGCCGGTCCACGAACCTCCTGCCCCACAGGCTGCCTAGGGCAACACCCGTCAGGTACACGGCCAACATGACGCTGAACGCGTAGATCGAGGTTTGAAGGAAAAGCTGCAGAACGCGCATCCAGACCACTTCGTAGGCAAGCGCGACGAACCCGCTGACGGCAAACACGGCGATAACCACCCGCCTCACCCGGCTGGAATACGGCGATATCTCTTTGCTGGGCGCGGGCTCCGGCATCTCCATCTGGTGTTCGACGGCCAACGCAGCAGCAGCCGGCGCCGTCTTCGAATCAAGGTAGAACGCAACGGCCGCCGCGCAGACGTTGCCGCCGACAGCGATGAGCATCGTGTTGAGCTCCCCAAGTCGGCCGATGAAGATAAATCCGGCTCCGACGACACCAAGGACCGCCCCGAGTGTGTTCACACCGTAGAGAGAGCCCACACGGTGGGCGAACCGCGACCTCTCACGGGCCAGGAACCCGATCAGTACAGGCAGAGTTCCACCCATTAGGCTGGCAGGGACGACGAGACATATGAAGACAAGGCTGGCCCTGGCCACAGAGAGCGCGGCCGGGCTCATGAAGGAGTAGAACCACCGATACACCGGGACGAGCGAGCTGAACACGAAGGGTATCGCCAGCGCCGTCAGCCCAATGCCGAGCTCGAGAAGCGCATACACGCGCAGAAGGCGCCGTGCGCGGTCCGCGTACCGGCCCAGAAGGTAACTGCCCAACGCCAACCCCGCCATGAAAGCCCCAAGCACGGTCGAAGTGGCGTACACGGTGCAGCCCAGCACCCGGATGAGAATGCGCAGCCAAACAGTTTCATAAATCAGGGCAGACATCCCCGAGATAAAAAAGACGAGATAGAGCAATCGCGTTCGGCCGCTTGGCATCGCCATAGCCGTCTCTCTGTCATCCCCTGGGAGAAACCCGCGTCTCCCACAAACGCTCGCGCCTGCCCGCCCGCGAAGTCAAGCTCCCTAGCTCCCGGCCCCTTGCATGTGCCGCTGGCACAAGCACCGTGTCGCCCGGCCCCTGCCTCAATGGCCTCTCGAACTGCGTCGAGCGACCATTCTGAGATGCCATCCTCAAGCGGGTCGCTCGCTGGGAGGCGTCGGGACCGGGGCCATTTGCCGGATCATTATCCGCGTGGACACTCGTTGCGTCGAGCGGCCCGACCACGATCAACACGCCGGGGGCAACCGCCAACCCTGAACGTAAGTAGCGTTACCACAGCATGCTTAGCGCGTCAAGCCCATTGTCCGCTCGCTGCCCGGAGCCCATGAATATCCTGCGCGCTGTAACGGGGATCGGTTGCTCGCCAGCCTCACCGGCCATAGGACAGCAAGCCACGTCGGTGTAATCGAGGCCTTGGCATGGAATCTGCACGAGGCCGCATCGAGGTTCTTTCCGCCTGTCGGAGGGCCGCTTGGCCACTCGACAGCGGGCCTCCCGCCCGTGAGCCGAGTGCCCAACGCCCCCTCTTGCGCTCGCGGACACGAGAGGTTTCTTGGGGCGATGCGTGCCTCGCTGATCACAAGACCAGCCCGGTTGGGCGGCTTCACCTCCTTGTCGAAGCACACGTTCGCTCGGCACGCTGTGGCGAAAGCCGACGGATGCGCCGTGGGCCTCAAGCGGCCGGCAAGAACCTCCCATCCCCCTGCGGCCACAGGCGCCGCGACCACGCGACCGAGCCGCACCGGGTCCGAGTCTGAGGTCGTACGCACAACGTACCGTGGGAATCGCGTACGGCAGTGAAAACGGCCGTGCGAATGAACCCGCAGGGAGGCGGCAACCGGTCCAGAGGCGAGCCCGCGTTCGCCTCGGAGAGCATCGACCGAGCAAGAGGGCCGACAGACTCATGACAGACGTCACCGAAGACAGGCAAGCCGACGAATCGCTGCGCGAGAGCCAGGACATGTTGCGCCGCGTAATCGATGCCGACCCAAACAGCATCTTCGTCAAGGACAAGGATGGCCGCTACGTCTTGGTCAACAGCGCCCAAGCCAAGCTGTACGACACGACGCCTGATGGAATGGTCGGCAAGACCGACGCTGAGTTCGCACAGATGGGTGCCCTAGCGCCCCAAGAGGCGGAGAGCTTTTTCGCCAACGACAAGGATGTGATCGAGGGCAAACGCGCCAAGTTCATTCCCGAGGAGACGTTCACGCTCCCCGACGGCACGACCAGGTGGTTCCAGACTACCAAACTCCCGCTCACGCTGGAGAGCGGCGAGGAGTGCGTCCTCGGCGTCGCCGTTGACATCACCAAAGGCAAACAGAACGAGCAGGAGTTGCGCGCCGCCAAGGGGAAAGCCGAGCAAGCCCTGGCAGAGCTTGAGAGGACACGGTCATCGGCCGACAAGAACGCCGGCGAGCTGGCCGAGGCCCTGTTCCAGGTCGAGGTTCAGCGCAAGCAGGCCGAGGACTTGAAGCACGCGGCTGAGGAAGCCAGCCGGCTGATGAACAACATCCTCTCCTCGGTGGGCTCGATCGTGATCGCCGTCGACGAGAACGGACGCGTCACGCAGTGGAACGCGGCAGCCGAGGAAATGCTCGGCCTCGCCGAGGCTGACGTGATCGGCAAGCCGCTCGACGAGTGCGATATCCCGTGGGACAGCACTGAACCGACCGAGATGATGGCTGCGTGCCGCAACTCGGACACCTCGGTGCGCCTCGACGAGATCCGCTTCACGCGGCCAGACAAGACGACGGGCATGCTGGGTCTCGTGATCAGCCCAATGACCGACGAGAGCGGCCAGCACACCGGATCCGTCCTGTTCGCCGATGACGTAACCGAGCGCCGGGCCATCGAGGAGGAGCTGCGCCAGGCCCAGAAGCTCGAGTCGGTCGGCGCGCTCGCGGCCGGCATCGCGCACGAGATCAACACGCCGATCCAGTTCGTCGGCGATAACACGCGCTTCCTGTCCGACTCGTTCGAGCAATTGCGGGAGGTCCTGAGCGCATACGACCAGCTCAAGCATGCCGCCCAGGAGCACAACATCGCCGGCGAGCTGCTCGGCCGCGTCACGAAGGCCGAGGAGGACGCCGACCTCGAATACCTGGCCAATGAGATCCCGAAAGCGATCGATCAGACGCTTGACGGGGTTGCCCGCGTCGCCAAGATCGTCCGAGCGATGAAGGACTTCTCGCACCCGGACCAGGGCGAGAAGGTGCCCGCCGACCTGAACCACGCCCTCGACGACACGCTCACCGTGGCGCGCAACGAGCTCAAGTATGTCGCCGACGTCGTGACCGACTTCGACCCTGCCATGCCGCCCGTGCCCTGCTACCTGAGCGACCTCAACCAGGTGTTCCTCAACCTGCTCGTCAACGCGGCGCACGCGATCGCCGACGTGGTGGGCGACGGCGCGCAAGGCAAGGGCACGATCACCGTCTCGACCAGTCAAGAAAACGGCTACGCGGTGATCCGGATCGCCGACACCGGCGCGGGAATCCCCGAAGAGGTGCGCGACCGGATCTTCGACCAGTTCTTCACCACGAAGCCGGTAGGCCGTGGTACCGGGCAAGGCTTGTCGATCGCCCACAGCGTCGTCGTCGAGAAGCATGGCGGCTCCTTGACGTTCGACACCGAGGTGGGCCAAGGAACCACGTTCATCATCCGCCTGCCCATCTGACGGCGAGGAGCGAACGATGCAACGCAGAATCCTGTTCGTCGATGACGAGCCCAAGGTGCTCGAGGGCCTCGAGCGGCTGCTGCGCGACTGCTCGAGCGTCTGGAACATGGCGTTCGTCAACAGCGCGCAAGCGGCAATGGACCTGCTCACGCGCGAGGAGTACGAGGTCGCCGTGCTCGACATCAAGATGCCCGGCATGAGCGGGCTCGACCTGCTGGCCAAGATCAAAGCCACGCCGGAGACGCGCGACGTCGAGGTCATCATGCTCACCGGGCTCAAGGACTTCGACCTGAAGCGCCAGGCCCTCGACCTGGGAGCGGCCGACCTGCTCACGAAGCCGGCGCTCAGGGAAGAGCTTATCGCCCGCCTCAACAGCGCGCTCAGGGTCCGGTCGTACCGCAACGAGCTGACGGCACGGAACGCGCTGCTTGAACAGCAGCTCCTGCAAGCGCAGCGGATGGAGCTCGTCGGCGCGCTCGCCGCGGGCATCGCGCACGACCTGAGGAACATGCTCACCGCTATGCTCGGCCACAGCGAGCTGACCGAGCAGATCCTGCCCGAGAACACGGGCGCGCGGACGCACATCCAGCAGATCCACGCCGCCGGCCAGCGCGCCAAGAAGCTCGTGCAGCAAATCGTCAAGTTCGCCGGCGGCGGCAAGCGCAGCCGCGACCGTTGCGAGCTCGGCGCGGTGGTCACCGAGTGCCTCGAGCTGCTGCGCCCGAGCCTCGGCAACACAATCGACGTCAACTGGACCGAGCCGGAGACCGATCACGTCGTGATGGCCGACTCGACCCAGATGTACCAGGTCGTGATGAACCTCTGCCTCAACGCAGCGCAAGCGATCAAGCACGGCGGCACGATGACGATCACGCTCTCGACCGGCGAGCTCGCCGGCGACTCGACGGCGGCCGAGAGCCAACAGTCGTGCGGCCCGTCCGCCAGACTCGACGTGGCGGACACCGGCATCGGGATGGACGAGGCGACGCGCGACAAGATCTTCGATCCCCTGTTCAGCACCCAGCAGACAGAGGGCGGCAGCGGGCTCGGCCTGAGCGTCGTCAATCGGATCGTAACGAACCACGGCGGACGGATCACGGTCGAGAGCAACCTCGGCGAAGGCACCACGTTCTCGGTCCACTTGCCCGCTGTTCACGATGGGAGCCCGGCGGCACTCACCACGGCGGAGGCCAGCGATGAGCGAGACGAAGAAACGAGTTCTGTTCGTTGACGACGAGCCGAAGGTCCTCGACGGCCTGCGACGCATGCTGCGCAAGCTGCGCGATGAATGGGAAATGGAGTTCGCCCTCAGCGGGCGCGAGGCGCTCGAAGCGATGGCGCGGCAGCCGTTCGACGTCGTCGTCTCCGATATGCGGATGCCCGAGATGGACGGGGCGGCGCTGCTCAGCACAGTGAAGGAGCGCTACCCGGGCACCGTCCGCCTCATCCTGTCGGGGCATTCGGACAAGGAAATGATCCTGCGATCGGTCGGGCCGACACACCAGTTCCTGGCCAAGCCGTGCGACGCCGACACGCTCAAAGACACCGTCATTCGCGCCTACGCGCTGCGCGCTCTGCTCAGCAGCAACGAGCTCGAGGCGATCGTCGCCGGCATCGACACCCTGCCGAGTCCGCCCGCGCTCTACAGCAAGCTGATCGAGGTCCTCCAGTCGCCCGAGTCATCGGTGCAGGAGGTAGCCGAGATCATCAGCAGCGACGTCGGCATGACGGCCAAGGTCCTGCAATTGGTCAACTCCGCCTTTTTCGGCCTCCGCCGCCACATCGAAAGCCTCGCCCAGGCGATCAGCTACCTCGGGCTTGACACGATCCAGGCCATCGTGCTCACCGCCGGCGCTTTCTCCGAACTCAGCGACAACCGCGAGGCCCTCGAGATGGCCGAGGCGCTCTATCCCCATAGCGTCAAGGTCGGCGCCCTGGCGGGCATGATCGCCAAGTCGGTCGGCGACGATAAGAGGCTCATCGACGACTCGGTCATGGCCGGCATGCTCCACGATGTGGGCAAGCTGGTGTTCGTGGCCAAGCTGCCCGGCGTGTGGCGGGAAGCCAACAAGATGGCCCGCGACAAGAAGATGCCGCTCCAGGACGCTGAACGGGCCGTGGCCGGCGTGAGCCACGCCGAGCTTGGCGGCTACTTGCTCGGGCTCTGGGGCCTGCCGAACCCGATCGTCGAGGCCGTCGCCTTCCACCACAGGCCGCGCACGTGCCTGAGCCAGGCGTTCTCCGTGTTGACGGCCGTCCACGTGGCCAATGCGCTCGTTATCGGAACCGAGGCCGCGCCCGACGAGCCAACGGCACGCCAGCTCGACACCGACTACCTCCAAGAGCTCGGCGTGGCCGACCGGGTGCCCGAGTGGCAAGCGCTGGCCAACGAATCTGCAGAACGGGAGACGGCCGATGCCGGACAGAACGCCTGAGACGCCGGCAGGCAAGACGCCCGAGAGGATCCTGCTCGTCGACGACGAGATGAGCGTTGTCGCCGGCATCATGCGGCAGTTCCGCAAGGAGTTCAACCTCGTGCCCGCCGGCGGCGGCCAGGAGGGCCTCAGCCTCATCGAGACCGAAGGACCGTTCGCCGTCGTCGTCTCCGACTACCGCATGCCGGGCATGGACGGGATCCAGTTCCTCGCCCAGGTGTGCGAGCGGAGCCCCGATAGCGTCCGCGTGATGCTCACCGGCCAGGCCGATTTCGACACCTCGATCAACGCCGTCAACGAGGGCCGCATCTTCCGGTTCCTCACCAAGCCGTGCCCGCCCGACGTGCTCTCGAACACGCTGCACGCGGCCATCGACCAGTACCGGCTCATCACGGCCGAGCGCGACCTGCTCCAGCGCACGCTGCGCGGCAGCATCAAGCTGCTTACCGATATCCTGGCGCTCGCCAGCCCGGCCGCCTTCGGCCGGGCGATGCGCGCCCGCGAGCGAGCGCGCCGCATCGCCTCGCGCCTCGAACTGCCCGATCCCTGGACGGTCGAGCTTGCCGCCATGCTCTCGCACATCGGCTGCGTCACCATGCCGCCCGACACGGTCGACAAGATGTACCAGGGCAAGCCGCTCAGCCCGGCCGAGACGCAGATGGTCGAGCGCTACCCGCAGGTCGGCCACGACCTGCTCGTCAACATCCCCCGTCTCGAAACCGTCGCCAAGATCGTCGTCTACCAGCAAAAGCTATATAACGGCCTCGGCCCACCCAACGACGCGGTCAGCGGCGACGAGATCCCGGTCGGGGCCCGCATCCTCAAGGTGGTACTCGACTTCGACGTGCTCGAGTCGAGCCGGATGCAGCGCATCGAGGCCCTGTCAACGCTGCGCAGTCGGCCCGGGTGGTATGACGCACGCGTGCTGACTGCGATCGAGGAGCTGCTCGCCGCCGAGGTCGAGGAGGAGGTCTGGTCCGTCAGCCTCGAAGAGCTAAAGCCCGGCATGGCCACCGTCGATGATGTTCGCAGCGAGAGTGGTGTCCTTGTGCTCGCGCGCGGTCAGGACATCACCGAGCCGCTGCTCGAGCGGCTGCGCCACTTCGCCCGGAGCGACCGCATCCAGGAGCCGGTTCGCGTCATCGTGCCGCCTTCGTTCGCGACGTCGCAGGGGGCCTCGACCACGGCAGGGCTTACGTCCTAGGGAAGGGAAACCATGCAATCTACAGTGTTGCTTGTCGACGACGAACCGAACCTGCTCGACGCCCTCGCGCGCACCCTGCGCCATACGCCGTACCAGGTGCTCACCGCCACCTCCGGCCAGGCGGCCCTCGATCTGCTCGGGACAACGCAGATCGACGTGATCGTCGCCGACGAGATGATGCCGGGTATGACGGGCACCGAGCTGCTCACCCGAGCGCGCACGGAGCATCCGAGCGTCATGCGCGTGATCCTTACCGGCCAGGCGAAGCTCGAGTCGGCCGTCGCCGCCATCAACGAGGGCGAGGTCTACCGCTTCCTGACCAAGCCGTGCAACCCGGCCGACCTCGCCATCACCATTCAGCACGCGCTCCAGCACAAAGCGCTCATGGACCAAGCCCAGCGCTTGCTCCGAACCGTCGAGTGCCAGTCGCGCCTGCTCGAGCAGATCGAGCGCGCCAACCCCGGGATCACCAAGCTCGACAGGACGCCCGACGGCGCCATCGTCGTCGACGCCGACCTGCCGGCCGATTTCGGCGACTTCATGAAGCAGCTCCACGCACGCGTCGAGAACGCCGGGCAAACCCTGACCGACACGAGCGCCGACGCGACAGCGTAAGGACGGCGCGCCCCACCCACCCTACCAGGACGGTCTCATCTGGTGACGACACCGCCCACCACGCTCACTTTAGCTTCTTTCCCAAGTCGAGAGCATCGGGCAGGCCCTCGACGAACGCGCGGATCTCGTCCCGTACACGCCGGTAGTGGCGAAGTGCTTCCTCCTCCGTCTTCGCGCTGGCGGCGAGCTGGGGCGGATCATCGAAGCCGACGTGGATCACGCGCGTCGAGCCGGGAAACACGGGGCAGTGCTCGTGCGCGTGATCGCAGACGGTCACGACGTAGTCGAAGTCGATCCCCCCGAGCTCATCGACGTGCTTCGACTTGTGTGAGGAGATGTCGACGCCCGCCTTGGCCATCACCTCGACGGCGCGCGCGTCAAGCCGGCGCGGCTCGATGCCGGCCGAGTACGGCTCGATCACGTCGCCCTTGAGGTGGCGTGCCCAGCCCTCGGCCATCTGGCTGCGGCACGAATTGCCCGTGCACAGAAACAGGACCTTCAGCATCCGACTCCCCTACTCCACCGCTAACATGGCCTGTTCAAGAAACGAGGCATCGTCCGCACGCTCCGTGCCCCGAAGGGGTCTGACAGAACAGCATGGTGCGTACCGCAAAGGGGCCTGACGGGACAGCACGCTCCGTGCCCCAAAGGGGCTTCATACAACAGCCCAGGGCAACGCCCTGGGTCTCGGGCCCACGCAAAACGGTGGTAGCCTGAAAGGCTTCTATAGAACGTCTTCCTCGACGACCCCAACAGCATTCGACAAGACGCCCTTAGCATGATTGTGCTGGACGTGGGAACGAGAAGTCTGTCGCGCGTGTTGTCGGCAGTGATAGAATGGTCAGCCGTCCGATCATGATCACACGCTGAGGGAGGTGCACGATGGCGAAGAGGACGTCCAGGGCACGCGTCGTCCCCGAGCACAAGCTCTTCAAGGCGCACACGGGCCACGCGAACCACATATGCGAGCTCGTCTCGAAACGGCAGATGAACAAGGTGGCCGATCTGTCCAAGGACGCCAAGTACGTCTGCCACATCTGCGGCCGAGCCGCCGCCAAGCGCAGCAACCTCTGCGAGCCCGTCCTGATTTAGGGTGAACCACGGGGGACACGGGGAGCACGAGGACAAACGGGCTCTGCCTTCCCCGTGCTCCCCGTGTCCCCCGTGGTTGAACATCAATATCAGTCAACCGCCCGCAGGTGGTCGAAGCTGAGGCGGGCGCTCTCCATCGAGGGGAGCGTCGGCTCGTCGTGCTCGACGAAGAAGCAGCGGATGCCAAGCTCGGCGCGCGCAGCGGCCATCGCGGCGAAATCGAGCGTGCCCGAGCCGACCTCGGTCATCGCACCGTCGGCCGCCATGTCCTTCGCGTGGATGTACGGTGCACGGCCCGCGATCGCCCCGAGCGCATCGAGCGGATCGCGTCCACCCTTGGCCGCCCAGTACACGTCGAGCTCGAACCCGACGCACTCCGGATCGCACTCGCCGACGAGAATGTCCCACCCCGTCGTCCCGCCGACGGGCTTGAACTCGACGTCGTGGTTGTGGAAAAGGAACCCGAGGCCGCGCTCACGGAGCCGCGCGCCGATGTCGGACAACAGACCCGCCGTTTTGACCCACGTCTTCGTATCGCCTCGGTACGCCTCGGGCAGCCACGGCACCACGAGCGCCTCGACGCCGACGCCGCGGTAGTACTCGGCGGTCGCATCGAACCGCTCGGTCACGTCGCCCATCCCGACGTGCGCCGACAGCAGCCGCAGGCCCATCTCCTCGCCCAGCGCGCGCACCTGCTCCGCCTCGAGGCCGAACGTGCCGCACACCTCCGCGCACCCGTAGCCGATCGCCGCCACCTCGCGCAACATCGCGGCGAAATCCTTCTCCGCCCGATCCCGCACCGTATACAGCACCAACCCGATCTCGCTCCGCTCCATGCTGCCGCTCCCTTGCTGCGTTGTCCAAACGTGCGCGTGTTCCCTCTAGCATTCCCACCGGGCGGTTTCAACGATGATGCTGCCTGCACGAGCAGTCTGCAAGACGGCGGGGCGAGG
>Ga0307430_1002545_pt1 | contig 12002 bp, 10 predicted proteins | sample SalMarWE160130MG_FD_202159 | JGI IMG/M metagenome (GOLD analysis project Ga0307430, IMG submission 202159) | Salt marsh sediment microbial communities from the Plum Island Ecosystem LTER, Massachusetts, United States - WE1603-130 | ecosystem: Environmental > Aquatic > Marine > Intertidal zone >... | reverse complement strand
TTATGAATTTTTAGTTTTTAGTTAACTCAAAACTCATCACTAACAACTCAAAACTACCACTCCAACCTAGTTAATTAGTGAGTAGTGAGTAGTGAGTGGTGAGTAGTGAGTGGTGGCAAATTAACCAATTAACAAATTAACCAATTAACCAGAAAAGGAGAAGGAAAACAGGGGCGTTCTAACACACCTGTATTATAGGACTTTTCGGTACTGAAGTTAAGTCCATTGTGCCGGTAATCTCAAATTTGAAATTTAAAATCTGAAATTCTAAGGCCGGTTTCTACGATTTATTCCAGTAGGTTTGTATCCCTCAATCCATTTCTTATATTTTAATCAGGGGTAGCCATGAGTCGGACCGAGCTAATAATCGGGTTGATAATTTTGGTAATAGGAACAATTGTTATAGTGCTAATTGCAGTCAGATGACAATACCGGGAATTGTTAAGAAGTGAGCCGCGTTGTGCGACTTGCCAATAAATGCCAATTTTTCCTTAAGGAGGCTTATCATGGCCAGTAAAAAAAGAATGGTTATCGATTGTGTCGCGGTTGTATTTGTTAGCTTAATACTCACCGGATGTGGAGATCAAGTCGCGATGTTTCACCAGGCGGTGAGGTCGGGAAATCTCGAAGAAGCTGAAGCCTTGTTGGCAGAGGAGCCTACACTGGTGGATGCCGAAGAAGGCGGCCGGACTCTTCTATTCGAGGCGCTCCAGGAGGAGCAGAGGAACATGGTTTTGCTTCTAATTGACAACGGCGTGGATGTAAACGTCAAAGACACACACGGATTTACTCCCCTGCACTACGCGGCCCAGCAAGGCCATACAGAGATTGCTGAGCTTCTCACTGCCAAGGGAGCCAATGTAAATGCAACAGATATGATGGGTGAAACCCCTCTGCACGCAGCGGTCTTAGGTGCCCACAAGGATGTAGTCTTGGTTCTGCTTGCCGGGGGAGCGGATGTGAATGCAGAAAATCGAATGCGCCGAACTCCTTTGCACTTTGCAGCCAGAGACGGTTACCTGGATGTAGTCGAGGTTCTTATTGCCCAGGGAGCGGATGTTAATGCAAAAGATAAAAGTCCAAGTCGTACTCCCCTCCATTATGCTGCTCAACAGGACCACAAGGACATCGCTGAGCTCTTGCTTGCCCAGGGAGCAGATATAAATGCAAGAGACTTATTGTCCCGTACTCCTCTGTACTGGGCGTCCATTCGGGCCCATAAGGATGGAGTTTGCGAGGATGTCGTTGAATTACTTCGCAAGCACGGAGGTCAGTATTAGCAAGACTAATCATCGGCGTGTGGATGAATTTCGATATTCATCCACACGCCGGAATAGACCGAGAAGCCAAGAAACGCTCAGAAATCGCGAAAACCTCTTTTTAGTAGTCCTTAAACTTTCTCATCCATTGGGGCCGGTCCTCGGCTCTTGCTGCGGCTGCGCGGAGGTATTTGCCTTCGTCTCCCAAGGCTTTGATGAGGGGTTGGACTGCGGGTGTGTGGGGAATCGGCAGAAGGCACCTGCTTCAACCAAAATTATCTTGGTTAGATGACAGTTTCTTCATGGACCTTTCAACTATGTCTTTAGGATAATCAAGATATTCCAATAATCTAATAGCATTACTGGTAGAAGTAATACCCTCCCTGAGCTTGAAATCAAATTTCAAGCCTTGGTCATCAACGTCATCCGTGAAGTGGTAGCTTTTGAAGGCGAATTTTAGCTTTCTGGCGAGTTCCAAATCATGCGTCGCGACAATAACTAATGCATTGTGGTCAATCAGATAATTCAGGACTTCAAACGATGCAATAACACGTTCTGATGAGTTAGTTCCGGCCAATGGTTCATCTATAAGGCATAAGGTTAGAATTTCTTTTTCAGAAGATTTTATCATTTTCAACAAGTGCTCTGCTTCTATAAGGTAATAACTTTTCCCTTCAATTAAGTTATCTGCTTCATTGATTAATGAAATTATTCTGAAGTAATTTCCGGTATAGGAGTCAGCGAGACACGTATAGATTGTCTGGGCTAAAATAGCGTTTACGCCCAGAGTTCTCAAAAACGTTGTTTTGCCGGCCATATTTGAACCCGTTATGGTCACCCCTTTTTCCCGAATAGTGACTGAATTCGGAACCGGATTGGGCAATAGAGGGTGTCTTGCATCTTTAATCTCAAGCAAGAACTCCTTATCTGAAAAGTTCGGCTCAACGTATCCTGATAATCCTTCACGGTAAGAAGCTGCGGATTGCAAAGCATCTAATTCTCCAATCAAACGATAAATCAACCTAAGCTCCTCCTTATGTGCATGAATCTCATCGAGGACAGCATAGAAAATTCTGACCTCCCTCAGGAAATATATGTCTATGTGGGCATATAACAGCGTCCCGATATCAGAGCCAAAAGAGCTTTCTGGAAATAGCAGGAAAGTTTTTCTGGCAATTTTTTCTGTTGCTGAGGTTGCTTTTTTCAGTTTTTCGCAGCAGTCTGCTAACTCCGGGCACTTGATGGCTGCAAGTTTTTTACTTAGACGAATCATTGCACCCAGATAGCGAATTGCGGATAATTGAAGAAGTAGCCGTGCTCTTATCTTGGATGTTACCAGTAAGTTGATAATATAAAGAGGAAGGATAAAAATAATAATTCCGCGTGCACCCCATAAAAGTGGAACAGCAATAATTGAGACAAATGCCACCAAAGCCAACAACGAAAACAAATACTTAAAAGCGGTTGAAGGAGGTATTTCTCCACAGAGCAGGGCGGTGACTCCATTTCCCTTTTGCTTTCCCATACGGAGAAGCCTTATCTGGATCTGTTCTCTAATTTCTTTATTAGTTTTAAAGAGCCGAATGATTTCTTTTCTTCTCTTTAGTATCTTGTCAGATAACAATGGCGTCCTGAGAATGTTATAAAGGATACATTCTCCCGGGTTAGTCATAGTTCTTTCAATCTTGGAATAAAGGTCATTCATGTTCAAATCCGACCAAGTTTGGTCGTCAATGAAAATATCGTTTTTATCGTGCTGAGAGGTGGAATATCTATAGAAAGTCTCTATTTCTGAAAAGTTTCGATTCTTGACTTTCTCCTTTCCCCATTCTTCTCTTATCTGGCAGAACAGCTTTTGAAGAGTATTCTTTTGATAGATTCTGATATTTAAGATTATTAATGGGAGCAGAATCAAAAGCCCCCAATAGTAAAGTGGGTCAACCTTAAGGCCCAGAAGAATAATGGCAAAAGCAAAACCTATGGAAAAAACAATCAAGATTTTCAACAATAAAGAAAATTGTTTAACCGATATCAGAGAAAGCTCAGATAGGATTTTCAATGATTTCATTTAAGCATTCTCCGGATACAGAACATAGAACATGTAATGAACCATTCAAATTAATCAGGTACAAGGATGTTTATTTTCTGCATTTTAGTAGTCTTTAAACTTTCTCATCCATTGCGGCCAGTCTTGTGGCAGGACGCCGCCGGCCTTGGTCCAGGGCCCAGCCGTGTTATACTCCTCGTGCCACTTCAATGTCCATAGCTCTTTGAGCCCGATCTTTCTGACCGACCAGTCCAGAAAGAGACAGTTGATGCCACCATTGTGGCGGTCGATACAGATGTGATCTTGATGCCTAGGCTCAGGCCGCGTACCTCCTACCATGCCGTCAAACGCAGGAGGCGGATCGCCGCAATGCGCAAGTCCGCCGTAACGCCAAATGCAATCGAAATATATGGGTATGGCTGATGCAGGTCTGAAAGAAACGCTGGTCCAGTCGACAAAAGTATCGCTGGGGGGAAAACGGTCCAAGTAAAAGATGGTGTTGGTGCCGTAGCTGCCCACGGCGAACAGGCGACCGGGAAATCGAGAGTTATCGAACCAGGCAGAAAACTTGCTGCCGAACCGCGCGCCAGGATCCCAACGAGGTCCGTTCGGTTTCGAAGCCATCGGACACAGGAGAACGTCGTTGGAGTCGCCAAAATAGGGATGCTGTGTCGAAAACGCCGAAAACACACCCAAGAAGAGAGGAGACCTCCCATCATCATGCTCCGAGAGCATGTTGTCGTTGGTCGCGGCAAATGCTGCAAACGTCAATCCCCACTGCCTGAGATTACCCTGACAGACAACCGCCTTGGCCTGGTGTCGGACTCGTTGAACCACCGGCAGCAATACCGCCATCAATAACACAATGATGGAAATTACCACCAAAAGCTCTACTAATGTAAAAGCATTTCGTTGTCGCATATCAGATCTCCTTCTCTTTCAAAGAAGGTTTTCCAAACCGACAATTTTCGCCAGATATGATGGGTCTCAATGGTATGCTTATCTGTGATAATTATAACACACTCAGTCGTAGCAATGCAAGCTATTGGCTGATTTTTAAATTGTGGGATGTCAGAAATAACCCTAAAGTCGGATCAGTTGTTAAATGTCCTCTGATGTGCTTTAAGTTGAAAGCTGATTGGCTTTTCAGTAGTCCTTAAAACTTCTCATCCATTCGGGCCAGTCTGCGGGCCGAACGCCACCGGCCTTGGTCCAGGGGCCGGCCGTGTTATACTCCTCGTGCCATTTCAACGTCCACAGCTCTTTAAGCCCGATCTTTCTGACCGACCAATCTAAGAAAAGGCTGTTTATATACCGGTCGTGCCGGTTTATGCAAAACGCACACATCCCGCCGCCGCCGTCGAAATCCATTCTAAGCGGCGGATGATCGTACGGGCCAACAGGGGGGGATGATAAAGGGTTTCGGGAATCCAGAAGAGCCGGAATGTTGTTTTTTCCCCCGAAGGAGAGAACATCCTGGCCAAGCGGATTGTATCGGGATCGGCTTAAAAGCCTAAATGGGTAGTTGATTAGCCAGCCATTGAACCCGTAGCTAAAGCGAAAAGGCGGACCGGGGCTTGTAATCTCCCAGGCTTCAAATGTTGAACCGGGCGTCCCAACCACCACGCCCATACTGTTCAATAGCCATGCATTGCGACGAATTCTCACGGCCATAGGGCAGCAGGAGATGCCTTTGGTGCTAACATGGTGGTATACAGTAGTTTTGTTCGGGTCATCTTCGTTGGGGGCTGAGCCGCGGAGAAGCCCGAGGGCATCTACACTCGTATTGGGGAGCCGTCCCTGGTTAGCCTCGGTGTACAGGGCCAGTATTGTTCCCCACTGCCTCAGATTCGATTGACACGCCACGGCTTTGGCCTGTCTTCTGATGCGTTGAACCACTGGTATCAATATCGCCAGCAGAAGCGCAATGATGGAAATCACCACTAAAAGCTCTATTAAGGTAAAACCTTTTGCTTTGCGCATCATTCTGCGCCTTTTTTAAGCGATTGTTTTAATAATCTTTAAACTTTCTCATCCATTCCGGCCAATCCTGTGATGTGGCGCCGCCGGCTTTGGTCCAGGCCCCTGCCGTGTCGAACCTACGGTGCCACTTCAACGTCCACAATTCCTTGAGTCCAACCTTTCTGACAGCGAAATTTAAAAAGACCATATTTGTCGGTCCGTTATGTCGGTCAATGCAGAAACGCCTCATACACATATCCCCTGCGTTCTCTGTCTGACCATTATATTCCGGAGGCGTATTGGTGGACAGCGGGTGCCCGCCAAGGTAGAAACAATCCAAAAAGAGCGGTATTCTGTCCGTACCTTTAACGTTGATGGTCTTGAAGTGGTTCTCGGCCTCATAGCCCCACAAACTTGCTCCCGCCGGGTCGTAAAGCCAGTTATTTATCCCATAGCTGGTGTAAAAGCCGGCTCCGCCTCCCACATTAGTCGCTTCCCAGGCTACAAAAGGATTCTGTCCCTGTCCCCAGGGTTTTCTGGCCATCGGACACCAGCGTATTTCTTCATCCTTGTAGTATGGCTCGGCCGCAAACAGCCAGTGACCTACCTGCTTACCGGCCTGGGAACGTGTCCCGTTAGGGAAGGAACCATCGTAATCACCGGTGTACATCGACCAGATAACAGCCCAGTGGTGCAGGTTCATTTGACAGGCGGTCGCCCTTGCCTGTTTCTTGACTCGGGCCAGGGTTGGCATCAATATCGCCATCAATAGGGCAATGATAGCAATCACCACCAAAAGCTCTATTAAAGTAAAGCCGTATTGATTGTGCATGACATTTTGCTCTTCTCATTCAAACAGAGATAATGAGTTTCGCTGGTATGATTGTCTGACGTCATTATAACATAATAGGTCGCGGTAATGCAATACATTGGCTGTAAGAATTTTGTATTCGGAACTAATCAAAGCAACACAATTCGGGAAATCCGGATTTAGAATTCTCTGCAAAAATAGCATAAAAACAACAATCCAGCACCAATCCCGTTGTGTCCAGGCCTGTCCTGAGCGGAGCCGAAGGGCTGTGATAAGATTTGCCGGTTTGGAGTCGGGATTGGTGCTGGACATTTATTGTCTGATGCCTTATGATAATACAAAACAAAATCGGGTGGTTTTTACGACTGAATGATTTCGCAATTGGTTGTCGGAAGGTGAAAATGGCTAAATGCCTTGTTGTTTTTATAACTTCGCTGATGGTACTGGTCTTTATTGCCGGTTGTTCCCCGGTAGAGTCTGAACCTGTTGGGCCCTCGAAAACTAAAACCCTTAAACCCGAACCTGCTACGCCCGAACCTAATGAAATCGAACCTGCTGTGGTTGAGCCTGTTGGGGTTGAGTCTGTTGAGGTTATACCTGCTCAGAGCGAGCCCAATCAAATCGAGCCGGATAAAGTTGAAGCTGTTTATATCAAACCTGATGAAATCACTCCTGAGAAGGCCTGCCCTGAGCGCAGCCGAAGGGTCGAATCTGTAGAGCCGGAACCCAATGATGTCGAGCTTAGCAGCATCGAGCCTAAGCACCTGCAAGTCGTGCCTGATGAGACTGCGCCTGCTGAGTCGGAGCCCAATGAGGTCGAACCGGCCAGCGTTGAGCCTAACAACATCGAGCCTAATGACCTGAAACTTAAGCCGACCATGTCTTTTCACGACAAGTGTGCCGAGATTCTGAAAAACTTCGTCAATGACAAAGGAATGGTTGATTATAAAACGCTCAGGCGAAAAAGGCTCGAACTAAAGGCCCTCCTTCAGGAATTTGATAATCTTGACCCAAATGAATATAGAACCTGGCCTAAAGAGGACAAAATCGCCTTCTGGCTCAACGCATATAACATCCAGATGCTGAATGTAATTACAGAAAATTATCCCATCGAATCATCAAGGTTTTTGCGTCTTTTTCCGGGCTGGGGTCCGAACAGTATCCTGCACATCAAGGGAATATGGACCAATTACAAATTTCTTGTGATGGATGAAGAATTTACCCTTTCAGAGATTGACAAGCGGTTTTTCCGGAAAGAATTTGACGATCCCAGAATATTCTTTGCCATATGCAACGCCGGTTTGTCGAGTCCGCCCCTGCGTAACGAGCCGTATTACGGGCACAAGCTAAACGAACAGTTGGACGACCAGGTCAGGCGATTTTTATCCCGTCCGCTTGCATTCAGAATAGACAAAGAAAAGCAGAGAGTTTATTTATCTTCCTTATTTCAATCATCCTCGTATGGCAAAGAGTTTATTAGTAAGTTCTCAATAGACAAAAAGTTTAAAGACCAGGAACCGGCAACCCGGGCCGTTTTGAATTTTATTACCAATTATGTTTCAGAGGAAAAGGGTTCTTTCCTTGAAGTAGGGAATTATTCTGTTAATTTTATGAAGTATGATTGGACGATTAACGATGGTTCATAGTCTGTGAACTACGAGCTGCGAATTATGAAATATTGAAAGGACAAATTACAAATGGCAAAAAAGACAACTCACAGCAATCCTCACCTTGATAATAACGAATACCTTTTCACCAGCGAGTCCGTAACGATGGGGCATCCTGACAAAGTAGCCGACCACATATCAGATGCCGTTCTTGACGCAATGCTTGAACAGGACCCAAAAAGCAGGGTGGCCTGTGAAACATTAGTAACGACCGGCCTGGTCGTTGTGGCCGGCGAAATCACGACAAAAGCATATGTTGACATTCCGGGCGTCGTCAGAAAGACAATCAAAAAAATCGGCTACGACGACCCAGCAATAGGTTTTGATGGTGATGACTGTGCCGTAGTTGTTTCAATTGACAATCAAAGCCCTGACATCTCGCGGGGCGTAACCGAAGGCACCGGCCTGCACAAAGAGCAGGGAGCCGGCGACCAGGGCCTGATGTTCGGCTACGCGTGCAAAGAAACTCCGGCCCTTATGCCGATGCCGATTCAATTAGCACACGCCATAACAACCCGACTTGAAAAAGTGCGCCAGAGTAAAAAACTGCCCTGGCTGCGGCCCGACGGTAAAAGTCAGGTAACAGTCGAATATGATGATGGCAAACCCAGGCGCATCCACACGGTCGTCGTATCCACTCAGCACGCACCGTCTGTTGCATATAGACAATTGCGAAAACAAATCATCGAGAAAGTCATCATGCCTGTTCTGCCAAAACGCCTTGTTGACAAAGGCACTATATTCCACATCAATCCAACTGGCCGATTTGTCGTAGGCGGCCCAAAAGGTGACTGCGGCGTAACCGGCAGAAAAATTATCGTCGATACCTACGGTGGAAGAGGCAGCCACGGTGGCGGATGCTTCAGCGGAAAAGACCCCACGAAGGTTGACAGAACGGCGAGCTATATGGCCCGATACATTGCCAAGAATGTAGTCGCAGCAGGCCTTGCCGACGCCTGCGAACTACAATTATCTTATGCCATCGGAGTAGCTGAACCGATCTCGGTCCTTGTAGATACCGAAGGAACTGCAAAAATCAGCGAGCGGAAGTTAAGCAAAATCGTAAGAAACCTTTTTCCCTTGACCCCAAAAGCTATGATAAGACACTTAAAACTCGCTCGTCCAATCTTTGCCGAGACCTCTTACGGGGGCCACTTTGGAAGAAATCTGCCAAACTTTACCTGGGAAAAGACCGATATGGCCAAAAAACTCCGAAAAGCCGCAGGATTGTAAGGGTCGATACTGTCCGGACGCCCTGATATGTGGGGCTGCTGATATTTTTCCAGTTTTTTTAGCGAATTTTTTGTAAGTTTTCTGCGCCTCGGCGCTCTAATATGATGGTCATGGCCGATACGATTGATGACGAGCATCTCGTCGAACAATTCAATCGGGGTGACGAATCTGCTTTTGACAGAATTGTCGAGCAATATTCGTCCGATATTGCAGCACTGGCCAATCGATTGCTCGGTTGGTCCGGCGAGGTCGAAGATGTTACGCAAGACATCTTCCTCGCTGCATTTCTCGGCCTGAAAAAATTCCGCTGCGAATGCAGCCTTAAAACCTGGCTCTTTACCATAACGGTCAATAAATGCCGCAGCTACCGATATAAGCGAATGCTCCGCTGGAGGCGAATTTCACAGGCTGCCGATAAAGCCTTTTTGGCATCAGCCGGCACAGCGGATAAGACACCGATGGACAGTGAGACCTTCGAGAGTGTTCGTCGTGCTATACAAGCTTTACCCGCGAAATATCGCGAGCCGGTCGTACTAAGGTATCTGCAGGAGCTTCCGACTGACGAAATCAGCCGAATCCTCGGCATATCCAAAAATGCTTTGCAGGTCAGGCTAAACCGCGCCAGAGCACATCTAAGAGAGGACCTGGCCGAAGAAATAAACGAAAAGTTATAATGGAAGATAAAATAAAAAACCTGCTTCAGGAAGCTGACCGGATGGCCGGTCAGCCCGCCCCCGTTCCTGCCAATCTCTCTGCCGCCGTCCGTCGCCGTGCTCATCGCAGACACTTCATAAGTTTAGCTGCACCATTGGCTGCGGCCGCTGTATTTCTAATCGCTGCCGGCATCTGGAATCTCGCAATCAGAACCACTGAAACAACACAGGAGCAGGAAAAAATCGCCCTGCTCGAAAACCAGATAGAACAGCTCCAGGCAAAAACCAATGCTGCACTAAACTTAATACAGGAGGTGCTTGAAGAAGAACGAAAACAATACCAGCTTGACGATCTCGAAGCCCAGCTCGCAAGTATCCCCGACCCCCTCGAAGAAATCCAAAAACAGGTTGACAAAACCGCTTTTATCCTTGTCTATCAGGCAGACCGTATGTACCGTGAGCTAAACCGGACGGATTCCGCCGTCGAGACTTACAACCGTGTCATCGAACTTTTCCCCAAGAACCGATGGGCCCAGGTAGCTCGGCAGCGATTATCAGAAATCGAAAAACAGAAGATTTAACAAAACAGATTCAAAAGGAGAGTTGAAATGGAACCCACAAAACGCATCGTCATCTTGCTGATTTTGCTACTTTTAACATCGGTCCCGGCCCAATCAGTTGAACAACCGGCAACAACCCAGATTTCAAACACGCGCACCGCAAGCTGTGTAGTAAAGATAACATCCGACCCGATGGTTTTGCCGCTTGACGATGCAACTATAGACTACCTGTTACACAGTACCAGTATTGGCGGCAGGGTCATTCGTGAAGTACTCAACATCTCACCGGATCAGGTTTCTGAGATGTTTACAGTCGAGGCGTTGGTTGGTGCTACCGGCAGGATACTACCAGAGCCCTTAGGCAGACGCAGTTCAACGCCCGAAGGGCAGGACGAATATGAGATGATGATGGCGAGGGAGACAGACGCGTCTGCTTCCTCCATGGTCCGGCCCAGGTCTTCTCGCAGAAGCCCCACGATGAGCCGCATAACATCCGCCAAATCCCCGAGCTCTGCTATGGAGCAAACGATTCTTTTCAAGCTGCAGGTTAACCTTCCAGAGAACGTCAAACCAATAGCCGAGGAGTTTATGGATGCCCTTGTCGGCAACCTTCGGAGCACTCTTGTTAAAGCTTTTGAGGACTACAGGCTTAGATTCAAAGCCCAGCTCCAGCTCACGGAAGCCGAAGCCGCTAATGCTGAAAAGGACTTGCGTGAAAATCAGAAAATTCTCAGAGAAATCTCAGGGTCCTACGTCCTTGACCGCAACAAGATTCTCGCCGATATCAGCCGCTTGCGCCAAGAGGTTCAGACTGCCAGGATGAGTCAGGCTTCCAACCAGGTCATTATCGATGCGACAACCAAACGAATAGCCGAGATTCAGGCCAAAATAAAGGAAAGGCTTGAAAATGACCCAATCACGAAGGAATACCAGGGAATAGTTGAAATGAGTGACAAGCTGGTAGAACAAGCAGAAAGAGCAGTTCAGGCAGGCAAGATGCCAGCCACTCAGCTTGAGAATTTAAAGGTACAACTCGCCAGAGCCAAAATCGAGCTTGCAAGAAGGCGCGAAGATCTCAGCAAATCTGCAGGTGGTAGTCTGATAGAGTCTCTCAATAAAGAATTAGCTGACCGTTCGATACAAGCAACTCAAGACGAAGCAAACCTTTCCAGCCAGGAGAAGCAACTGACCGAAGCAGAGTCACTGCTTGCAAAAGCCGACGACTATGAGCTGCTCTCGCTCAAGGCCGACATCGCCAAACAAAACCTTCAGGAAGCAATGCTATGGCGCGATAGAATGAGCCGACAAATTCGTCTGCTCCAGCCGCCTATGGTATCCATCCTCGGCGGCGAATGACACCTGAGCAAAACGGTATGCCCGGCGGCCCGCTACTACAACTCTCCGGCGGGCCTCGGGTAAACCATACATCAGCGAAATAAAACCGCTTTCACATCATCCGATACGCGCAACATAATACGAGATTAGCGTTTAAAGTGTCGTTTGCCTGTAAAAACCTTTGCAACACCGTGGTTGTTGTCTCTGCTCAACAAAAATTATTTTGCCGTTTTTGACGTTTCATAGTTAACAGGCATAAGTTTTTCCAGACTCACACGTTTGGATGCGTCAAGAATTTCAATGCCAACGATTTTGTCGTCTTCACCTATATCAAGTACAATGTCTTCGGAGACTCTCCTGTTTATAACCTCCTGCTTTTTGTCATCTAACCGGATATATAGAAGGTCTGTTTTGTCATTGTATAAAATGTTCATCTTTGTTACGCAATACGCGATACGCACGACACAATACGAAA
>Ga0307430_1002543_pt1 | contig 12009 bp, 9 predicted proteins | sample SalMarWE160130MG_FD_202159 | JGI IMG/M metagenome (GOLD analysis project Ga0307430, IMG submission 202159) | Salt marsh sediment microbial communities from the Plum Island Ecosystem LTER, Massachusetts, United States - WE1603-130 | ecosystem: Environmental > Aquatic > Marine > Intertidal zone >... | reverse complement strand
GCGCGGTAGAGGACCTGCGCCTGCTCTTCGCCGAATTGCTTCCGCTTCAGCTTGGCCTCGACCTGCAGGTCGGAGATGTCCTGGGCAATCTCGGCCTCGAGTTGCTTGTACTCCGTGGTGCCCGAGCGGAACTCACGGAGCTTTTCTTGCTTCTTGCGGATCGTCTCTTGTTTCTGGACCAGCGCGGTGTCGGCCTGACGCATTCGGGCCATGAGCGACTCCTTGTCCGCCTTGATGCGGCTGCTCTCGTCCAGGACGCGAGCGACGTCCAACAGGACCACCGGGGCCGGCACGCGCTGTTGGGCGACGGGCTGGGTCGGGGCCTGCGTGTTGGACCCGTAGTTCGAATAGCCCTGGTTGGCTTGCGGCCGGTAGCCAGAGTTGGCCGGCTGCGGATAAGCGGTTCCCCCTTGCTGCGAGGGAGCCACGGAGACGAGGACGCCACAGACGACGACGGCCGCTAGCGCGGCACAAAATAATGATTTGGACACTTCCAGCACTCCTTGCTGTTACAGTCGGTCTTCCTTGACCCGGCGGCCCCCAATGCGGCAGGCGAGCGCTCGCCGACTTTCAGTGGTTTGGGTCCGTTGACCGCTACCAGCGGTCGCTTCCTGGCCCGGCGCCGCCGTCTCGGTGGCTTTGGAAACACACGGCAAAAACGGCCGGCCACGGAGGCGGTATTCTGACCGGAAGGCGGTTTCGGGTAAAGACCAGATAATCGAAGGAACCCCTATCACCGCAAGATGTTGGCTGTCGGGCACTTACGGCGATTCTTTCACCACGAAGACACAAAGGGCGCGAAGGCGGCGGTCGGCCGAGTCGGCCAAACCACGAGGCAACGACAGGAAATAGACCGCCCGAGGAGGGACTCACGAAAGCACGAAAGGACGAAAACACGAGGGGTTGAGAACGATAAATCCGTGGCATTTTGGCCGTCCGATGGAGGCGGGTTTGTGTAAGAAGGAAGAAGGGGGGGAAATGGGAATGCTTTTTGAGGTTAAGATAGCCGCTTCGTTCCATATCAATCCTTCTGTTTCCCCTTTTTCTCCTTATTTCCTTTTTCACACAGCACTTCCTTCGGTTGTCGTCCTTTCGTTTTCCCTCCGCAACTCGCTTTGACACGGTGGCGGAATGCCGCTATTGTGGGCCGCTTCTTCGGGGGAACGCTACCGAACAGGGAAGTTCGGAAAACTTGGCAAGGAGGCGTGCTGGTGACAGAAGATCCGCGTGTGTTGATCGTCGATCGGTCGGAGGAAACGCATGAGGTTCTCCAGACGGTGTTGGGCCGTCGCGGGGTGCGAACCTACGGCGCGCGTCGCACGGGACGCGGCCTCGCGCTGGCCGAGCAGCTTCAGCCTGACGTGATCGTGCTGGATATCGAGGCGGGCCAGACCGATCCCGAGGCGGTTTGCGCGTCCTTCGCGGCGCAATCGCGGCAAAACGCGACCCCGCTGGTCGTGCTGGGCAGTGTCCGGCGAGCCTCGGTCGCCGCCGAATTGGGCGAATTCGTCCGCAAGCCCTATGACTGGGGGCCGCTGGTTCGTAAAATCGAAGAGTTGCTTGCCCACCCCAAGGTGTCCCAGCGGCGCGCCGCTTGAGGACGCGCTAACTGGCGGCCGGAGCAGCTTTTCGTGGTTTCCAGAAGAACCGATCTTCGGTGGCACGCCCTGAGGAACGAAGGGCGTGGACGGACTGCCACCACGCCCTTCGTTCCTCAGGGCGTGCCACCCTAGTGGTCAACTTGACCTGTGACGAACCCTGTGCGGGGTTCTCTCGGAGCGAGCGCCGTGGCGTCGTTGTTTGTCATTCGCGGAAACGATCAAGGCTCGCGTTTCGAGTTTACCGAGCGCGTTCGGCTGGGGCGTGAGTCGGCAAACGACGTTCATCTTCACGACACCGAGGTCTCGCGTCACCACGCCGAGATCGATCGCTCGGGCAGCCAGTTCGTGCTGGTCGACACCGGCAGTTCGAACGGCACGTACGTCAACGGCAAGCGGATCGACCGGGGTGCGCTGGCCAGCGGCGACCAGATTCAGATGGGCCGCACGCTGTTGTTGTTTACGGGCCCCTTGGGAGAAACCGCCGAGGATCTGGCCGGCGCCGTGGATATCGACGCCGCGCCGGACGCCGAAGCCTCGCGGATCGTTCACTCGGTGAGCCAGCAAGACGGCAGCCGGATGTTCGACTTCGACGCCGACGTACCCCAAAATTCATGGCTGGCCCGGGCACGGAGCAATCTCCAGGTGATGTACCGCACGGCGCTGGCCGTGAGCCACACGCTGGACATCGATCAGCTCTTGCAGCGGATCATGGACTTGATTTTCGAATGGGTCGAGGCCGATCGTGGGTGCATCATGCTGATCGATGCCGAGTCGGGCCGGCTCGAGCCGAAGGCGCGGCGCACGCGCAGCCGCCCCGCCCGCCCGAGGCCCTCGGACGAGGACCGCATCAGCATCAGCAAGACGATTCTCGACTACGTGCTCGAACACAACGAAGGCGTCCTGACCAGCGACGCCCAGCAGGACGAACGCTGGGACGCGGGCGCGAGCATCTTGCAGGCGGGCGTCCACGAGGCGATTTGCGTGCCCATGCAGGGGCGGTACGACGTGGTGGGCGTGATCTACATCGACACGTCGACGCCGCCCCACGAAGTGATTCGCAAGGGCGGGGCGAGCAAGTTCAAGGAAGACCACCTCAAGCTGATGATCGCCATCGCCCACCAGGCGGCACTGGCGGTGGAAGACACGCGCTACTATTCGGCGATGGTCCAGGCCGAACGGCTGGCGGCCATCGGGCAGACGGTGACCATTCTCTCGCACCACGTCAAGAACATCCTGCAGGGCATTCGCGGCGGCAGCTATCTGATCGACCTGGGGCTGACCGACGGCGATCCCGAGGTGATCCGCCGCGGCTGGAAGATCGTCGAACGCAACCAGAACAAGATCTCGTCGCTGGTGATGGACATGCTCACGTTCAGCAAGGAACGCCAGCCCGAGCGCGTGCCTAGCGACCTGAATCAAGTCGTCGGCGAGGTGATCGAACTGGCCGAGAGCCGGGCCGAGGAACTGGGCGTGCGGCTCGCGTGGCAACCGGCCCCGCGGATGGAACCGTTTGTGTTCGACCCCGAGATGATCCACCGCGCCGTGCTCAACGTGGCGACCAACGCGGTGGACGCCGCGGGCGAGCTGGCCGACGACTCGGACGGCGCCGAGCCGACGCCCGGCGATCGACCGGCGGAGGTCGACGTGGCCGCCGAGTGGGACGAATCGGCCGAGATGCTTCGAGTGGTGGTCCGCGACAACGGGCCGGGCATTGCGGCCGAGGTGATGAAGAACCTCTTCAGCCCGTTTGTCTCGTCGAAGGGTGCTCGGGGGACAGGGCTCGGCTTGCCCGTGAGCCAGAAGATCCTCGCCGAGCACGGCGGCCAGATTCGGGTCGAGTCGACGCCGGCGGGGAGCACGTTCACGCTCGAGTGGCCGGCCGTTGTGCCCGAGGAAGGGCCGGGCACGCAGGTCGAGTGACGGTGCAAGGCAGGCGGAGAAAGGGGGACTGGCTCCGTGGCAAGAATCGGCGTCTCGCTGAGAAAAGAAGCGATCGCCACGGTGCCTGTCCCCCTTTCTCCAGGCTCCAACGGTCCGCGATGCGAAAGGGGACAGGCACCGCGGCGGTAACCGTTCCTCGCAACACCACGTCAACTTGCGCCGCGGAGCCAGTCCCCTTTTTCGCCCGACAGGATGTCGGGGTGGCTCATGCCGGGAACCAAAACAAGCGTCGTGCATTGGCCGTGGTTTGGGCGGACAGTTCTTCCACCGAGCAGTCTCGCAGTTCGGCTAGCGCGGCGGCGGTCAACGTGATCTTGGCCGGCTCGTTGCGATCGAGTTTGCCGCGCAACGGGTGAGGCACCAGATAGGGGCTGTCGGTCTCGACCAACAAACGGTTGGCCGGCACGCGCGCGGCCACGTCTCGCAACGGTCGGAACTTCTTGTTCCGGTAGCTGACCGAGCCGGCGAAACTCAGGTACAGCTCCAACGACAGGCACTCCTCGGCCATCGACGCGGAACCGCTGAAGGCATGAATCAGCCCTCGCAGCGGGCCGCGCCCGGCGGCCTGGCGAAGCATCGGCAACACGTCCTCTTCGGCGTCGCGGCAGTGGATCACGACCGGCAGATCTCGCTGCTGGGACAAACGCAAGTGCCGATCGAAGTAGTCTCGTTGAATGTCGATCGGCGCGTAATCCCAATATCGGTCGAGGCCGGTCTCGCCCAAGGCGACCACCCGCGGATGCTCGGCCAGGCGGACAACGCGGTCCCAATCGCCCAGCGCCGTTTCGGAGCACGAGTTCGGCTGGATTCCGACCGCCGCCGCGACCAGGTCGTATTGCTCGGCCAAGCGGACGGCCTGCTCGCTGGTCTGGGCCGAAATGCCCACGGTGATGACCCGCTCGATTCCGGACGCGGCGGCACGCGCGACCACGTCGTCGCGGTCGGCGTCGAACTGGGTGTCATCCAGATGGGCGTGCGTGTCGACCAGAGGCATCGTAGGATCGAGCTAGCCAAATCGTCTTTCGGACAGCAAGGAAAAAGGGGACTGGCTCCTTTTGTGCGAAGCACCCGAAGGGCCGCTTGCGGCAAAAGGTGCCTGTCCCCTTTTTCCTCTCGGCGATTGTACGATCCGTGCGTCGGAATACAAGATCGCGCGGACGCGGGCCAGAGAAATTCACGCGGTGCCGGCAGCCACCACCGCATGGTCGTCGGCAGGGGCGAGCTCGGTCAGGGACTGCCGGTCGCCAAACTCCTCATGCACTTCGTGCCAGAAGCGGATCTCGGCCTCGCCGAGCTTCCAGCAGAGGAAGACCATCCGGCCGTCGACGATGGCCGGAAAGTCGACAAGCCCGTCGACGGCGCTCTTGAGTTCGCCGCCCAGTTCGACCAGCTCGTCGGCGTATTCCCGGAGCCGACGGCGATCCCGACGCAATTCGTCGCCCACCTGGACCAATTCCTGCGTGTAGGGATCGCAGGGATCGAACCAGGGGCGATCCATCCATAGGTAGGACAGCCGCTCCCAACGATCGCTCACCTCGTGGGCCAAACGAGACAGATCGGACACGATCGCACGAACCAAAGGGAGCATGGCGTTCGCCTCGTCGACCGTGAATAGACGTCGCTGGCTGCGGTGCTCGACAGGGATCATCGGTGGCTCCACCCTCTTGAAGACGGATTCGCGGCGGCGGCAGGTAACCCTTGGAATTATAGGCAAACCGAACGGCCTGGTCCGAAACAAGTTCCCTCGGATGTGGCTTTCTAGCCTTGGACACCTGAGAAGCCGTCTTCCACCCGGGATTGGCGGCCCTCGAAACGGACCTCGCGACGCGTGCCGAGGGCGATGGGCACGGACCGGTTTGCGTAGCCGGTCGGGATCGGCCGCGGAGGCTGCCGACGACGAATGGAAACGTCGCGTCACCCCGCCGCGGACACCCCCCGTGTGGGCATCACGTAATCGGGCTTCTAGGCTTGCAGCCCATACCACTGGGTAGTGCGTCTTTGGCCGGATGGGTGTATTGCCGCGAGCCGATGGCTCGGTCCAGTCCGACGGGACAAACGTGTCCACCTTGGCTGGTCGCGCGCGGCGCGAGACTCGCTATTGTCGCCGTCCCGGCTGGGCGCGTTTGTACCGGGGCAGCGGCCTGAGCGGCGCACAGACAGTCCACCCACTGGAGTGGTGTCAATGCGATGACTACCGATATAATGAGAGTGAAATCAGAACACACGGCAGGCTGCCTACCGCCTCGGGAAAGAGCGTCCTTTACGGCGTATAGGCAACCTGTTCCGAACGTATCGATTTTGCTTGGGTATCGACCGTAAGCTGAGTAATTGTCCCGGTTTTCCGCGACGTTTGCTTGACTGGGCTAGTTTACGAGAGTATGTTCGAGGGTAGATTGGTGCCTTGTGCGCCGCTTGGGTGCGAAGGCGTCTGATGACCTCCCGACCGGCCGGGGCACCGCGAGAGGCGAAGGAACGTTACCGATGTTGGTTCTATCCCGAAAGAAGAACGAGAGTATTGTCATCAACGATGACATTACGATCGTGGTCGTCGAGATCCGTGGCGACAAGGTACGCCTGGGAGTGGAAGCCCCCAAGGAAGTACCGGTCCACCGCCGCGAGGTCTTCGACGCGATCCGGCGCAATGAAACCGCGGTCGGCAAGAAGGCCACCAGCGGAGCGGACGCAACGGAACCCACGGGCGACGCGTAACCTCACGGGCTCTCTCTTCCGCCGAGCCACTGCCGCGCTTTCCAGCCCGCGGGTTTATCCCGGACCATTGGTCGGGTGTCGTAGCGCGCCGAGGGCGCGGGCCCTGCCCCCTTCTCGCGTGGGAATTCGCTGGCCACCCTTGACGAGACGGCCCTCTTTTCCGTATACAGAGTAGCTTGGGTTCGGCCCCCCGCCGAATCCCGCGGCCCCATCGTCTAGCGGTCTAGGACACCGGCCTTTCACGCCGGCAGCACGGGTTCGAGTCCCGTTGGGGTCATTTTCGACGCGTGCTGGGTTCTCGACACCGCAGGCAGCCGTGTGGCCCATTCGTATGACGCTCTGCTGATTGTCTCCTTCGGCGGGCCGGAGAGGCCGGAGGACGTTGTCCCCTTTCTCGAAAACGTCGTCCGCGGGAAGAATGTTCCCCGCGAGCGGATTCTCGATGTTGCCGAGCACTATTCGTTCTTCGGCGGCGTGAGTCCGGCAAATTCGCAGTTGCGGGCACTCCTTGCGTCGCTGGTCGACGAGCTTAGCGCCAAGGGGCCGGCGTTGGCGGTCTATTGGGGCAATCGCCACTGGCATCCGTTGTTGGCCGACACGCTCGCCGACATGACCGAAGACGGGGTCCAACGCGCGCTGGCCTTTGTCACCTCGCCGTTTGGATCGTATGCCGGGTGCCGGCAGTATCTCGAAGCCATCGACGAGGCCCGTGCCGAGGTTGGTGCCCGCGCGCCGCAGGTCGACAAGCTGCGATTGTTCTACAACCACCCCGGTTTTGTCGAAGCAGTCGCCGATCGGGCCGCCGAGGCATTGGGCCGGCTGGCCGAGCCCGAGCGAGATCGGGCCAGGCTCGTCTTCACGGCGCATAGTCTGCCCGTGGCGATGGCCCGGGCGTCGGCCTATGAAGCGCAACTGGCCGAAGCGTGCCGGCTGGTCGCTGAGCGACTCGGGCGCGGCGCGTGGCATCTGTGTTATCAGAGCCGCAGCGGGCCGCCGACGCAGCCGTGGCTCGGGCCGGAGTTGGGCGAGCAGATCGTCGCGTGGCAAGAGGCGGGCGAGTTGGAAGTGCTTGTACTCGTGCCGATCGGGTTTTTGCTGGAGAACATGGAGTTGGTCTACGACCTGGACGTCGAGATCGGCGAGTTGTGCGGGCAGCTTGGCGTCACGATGGTCCGCGCCGCGGCGATCGGAAATCACCCGAAGTTGGTCGAGATGATCCGCTTGCTCGTCGAGGAGCGGCTCGATCCGGCACGGCCACGTCTGGCGCTGGGTACGCACGGGGCGAGCCACGACGCGTGCCCTTCAGAGTGCTGCCCCAAGAGCTAAACACCAAGGACGTGCGATCATGGAATACCGAGCGCTGGGCAACACGGGGCTGGAAATCTCGGCCGTGGCGCTGGGCTCTTGGCCGATCGCCGGGATGACCAGCCCGGGCGCGACCGAGGCGGACAGCATTGCGACGATCCGGACGTGTTTCGATTTGGGGATCAACCACGTCGACACGGCGTACATGTATGGGCTCAATGGCGAGAGCGAGCGGCTTATCGCCAAGGCTTTGGGCAGCCGGCGCGATGAGATCGTGCTGGCGACCAAGGGTGGGCTGCATTGGGATTCGCAAGGCAAGCGGCGGATCGTCGATGCGCGGCCGGTCCGACTGCGGCGCCAGTGTGAATGGAGTCTGCAACGGCTAGGCACAGACCACGTCGACCTGTACTATCTCCACGCCTTCGATCCGGCGGTGCCGCTGGCGGAGTCGGCCGGCGAGCTAAAGCGGCTGATGGAAAAGGGCAAGACACGCGCGATCGGGGTGTCGAACCTGTCGCTCGAGCAGGTGAAAGAGTTCGCGGCCCATTGCCCGATCGTTGCCTGTCAGCCGCGTTACAACATGTTGCAGCGGGAGATCGAGGCCGACGTGTTGCCGTGGTGCCGCGATCGGGGCATCGCGGTGCTGCCTTACTGGGTTTTGTACAAGGGGCTTCTGGCCGGGCGGCTGCGGCGCGAGGACGTGCTGGTCGAAGGTGACAGCCGGCGGAAGTATCGCATGTTCCACGGCGACCAGTGGCAAAAGAACCACGAACTGATCGACGGGTTGTGGCGGATCGCCGAGTCCTCGGGCCACAGCGTCGCGCAAGTGGTGGTCAATTGGACGATCCACCAGTCGGGCATCACCTCGGCGCTGTGCGGGGCGAAGCGGCCCGAGCAGATCCGCGAGACGGCCGGCGCCGCCGGTTGGCAACTGACGCCGGAAGAGTTGACGCGGATCGACGAAGCGATTCGGCGGCGGGGCGAGCCGGACACGTCGGTGATTGGGTGATGTGCAGGGTGGGCACCGCCCACCACGGCCCTCCTTTCGCACGAAAAAGGGGACAGGCACCGTCGCCGGAGTGCGTTTTGGTAAGGAACACGGTTGGCGAGGCGACGGAGCCAGTCCCCTTTTTCTGGCCGGTCAAGTTTCGGTGTTCGCCAAAGTTTACGCAACCGACGCACCCCACCTCCTAGACCTGGTTTTCGGGCCGGAATGGCTCCCGAATTGCTTGCCCCGCGCGCCCGGTGGTATATGATTTGGGCGCGGCCCACCCTTTGCTCGCCCCACCTACCGTTGGCGCGAAAAAAGGGGACAGGCACCGTCGCCGGAGACCGTGTTGGCAGAGCCGCAATTTTTAGGGCGACGGAGCCAGTCCCCTTTCCCACCAGCACGAAGCCAGGGAAACCGAGCCATGCCCAGAATCGCGGTTGCCGTGATGGTTGTTTTGACGATCGGGGTGTCGATTGCGGTCAACAACGCCCAGTTTCCGGTCGTTTGGGAGATGGTGAACCATACGCCCAAGCCGGCCGCGGCGAGCGCGCCGGTCGCGTTGCCAACTTCCCCGGCACCGGCGTCACGTTCACAGCAAGTCGTCGACCTGGGTGATTTCGCCCCGCCGACGACTCATGCCGCTTCGTCGGACGTGGGCGGTGCGTCGCGAGCGACGTCATCGCCGACGTCCGACGCCACGAGTTCGCCGGGTGGCGACCTTCAATCATTCGCTCCTCCGTCAGGCGGCGGCACGATGCACCTCGTGTCGGAGCAGCCCGCGACGGATGGTAACCGGTCATTGTTGGACGATGGCGGGCGAACTTTCAGATCTGGCGGGACCATGTTCGGCGAGGAGCAAGCTGCGGTCGGACCGTTCGCGCCAGGGTATCCGGCCGGCGGCGGGCTTTCGGAAGCGGGATTTCCCGAGGCGGCCTCGCCCATTGTCTTTGGGCCCGCGGCGGCCACTGCGATTGATTCCATGCCGCCGGGCGCGAAGAACTTCTTGCCCAAGGCAGACGAGTCGGCGTTCGGAGCCGGCACCACGGCGGCCGATTTGACTGCGTCGACGACGTGGCCAGCCCAAGCGGCGCCCGCGCTGAAACTCGGCGCCAAAGCGGTGATTGCCGACGGAGAACACGGAGGTTTCGACCAATGGCACGAGTCGCGCGACTTGGTTCCGATCGAGCGACCCAACGGTCAGCCATCGCCGCCGGCGCGATCGGCTCCTTCGGTCGAGCGACTGCCTTTGGTTCTGACCACCGAAGCGGCCCCGCCGTGGGATGAGCACCGGCGCTCGCCGGCAATCTCCAAAGCGATCTATCCGAGCACGGGCAAGTAGCCTCGCACGGCCTGGAGCAGCGCGCCATGGGTGAAGCCAAAAAGCACGGCCACTGGCTTACCTTGGCGATTTGCGCGGCGATTGTGCTGGCGATTGTTTTCGCCCTGGCGACTCCGCGAGCGGCAATGCGGTGCGAAGTCGGCGGCACCATCTTCTTGAATCTGCTGAAGATGCTCGTCGTCCCGCTGGTCGTCTGCTCGGTGAGCTGCGGCATCCTTGGGTTGGGCGACATCCGAAAGCTGGGCAAGCCGGCCGCGGCAACGCTGGGCTACTATCTGGCCACCACGCTGCTGGCGGTCTTGCTCGGATTGGTGTTGGTCAATGCGATTCGGCCGGGGGTCGGCGTCAAGCCGTCGAAGCAGCCGCAAGACGTCTCGGCAACCAAGCAGAAGATCGGCGACTATCTCGCCCACGAGGTGAACGTGCCCCGCGATCACGTGGCCACGTTGCTCGGCGAAGAAAAGGCGGACGAGCGCGGCATCGGCGTGATCCTGCGGAATCTTGTCTTGTCGCTTTTTACGGACAACCTGTTCCGCTCGGCGCTGGAGATGAATCTTCTGCCGCTGATCATCTTCAGCATCATCTTCGCGGGCGTGCTGACGACCTTGCCGGGGGTCGACGGGCTCAAGTCGCTCATCGAGCAGGCCAATACGGCGCTGATGGCGTTGGTCATGCTGCTGATGGTCGTTGCGCCGGTGGGAATCTTCTGTCTCGTGGCGGCCCAGTTCGGGGCGGCCCAGGCCGGAGGTCAATTCGGCCAGGTTCTGCGGCAGACCGGCTGGTACGTGACGACGGTCCTGGCGGGGCTGGCCATTCACGCGCTGGTCGTGCTTCCGGCGATCTTGTTTTTCTTCACGCGGCGCAATCCGTACCGTTTTTTGGTGCAGATGTCGCAGGCCCTCTTGACGGCGTTCAGCACGGCCAGCTCGACGGCCACGCTGCCGATTACGATGGAGTGCGCCGAGCGGAACGCGGGCGTGGCGCGGCGGTCGGCAGAGTTCGTCTTGCCGCTGGGGGCCACGATCAACATGGACGGAACGGCACTCTACGAAGCGGTGGCGGCCATCTTCATGGCCCAGGCACTGGGGATCGACATGCCGCTGGAAAAACAGGCCATCGTTGCACTGACGGCCACGCTGGCGGCGATCGGAGCGGCCGGGATTCCCCAGGCGGGGCTGGTCACGATGCTGATCGTGCTCACCGCGGCGGGCATTCCCATCGAGTTTCTCGGATTGATTCTGAGCGTCGACTGGTTCCTCGACCGTTTTCGCACGGCGGTGAACTGCTTTGGCGATGCATGCGGGGCGGCCGTGGTCGAGAGGACGATGCCGGCAAGCACGTGAGCACGGCACTGCTTGCCGAGCAACGCAAGCGTGACAGAAAGCCACAATCAGGGTGACGCCGTGTGAGACGTGAAGCCTTTTGCCGGCAAGCAGTGGCACACATGCCGGTGGTGACGCCCGTTGTCCACGTTCTTCCTTACTTCGCTGGGTCGGTGACGACGGCGAAGGCGGGCAACTCGGAGACACGGCTGTCGAGATCCGTCTGGATGTGGATCGTCTGGACGACTTTGCCGGTGTGCTGGCCGCCGACGAACGTCACGGGGAGCAGGTGCCACGATTTGGCTTCCGCGTTGCCCGTCGCGCCGAACGCGAACGAGGCGTCGTTGCAATCGACCGAGAGGATCTTGAAGGGTTTCTTCGCGCGGACGACCACCTGTTTTTGGACCTTCTCGCCGGGCTCGACCACGCCGAGAAACAAGGGCGCGGGCGTGACCGTGACGCCCGAGACCACCTCGCCCTCGACCAGGACGGGCACTTGTTTCATCTGCTGGTCGTTGGTGACCAGCATGAGATGGTCTCGCACGAGGCCCGCCGGCGTCTTGCCGTCGACCTCGACGACCAGGTCGTAAGAAACCCGGCCGGCGTAGCTTCGCCCGTTGGTGAGCTTGCCGGACACATGGGGATTGTCGCAGTGGACCTCGACGATGCGCCAGTCGTCTCGGCCGGTGTGACTCACGGCGACCGTTTTTTGGGCCGGCTGGCCTTCGTCGATTTCACCCAGCGCGACACTACCCGGCTCGAGGACCACGTCGCTGCGGATATAGACGGAGTCGTGCAGTT
>Ga0307430_1002541_pt1 | contig 12018 bp, 8 predicted proteins | sample SalMarWE160130MG_FD_202159 | JGI IMG/M metagenome (GOLD analysis project Ga0307430, IMG submission 202159) | Salt marsh sediment microbial communities from the Plum Island Ecosystem LTER, Massachusetts, United States - WE1603-130 | ecosystem: Environmental > Aquatic > Marine > Intertidal zone >... | reverse complement strand
CACTTCCTTGTCCTCGGGGCCGAAGAGGGCGAGCTTCTGCTCGAGCTGCTGCTTGCGCTCGTCGAGCTGTTTGGTGTACTCATCCAGCGCCTGGTCGCCGAGCAGCATCGAGATCTTCAGCTCGCGATCGACCGCCTCGATGTGCTCAAGCCGCTCTCTTCGGCCCGTGATCTGCACCTCGAGATCGAGCCTGTTGGCTCGGAACCGGTTGAGGTCGGCCGTCTCGACCAGGCCGCCGGGGATCAGGACGAGGTCCTTTTCCTTCTTGAACTCGTCGAGCTCCTCCTGGAGCTGGAGCAACCCCTTGCTGGAGGTCGTTCCGCGCATCAGCTGGTCGAGCTGCTCGCTCACGACCGAGAGCGCCTCGTCAAGTTGGCTTCTCGACATCTCTTCCTGGTGCTGCTTGTAAACCTCGGCGATCATGTTGGCGACTCGGTGCACTTCGTTGCGGTCGGGGCTTGTGTAATAGACGTTGATGAGCCGGGTGCCCCGCACGGGGCGGACGGCGACCCGCCTCCGGAGCAGTTCGACGGCATGGTCCATGTCGTACGCCTTGAGCTCCTTGTCGTCCTTGGCCCACTTGCGGTTCAGGGGCACCCACTCGGGGTACTTCGGCTCGGTGTAGCGGCCGATATGACCGCCACACCCCTCGCGCGTGCACTTGACGTCGCCGTAACTGAGGACCTCCTCGTTCGTGTACTTTTTGCCGCACAGGTCGCACCGCCAGCCCGTCTGGGTTAACCCCCCCTCGATGACCTTGCGCAGCACGGGCATCGAGACGATTTGCCTCTGGTGCGTGTTGAAGTCGACCTCGTCGAGCCGCTGCGACATGCGCAGGTACGGCTCGGCGCCCGGTGCGAGGAACGGGTGCATGGTCTCGGCCGTCGGGTCGATGCGGATCTGCGCCACGCCCGTGTACTGCGACCGGGCGACGAACGAGTAGACGGCGACGGCGAAAATCAGGATGACGGTCGTGGCGATGATGACTTCCTTGCGCTTGGTGATCACCTGCCAGTAGTCGAGGAAGTGCAGCCTGTCGGCATCGCCTTGGGGTTGAGTAGTGGGAGAGGAATTCACGGCGCTCACGCTCCTTGTTTCGTCCCAGGCGCAGAGGCGGTCCGTCGCACCTGAGCTAACGGCGGGGAATCGCCGGTAGTTTAGGGGTTTCGGCCCGGTCTCCCAGGCATGCTCGCGTGCCTACGCTTGAGACGCATTCGACCGGTTGTGGTTTCCTCCGAGCTTGTCGCTCGCCCCGGCGACCTGTCGCCTAGAAGATGGCGCTGATGCCAGCGAATGTCCGGTGCCTCCTGTACGACGCGCCAGGGAAGTCCGAGTCGACGTCGCTGAAGCGCCAGCCGACCTCGACGTGCCAGTTCGGCTTGATCCGATAGCGAAACACCAGGGCGAACAGGATCGTCTGCTCGTCGAAGTCGGACTGAGTCCGGTCCGGGTACCTGGCCTCGTCCAGCTTGTGCTTGCCGAAGTCGAGCGTCGCGTTGAATACGGCCGAGAACCGGTCGGTAAACGACTGCGAAATGCCGAAGTAGACCGACTGCAGCTCCTGCGACAGGAAGGCCGCCTCGGTCGTCTCCTCGATCCGGTACGAGTAGCCAACCTGGGTCGAGAGCGTGTCGCTGAGCGGCGCGCGCACGCTCGCGTCGATGTAGGGGGCCGTCTGCGTCTGACCGCTGACGAGCTCGTCGCTGCCGTCGTCGGCCGTGCGCGTGAAGTCGGCGAACTCGCGCCACTCGGCCCCGGCCCGGAGCGTGCCCGACACGGTAGGGGTGAACTGACGCGTCGCGCCGACGGAGACGATGCTCGAGGTTGAGTCGACCTTGATCTCGTCGGAGTCGTAGTCGATGTCCTGATACCGGTAGTACAGCGTCAGGTACGTCTGGGGCGAGAGCACGTAGTTGGCCGTGGCAGCCGCGCTTTGGCCGATGCGGTCGCCCGTGAGGCTCACGTCGACGTCGTCGTAGTCGACCCAGATGTGCTCGTACGTGCCGCTCGCGTTGATCTTGGGCGAGACCCGCAGCGTCAGCGTGGGGCTGAACACGTTGTAGTCGCGGTCGTTGCGAAGCCGCCGGGTGACCAGACGCTCGTCGGCCAAGCCCTCCTCGACGGTCGCCTCGACCAGCTCCGGCTCCTGCATGTTGCGGTAGCGGTCTCGAACGCGGATCTCGACGCGCTCGGACACCTTCTGGTTCAGCGTCAGGGTGAAATCGTGCGACTGGTCGGTGTCGGGGTCGCGGTCCTCATAGACCTGCAGGCTGTACTGGTAGGAGAAGCCGTAGTAGGACAGCTCGCGCAGGATGTGGATGTCGAACTTCGGCTCGATGACGAGCTTCCACATCTTAACCGGGTCGGTCTCCTCGGTGAAGATGTTGGTGTCGTACTCAAACCGGAACTTGAAGGACGGCACGAACGTACGGCCCCGAACTAAGATGGGCAGCAGCTCATCGTATGCCCCGCCGAGCACGGGGCCGGAGACGGGCTGCGCTCCCTCGGCGCTGAGTGCCAGCGCCATGACAGCCGCGAAAGCGGCGACCACAACGGTTCCCTTCATCGGCTCTTAATCTCCTGTGCGATTCTTGCGGCCGGGGGCGCGCGCGTCAGCGCCCGCGGGTTGATGACAGGTTGTTTTGGTACAGTCCAGGACGCGCCGTGTCGCCGCGCGTCTGCGTCAGCAGATTCGTGTTCCTGAGCAGATCGCGCACGCTCGTCAAGAGCAGTCCGCGCTCCTTGAGCAGTGCGACGCACTGCGCCGGGTCATTCGGATTCTGCATCTCGCTACCTAAGCCTAGCAACTGGATGAGGATCATCGCAAGTAGTTCTTCGTCCACGAACTGGTGCACGCTCCACCCGCCCGGTGGGGCAACGCCCATGGAGGCGAGGAATGCGCCGTAATCCTCCTCGGTCGCGTCGGGATCCATCCGGCCTTCGAGCCCGAGCATTTTGACGACCGCCTTGGCGAGCTCGCCCTGGCTGCCGTTGCCTCCCTTGCCGCCAGGCGCCAGGGCCGACAGCAAGCGCGTGCGCATCACGCGGTAGTCCTCGAAATCGGTGAAGACCACCGGCTCGGGGCTCGACAGGAACGTGTCGCCCACGAGTTCCGGGAAGTTCTCGACGATCTTGGTGAGCCTGCAGCTCATGAGCAGCGCGACCGAGCCGTCGGAGAAGTAATGCTCCTGCTCGATGATGGCACCCTCGACCACGCCGAGCACCGTCGTGCGCACGCGCCCGTTGCGGAGCGACTCGTCGTGCAGGGTGCGACCCCGGGCGATGATGCTCCCGTTGAGCTTGCCGGCGAGGCGGCGCTTGGCGTCCACCTCGGCAGCCCGCTTCGTCGTCGTGAGCGCGTCGGCGCCGAAGATCCGGATGTAGTCCTCCTTCGGGATCTCGCGCACCGAGGCGATCGTCGCCGCCAGGTCGCGATCGACCGCCTGGGCGATGGCCGCGAGGTTCGCCTCGACAACTACCGTACAGGAGTCATCCGCAGCAAACTCTGTGCCGATCGGCTCGGCGGCGTTGATGATCTCGTAAACCCGGGCGGCAGCTGGCGTGTCTCGGGCGAGCAGGTCGGCCACCGTGATCGATTCGCTCACGGCCAGGCGCATCACGATCGCCGTGAGCGCGGCGCGCGCCGCATCAAGGGCGGCCGCCTCCGACTCGGCGCGTCGCGCCTCCGTGCCGCCAAGATCGTCCGGGGCGGCGGCCGTGGCCCGGGCGCTCACCGTCGCCTCTTCGGCCTGCTGGCGGAAGCGCTCGACGAACTCGCGGCCGAGCACCTTCTCGCTCAGCACCCCGCGGCCGGTCGCCGTGATCTTGCCGTCTTTCCAGGACTGAACCTCGACCTGTTCGAGCGCGTTGACGGTGACGGACTTGTCTTTCCTGTCGCGCGCCTGGACGAGGACGCGGTGCTCGGCCACCTTGACGAGCGCGCGCATCGCCGCGCGGTCGAACGTGAACGTGAACCCGGTGCCCGTGGCACCGGCCACGGCCGTTGGGCAGGTGACATCGACGCGCGAGTCGTCGGGAATGCGGGTGAGGCGGGCGTTCACTTCGCCGTCGATAACCTGGAGCTCGACGAGCCGGATGACCTTGCCGGAATCGTCCTCGGCCGCCTCGAAGATCTTGTCGACGCGAACCTGGGTGTCCCCCTTGATCCGGAAGCCGTTGTCTTCGTCGAGGCCGACCTCGATGTAGGAGCGCCTGCCGGTCCTGAGCTCCGAGCCGCTTGCATACGTGTCCCCCAGCTCGGTGTCGCCCCACTGCTCAGCGCCGGTCACCAGGGCTTCGGTCTTGCCCCGTTGCGCCGTGACGGTCGCCGATGGGCTATCCTCCTCGGCGGCAGCCTGCTGCGTTGCCTGGGCGGTGTGGCCCAGCAACACGAGGGCCGCCGATACGGCGGCCACAGTGGTCCCCTTCATCGACCTCCGTCCCCTCCTGGGTTTCCGCGCCCCCAGTCAACGCCGGCCTAGAACCCGCGGACGTTGGAGAGATTCCGTTCGTACGTGCCCATCCTGCCCGGGACTATCTGCACCAAGTTGCGCTTCTCGATCTCGCTCAGCACGTCGCGGACGCTCGTCAGCTCGATGTCGCGCGCTTCGAGAGCCGCGACATAGGCGTTTTCGTCCGCAGGGTCCTCGACTTCTGCGAGAAGCCCGGTGATCTGGATCACGACGACCGCAAGCACCTCCTTGGTTACTTCCTCGTCGGGGTGCCACCCCTTGAGCGGGTGCACGCCGTGTTCGGCCAGGAAGTAGCAGAAGACGAGCGCGGGCGTGTCAGGCCGGTACCTCAGGCGTGTCTGTGCCCCGTACGCCTCGTCGACCTCCGACTCGAGCCCGAGCATGCGCACGATGATGATCGCCAGCTCGCCCTGCGTCATCGGTTTCTCTTCGACGACTGGTTCGGCCGCGTCGGCTGTCCCTTCGGCGTCGGTTTCTTCGAGCCCTGCCGGCTCGGCAGCAAATGCATGGCAGGCAATTAGCGTGAAAGCCAGTAACGCTAACCACAAGATCCTAATCACGTATCGCCCTCCTTGTGGCGGGAGACATCGAGAACACACCACCATCGGGCCGCGGTCTGGACCCCCGATACCCCGTAGATTTGATTCTACCTAAACCCGAGTGATTTATACCACAGTTCCGCCCAATTGTCAATCGAAACAACCCAGCCGAACCGCCGGTTCCACCGGGTGTCGTTTCCTAGTCAGGCCGGGCTACTTCGGCGAACTCGGCAAACTGCGCGACGAACTGCTCGAGCTCGTTGGTGATGGCATCCTCGCTCACGCCTGGGGGGAACCGCTTCGAGACGAGCACATAGGACCAGCGGTAGTTGAGCCCTCGGATAAGCCGGTCGTAGAACATCAGGGCGAGACGACGGTATTCGCTCGACGTAATCCGGTCCGGCAGAGCCGAATACCAGTACATCACCGCGAGGTTCCAGCGCATTGTCTGGCCGTTCTCGGTCTGGACTTCGTTCCACATCAGAAGCGAGCGAACCGTGATCGTCTTGTTCGGGTTACCGCCGATCGGAATTGTGGTGTGATACGCCTGGCGGCTATGTTGCCATCGCTGGGCCGAGAGGCAGGTCTCGGCTCGGTGGATGCTCCGCTTGTTAGCGCTGCTGATCACGATCGTCAACTCGATCGGGGCTGGGGGGTATGCGCTGCGCTGGGGGTCCTTCGGAAGGTATTCGCGGGTGACGAAGTCAGTGTCTTCGGGGAGGCTGAACTCGACGCGCGGGCTGACGGGGATGTCGGTTGTGCTTCTCATCGGTATGTTGGGGTGGATGGGGCAGCGGCCGTCCGGGCCGGGGACGGCGTAGTAGGCCTGGTACTTCTCCAAACGTTCCGCGGCCTCCTTGTGGTTGAGCAGGTCCACGTACGCCTGCTTGTGCTCCTTGAGGCACTCGGGGCAGACGTAGACCTCGCGCGCGGTGAAGTCCGTCAGCTCGTCGGGGATGCTGGCGTAGTAGACGCCCTCGCTCGTGTGCACGCTGGTGAGCCCGAAGCGCGCCACGATTGCCAGCAGGAGCACCGTCGCCAGGGCGATCAGAAGTCTTCGATTTTCAACCATTTCGAGTTAATCAGCTTGTCGATTGCCATCAACAGCAGGATGCCGAGTATGTAGATCGGCAGCGCGTGGTCGTGGACGGCCATCGCGGGGCCGCGCCCCCCGTACTGGGCTGTCACCCCGACGGCGACGAGCCGGATGATGTTGGAGATGATGGCGACCACCGGGCCGCACGCCATGATCGCCAGCATCTTGCCGAAGCTTCTCTGTGTCACGTAGCCGTACGTGGCCGAGATCGCCGTGAGCGCCACGAGCGACTTGAGGCCGCTGCACGGGGCCGCGACGTTGAAGTCGACGGCCCCGCTCTCACGCAGGATCTTCATCGCGGTAAGGCCCGTCATCTCGACCTTGATGCCCAGGAACCGCATGATGGCCACGGAGTGCTTCGTCGCGAAGATCTGCGCGGGCAGGCCGAACTTGTCCTCGATCCACTCCATCGGGAGCATAAAAACCATGAACGCGAGCGGGAAGATGACGATCCGGGCCACACGCCATCCGTAGAAGTACCAGACGAGGGCGATGATACACCCGAGGAACGCCACGACTGAGAGCCGAGGCATGTCGCCGCGAATGGCGACGAAATGGAACAGCAAGAAGAACACGAGCAGCGCAAAGCCCAGGATCTGGCCGCCGGCGCGTGGCGCGGTGGCGAGGCGCTTCTCGTCGCCATGGTACGTGCGCCACCCGACGTAGAGCACGGCCACCCCGAAAAGGACCACGTGCACGAACAGCAGCGCCAGGCCGATGAGCTGCACGACCGTGCGCCCCGAGTCTGCGCGAGCGAGGCGGGAGTAGGGCAGCGTGAGCGCCAGAAGCCCTGCGAGGATTCCCCAGGCAACCCAGACGCCGAGGAGCCGGTACTTGTATGCGTCGGCCTGCAGCTCTGCCGGGCCCTTCTGGACGCCGCGGACGAGGCTGTTCCATCCCTTCGCGACTGCCGTCATCACGGGGAGCAGGGTCTTCCGGAACGCCGCGAACAACAGGTCTTGGCGCGCGATCGCCGGCGTCGGCCTCAGACGGCGCAGGTGCGTGCCGAACATCACGAACACCATCACGGGGATGAGCGGGCCGGGCGAGTAGTTGGGGTTCGAGCCACCCGCGAACGGCCGCAGCGAGAACCAGCCCCTCGACGCCCACAACCACGCGCTGTGGAACGACACGGCGAGCGCAGCCAGGAGTAGGCCGAGCACCAGGACGTTGCCGAGCTGTCTTCGCCTGTCCGAGATGACGCCGTCCATGGACGCGCCTCAGGAGTTGTCCTGCCCCGTGGGGCGTGTCGCGCTCCCGGCAGTGTCGTCCGGGGTGGAGGGCTCCGTCTCGTCCGTCGTGCCTCGGGGCCCGCGCCGGAGCCGCTCACGTTGCTCGGGCGAGATGAACGAGGAGTAGACATCCGTTCTCATCAGCACGGTCGAGTAGAACGGCATGAGGCCGAAGCTGTCCGGCATGCGGCCCTCGCTCAGCCCTTGCTTCCAGATGTGGTACGATGGCGCCTCAGTCTCAAGCGCGTAGCCCGCCAGAAACGCGAACGTGATCCTCTCATCGGTCTGCATCCGGAGCCGCATGAGGTCTTCGTAGCACGGCGGCAGCCAGATCGACGGCCGATCCAGGTACCACGCCGTGTGCCATGGTACATTGCTTACGACGACGGCCTCGGGCTCGAGGTTCTCGCGGATCAGCTCATCCAGCACGCGACAGGTGCCGTAGCGGTCGCGGTCGGCCTCGGTGAACGCTTCCGCCGGGTTGGTTGTCACGATCGACTGGGCGGTCGCCACGACGATGGCCACGGCGATCAGGGCGAACCGCGAGATCGGGCGCGTGTAGCCGAGCCGGTCGATGAGCTCAATGAGTGCGAACGTGCCCAGCACGACCATGAACGGCACGTACGGCAGCAGTAAGAAGCTGTCGGGCCGCGTCACGGCGCCGTAGATCAGCTCGATGACGATCGCCACATAGAGCGCGATCCTGAGCCACTCGGTATGCCGGTTCTTCGAGCGCACCAACACCCCGGCAAGGCACAGGATCACGAGCACGCTCTGCGCGCCGTAGCGCACCAGATCGCTGAGCGCCAGCCGCAGGTTGCGCGCGAGCGAGCGCACCCCCTCCTTGTCCGACAGCGTGATCCCGAGCGCCTCGGGCGCAAACGCGTGCTCGATCGCGTGCGACGAGGCGAGCGTGGGCCGCATCTCGGTGACCGCGCGTTCCTTGCTCTCCTCGGAGAGCTGGTACGACGAGGTCCACTCCATCGGCGCCCACGGGCTGCCGGTGAGCCGCTCGTTGCGCCGCGCCCAGGGCAGCACGCCGACGGTGGTCACGAGCACGAGAATCGGCACGTGCACCCACGCGTGGCGCCGCAGCGTGAGCACAAGGTAGCCAACCGCCGGGAGCAAGAGGAACACGTACCGGGTGGCCGTGAGCGCACAGGCCGCGAGCGCCAGGCCCGCCGCCACCGTCACTATGTAGCGTCGGGGCCGCACGGCCCACAGCAGCCCGAAGGCTGCGGTCACCAGGAACGCCGCGAACGTGCCGGGCGTGCCGCTGACCGAGGCGATCCCGATCGCCGGCATGATGATGTAGAAGAACACGCCGATCCGAGCGATCCGCCGGTTGAACATCGAACGGGTGGCGAAGTACAGCACCGGAATCGTCAGGAAGTAGAACAGCCCGCTGCCCCACAGGATCGTCCGGTCCTGCGCCCGGCCGATCTTCATCAGGCCCGCGAGCACCACCGAGTAGGCGGGCGGGTGAAACAGGTCGGGGTGGTTGCGCACGTCCGGCTCGAGCCACAGGCCGACGGGCCGGATCACGTCGGTGCGGAACCACTCGCCGCGCGCGTTGTTGCGGGCGATCTGCGCGTACTCGTACGCCTCGGGCGAGGCGATGCCGAGCTTCTCGGTGTATTTCCACCAGAAGTAGAAGAGCACGCCGCCGGCGAGCAGGATCCAGATCACCACCTTGGCGATGACAAGGCCCAGGTGCTCGATCACGACCGTGTAGTGCTTCTCTTCCTTCTGCTTGTCTTCGTTCTCAATCATGGCTCGTGCTAGACGGGTACGACACCTGCGCCGGCCGCGGCCCGTGTGGTGAACAGCGCGGGCTCGTGGCGGGACTTTTTACGATACCGCACTTCGATCCGCTCGCATATTGTTTTGATCTCGTCCTCGTCGGGCCCGCGAAAAAGGCCGATCGCGCACCCGCCGAAGCCCGCGCCCGTCATCCGGGCGCCGAGCGCGCCGGGCTGGCCGCGCAGCAGATCGGTCATCAAGTTCAGTGCGTCGCTGCTCACCTCGTAGTCGTCGCGCAGGCTCGCGTGCGATTCGTTCAGCAGCGTGCCGACTCGCCCGAAATCGCCGCGCTCGAGCGCGGCCACGCAGTCGAGGACGCGCGCGTTCTCCGTCACCACGTGGCGGCATCGCTGCCGCACCGGCTCGGGCAGCTCGGCGTCAACACTTCGCAGCTCGGCGACGCTCACGTCGCGCAGCGCGGCGACCGGCTTGCCCAGCAGCTCGCCGAGCCGGCGCGCGCCCGCCTCGCACTCGGCGCGCCGCGTGTTGTACGCGCTGCCGATGAGGCCGCGCCGCACGCCGGTGTCGGCGACCACCACGTGCATGGCCGGATCGTCGAACGCCACCTGCGTGTGCTCGAGGCTGCGGCAGTCGAGCATGAGCGCATGGCCGCTGCGGCCGAGCTTCGAGATAAACTGGTCCATGATCCCGCAGCTCATGCCGACGAACTCGTTCTCGGCCCGCTGGCAGAGCAGGGCGACCTGCTCGGGCGCGATCTCGAGCCCACAGAGCGCCTCGAAGAACGTCGCCGTGGCCACCTCGAGCGCCGCCGACGAGCTCAGGCCGGAGCCGATCGGCACGTTGCCGTGTACAGTGAGCTCGGCGCCACAGATCGAACAGCCCAGCTTTAGCAACTCTTGTGCCACGCCGAGCATGTAGTTGGCCCACCGGTGAACGCCGTCCGGCTCGATCGCGTCGAGCGACGCGTCCGCCACCGCATAGGCGCGCGACGCCGTCCGCGGTTGGTGCATCACGAGGCGGCGATCGGGGCGGCGGCGGCCGCAGATCATGATGGTGCGCTCGATGGCCATCGGGAAGACGAAGCCGTCGTTGTAGTCGGTGTGCTCACCGATGAGGTTGACGCGCCCGGGCGCCTGCACGGTCAGCTCGGGCTCGCCGCCGAATTGCTCGCGGAACAGGCGGTGCGTCCGCGCAACGCGCTGTCCTTGGTCGTTGCTCACGACTTGTTTCTCCGGCCGAGGGGCCGTTCTTTTGCGGGCTTCTCGCAGAGGCGCAGAGCCCGCAGAGGGAAACTATATTCTTCTCTGCGGGCTCTGCGCCTCTGCGAGATGAATAGGAATCCTCGCATTATGCTCAGCCGACCTCGTTGTAGGTTCGGACGCGGAACGTGGCGCCCAGTTCCTCGGCGAGCGCGCGGCAGGCGTCGATGTCGAGGCCCGGCACGGTGACGACCGACGCGGTGACGGCCGGCACGTGCTTGGTCGCCTCGCGGATGAACGCCTTGACCGCCTCGAATGCGTCGGCGCCGTGCGTCGGGCGGCACAGCCTCGCGTACTCGGCCGCGTTCGGCGCGTTGAGGCTTACGCTCAGCTCGTCGGTGAACGCCGCCAATTCGGGCACGATGTTGCGCCCGTGGACGAGGTTCGCCTGGCCGTTCGTGTTGATGCGGATCCGGCGCGCGCCCCGCTCGCGCAGCATCTTGGCGGCTTGCGCGACGACGTCGAGCCGGATGAGCGGCTCGCCGTAGCCGCAGAAGACGATCTCGCTGTGCGCCGACGGGTCGCCGACGGCGTCGAGGATCTCCTCGACGCTCGGCTCGTGGGCGAGCCGCAGGTCGTGCCCCTTGACGACCGGGTCGCGCGTGCGAGCGCAGAAGACGCACTCGTTCGTGCAGCGGTTCGTGACGTTCAGGTAGAGCGAGTCACGGATCTTGTAGGCGATCGTCTCGTGGCGCGGCACCTCGAGGCCGAAGAGCACGCGCGCGTTGCGCGTCGTGATCCGCGCGATGTCCTCGACGGTAAGCCCTTTAATCTCGGCGAGCTTGGCGGCGACGTCGGCGACGTGCGCGGGCTCGCAGCGCTGGCCGCGCACGCGCTGAGGCGCGAGGTAGGGCGCGTCCGTCTCGATCAGGAGCCGTTCGGTCGGGATCGCTTCGGCCGCCTCGCGCGTTTTTTGGGCGTTCTTGAACGTGATCGGCCCCGCGAACGAGATGTGGAGGCCCATGTCCAGAAAGGCACGCGCCTGCCCGGCCGTGCCGGCGTAGCAGTGCATCACGCCGCGCCACGAAGCACGCTGCTCCTCGTGCAGGATGCGCTCGCAGTCGTCGAACGCCTCGCGGCAGTGAACGATGATCGGCAGGCCCAGCTCGTGCGCGAGCCGCAGGTAGCGGCGGAACACCTCGCACTGCACCTCGCGCGGCGAGTGCTCGTAGTGGTAGTCGAGGCCGATCTCGCCGATCGCGACGACCTTCTCGTGCTGGGCGAGCGTCTTGATGGCCTCGAACACCTCGCCTGAGCCCGTCTTCGCTTCGTGCGGGTGCAGGCCGACGGCGGCGTGGACTTCCGGATACTGCCGCGCGAGCTCGACGCCGCGCCGGCCGGTTTCTGCGTCCTCGGCGACGCACACCATGCCGACGACGCCCGCTTCACGCGCCCGCTCGATCACCGCGTCGCGGTCGGCGTCGAACGTGTCGAAGTAGAGATGATCATGACTGTCGAATAGCTCAACGGGCATTGCTCTTCATGACGCTCCGAGGTTTCAGTCGGGTCTGGACATGTTTCATCAACTGTCTTGCTCGGACCTCGCTCGTTGCCTTGAGTTGCCTTGAGTGCCTGTCTTGTGCCGGCTTCAGCCGGCACTCCTTTGTTGCCACCGGCTTCAGCCGGTGGTGGTGAGGCGCACCCTCAGTCAATCCC
>Ga0307430_1002534_pt1 | contig 12034 bp, 8 predicted proteins | sample SalMarWE160130MG_FD_202159 | JGI IMG/M metagenome (GOLD analysis project Ga0307430, IMG submission 202159) | Salt marsh sediment microbial communities from the Plum Island Ecosystem LTER, Massachusetts, United States - WE1603-130 | ecosystem: Environmental > Aquatic > Marine > Intertidal zone >... | reverse complement strand
TTCAAAGAGAAAGACAATTTGAGTCTAGGCTACCCTCTTTTTATTTACAACTTGTAAAGAAAATTCCCTTTGAAATAAACAAAGCAAGTGATAAAAAGGTGGTAGACTTTTATTTGTCATACAACCGTTAACCAGTTAAAATTAATTCACCGATTGACCAATTAAAATAGTCATTAGTTTAAATACAAGTTTTCAGTTTACGGTTTTCAGTTGCCAGTTTATTATATTTTATGCCACGGTTATCTTGCATGCAACTTGCACCTTGTATCTTATTACTAATTACTCATCACTCGTCAATTATCACTGTATTTTATCCTACCTTCTGGCTTCTGGATTCTGACTCCCATTTTCTTTCTTCTTTCTCTTTATTTTTCTTCTTCACTCGATACTATTTTATCTTTTGACTCCTGATTTTTATTCTCTTCACGCGATACGCAATAGGCAATACGTTATTTTATGTTCTCGGAAACGCCCTATAATATTCCTCGCTAACCCATTTTCTACTTACATGGGTATAGATTTGGGTGGTAGCAATATCTGAATGCCCCAGCATTTCTTGAACTGACCTAAGATCTGCTCCATTTTCTATTAAATGAGTAGCTAAAGTATGCCTTAAAGTATGTGGAGTGACCTTCTTTTCTATCCCTGCTTTGTGAGCATATACTTTTACCAGATAAAATACCCCCTGTCGAGAAAGCCTTTTTCCCCGGCTATTTAAAAATAAAACATTCTCATCCGGATTTTTAACTAATTTTGGCCTTAATCTATCCAAATATAAATTTAAAGACTGATATGCCTTATCTCCAAAAGGAATTATCCTCTCTTTAGAACCTTTCCCTAGACATTTTAGCATACGATTTTCCATATTTATATCATTAATTTTTAAATGTATCAGTTCTGACACCCTCATTCCGGTAGCGTAAAGCAATTCTAATATGGCTTGATCCCTTAGACCCAAATTACCTTTAAAATTAGCCTTATCTAACAAAAGATTTATTTCTCTTAAACTCAGAACATGAGGAAGCTTCTTACTCACCCGGGGAAATTCAATAAAATTGGTGATGTCTTTCTTGATAAGGCCTTCCATTAGTAAAAAGCGATAAAGCATCTTCACTGCTACTAAATTTCGAGAGATTGAATTAATCTTTAAATCTTTTCCCCTTAAATAAACAAAATAATTTTTAACCAAAACTTTATTAGTTTGATTAAAAGAACTAATTTTCTTCTTTTTTAAAAAACTAATATATTTTATCAGATCATATCTATAAGAGATTATAGTATTTTGAGCTAAACCTCTTTCAATGGATAGATAATCTAAAAAACATTCTAAAGTTTCTTCTAACTTTTTCATTTTATGACAACTTTCCTGCCAGGCACCAAAGTTTACATTTATGACAACTTTGGTGCCTGGCACGAAAGTTGTCATTCTTTAGTACTGCATTTTTATATCCGAAGGAACAATTTGAATCCAAACATTTCCTGGAGTTAAGGCTATTCTGTCCCCTTCTTTATACATAAATATAGTTTTTGAATTTAAATCTTGTTTTTCCCAGATAATCTCTTCTGAACCACCTTTAAAAAATAACAATCCTTTTCCCTTACCGATGAAATCTATCGCTAATCTCCCCTCTTCGTCAATAATTTTGGTTTCAGCAAATTGAATTATAATATTATCTACTGCTAATTGTTCTTTAGTTTTAGAGTCTATGTGAGGTTCGCCGTTCATAAATCTTAAATATTTCATCGATTCAGGTTGGTATTTATAACTAACCGTATAAATGCTGTTATAAGGAATTAGTATAGAATCACTTTCTCTGCCGGTTAACTTTTCATCTCTATCAGTTTCAAACTGATATTCCTGCTTTTTTATCATCTCAATATAGCCCAATTTATTAGCTTCTTTTCTCAACTTTAAAGTAGAGGTATATAAATTGTGAGGTGGTATTCGGTCTGTAGTCCTCCAGAAAGGTTCAAAATCTACAAACTCATTTATATCATCTATCTTCTCTTCTTTTATGAAATTATATGCTTCTTCACTTCCTCCAACATGGACATAAATTGCCTGATGCTCTAAAGACTTACTAACAAAGTAAGGTCTTGCACTTCTTATCGGTCCAACTTCTTCTGCATCCTGATCATAATAAATAGCTAAAAACCTGGTAATTCCACCTTCTGCTAAAACTTCATAAACAATGTTAGCTTTATCCAAACCGCTTTGCGGCCTGGCTCCTTCTGAATTTTCCACCATAATAGAAAGGGGTCTGCTGCCAAAAGGAGATTCTTTCTCCTTTACTTCCGGTAAACTAGTAATTTCCCCGGGGTTTACTACGGTACCGTAAGTTGCTTCAATATTTTCTTCTTCTTTTTCGCCTAAATTAACTTTAAGTTGTGATTCACCCGGTTCGAATATCTCTCCCTTCACTTCCTCCCTGCTGGTTATAGATTGCTTAAAATATTCAGTAGAAACACTTATATCCTCCCCTAAAGATTCTTTGGTTTGAGCTGGGGGAATTGCTGACACAGGTTCAGTTTCAATCTCAGGAGTTTTAACTTCTACTTTTGGTGCTCCTTCGGTTAATTTTTCCTTGCTTACCACTTTTGTTTCGGTTACCTCTTCTTTTATCTTGGGTGGTTCCGGCGAAATCGGTGTAGCTTTTGGTTTAACATCCAATTGAGCAACGGCTTCCTCCTCGGTAATCTCTGGTTTCTTAGATTCCGGCTGTTTTGGGGCAGGAATTTCCACCAGACTAACCAAGATTAGCTCTTTTTCTGGTAAGGGTCTGGTGAAATCAAAGGCGATCATATTTCCGAAAGCGAGTAAAAATATAATATTAAGTATGATAGAGATTAAAAATGATCTCCCTAAAAAACTCTTTTTATTTTGTTTTAAACGTTTTGTTCTATATCTGTTTACCGGCACGAATTATTTACACCTCGTTGTTAATTTACCAATTTAGCAATTAGCCAATTGGCCGATTAATCAATTCACCGATTTGCCAATTGACCAATTGACCAATTAATTTAGTCGTTAGCTTAGAATTAGCGTATAGCGTACAGCGTTTAGCGTATAGTTTTAAATTAATAAAATGCTTATGCGAATTAAAATAAAAAGTTAATTTGGTTATTTGGTTACCCATCCTCACGAGATACGAGATACGAATTTAGCAATACCTCTCTATTTCTTTTTTTAAACTTGAAACTCGCAACTTGTCACTAATTACTAATTACTCATCACTGTATTTCTATCCGCTCTACGCTAACCGCTGTACGCTATATTTTATTCCTTCTCCGCAGGTTGAGTGGCGATGGCAATTCTTTCCACTCCACCCTTTTTTATTAAATCCATTACTCTGATTACCTTGCCGTGGAGAACATTTGTATCTGCCTCTAAAACTACCGTTCTTTCAGGTTCCTCTTTTATTTCTGCAGCTACACTTTCGGTAAGTTTTAAAGGATCTATTAATTTTCCATTAAGATAAATTGTATTATTTTCGGTAATGGTCACAATAATATTTTCTGATGATTCGGCAGCAACAAAGTCTCCACTAGGTAAATTAACTTTCACTCTATTTTCTAAATTTACAAAAGTAGTAGTCAGCATAAAAAATATCAACAAAAGAAAAACTACATCAATTAAAGGGGTCAGATCAAATCTGGCACTCTTTTTATTCAGATGAGGAAATTTCATATTCTACCTCACCACCCTTACTAAGATTGTCCCGAATAATCCCACTATTATTAGTTTCCTGATAAGTTAGAAGATCTATAAGTTCTACACAATTTATTTCCATATCTCTTATTAATTTATCTACCCGGTGAGATAAATAATTATAAATCACGATAGTCGGAATAGCTATCGACAATCCAAAGGCAGTGGTAAGCAGTGCTTCAGAAATTCCTCCTGCCAGTGCTTCTGGTTTACCTACTCCCATAACTGCTATTACATTGAAAGCCTTAACCATACCAAACACTGTTCCCAAAAGCCCCAATAATGGAGTAATGTTACCGATGGTGGAAAGCGTAGATAAGTTTCTCTCTAATATAGGAATTTCCTGGTTGGCACTATCTTCAACCGCCTCTTTCATCTCATCCCGTCCCCGGCCAAATTTCATTAAACCGGCCAACATGATCTTTGAAATGGGAGTTGGGCTTTTACGACAAGCAGAAATAGCCAGTTCAATGCTCCCCTTTTTAACTAAATCTTTAACTCGCAAAACAAATCTTTTACTTTTAGTTTTAATACTCTTTAAATAGAACATCCTCTCAAAAAAAATAGTAATTGCAATTAACGAACATATAAAGATGGGATACATTAAGAACCCACCTTTTTCAAAAACTTCTAACATTAAATATCTGCCCCCTCTTGTTTAGTTTTTAAGATATAAAATTCATTTGTTAATTCACTAATTCTCCAACTAACCAATTGACCGATAAAATAATTGGCCAATTCACCAATTTACCGATTTACCGATTAAGATAAGAATAAAGATTAGGAAATTAATTAGCCAGTTGACCAGTTGATTCTAATCGTTAATTTTAAATATTGGTTCTCAGTTACAAGATGAAAGTTAGTTGATCCGGTGGACCAACTTGATTTTAACTCTTCCACTGGGTAACCGGTAAACTGGCTAACCGGCTAACCAATCCTATACTCTCTATTTCTTTTTCTAAACTTGAAACTCGTAACTTGCAACTCGTAACCGTAACTTGTCACTAGTTACTCATCACTTATCACTGTTTTCTATCCGCTCTACGCTAAACGCTATACGCTATATTCTATTCTTTCTTTAATTCTTCCAATCTTTCCTGAGCTTTTGCCACATATGGGCTCTGAGGAAACTTTGACATCAGATTCTGATAATCAAAAATAGCTTTCTCCTCATTATCTAACATTTCCCAACAGACTGCCTTAGTATACAAAATATCATCACCATATTTTAGACTGGAATAATCTTTTAAATACCTTTCTCCCACTTCAATGGCCTTTTCATATTCATCTTTTTTAAAATAGGAAAAGCACAAACCATACAAAGCCTCCGATAAATATTGACTATCAGGATATTCTCTTACCAGTCTATCTAAATTGATAATACTATCCATCCAATCCTCTTCCTGTAAATTTACCTGGCTTAATAAATACATAGCTTCTGCTCTGAAACTACTTTTACTGTAAGAATTTATAAACTTTCCCAGTTCTTCCTTAGCGATATCCTTATCCTCTGAAAGAAAATAGTTCTTGCTTACTCTAAACTGTGCTTCTTCAATAAACTTACTATCAGGATAAATGCTTATAAGTTTTTTAAATTCTTCAATGGACAATTTGTAATCTTTATTCTCCAGATAAGTCCAGGCGATAGCATATTGGGCGTTAGCTGAGAAATCTCCCTCAGGATACATTTCGATAAATTTTTCGTATGCTTCTCTGGCCTTCTGATAATCTTTAAGATTATACCATGATTCTGCCGTCATAAACCTTGCTCTTTGCCCTAAATCAAAATTTTCTTCATCTTCTTCCACTTTGTTAAAATATTCGCCCGCCTTCTTATAATCAGTTAATTTAAAATAACTCCATCCCATCCAGTAACAGCTTTCCGAGAGCAAGGGAGATTGAGGAAAAAATTGAATAATTTTGTCAAATTCTTCAATTGCTTCTTTGTATCTATTCTGATTATAATAATAGTTGCCTAACCTAAAATATGCCTCCTGTGAAAAATTACTCCGGGGGTATTTTCCTCTTAATTCTTCAAATGCTGCAATTTCTCCTTCTTGATCCCCTAATTCTTTAGAGGACTTCCCTATTAAATAAAGTGCTTCATCAGTGGATGTTTTCTCTAATTCTGCTAAAGCTAATTTATATTTTTTTAAATCATATAGATCTTTTCCCAGCTCAAAATGGGCTGAATTAATAAGTTCGCTTTGCGGATATTTCTCTACAAATTCTTGAAATTCTAAAATTGCTTTTTCTTTCTCGCCCTGACGGGAATAAGCCAAAGCTAAATCAAAACTGGCTTTTTCTAATAAAGAATCTTCCACTTCGAACTGCTTTAAGCTCTCCAGATTTTCAATAGCTTCACTATATTCTTGTAAATTAAGCAGGCAGCGAGCCAGTAAATATTGAGCCTCCTCTTTCCTATTATCTCCTATTTCTGCTTCTGAGATTAAGTCCTTTAATTGTACTATTGCTTCTTCGTATTTATTTTCTTTAAATAAACTCAAACTGTTATAATATTTCACTTCGGAAGCCAATTCAAATCCCGGAAAGAGAAATAATAAATTATTAAGCACTTCTTCTGCTTCTTTATATTTTTCAGACCTTAAGTAAGCCTGACCCAACAAGTAATATACCTCTTCTAACTCTTTCCCATGATATTCGGAATATTTCTCCAAAAATTCCCGGTATATTTTGATTGTCTCAGGATAATTATTCCCCTGAAAATAGGATTTGCCTAACTTATGTCTGGCTTGTAAGGCTAAATCACTATCAGGGAAATCATTTAATAATTTCGAAAACCTCCTGGCCGCTTCCCCATATTCCTCTAACAGATAATAACACCACCCACTGCCCCAGAGGGCATCATCGGTATACTCGTTTATCTCCGAATCGGTTACTACTCTCTCATACTCTACCTGAGCTAACATATATTCCTTTTGCTGGAAATAGCACTCGGCCAACAGATAACGGGCTTGCGGATAATCACTCTTTATATCCAGAGCTTTTTTTAGTTCTTCGACAGCCACAGTATAATCCTTTAAAGAATAAAATTCATAGCCTAATTTATAATGTTCTTCCGCATTTTCTTCCTCACCGCTGACCTTTGATTCGGTCGCCTTTTTTCTTTCTTCGCGATATTCATCCATCTGACCGAGTTGATAATATGAGCGGGAAAGAAATTGGCGGGCTTTTTCAAATTCAGGATTATAATCTAGTGACTCATTAAACTCTTCGATGGCTTTATCGTATTCACCCTTCAAATAATAATCATAGCCGGCGTTGAAATGCATTAAAGTCTCTCTCCCATATTCTTTCTCTTCCAGGCAATTGTTTAAAAAATGTTTGGCCGTATTGTCGAAAGAATCAATCCTAATAACTTCTTCCCATTGAAAAATAGAATTATCCAGATCCCCTATCTGATAATAACTTAAAGCTAAATAGTAATGAGGTTCCTTAAAATTTGGATTTGCTAAAATAGATGATTTAAAATAACTTACCGCTTCTCTAAAACTGCCCTCTTTATAAGCTATGTAACCCCTTTCGTAATTTTCATAAGCTTCCCGTCCATACTTTTGGGACTGTTCGTTCTTTTTAACAAACCAGGAAATCTCCTTATTTTGGGGATCTATCCTTAAAACTTCTTCGCATTCATCAAGAGAAAGTCCTATTTCCCCCATATCATAATAAATCTGAACCAAATAGATGTGGGTTTCTAATAAATCAGGATCATATTCTTTCGAAGAAATAAAATATTCGATCGCCTGCTCATGCTCGCCTTTAGAATAAAAGGCATATCCCAATCTAAAATAAGCCTGGGAAGCTTTTTTATAGATATCTTTACTTTCTAATTGATTCTCTTCTACTAATTGGATAAAACTGTTTAAGCTGTTTACTTCCCTAATAGTCCAATGTGTTCTGTTATAAATTTCCGCTAAAAGATAATAAGCTTCGGCATACTTAGGGTCTGCTGCCACTGCCTTTTCTCCGTATTCAATGGCCTCAGCCCATAACTTTTTACTGGGGTAATCAACACCTTCATATTCAATAATGGCTTTATCCACCAAATCAATACATTTGTAATAATTACTCAGAGCTTCTTGGGAAATGGTAGGAGTTTTTTTCAATCTATCTTTATCTTGAATTGATAACTCAACATATAACTCTTTTAAGATAAATAAAACAACCTTTTCTTTTAAGTTAAAAATATCTGTATTTCCCACTACGAAGTCTCGAAAAGCGGTAATTTCTCCGGTGGAATTATCGTACTTTTTAAGGCTTAAAATTAAATTGGGGGGAGAAGACAGATAGAAATCGCCAAAAAATATAACCTCAGTGTTTAGATTCTTATTAAGCTGGATTAATAGAGATTTATCTATATCGGCTGAAATGGGTATCAAGCCATATTTATGGTATAAGTCTTCTATTTCTTGATGAGAAGAACAGACAAGAGCATCTACCCGAGAAAGATCATCTATCAGCATACCAGTCAAACCTTTACTTAACCAATCCCAGTCTGACTCGTGAGTAACATTATTAAAATATAAAATGCTTATCCTTCTATCGGAGGCCTGAACAATTTGGGCACTATAAAAAAAACTAATCATTATTGTAAAAACAATAATGATATAAAAAAGTTTCAATGAAATTTTTTCTTTTAAAAGATAATTAGCTATCTTAGTCATTAATTCACCTTTGCTTTAATTGACCAATTAATTTAGTATTTAGTATTAAATACAAGATATAAGATAATAAGTTCATGGTTTTTAGTTCTTAGTTTATAGTTTTTAGAAAAGAAAAATTAGTTTCGGTTCATTATACGAGCTTATAACAATACAACCCTATATGTTTGAGCTTTTTATAAACTTGAAGCTTGCAACCCGTAACTTGTTACTAATTACTCATTACTTATCACTGTTTCTATCCGCTCTACGCTAAACGCTACACGCTAATTTATAAAATTATACCTTATTTACTTGAAAAAGTAAAAACGATTTTCTTGATTTTTACCTGATTTCCCTCTTTAATTCCTTTTTTAATTAAAGCCTTCTCTAAGCCTATTTTTTTTATAATTTTCTGGAAATAATCTACTGCTTCCTCATTATTAAAATTGGTCATCGCTACTATCCGTTCAATCTCAACACCGGTAACTTCATAAATATCTTCCTCTTTATTAATTATAAATCGGGGGGTAAATTTATATACTGTTTCTTTTTTGGGTAAAACCTCGGCAATCGCTTCTTTTTCTTTTAATTTTAATTCATCCAACAAAGAAGAAAGACCATAGATGAGTTTATTCAATCCTTCTCCGTTTAAAGCAGAAATGGGAAATATTTGATAACCCTCCTTACGAAAAGCATCTTTAAGGCAAGACATATTTTCTTTCACAGAAGCAAGGTCACATTTGTTTATGGCAATAATTTGCGGTTTCTTAGTCAGTTTTTCACTAAAATTATTTAATTCTTTATTTATAGCCCTAAAGCTATGTAATGGGTCTTCTTTTTTTATTATAGAACCGTCAATAACATGTAAGATTATTTTAGTTCTTTCAATATGTTTTAAAAATTTATCTCCCAAGCCAGTACCCAGATGTGCACCTTCGATCAGACCGGGAATATCTGCTGCAATAAAGCTTTTTGTTTCATCTACAATAACTACTCCTAAATTAGGACTGAGGGTAGTAAAGGAATAATCGGCAATCTTGGGTTTAGCTGCTGAAATCCGAGAAAGAAGAGTAGATTTTCCGGCATTAGGATAACCAACCAATCCTACATCGGCAATTATTTTTAGACTTAAAACTAACTTCTTTTCTTCTCCCGGTTCTCCTTTTTGAGCAAATCTGGGGCTTCTTCTAACAGAACTTTTAAAACGAAAATTTCCCTTACCACCCTGTCCTCCCCGGGCTACGATAATCCTCTGCCCATTTTCGGTCAAATCACCTAAAATTGTGTAGCTGTCCATATCCTCTACCACAGTTCCCAAAGGAACTTTTATAATTAAATCATCTCCGTTTTTCCCTTTCTTGTTGCTTCCCTGTCCGCTTTCTGCGTTTTTTGCCCTTTGATGGGGGTGATTATAAAGATCTATTAAGGTGCCAATCTTGTCATCTGCCTCAATAATTAAATCTCCGCCTTTTCCTCCGTCTCCCCCGTTAGGGCCGCCTTTTGGAATAAATTTCTCCCTTCTGAAGCTTACGGCTCCATTTCCCCCTCTTCCTGCTCTCACTTCTATTTTCACTTTATCCACAAACATACTCTTCTCCCGTTAAAATGAAAATTTCGTGCCAGAGTCAGGCACTTTTTTCCATTTTTTATTGTTTTAACTAATAATACTAAAAAACCCTGAGTTTTACAAAAAAACTCAGGGTTATTTTAACAAAATTATTTTCTTATTTTAAGATCTTTCAGTATAAACACAAACTTGCTTTCTGTCTTTTCCCTTTCTTTCAAAAGTTACAAATCCTTCAATCAAAGCAAACAGGGTATCATCATTCCCTCTCCCCACATTTTCTCCGGGAAGAATTTTAGTTCCTCTCTGTCTTATTAAGATACTACCTGCTGTTACAAATTGACCGGCAAATCGTTTTACTCCTAACCGTTTGGCATTACTATCTCTACCGTTCTTAATTGATCCCTGACCTTTTTTGTGTGCCATAACTTCTCACCTCACCCTCTTAAACCTGCTTCTGATTATATTATGTTATAAATATTTAACTATCCTGATACTTTATATGATACCTTTAAATCTTTATCTTTTCAATTAAAATTTCGGTATAAGGTTGTCTGTGTCCGGTCTTTTTGCGATAATTTTTTTTGGATTTATATTTAAAAACTATAATCTTTTTAGCTTTATCCTGGTTTAGAACTTTCCCAACAACTTTAGCTTTTTCTACCAGAGGTCGGCCAATAATATGTTCTCCGTCTTTGTCCACCATTAGTATTTGGTCAAATTCTACTTTCTTTCCCTTTTCCTGGTCTAACTTTTCAACCCTGATAATATCTCCTTCTTTTACCAGATACTGTTTCCCTCCAGTTGCGATAACAACTTGCATTTTTTGCAATCCTCCTTGGATTATAAACTCGCCATGATTAGGTAGTAATCAGATAAACCGACTACTTTTAGACCCAATCTGTGCGGATATGAAACCGACGCTTATAAAATTTAGCATAAATTTATATGGTTGTCAAATTTATTCGTATATAGTATGTCGTATATCGTGAAGAAATAGAATTCAGGAGCCAAGTTCGTATCTCGTATCTCGTGAATCGTATCCCGTAAGACAAACATAGCTTTTAGCGTAGAGCGGATAGAAAAACAGTGATTGGTAAAAAATAAAATTACTAACAAGTTACAACTCACAAGTTTCAAGTTTAAAAAACGAAGTAGAAACGGATAGTTAAATTCACATCTCATGTCTAGCACTTAGTATTTCTCAAATAAAATAGAAGTCAGGAATAAGAATCTAGAAAACAGAAGTGATAATATTATATAGGGTTTGGCATTCGATGTGTAAGTTTATTACGAAATACGATATACGATATACTAACGACTACTTAAACATCTGCTTAATTTTCTTTATCTCTTTTAGTCTGCCGACAGCTACTACATCTATCCTCTCTATGTGAATATTTTTTGAAGATTTGATATAGATAGTTTTTCTTCCTTTTTTCTCTAATTGTTTAATCAACAACATCTTTGCCCCGGATAAATTTTCTTCTACTTTGGGGTGTACTGCTAATAGAACCGCTTCCGCTCTTGAAGTATTACACAACTCTTCCAACTTACGTAGAACCATATTGCTTACGGTTTCGGCAGACAAAACCCGGCCAGTTCCGGAACAATAAGGGCAAGTGGTTCTTAACATGTTTTCCAAATCTCTCCTGGATCTCTTTCGAGTAAGTTCAACCAGACCCAATTCAGTATTTTGGACAATATTTGATTTGGTTTTATCTTTTTTAAAACTTTCTCCCAATTTATTTACTACCTTTTCTATATCTTCCTGATTATCCATGTCGATAAAATCGATTATAATAATCCCTCCGATATCCCGTAACCTTAACTGAAGTCCTATCTCCTCAGCTGCCTGTAAATTGGTTTTCAAAATGGTTTTTCTCATATCTTTTTTACCAACAAATTTACCGGTGTTTACATCGATTACCGTTAAGGCCTCCGCCTGGTCAAAAACTAAATATCCTCCGCATTTAAGCCATATCTTTTTTTGTAAACCTTTATTGATTTCTTTTTCAATATTGTATTCCTCAAATATGGGCTTTTCTCCTGCATATAGAGTGACCCTGGGCTCTAATTCCGACAAAGATAAGGTCT
>Ga0307430_1002530_pt1 | contig 12064 bp, 5 predicted proteins | sample SalMarWE160130MG_FD_202159 | JGI IMG/M metagenome (GOLD analysis project Ga0307430, IMG submission 202159) | Salt marsh sediment microbial communities from the Plum Island Ecosystem LTER, Massachusetts, United States - WE1603-130 | ecosystem: Environmental > Aquatic > Marine > Intertidal zone >... | reverse complement strand
TCAGCACCGCTCAAAAAACCAGTATCCGAAACCACTTACAGGCCGCCTAAAATACCAATCTGTTAACGGCATTGGGTGTCACCTCCGTTTCGTCGGTCGAGGCCCGGCGCGTGGCCTTCTCGTCCGAAACGGCCAAAAACGTCCGGTTTGCCAAGGTAGACGTGCGATGCTTCGGCGGGAAAGGGGGTCATTTCGCCATGATCCTGTCGATTTGAACGCGAACTGTCGCCGGCAAGCCGCTCGGGTTGCCCTTTTCACATCTTCTCGGAGAAGGGAGGGCCCTGACAACGGCGCGCCGCGCGGTCGATGGGGTCGATCCGCACGCAGTTGCGCGTCGGGTGCGGACCAAGTGGGGACCAACTGTTGCCGCATGATCCGGCAAGCCGTCCTTTCTTGCAGGGGGCCCATGGGAAAAAATCGGAAATGTCTTCTTGCCGCCGCACCGCGCGGCGCGCCGTTTTCTTTCCCTGGAGTCGCCCCTAGGATGACGCATCAGTTGGCCGGCAATAATCAACGTCAACCCATCACATTTTTCGCGATTCGCAAAGGAGTCACCGATGAAACACGTATTACTTTCTTCGTGCCGGTCGCGGCTGAGCACGGTTGTTGCTCTTGGCATGATGGCTGGCGCCGTTTTCGCGGCCCCTCCGACGTTGGCCAAGCCCTGGCGAGTCGTCTTCGTCATAGACCGGTCGGGCTCCATGCAGGAAGTCGAACGGATGCGGTATACGATCGAGGCAGCCAAGATCGGCATCGAGATTCTTGGCGGCGGCGAGCTTCAGATCATCAAGTTCGCCGATCGGGCGGAGACCGGCCCGGTCTTCAACCTCGCCACGGACTCGGACAAGGCGCACGAATACTTGAAGCACACGCGGCCCGAGGGGGGCACGTCGTACCTGGCGGCACTGGAAAAAATTTCCGGCGATCCGCTCGCCGTGATCTTCCTGAGCGACGGCATGCCCACGGATCCCCCGGAGAGAATACTTGACTACCTCCGAGACAACGTCCACGCACCTGTCTACACGATCGCCATGGAGACCACGCCCGAGGCGGAAGAGCTCCTGGCCAAAATGGCCGCGGCGACCGAGGCTGGTTCCTATCGCGCGAGAAGCGCGCCGGAGGTGGTCGAGGCGTTCTTGAAAATTCTCGGGCAAATGCGGCGATTTTGGCGCTACGACCTGAAGGATGAGAGTGTCACGCTCGACGCACGTGGGCCGGTTCTAGTGATCGGCTACGGGGTCGCGCCCCGTTTGGTCACCACCGAGGCAATCAGGCGACACGAGGCGCGTCTGCCCGAGCACACGATTTACCTTGCCCGAACGGTCTTGGCAAAGGCTGATCGAATCGCGGTGGCGGCCTCTGGCGGGGCGACCAGCGACAGCGTGATCGCAACCGTCATTCGCTTCGACCTACCCAAGGCCACAATGGAGGTCGCCCGGCTGCCGTCGAAGCGAAACCCAAACGCCGTGAGAGTCCGCGCGTCCTTTACGGACGCGGAGGGCAAGCCGATCGACCCGCGGGGCAGCGCGTCGCTTCGGTCAACGTTCCAGGTTGTTGATCCCGACGGCCACGTGCTCAGCAGCGCCGTTGGAAAACCCTCGGCGCACGGTCCCAGCCTGGAGGCCACCGTGACGCTGCCCAGCGGACCCAACGCGCCGCGGTGCGAACTGGTGCGCCAGACCGCCATCGAGACCGCGGGCATAGCGTTCACCTCGCGGGAACAGCGAGCCCTCGACGTCGATGCGTTGCCCAGCGCGCCGGCGCCTCGGGCGACGACCACCGTGAGCGCCGCTTGCGGCGCGCCGGAGGATCCGATGCGCTGCGTCGTCGTGGTGGACGTCGCCGATTCGGCCGATGCCGACGCCGCGGCGTCGTTGCTCGAAGGGCTGCGCGATCATCCGCCGGTCGTCGAGGTCGAAACGCCCGACGGCGAGCGATATGACAGCGCAAGCGACCCTGATCACTTTACGGCAACCTCGCGCGTCGTCGGCAACAAACTGATCGAAGAGGTGGTCTTCCGGCCCGTCCAGCAGCCGGGGCTCTATCGGATAATCGCACGGGAAGGCGCGGCCGCCGGCTACGACTATCCCGAAGCCAACACGACGGCCCAATGTTTTGGCCCCGACCAGTTGCAGCTTCTCATCGTCGCCCACCGCAACTCCTCGGGACGACAAGTCCTCTTCGACACGGCCCAGGAAAACGCCCGGCCGGCCCTGGTCGGCGACCGGATCTCCGTCGAGCTGGTTCGCGGAACGATGGACCCACGCGTCTTCATTGCACTTGGGCAGGGGCTCTACGCGCGTTTCATCGGGGAAGACGGGGCCGTGACGAACGTCGACCTGGACCTCCAGGACGGTCGCTACGTCACGGCTCCCGTCCCGATGACCCGGCCGGGCATCCTTGGCGTCGAGGTTGACATCAGCATTCCCGGGCTGCAACTCCAATTCAAGGCGTGCCTGAAGGTTCAGCGCCTCCGATTGGAGTTGGCGTTCGCCGATGGGTCGTTCGAGTCGTTCTTCGGCCGCTTTGCACACCTGCCGCAACTCGCCGAGATTCCGTTCGAGATAGAGGTCCATGGAACAATCGACGCCGCGCCCGCCGCGCGCGAGGAACTCCTGGAAATCTTTGCCCGCGACGGTATCCGCCTTCGTCGGACGCTGCGGGATAGCACGGGCAGAACGCTCGATACCGACGTGTGTCCGGCGGGCACGCAACCTTGGCGCGGAACGATCTGGTTTCAGCACCGAGGTCAGCAAACCCTGCTTTTTGAACTCGTCGACAAGGCCGACAACGTCCTCCACGCGCTCGCCTGGCAGTTGCGGGTCGTTGACAGTCCCGTGCGGTTCACGCTCGGCACGGAGAACGCCGAGGGCGAACTCGCCGACTTGCCCGAGAGTTCTGTCCTGGCGAGTTGGCTACCGTCATGGTGCGTTGGGACGCCTGACTGCCGAGTGGTGGCTCGTCCCGTGCGGTCGCCCCTGTTTGGCACCTACTACTTGGCGGCGGTGACCGTCGACGGCGCCGAGGTGCCGTTTGACGAGCGTCGCGGACAATACGCCGCCGCATTGGACCGCGATGGAGAGTACGCCTGCGTTGGCCGGCTTCAGCAGCTCAACGCCGGCCTGTCACCCCATTTCCCCGAAATCCAGGTTCGCACCAATCCCGTGGTCGAGCGCCCCCAGGTAGTTCGCCCGATCCGAACCGGGCTTACGGCTCTCTCAGGCATGGTGTTGTTGTGCGCGGCGGTTGGCTCGTCGGTTTGGGGCGCGGGTCGTTGGCGGCTTGGGCGGCTGGTGAAAATAGGACGACGAATTTCCGTCTTCGGCGACTCCTACGTCTCCGTGCCGATCGTTCCGCCCCGCCAGACTGGTTGCTGGCCACGCGCGGAGCTGTTCATCTGTGGTTCCCAAAATGGCTCCGACGAGGTGGTTGCCAAATACCCTCAGGAGGTCAACGGCCAACATCGTGTCCTGGCGAGGATCCGGCAGAATCTCAATGGTCCGCCGGTTTTGACCGCCGAGGAAGACTTGCCCGAGCTGCGCAAGGGCGAGTTCCAAAGGCTTGAGCCGGGAAACGAAACGGTGCGCATTTCGAGCAATACGACGGTTAGCCTGGAGCCGGACGACGTTGATCTAACTGAGTAAAGGCGGCGATGTAGGGCTGTCCCCTTTTTCACGAAGTTCCAGAAAAGAGAAAGGTTCCCCGATGACAATTCCGAAAGACCCACGTTCAGTGCATTCCGGCGCGTCCGGCACAAAACAGGACGGCCACCAAACGCGGATGCCCATGATAATCATTGCCCTGGGCAGCTCGGCGGTCCTTCAGTTGCGCTATTGCCGCGCGCAATTGCGGAAACAGTTGGGGACGATGCTTCCCCACGTCCTGCTGCTGGGAATCGACACGACCGCGCAGCCGCGTAACGATCGTGTGAGGATGTTGCCCGACGAGTCGTTTGTAAATCTCGCGGTGGGGCCCGGCCTTCAGAGTCGGCTACGGCGGGCGCTGGAGAGCGTGCGGCGGGCGGCCAAGATGCCGGCCGGTGCCGTCGACGTGGCCGGCAGCCAGGGCGCGGGCTCGATTGCGGCCGTCGCCGAGTTTTATTTGGAGGAAGCGTGGTCCTGGTTGATGCCGAAGTTCCACCGAGTGTTTGACCGCTTCGTCGGACACAACCGCGGAGCCACCGCGGAACGGGCCAACCAGCATCCTTGGATGCGGGCGCACCGGATGGACGTCATGGCCGAGGGGCCGGTGCAGGTAGTCCTCGTCGCGTCGACCGCTGGCGGGACGGCCGGGATCTTGACGGACCTGCGGCTGTTGCTGGAGTACACCTTCAGTCTGCTGGCGATCGAACCCACCTTCTCGTTGGTTCTGACCCTGCCGGCGCTTACGGACCCGAGGAGCCTCGACGCTCGCCGGCGCGCGTGCAATACTTCTGGCCGGCTCCAGGAATTGGCCGATGCCAATGCCGGCAGAGAGTCCGTTTGGCAATACGCCGACGGACAGGAACTCCGCGGCGTGCCATCGTCCAACACGATCTATCTGATGCCCGAACCAACATTGGCTAAACTCGAGGACCATCACCAGAAAGTCGGAGAACTTCTTTTTCACATGATAACGCCCCTCGGCAAGACCATCGAGGACCGAGCGGTCGACATGCAGCCGATATACATCGAGCGAGGTGATCTCGGGCAACCAAAGTTCCTTTCCCGGCTGGGCACCGCAACGCTCCGGGCCACGGCGTACCCCGACGTGGTTGCGTTTGCCCGGGCAACGCTTGGCGCCGGCGTCACGGCCTCGGCGGCCGCGAGCGGGAAACCCTGGGCGGCAAGGCTGCTCGCCAGCAGCGGACTGACCCAAGAGGCATTGCGGTCGCTGCGGCCACGTGTCGAGGCTCCCGCGGTTCCTCGGCTGGCCGAAGCTCAGGAAAGCGTGTTTCTCGCCAACGTCGAGCGCAACCTCCGACAGGAAGGAAAGGCTCGTGGCCTGAAAGCCGCGCGGGCGACGGCGGGGAGCCTGGCGAACTTTCAGCATCGTGTCAGCGAAACATTGGCCGAGCCGCTCGGCCAGTTCGGGCCGAAAGCGGCGGCCGGCATTTCCCAAGCGCTCTCGCGGGAAGTGCACGACCTGCTGGTGTTTGCTCAGACGGAATTGGCCGCCACGACCTCCAAAGAGGCGCCGGCGCGATCCGGGGCCCTCGGCACCCGGTTGGAGGTCGTTCGCCGGGCGTGCGAAGCCGACGCTTATGCCAGTTTCCTCGAAGAGGCTGTCCGCGGACTGCGCGAAACGGTCGGTTGGCTCGATGCTCTCGACGAACGATGTCAGCGCGTCGCCGCGGTCTTTCAGAAGCTCCGCGTGGGATTCGTCGAGCAGCGTCGGGACTTCAATCTCCAGCAGCCGGCCAAACACGCAATCCTGGATGTTCCCACGCTGGAATCGCTTTTTGCGGCCGCGCTGCCCAAGTGCATGGAGGAAATTCGCAAGATGGCCCTCGAAGCGATCAAGGATGAGGGCGGCGCCGATCGGCTCGAGGACGCCATCCGGGCCCGTGTCGAGCGATTCGCGGCCGGATTTCGACATCTGGCCCGGGTCCGCGACGCCATCGACGTGATCGGCGACGGGATTGAGCAAAAACTGAAAAACCTTCGCGCGGCCGCGGAACCCCAAACCCGGCTCGACCCGTGCTGGGACCCGGCCGCGCATTGCCAGCGCTATACGTTCGTCACGCTGGCTCCGGACGATCCGTTGATGTCGATCATCGGGCAATCGGGAAGGACCGTGTGTGCCGCGCCCTGCTCGACGGACGAGACGGAAATCGTGATCGTCTCCGTCGATTTCGGCGTCGAGATCGGTGCCCTGACGGCGACGGTCGAGACGTGCGATGCCTACCTGGAAGGCAACGCCGATTTTCCGCCGTTCCCCGACAAGCGGTACCAGCCGCTGGTGAACCTTGTCGTTCCCCAGCCCACCGAGTGGTACCAATATCTCGCAATTCCGTTTCACCTTTGCTCGGGCGACGGTGCCGTGCGGGTCGACGAGACGGGGATGTGGTTCTACAACGACGTTCCGCTCGGACGGTCACACGTCGAGGCATCGCGTGCTCTGCGCAAACGTCGCAACCGCGATCCACGGATTCCCGACTATGAAAAGTTGGGTGAGGAGATCGAGCGCGCGCTGCGTCACGGACGCACGCCCAACGAGATCGTCGAAACGCTGAAATCGATCGAAAACGCCGTGAGCCGACACCTGGCCGAGGAAAAAGGTCCTCTCGCGCAGCAATTGATGAGAGAACTGGCCGTCTGCCGCGCACTGGGTGCCCAATTCCGCGACGGAATTGCCCATCAGGATCGCTACCACAGGTTCTACGGCCCGCTCACGGGCAACGGCCACTCGGGCAACGGCAAGCTTGCGCGCGAGCTCAGCACGGTGGAGGACGGCAATGCCAAGCCAAAATAGCGCCCCAGCATTCGTGACACCCGTCGTAGTCTTTGGCCTTTCCCCGTGGGGCGATCGCGTCTTGAGCGACCTCAAGAACACGACCTTGCAACGCCTCGGCGGCTTGCCCGCGCACTGCGGACTGGTGAGTCTCGACGAGAATTTCAAGACCCAGGTCCGCGACGCCATCACGGAAGTTCTCAACGCCCTGATCGTGGCCAACCCCTACGTGGCGGCCCAGCGGGGTGAGATCCGGCGGATCGAGCCGCACGTCGTCCTCGTGGCCGCCGCCGCCGAAGTCGAGGACCGGCTCGGGCGGATTCTCGAGATCGCCGACACGGTGCGAAGCGAGTTTCGCCGGTCGCACCTGGACGGCCAACTGCACTTGCTCCTCTATGCCGGGGCGGTCGGCGGGCACATTCCAGCGGACGGCGCGCTCTTGGAGTTGGACGACCTCGATCCCTCGTTGCCGGTCGTGGCCTTCACCGACGCCGATGCGATGGGACGGCGGTTCTACGAAGCGGACGTCGCCCGCCAGAGTGCCCAGTATCTGTTTCACTGGTTCGTTGACGAAACGGTCGAGCAGTTCATTGCCCAAACCGCGGCCGACGACAACGGCGCGTCCCGTCGCATCGCCGTCGGTATAGGGCGTTTGGACTTCTCCGATGCGTCGGTCCACCAATACCTTCGCAAGGCCCTGCGAACGAAGCTGCTTGCGCATCTTTTCGAGCCGGTCGAGCCGGCCAGTCTTCCCGCGCTTCCGCCAACGGTGAAACGCATCGATCTCGAAGTGATCGCGGACCGTCTGCGCGGAACCTCGGGCTCGGTCGCCGCCGTGGATCGCGTTATTGGTGAGCTGTCGGGAGCGATGAGCGAACGATTTCGGTCGGCGCGGTCAGCCGAGTCCGCCGATCGCACGTACCGCGCCGTCAAGTCCCTGCTTCTACCGTTGCCGCCGACTCCGCCGCCGAGGCCGAGCTGGTTTGCACGAATGCTTGCATGGCTGGGGGCGATCCTGCGTTGGCTGACGTTTCGTCGTCCTCGCCCGGTCGAGCGTCGGCCCGAGCCACCGCCGAAAGAGCCGCCCCGAATCGCTCCGAGCGCGGCCGAGCTCATTCGGGCAGACCGCATTCGCATCCGGTTGAAACAGGTCGAGTTGGCGCTACGAGAAGATTCGGACGGCACGGAGGACTGCCGTCCGCTCGACCTGGCCGCGATTGAGCGACCCGAGGTGCGGCGGTTGCTGGACTCAGAGCTACCGGCGGTCGAAGACCTGGCGTGGTCGATTGCCCGGTCGATCCCCGTGGAAGAACTACTGGCCGAATCGCCGTCGCCGGAAGCATTGCGGGCACGTATTGACGCGTTGTGCGACGAAGCGTTGTGCCTCGACCAGCGTCCGCGGATGATCTATCCCGACGATTGCCGCGAGTTGGTCGATCGCGCGGCGGCCGCTGTCTGCCCCCTGTTTCCCGATGCGACGGGAAGCGTGCGGCGACTGGCGTTGGTTCCTGGCCGGTGGCTGGCCGCCGTACAGCTCGACGATTGCGAGACGGATGTTGGCCCCGACGGAGAGGTAGTCATTTTCGCCGCCCAGTCCGGCGCCGCTTTCCGAAGTCTACTACAAGCGGAGGATAACAATGCCCACGCTAGAAATGAGCGCGGTGCGGTTGCGGTTGCACCGAGGTAGCCAGTCGGTCGAAACCACGGTGCACCTCGACACGCTGACCGACGACATTGCGCGCCACGGCTCGATTACACCAGGAGATGAACTACTGCTGGCCAACCGGTGGATCGCGGTCGCCGATCATCCCGGCCCGTGGATCGACCGACTGCTCGGATTGGCCATCGAGGCCGCGGTTGCGTCGGACGTCGGCCGGGTCGAGGAGCTCGCCGACCGGATCCTGGCCTATGCCGGCAACCAGGGAGACGGAGAAGCGGTCTGCTGCGCCCGGTTTCTCAAGGCACTGTTGCGCAGCGGCGAAGGCAACTACCCGGAGGCGGTGGAATTGCTGGAACAGTCGTTGCGGGCCCGTTCGTGCGTGACCGCAGCCGCGCACAACAACCTTGCCGTGGCCTGGATCGAGTTGCGCAATCCGTTGGCGGCGATGAAACACCTGCTGTTGGCGCTGGCCCACGATCCCGCGCTCTTGGTACCCCATATCTCGATGCGGGAATTGGCGGCACAGATGATCGGCGAGCAAGCGCCGGACCTGCCGGGCCGCCCCCGCTGGTCGGCCGTCCACGCGCAAGCCGTCGGGAAGCTGCGATCGCTCAGTCGAGCCGAGATTCTGCGGTTTCTCGATCCTCGTCGGCCGTTTCCAGGGTTCCAGGTGTTGCAGGTGTTCGTGCGAAAGACCTGCGTTCCGCGCATTTCGTCCGGGCTGGCCGGCGCGCAGACGCACGTCCCCGGCGGCGAAGCATTGCTCTCGAAGGCGGAAGAAGCCCTCGCCAAAAAACGGTACTCCGAGGTGTGTCTGCTCAGCCAGAAAGTCGCCCGATTGCATCCACCGCTGGCAGCCACGGCCGCCGAACTTGAGGCGGAGGCCGGAGCCAAGCTCGACGAGGCCCATTGGCTTGAGCACGCGGAACAGTATGCCGAATGTCTCGAAACCTTCCTCGACCAGTTGGAGAACCTGAGCCTCGATGATCTGGACGCACCACGCGAGTCACTGGCGCTGTTGCGCCCCCACGCCCCGGACTTCGATGCGCTGCGTCTGCTCTACCACGAGCGCATCGCGAAGCTCGTGACCGACGCGCTCCGCCAGTCCCCAAGCGAGAACCAGCGGGCCTATCTCCTCGAGCTGGGCCGCCGATACGGCGTCGACGGCCAGGGCGAAGGTTATCGACAGGCCGCCCGAATCCGGCGTGCCTCGCAAAGCCTGCGGCAGTTTCGTCAAGCGCTTGGCGAAGGCAACCTTGAGGCGGCCAGGACCACGCTCGAGCGCGCCGAGCGACTGCTGGGCAACGATATTTCCGACGAACGCACGATTCTCGACGGCTTGGAGAGCTCCGAGGCATTGCTCCGTTCACTGGTCTCGCTCGAAGGATGTCTCAAGATTGCCGAAGCGATGCGCCAGATCGACGACGGCGACTTTCAAGCGGCCCGGGAGAGCCTCGACGAACTTCTCCTCACCGAGCCCAACACGGAGGAGCCCGTTCGGCTTCGGAAAAATCTGTCCTCGGCCGAGGCGGTCGGGCAGGCGCGCCAATTCGTCCGAGAACGCGACTGGCGCTCGGCGACGCGCAAGCTTCGCGCGGCGATTCTCGAGCGGCCCGACAACCGCGACGCCTTGGTCTTGATGTTGACGCTGGAGTTGCTCGCCAGCAAGCTGACGGGCACCGCGATGCGGCAGGCGGCCCATCAGGGCGCCGCCGCCATCGACGCCTTTCTTGCCAGCGAGGCCGACGCTTGCCGACGAACGTGCGACACCTTGGCCGCGGCCGTCAAGGAAAGCTGGCTCGTACCATTTCTGAGATCCGCGTGCGATCGATGACTCAGGATCTCATGGGGTGACTGTTCCGCCGGCCGGAACGTAAAGGAACCCAAATGGCCGATCGCCCTGGTGCTTCGCTCTTTGTACCGGGTGCCGTGGTCGTGGCATGCATGTTCAAAGGTTGACCGCGCAAGACAAAACCCCTGTGCCGACAGGGGTTTAAGCACGTCCTGACATGCGGACGCATCCGGTGTCAAAATCAACGAGCGGAGAGGACAGGACTAGAACAAGTGGCTCAAACGGGGAAGAAACCGCACTTTCCTCGCAAAGCGCTGCAGAATCCGATGCAGTCCCCGACGTGGGGGAATTAGCAGCCGAATTGGCCCGAATTGTCGCGGCATGGCCCATGCTTCCAGCCCCCATTCGTCGGGCGATTCTGATGCTCCTTGAGAGCAACGGTTAGGGTGCGGCGAACCTCTCGTATTCAGCAAGAGATATGAGGGAGCCGATCCATGCCGGCAGCCCTTGTCGAGAGTCACTTCTTCAAGAAACCTTGCCGGCGCAACGCGGCAGTCAGGTGTCGGCGAGTGGGGTTGGCTGTTTTCAGCTTGAGGGCCTGTTTTTCGGCCAGGTCGGACTGCTTGCTGCCGGCAAGGGCTTCACGCAGGTCGGCCAGTAGCTTGGCGGCTTCTTCGTAGGCGTCGGTAGTCCGCTCAGTCACGAGTTTCTCCGTCTTCCGCAGGCACGGCGTCGGGTCGGCTGCCATCTTCTTGAGTCGATTGGCTCGTTGAAGCTCGGCCTTCGCTCTGGCCGCCTTCCTTGTCTTATTGCGTATCTCTTTCGCCAAGGCATTGAGTTGGGCCATCGTCCGACCTGCTTCGGCTGTAGGCCATGATTCGATACCGGTGGCCTTTTCATATTTGGCCCGGATTTTCGCCTGAATCGACGACTCCGAGTCGCTGAGCAATTCGGCCAGCCAGGCGTCCTTCGTCGCCTCGGGCTGATCGGCAAGCCACTCGCAATAGCGACTTCGCTGATCCACTTTTGGTGGAAGCGGCCCACTTCGCTCTGCCGCCGCTGCAATCATGGCCTCGCCGATACCAAAGAACTCGGCCAAGGCATATTGAGCATCGGTTGGCTTCTTCAAGCCAGCCGGAACCGGTGTTTCGGCGGCCTCGTCGGGATCATGGTCGTCGTCACTAATAACGGCCAGGTGGGCAAGATAAAGAGGCCGCAGGTCGCCTGCCAAAATCTCCGCCCTCAGCGGCACGAGCCGATGGACCATTTCCTCGATGTTCCACAGTTCATCCAAGGCATCCGATTCAAGATAGGGAGAAATCATCAGCGTTCCGCCTGGTCCCTTCTTGTCCTTGCGAAACCCGAGCGTCTTGTCAGCGAAATAGGGCTTCATGGCCTTTGCATTGGGAAGACCGTTCGGCAAACGAATCAGCAACGTGCGGACACCGAAGTTTGCGTAATGCAGGTGAAGATCATACCCCCGCCGCATCATCTCCTGGGCGTTGCCGTGAAAATCGCCATACTGGTACTCGTTCTCGAACGACCAGGGAGTAATCTCGGCCCGAGTAGACTGCCGCCGCATATAGGCCAAATCTTTCTTGCTCACGGCCCGATCAATCGCACGGAAGGCAATGTACTGATACTCGCTCATCGCATCTCCTTATGTCACTCCTTCGCCGTTCGTGGCAACTCAAACACTGACGCGAACGGTCCACGAAGATGAGTACCTTGGTGTAGCCATACACAAAAGCACAGTCATCCCATCCAAACAGTTCTACGGTAATAGAATCTCGTGTAACGCATCGAGGAATTCGTTCAATTGCAGGTCTGGCCTGGCGTATGGACTCTCTCGGAGCCGCAGCATTCCCATGCCGTCTTGGCCGGCAAAATGGTCTTTCACAATCTGGGCAGCTTCAATGACGACTGGTGCCACATGGTGAGTCTCACGAAGCTCCAATGCTTCACTCCACTCCTTCTCCGTGGTCGTGGCCAGCACCGTGTAGATGTCCAACGCATGGTAGCGAGCGAAATCCTTGCTTTCGTCGTTCAGCCGGTCACGAAATGCGAACAACTTCATCATGGTGAACGTCAGTGGGTGCGGAATGAACACCGTCGCCTCATGGGCGATGCCACCGCTCGTGACGCCATGGAGCGTCAATGGCAGCAGCCCTTCTTCGAGA
>Ga0307430_1002529_pt1 | contig 12068 bp, 13 predicted proteins | sample SalMarWE160130MG_FD_202159 | JGI IMG/M metagenome (GOLD analysis project Ga0307430, IMG submission 202159) | Salt marsh sediment microbial communities from the Plum Island Ecosystem LTER, Massachusetts, United States - WE1603-130 | ecosystem: Environmental > Aquatic > Marine > Intertidal zone >... | reverse complement strand
TTCTTGCTTTGGGCCAGGTAGCTGCTGCAGATGCTTCCGATTCCGGAAATAATAAGCATAGCGGTAATAACTATGGAAACCGATATCATGGGATTGCTTAAGAAAAAAACCAGGCGCTGGATTAAAAACATTTCTATCAGCATGTAACCTAGCCCTAGGCAGGCATAATAGACTATCACACCTGCTGTTCCGCGCTGACTGCTGAACAGCTCACGCCATCTTCCGGCCAGCGGCAGCAGAATGATGAGCGCGCCGAAGATCACAGACAGGATCAATACGGCCAATAAGAGCAGATAGCCCCATTCCTCGGACACAGCAGGCAGCTGATCGAGAAACAGACCCAAGCTCTCGGGTTTTAAAAACACACTATAGTAGGGTTTATCATCGCTCATGGGTCTCACATCAAAGAGGTACTTTGTATAGAGCTCTTCCTGCCTGCCCGCAAGCATTGTGAGCAGGGTTGTATGATAAAATTGGGCAGGCTCCACGTATTCCGGTTTGTTTTTTACTCTTTCCGGCTCGTCCGTAAACCAGGAGTAATAATAGTTAACCAATTGCTGTAGATCAGCCTCCATGGCGGGCATTCCCGGGTAGTAAATCAGGCTCATTGACAGTTTATCCGTAAACTCTTTCAGCCTGATTATTTCGTCCTGCGTGAAAGGGGTTTTCTTTATCAGGACGGTTGCGGTTGAGTTTAAATAATTAAACACAAACAACTGTTCCCCCGGATTACCATCTCTCTGATCCTTTAGTGATGCTACAACGGTTGAGAGGATTTTCACAACATTGCGCGGAGGTTTCAATCTGTCCCATACGGTAATAGAAAGGATGCCGTCCTTCTTAAGACTGAACATATATTCTTTGATGGCTTCCTTTGTATAGGTAAAATTCTCCTGAACCGCATATCCGCCGGATTGAGACAGTCCCACAGAGTCTATCAGGCTGATTTCCACAATATCAAAGAGTTCCCGGTTCTGCACACAAAAGGCCCTGGGCTCGCCTGTTATCACCTTTATATGCTGATTTTGCAGTCTGAATCCCGTAAAACTGCTGACAAACGGATCATCCCTATACAAGCGTATGATTTCGGGATTAGGTTCCACAACCGTAACAGCGGAAGCATTATTGTGTTTTGCCACCTCGATATTAATACCTCCGCCAAGATTTACCAGCAGTACATCGGGTTTTTCCTTAACAACATAGGGCGCTGTTACCGGCAGATAGTCCAAAAAAACCGCTTCCTCGGGCAGAGCTTCACCCATGATGACAATAGGACCATTGCCGTCTAGATAAAGCCCGCAAAAGGGCTGCTTTGGTACACTTTCTATATCTTGAGACGCATTCATACTCATACCGGGCGCGGAGTGAAAATAAGAACTTTTAAACACATGCATCTCTCCGGCCGGGCCATATATTGTGCTGGCAACTACCGAATCCTTATAATTGCGCGCATAAAAAATGGCCTTGCTGTTGGAAACCCGGATATTCCCCGCCAAAAGAAAGACACAGAGCGAAAAAAGCAGGGCTGCCGGCAGGGCAATAAGATATGATTTTTTTATATGCACTCTTTTTTCCTCACGGTCAAACCTCAGCACACAGAGCACAGCCGCCACGAAAATCATGAGTAAAATGGGAAGCAGAAGCATTCTCGTGGGCAAAAAGAACATAAAGCAGATAATAACCAGGCCTCCCAGCCCCGAGCCGCACATATTCCAGAAATAAAGCTTGTGCATCTGACTGCTTAACACCATAAACGAGATACCGATAAACAGAGCGCCCAGAAAAAAGGGTATGCTATAAATGAGATAAAAAGCCCCGATCCACACCAGCTGCCAGCCGTCCACACCTACAAAAGTAGGATTAAACGGTATTGCTTGAGCAGCCACAAAACAAAGCACCATAGCGGGCATAGTGGCAAGAGCTGTGAGTGAAAACCATTTATTGGGTGTGGCCTTTATCTTCTTATGTACGAATGTCAGCAGGGTTCCCGCGATACCAAAACCAAGCAGAGCGGTGCTGATGATCATGGAACCGAAATTTGACCAGCTGCCCACGGAAAAAACCCTCATCACAAAGAGCTCATAGGCAATAAGACCGATGGAAAAGAAAAAAAGGGCAGAAAGCTTCAGGTTAATACGCCGCATCTAACTCCTCTTACCAAATAAGGGATATTATCTTGTATGCAGATGTTTGTCAAAAGCCTTGATTTGACAAACATAACTGAATACATTAATGTTGTATTCTTATAAAAACTATGAGAGGTGAGTTATGCCCAGTTGTAAAGTATGCGGTATCGATATTCCCGAGCCGGGGTTGTGCGCCGAATGCAAGGCGGAAAAATCCTCAAGCCCTAAAAAGACCGGGGGTTCACAAAAAATAAAAGCCAATTTCCGCTTCCTTCTCGTTCTCACCCTAAGTTCTGCTTTAGTGATTGCGGGAATCATTATTATTATTACCTTCCTCCCCCCATCCCCACAGCCCACAGCCGGGCAGTCTCTTGTCGAAGAGCCGGATACGGATCAAGAGCCCAACAGCTCAGATACTACCGATACGGAAGCGACCGCGGTGGCAAGCGCAGATACTTCTGCCGATGCTTCCGTCAACACCCAAGAGCAAACCACATCGGATGAATCAGCGGATAATAACGCGCCCGTAGCATATGATATTACCCAAAGCGACGACTTCCCGCCTATCGACAATAAAGATGATTATATCAAATGGATGCTGAAAGCTACTAAAGAGAGTGAAGCCTCTTTGTCATTGCGCTGGGAACGCGCACAATATATCATAAAAGCCGGTCAGGGAGAATTTGCCGACAAAAACGCCCTGAGGGCTTATCTTTTAACTCCACGCGAACGCTTTACCCGCGGCCAGAATCTTTTTCTTACCTACGGCGACAGACCCCTTCAAATCGGTTACGGCCAGACCATAACCGCTCCCAACGTCATGGCTATGATGACAACTTCGTTAAAGGTTGAGCCGCAGCACAAAGTGCTGGAAATCGGCATGGGTTCCGGCTATCAGGCCGCTGTACTCTCACGCCTTACCAATCATGTGTACACAATTGAGATTATTGAGGGTCTGTATAAGGAAACGGACAAACTGTTCACATCTCTGGAAAACGAGTATCCGGTTTATAAAAACATTAAGCGAAAGCTGAATGACGGCTACTACGGCTGGGAAGAGTACGCACCCTTCGACAGAATCATCGTGACCTGCTCGATTGATCATCTGCCCGCGCCTTTAATCAAACAGCTTAGAGTGGGCGGCCTTATCGTGGTACCGCTCGGCCCTCCCTACCGCCAGTTTCTGATGCGGATTGAAAAAATCCAAACCGAGGACGGCAAAATAAAGCTTGTTCCCAAAGACGTGTATGACGGTTTGGGAGTAATCTTTGTGCCTTTTACGGACAGAGAGGGTAAGAGTTATAGTGAATAATAGGATTTTGTTGTTTAATTCTAAATCTGCGGCTATTTGCACCATCCGTAGTTAATATAATTTAACCACAGATTACACAGATTGTCGCGGATTTATTTTTTATAATGTTTCTTCTCTTCAGCCTTTGTGTGCTTCGTGATCTTCGTGGTAAAATAAATAAATTAATCACGTGTTTTCGCGGATGAGGACGAATTGTTTTCCCAGATTACTGGATTCCTTCACAATAAAACAAAAAAAACAATAAGGAAATTGAAGTATACGAATCAAGTTTTATTTATTTCTCAGCTTCATCGCCTTCTTGCTTAATTCTTTAACAGACTCATCTTTCTATAAATCCTTTCGCCATTTTGTGTAATCAAATTTATCCCTTTGAAGTAGGGCAATAAACCTTTCCGCCATTGCTTCGCCCAATTTTTCAGCTTCTTCTGCCGTGATTCTTGGAAATTTAGCCAACTATTACCTCAACATTAGTTGAGATAATATCTTTACTCAATAATTCTTTAATCTCTTCCTCTTTCAATGTTTCAATATATGCTTCAATTGCTTCTTTGATGTTTATCATAACATCTTCAAATGTATCGCCCTGTGATTGACAGCCATTAAACATCCGGAGCAGCCAGGCTGTAGGCAACGCCAGTCGTAATAAGCTGATGGACTTTGAAAGAACGACTTATAGGTATCCTATATCATTTTTTATCTAAAATGTCTTAACAGGTTATATAATTCCTTATTTATATAGATCGTTTGTTTCCATGCTTTAAAAGATTCTAATACTCCGATTTCTTCTAATTGCTTTAAGTACTTACTAGATGTTCTTCTCTCAGCAATTCCATTTTCCACAAGAAATTCAATTTTTGTATACGGTTGAACAAATAATAATTCTATAAGCTCTTTAGAATATGATGTTTTCGGTAATTCCTTACGGCAAAAGGCAATAGTTTTTTCCATCAGCGCCCTGATTGATTTGATTATTTCTAATGTAGCTTGTGAAGTATTCTCGACCGCTTCAAGTATAAACAATATAAAGCTTTCCCAATCATTTTTATCTCTTACATTCTGAATAAGAGTATAATAATTATTTTTCTGATCTTTCACAACCATGGCTTTATATAACTCATCTTGTGTTGTAATTATATTTTCGATTTCAGAACTGGCCTGCGCTTCTTTTAATATAATGGAATTTAATAGAATGTTTTCATTAGGAATCGTCGAACAATATCCGTTTAGCTTAGCTAATTCAGTATTCGCTTTTACAGCTTTTTTTAATATTTTTTTATTTCAATATTTGTGTTTGGCGGAAGTTACGGTAGATCATTATAGGCAGCGCTCATCCCATTATTCAACTTTCATATACATGATTTTAGATTTATTGTACATGACAAGAGCCTCATGTGCAAGCAGTGCACATGAGATTTTTTCTATGGTTATATAATACAAACTTGTTTGTCTAGTACTCTTACAGAACTAATTTGTTAAAAAATCATATTTACGTTGTCCACAGACGCCCAGGCTCCGGGTGATCCATCCATCCGGAGCACCTAAGCTGCGGTCAACGTAAGTCGCAATATGTTGGTTGATTTTCTTACGCAAATAAAAGTTTCAGTTTTTAACCAAGTGCATGGCGGGTAATGGCCAGGCGCATAGACGAAGTGACCCAGAGCTTAAAAACCGCTGTCCATACGCTATACGCCCCACAGTTTCACCACCCCTGCGGGCATTTCGGGCTATGCAGAATTACCCGCCCGTGCCGGTTTCAGAACATATGACTAGTTTGTTGATGGTATAATAAAATATGCAAATCAGAACGGTTTTATTCTATAAAAATCATTTTGTCAATCAAACTTCCAATACATCTCATCCACTAATAATGTACTTAAATCAACGGTACCCCGCACAATTTTACCCCGCAGGTTAAAATAATCGTAAATCTGATTCAATTGATTTAAAAATCTTTCTCTTTCTTCTTCATTAAAATCTTTAAAAGTCAGGTACATTCTTTGATATTTTGGTTTTAAAAGAAAAAACCATTTTTCTGTTTTGTAAGTACCATCGCACTGTATTACAGGAATATCTTTTTTATCATCCGGTGATTTATTTGGTAAAATAACTGTTCTGTTTCGCCCGTTTAATATGATCTCATCATTTAACACTATTGAAAATAATCCTAAGTGGCCAGGTATGAAATCCTTCCGTGTTTTTTCGGATAGTAATTTCATATTTACTTCAACCATCTGTTCATCCCAGTAATATTTAATAATAGAATCTTCAAGAATTATACTCATCTTTTCATATTCATCGTTTAATTCTTGATAAGTCATATTTCTAATATCTTCAAATTTATCCTTATCTAATTTATAAGGATTCCAAAAAATAATCATAAAATCTTGATTAGCTTTATTACACGTTAGAGTAAGTATGGTAAAAATTAATATTATGAAAAATAAGAGTATCTTTTTTCTTAACATTGATCACCTTCCTTTTGATTTTAAATAATCTTTAATCATGTCTTTTGCTAAATCATTATTATCTAAATTCATTTCATAATTATAATAAGTAAACCTATAATTTTTATCAGATGTTCCCCACAGAATTATTATCTGATTATCAATAAAATAGAAATTACTTATATGGTATGATTTATTAATAAACATGTCATCATGCTTTTTTATATTAAATATTACATCCCCGGCACCCGTCTTTAAACCATATTTAATGAGTATATAGTTATCCATATCAGCCACTGACATATAAACTATTTTATCTTCTTGAGGATGAAATTTAGAATAAAAAGGATATCCTTCATGAAATAAGTGTATTATTCCCTTGATGCGTTCTTTTTTAAAGGTACAATCACCTGTGACAATAAAAATTAATACACATATAAATACTAACAGTAGGGCTAATTTCTTTGAATATTCTTTTTGATAATGTTATTTAATGTTCTCATCCCGCTCGCTTATACCATTATACCATATAGAGTTTCAATTCATATTTAAATTCCTCAGCAATTTAGAAATGTCCTCTTTGATAATCAAAGCAAAAATTACTTTTGGCTGGTAACTTAAAACAATGACATCTAAAAATATTCATATATATAATAGAAAGGAGTGAAACATTCCATGAGGGGAAGGATTGTCTGTGTACAACCTAAAATTTCTAATCAAAAACTTAAAGTTACCGCCACCATTCACACCAAAAAACAGGGCCTGCTGCAGGCCTTTATGCCCGACCGGGAGCTTTCCGCCCTGGTGCCCCGCTGTATCATGCTTGCCGATAAAAAGCAGGCCCTGCCGCAGCTCATACCCGCTATTACGGCCATGCTCAAGCGTATGTCGCTGGGCAGAACCGTGCGCATCTGGAAATACGATGAACATTACTACTTTTCCTTTATTCCCTGGCGGGAGGTGAAGTTTTGTGATGAATAAGCTTTTTTGTTGATTATTTTATACCATTATGATATATTTATTATAGCTAAATGGTATAGGAGTATTATATGTCTTCATTACTCATAAAAAATCTTCCTGAGGAATTACATAAAAAATTAAAGGAACAGGCACAAAAGCACAGACGCTCCATGATGCAGGAGGCAATAACCATATTGGAACAGAATTTATTAATTGTGACAACTAAAATTCCCGATCCCCTGCAAGGTAAAAAACTCATGACTCAGGATATCTTAACCAATGCCATTCAAGAAGGCCGCGCGTGATAGTTGTTGATACCAATGTAATTGCTTATCGATTTATTGCCGGCGATAAAACGAGCCGCGCTATTAAGATCGAGCAGTTCGATGCTGATTGGAGAGTGCCGTACCTTTGGTGTTTTGAGTTTTTAAACGTTCTCGCTACTCTTACAAAAAATAGTATAATAAATGAAAACCAATGTATTAATATCTGGCGAAATGCTTTGAGTTTCTTAAAAGGTAGAGAGAAGAGCATTAATCCGGAAAGGGTTCTCCATATTTCAATACATAACGGTATAAGTGCCTATGATGCGTGTTATATTGTGCTGGCTGAAACGCTAAACACAAAATGTGTTACTTCCGACAATAAGCTGGTGAAATTATTTCCCGACCACACTCTTTTCTTGGATACTTTTTAATCTATAAAGTTTATGCGTTCCTACGCTTTCCCGGCAATCGCCGTATACCACTTCTGCATCAGGATACCGAAGGCCGTGGCCACATTGAGCGAACGCTTGGCGCCGGCCATGGCAATGGAAACCCTGCCTAATCCGGCATCTGCCAGGGCAAGAGCCTCAGGGCTCAGCCCCAGCTCTTCCGAACCTATAAGAACAGTACCCTGCTTAGGAAATTTAAACTTATCCAGAGGTGTGCCGCCCAGCTCCAGCGCAAACACTTCAGTCGTCTGCTTTAAAACAGAAAGTGGTTCCACACTCCAGTCCACAATCTTCTCACAGCCGCGCGCTGTTTTGGCCGCTCTTTTATACGTGGGAAGCGGAGTATGTGCTGAAAGATAGACATGCTCCACCGCAAAAGCCTCTGCGGTTCTGAATATGGATCCTACGTTAAAGGGAGAGCGTATATCTTCTATATATACTCTTAAAGGCAATACCATGCGCTTAGCGCTGTCTAAGATTCCCTTGTTCAAGTCCAAAAAATCCCATTCCGCGGGCTCGGCCCCCAGATACGCAAGGATCTCGTGGCGCAAAGCGTTCAAAGCGCGTAAAAGATCGGCGGATTTAAGTTTTTGAAAGCAAGTTTTGCTGTTTGAACCGGCCGCTTGCTTTGAAAGCTCCGCCCGGGCCAGCTCACATACGGCCCTAAGGCAGGCACGATCCGGATCTTTGCCTTGCGCAAGCCCGATTTCCACGTTTTGCAGAATCAGCACGATTTTACGCAATCTGGATTTAGGTGGTAGTTCTTTTAATTTTCGTAGTGGAAACATAACGGTTTTAAAATCAATATGCCTGTTTGATTATTTCATACAGCTCCTCGTCCGAAGCCATGCGGGAAAGATAGTTCATCATATCAAAAGAGCGCGCGGCAATTGTGATATCTACCATATCATCCAGATTCAGGTCAAAATCACGCAGGCGGGTCGGCAGCTGCAGGGTTCCAATCAGGCGGCGCAGGGCCTCCACCGCTTTTTTTGAGGCATCGATCGAGGAGACACCCTCGATATCTTCACCCAGCATCCTGGCGATAGGAGCAATCTTTTCCGAACTGGTGTTTATGGAAAACTCAATCACACTGGGAAAGAGAATAGTGGCAAGCCAGGATTTGGGTACCATAAGCTTGGAATTGAGCGCATAGGCTAAGGCGGAGCCGATTCCCTGCCTGCTCATACTTAAGCCCAGTGCCGTAAGCATACCGGCTGCTGCAGACTGGATACGCAGCTTAATATCCTCGGGATTCTTTAGTGCCAGATCGATATTTTGGATAAGCGTTTCAATTGCTTTGTAAAAAAGGGTATCCGAAAAGAAGTTGTTTTTACTTGAGATAATACCTTCAAACGCGCTTAAAAAAGTATCTACCATAGTAGTGGCCGTATATTTTGAGGGCAGGGAAAGGCATAATTTGGGATCTATCAGAATACATTTGCTAATATTCGGCTGGGTTTTGCCCAGCTTGCCGCTCCTGTCGCGCGCATCAACAACCAGATATTCGTCGGTGTGCATAAAAGGATCACGGCAGGTTGTGGGTATTTCAATATAGGCCAGAGGCTCATTTTCCGGCTTGGTACCTGACAGGAAATCATCGAAATCATTTTTACATTTGGCGGCCATGGCCACACATTTGGCGATCGAAAGCGCTCTTATTCCTCCCATACCGATAATAACCTCGGCATGAGAACCCCGTGCCAGAAGCAGAGCTTCTTCGACCGTGGAACTGGTGGCATTGGGCACAACCTCATCATATACAATGTAAGAAATATTCTTCTTCTCAAGTAATTCGATTACTCTCTCAATAGTCTGGCGTTCATAAAGAATTGCTTCGGTGACTACCAGTACTCGCTCCCCATAGCGAGAAACCACATTACCCAGACGGTTAATGATATCTACACCGAAAATTGTTTCATGGGGAATTGAAAATAACAGATCCGACATGAATACTCCTTAAGACAAAATAAAAAAAAGGCGGACAAGCACTACACCCTCCGCCTTATTATACCATGTTTCTTTAATCTTTTAAAACCTATGTATTAAACTGATCCATTATTTTTTCAGCAACAGCCTCAATTACCTTGTCCGAAATATAGTTAGGATCTTCGAGCTTCCTCTTTACATCTTCAACCCTGTCCCATCTGATTTCCTGAGCGTTTTTGGCAGTCTCTGCGGCCTGATAAATTTCAGCCTTTGTCTTAGCCTCTTCGGAGACATTTATTGAGTCAGCCTTCTCACCCTTGTCTACTTTTTCGGGTTTTCCGGTTTTATTGTACTTTGTTATGGGGTCGATAGGTCCAATTCCTTCAATTGTCATATGGAAACCCTTCCTTTCGTCTCATACTATTTATCGTCACCTAGAGCTATGAACTTAAGTCTTTTCTTTGCCCGAAATAAAAATAACAAACTCACCCTTTATTTTCGTCATTTGACTAAAATAGGTCAAGTGATTTTCCGCATTATCATAAATAATTTGTTCATAGACTTTGGTTAATTCCCTTGCTATAACAAGCATTCTTTTATTATCAAGCCATACAATATCCGCTAAAAGCTTGCATATTCTAAAGGGTGATTCAAACAGCACACTCCCTGTTTTTCGGTTCAACAAACCTTTTAGCTGAGCTCTTCTCTTTCCGCCTTTGGGAGAAAGAAAACCCTCAAAGCTCACACCTTTTACCGGCAGGCCTGTTATACTCAAAAGCGCTGTGAGGGCCGAAACTCCCGGTATGGGGATCACGGGTATACCGTGCTCTCTGGCCGTATGCACTATGGCCGTTCCGGGGTCGGACACACAGGGAGTGCCGCTGTCGCTTAACAGGGCAACGTTTTTCCCTTGCTTTAAAAGTGAAATGATTTTATGACCGGCTTTTTCTTCATTATATGAGTGGTAGCTTATAAGCTGTTTTTTTATGCCATAATGGTTAAGCAGTTTAAGGGAATGGCGCGTATCTTCGCAGGCAATACAGTTTACTTCTTTAAGAATACGCAGCGCACGCAGTGTTATATCTTCAAGATTTCCGATTGGTGTCGCCACTACATACAGTACTGTCATGTGTTTACCATATATATAAAAATAGCACTTGCCAACACAAAAAAAAATAATTAAGCTTTAATTAGAGAATCATTTTTTAGCAGGGGGTTTATCTATGAGTCACAGAAAAAAAGATGACCAAATAAAAAAAACAAAAAATTCAAAACAGAACATTAAGCAACTGCTTAAAATAGAAGGCAGAATTACTCACGGAACACGAGGTAAAGCGACAAGGGGTGCGCGGGGCAATAAAAAGTACTAGGGAGCATACGCTATTCCAACTCTCATAATAATTCTACTCATTGTCATAACTATCGGAGTACTGGCTCTGACTGCCACCCAGCGTAAAAACAATGCTGCTGATATGCAAAAATCGGCGGTAACTCCACAAAATCGCCCTCCCTGCCCCCTCTGCGGATCACAGCTGGGTAAAGGAGAGAAACTGCATTCGGTTTCGTTTCCGGCGGACGGTGAAAAGATCATGCACATTCACGGCTGTCCCTACTGCGCCCCGCCAAAGCAAACGCTTCCGCGGCGTTGTCCTGTGTGTAAGAGATCCCTGCCCTCCGGCGGTTTCGCCGTGGGAAGAATGTGGGAGAAGAAAGACAAGCTTCACCTCCACATAACCGGCTGTACCGTATGTAAACCTCAGTACAATATTAAAGCGAAATAAGCTCAATCTGCATGGAAGTTAGATCAGCCACGGCTATGGTAGCCCGATCAGCCAAGTAACCGGAACAGGTGCCGGGATTAAAAAGCAGTTTTTCATTCCCTTCAAGCATATGTTTGTGCGTATGCCCGAATATCACCAGATCAAAAGAGCCTTCTTTATAAAAGCGCTCAGCCAATTCCTGATAGTGCATAACGGCAATCTTTCTTCCCGCCAGCGTTACTTCATGTACTATCTCTTTAAAAACACACAGGCTGCCTGCTTTCTGTGTGAGCAGGAGCTTATCGCCGTCATTATTGCCGAATACTGCATACATCTTTGAACACCATGGCTTTACTTTATCGAATATCCTGAATACAAAGGGCGAACAGAAATCTCCCGCATGAATAAGCGCTTCCACCTGCCGCTCCTGAAAAATAGTAACGGCTTTGCTGATGTTTTTCAAATTGTCGTGCGTATCGGATAAAATGCCTATTTTCATGGATTGCCTCCTTATTTCATTTTAAAATCCGTGTTCATCCGTGAGCTTTATTTTTTATATCTCCCCCTATATTCCCGAGCCACCTCTTCAACAAACAGATCCAGATAATTTGGTGCCAGAGCAGACACATGGGGCATGAGATAGCAATTCGGGCATTTTCTTAGTGGTGACTCAAACGCGAGCGGTTCCTGCTTGAACACATCCAGAAAGGCAGCAGCCAAGCTGCCTTTTTTAAGCGCGGAACACAACGCATCTTCGTCAATCGCGTTACCGCGACCCACATTATAAACTACTGCACGCTGCGGCAGCAGACTCAACCTGCG
>Ga0307430_1002528_pt1 | contig 12073 bp, 7 predicted proteins | sample SalMarWE160130MG_FD_202159 | JGI IMG/M metagenome (GOLD analysis project Ga0307430, IMG submission 202159) | Salt marsh sediment microbial communities from the Plum Island Ecosystem LTER, Massachusetts, United States - WE1603-130 | ecosystem: Environmental > Aquatic > Marine > Intertidal zone >... | reverse complement strand
GTCCGGGCGGTTTTCGAGGTAGCTTGTGATCGACTCGGCGGCCGAGATCATGTTGCGATGGGTGAGCATGACGCCCTTGGGCGTGCCGGTCGAGCCCGACGTGTAAAGCAGCGCCGCCAGGTCGAGGTCGATCGTCGATATGCTCGGCGGCGCGGTGTCGGCGGCGTGGCGAACCAATAGCATCTCAATCGAGCATGTCTCGCATGGTGCCGCTTCGCATGTTGGGTGGCTGGGCCATAGCGAAGCGGTGGCCCAGGGCGTTGGCTCTCCGGGACAGCGCTTCACTATGTCCCGGGCACCCGCGTCTCGCCCGGCCGTGACGACGGCGCGAAGATGCCGGCGCTCGGCGAGCATCGTCTGCAAGTCGTTCAGACGCCGCGCGGGCAGCACGACGGCCGCCGCGCGAGAATTGTCGAGTAGAAAGGCGAGTTTTGGGGCCTTGGCCGTCGGGTTGACCATGACGAACACGCCGCCGGCCTTGAGCACGGCGAAAATGGCCGCGACCGTCTCGATCTCGTTGCCCAGGTGAATGACCACCCGATCGCCGCGTCGCACGCCAAGCGACTGCAGCGCGTGGGCCAACTGGTTGGCTTGGGTTTCGAGCTCGCCGTAGCTCAACCGGCGGTCGCCGCGCACCAGGGCGGTCTGCTCGGGCACGCGGGAGGCGGTTTGTTCGAGGAAGGATTGGAGGAGCATGATCAGGTCTACACTCGTTTCGTCGTGGTCCGCTCCCTCACGGTCGCGGTTCGGTTTTTTCTACGTCGCCGCGGCGGCCGATTGCTTCGATTCGATGAACCGCACAATCTGGTTGATCGAGTCGAGGTTCTCGGGCACGAGTTCTTCGTCTTCGACCTTCACGCCGTGGGTATCTTCCAGGTAGCCGACCAGTTCGAGCACGCCCGTCGAATCGATCAGTCCCATGTCGAGAAACGAATCGTCGTCCGAAAAATCGGGCTCGCGGCCGAAGAGAAAAGTTTCCTGGATAAATGCCCGAAGCGAATCAGCCATGTCACTCACGTGTTTTCTCCTTGCAAGTTCTATTTGCGTCTATCTGCGTTCATTTGCGGTTTCAAAAAATTCATCGTACCGGCGAAGCCGTATCGAGCGACTCGGCCGGCAGGTCGTTGTTGGGTTGGGAAAAGGGGACAGTCACCTTTTGCCGGAACGGCCCTTCGGGTGCTTCGCACAAAAGGTGACTGTCCCCTTTTCCCGGCCGGTTCCGAATGAATTGCTCGACGACCAACTGCGTCGAGAGGATGCCGACCAGCGCCATGTTGTCGCGCTGGCCAATCACGTCGCCCCGGGCCGCTTTGCGCACGAGTGGCTCGACTGCCTCGGGCCGGAACAGCCCGTCGGCCGAAAGTCGCTTGGCCGAAAGCAACTCGCGGACGTACTCCGCCGGCGCGGTGCCGTCGCCGGTGGGAAAGAAACTGGCCGCGTCGGGGGCACGATAGGGTTGCTTCGCGCGGCGGACGACCGAATCGGGCACGAGCCCGCGGGCGGCCCGCTTGAGCAGGTATTTCTCGCGGAGTCCCTTCATCTTGAGCCGCGGCGGAATCCGCCCGGCCAGCTCGGCGACGCGATGGTCGAGAAACGGATAGCGGCCCTCGACGCCGTGGGCCATCGCCATCCGATCACCCTGCGACGAGAGGAGATAGCCCGGCAGGAAGATGGTCGATTCGAGATATTGCGCCTGGCAGAAGGGTGGCCAATCGGCAAACGACTCGGGCAACGTTGCCAAGCAGTCGGCATAACCCGGCTGGCCCACGGTGGCCGATCGGAATCCATCGCTCAAAAATGACTTTAACCGCGAGGTCATCTCCCAACGCGGCAGGTGCGAAAACAACGGATCGGCCAAATCGTCCGGCCGGACGTGGAAAAACGCCTTGCGATAGGCCATCGATTGGGCCTGCAAGTTGGGCAGGTAGGGGTACAGCTTGCCGAGCAGAAGCGGTCGCCACGCCGAGTCGGGCTCGGCGGCCCAAAAACGCCGGACCTTGGCCTCTTTGAAAATGTTGTAGCCGCCGAACATCTCGTCGGCCCCTTCGCCGGTCACCACGACCTTGAAGCCCGAGTCGTGGACCAACTCCGATAGCAAAAACAGCGGGGCCGGCGCCGTGCGGAGGATCGGCCGCTCGGCGTGCCAGACGACCGCCGGAAAGATCTGGCCGACGTCGCGGGCCGTGCAGCGAATCGCCTCGTGGTCGGTGTCCAGGGCCGCGACGGCCTCGCGTTGATAGTTGCTCTCGTCAAACTCAACGTCGTCGAACGTGATCGAAAACGTCCGCAAGGGGGCGTCGCTGGTCCGCTGGATCAGGGCCGTGGTGAGCGTCGAGTCGAGCCCACCGCTCAGATACGCCCCGACCGGCACGTCGGCCCGAAGCCGCAGCCGCGTGGCGTCGGCCAACAGCTCGATCAGCTCCTCGGCCCAGTCGTCCTCGGTCCGCGGCGCATCGTCGGGCACGAGCGACAGTTGCCAGTAGCGCTGAGTAGACAGTCGGCCGTCCTGCCAGACCAGGTTGTGGCCCGGCGGCAGCTCGCGGATGCCCTCGAAAATGGTTTGCGGCGCCAGGGTCGTCCAATAGGTGAACGTCTGGTCGAGGCCCGCCGGGTCGATCCGCCGCGGCACGTCCGGGTTGGCCAACAGGGCCTTGATCTCCGAGGCGAACAGCAGCCGGTTGCCCAGCCGCGTGGTGAACAACGGGCGGATACCCAATCGGTCGCGCGACAGCAGCAACCGCCGCCGACGCTCGTCCCAGATGGCAAAGGCCCATTGACCGTTGAAGTGCTCGACGCACGCGTCACCCCACTCGTCGTAGGCGTGCAGAATGACCTCGGTGTCGCTGCGGGTACGAAAGCGGTGACCCCGGGCGGCAAGTTCTTCGCGGAGTTCTACGTAGTTGAAAATCTCGCCGTTGAACGTGATCCAGCGACCAGCTTCGCGGTGGCACATCGGCTGCTGTCCGCCGGCTGGGTCGATAATGCTCAGCCGCGCGTGGCCCAGCCCAACGGGCCCGTCGACGTAGATGCCCTGCTCGTCGGGGCCGCGATGCCCGAGCGTAGCCAACATCCGGCGCAAAGGCCGCGGGTCGACCGGCACACGTTCGCTATAGATGATTCCAACAATGCCGCACACGACGGTGGTTCCTGTTCCGCTTTCTTGGACTGTGGGTGCCTGGGCCATAGCAAAGCGGTGGCCCAGCGGTCTGGTTTTCCGGGACACCGCTGCGCTATGTCCCGCACCACCCGCGCCGGGCGCGCGGCCTGGCCCTCGGCAATACGGAAACATAGCTTTTTTTGCCGCCATACCGGGGGATTTGTCCACGCCGCGTCGTGCCGAATCGCCGGGTCATGAGGATTGGGACGAAAAAGGGGACGAAAAAGGGGACGGAAAAGGGGACGGAAAAGGGGGACATTCTACTTTTCCAAAAAATCAGGAATAAAGGGCACATTCTGGTTCCTGGGAAAAGTGGAATGTCCCCTTTTTCGTCCCTTGTCTGGCGGCGGTTTCCGGCGATAATGCACCGTTTTGGGAGACAGCACCATGCAGCCAAACGATTACGTGCGGGACTACCTGGACCAGGCCGCGCCGCTGGTGGCCGGGCTCGACGTCGAGGCGATCGCCACGGCCATCGGCTGGATTCATGAGGCCGCGACGGCCGGCAAGACCGTTTTCACCTGCGGCAACGGCGGCAGCGCGTCGATCGCCTCGCACCTGGCCAGCGAAATGGTCAAGCACGCGACACTACACCGCAAGATCCGCTTCAAGGTGATCTGCCTGGCCGACAACATCGGGACGATGCTCTCGTACGCCAACGACGTCGACTTCGAGTCGATCTTCGTCGAGCCGCTAAAGAATTTCGCCCAGCCGGGCGATTTGCTGCTGGCCGTCAGCGGCAGCGGCGGCAGTGAAAACGTCCTGCGGGCCGTCGAGTACGCCAACCAACTCGGCTGCCGCACGATCGGCATGACCAACGCCACCGGCGGCCGGCTCAAAGACTTGGCCGAACTGCCCCTAACCGTCCCCAGCGACCACATGGGCCACCTGGAAGATTGCTTCTTCCTAATGACGCATATCCTGTGCTACGCGTTCATCGACGGGGTGGCGTGAGGTGATTCTAACGGATAGCCACGAAAAACACGAAAAGACACAAAGAAGAAGAGAGGAAGTTGTAGTGCAAGAATAACCGTCGTCTCGCTTCTCCAGCTTTCTTTGGATTGAGCGATTCACGACTATCTGGATTGTAACGTTGCCCACAAACTCATCCGTGGAAGACCACTCGTTCCTTTTCGTGTCTTTTCGTGTTTTTCGTGGCCATTTGTTCTGCCCTGCTACTTCGCGGCGGGCGACGCCGTCACCAGGACGTGGTTGCCCAGGTATTTGTTGGCCACGCGCACCACGTCGTCCAGCGTGACGGCTCGGATCCGCTGGTCGAACGACTGGTCGTAGTCGTAGCCCAGCCCATAGAGGTCGTAGGTCGCGGCCTGCATGGCTTGTTCGCCGATGGTGGTGTTCTGTTGGGCGTGGAGCGAGACGATCATTTCGACGGCGCGGTCGAATTCGTCCTGGGTGATGTGGCCCGCCTTGGCCTTGGCCAGATTCTTCTCGATCCGCGCGACGACTTCCTCGACTTTGTCAGGTCGGGTTTGGGCCACCACGGCGAAATAGCCCGGCGCGGGGCCGGTGATCTGGACCGCGTGGACGAAGTAGACGAGCCCCTCGCCGCGTAGCTCCTCGTGGAGCCATCCGCCGGGATAGGTGTAGCCCGAGGTGATGGCATCGAGCACGGTCAGCGCGGCGTGGTCTTTTTCGTCCAAAATGCTCGTGCCCGGGTAGCCCAGCATGACCATGCCGGTCGCCTTGCCGATCTGCTTGTGGCGGACGATGTTCTTGGAAATCGCATTGGGCCAGTCGAAGGTGATCGGCGGCAAGTCGGGATTCGGCTTCACCCCGCCGAAACCGCGGCGCACGGCGGCCAGCGCCGCGTCGGGATCGACGTCGCCGAACACGGTGACGAGCATGTTTTGCGCCGCGAAGTAGCGGGCGTGATAGGCGCGAAGGTCGCCGGCCGTGAGTCGCTCAACGGTTTCTTTCTTGCCGCCTTCGAGCACGTGATAGGGCGAATCGGCCGGCAGCGTGTCGAAGAACAATTCCATGATTTCGGCGTGTGGGCTGTTGGCCCGGCGTGCGATCGCGCCCAGCGCCAGCCGCTGGACCTTGGCGAACTCGTCCTCGGGAAAGGTCGAGGCCGTGAAGCACTCGGCCAGCAACGCCGCCGCCCCGGGAAAATCGTCGGCCAGCACCGTGGCGCTGCCGTAAATGCTATTGCGGCCTGCCTTTGTCGAAAACCGCCCGCCGATCGAGTCGAAATAGGCGGCGATCCGCTCGGCCGTATGCTGGGCCGTGCCCCGTTCGAGCATCGAGCCGACCAGAGCCGAGCGACCGGCCGTCTCGGGCGTGTCGACCAACGACCCGCCGAGCACAAACGCCCGAATATTGACCATCGGCAGCCGCGTGTCGCGCTTGATCAGCACGCGAACACCATTTTGGAGTCGGACCGCGCGAATTTCGCCTTCCTTGGCCGTCTCGGTCGCCGTACCTTTGGCCGGCGCGCCGCCAGGCGGCGCGATGACGACGCGATTGAGCCGCTCGGGCAAAAAGTACCGCCGGGCCACGTCGCGGACCTGCTCGGCGGTGACCCGCTGGATGCCCTCGACGTATTTTTTGTCAAACGCGGGGTCGGCCGCCGTCAGATAGCCCCGGCCAAGGCTCTCGGCCATTTGTTCGACGGTCTGCCGGCCGAAAACCAACTCCGACGCCTTCTGCTTCTTCGCCTTGGCCAACTCCTCGGGGCCGACCAACTCGTCGCCGAGCCGATAGACCTCGGCCAGAACGTCTTCCTGGGCCTGTTGCCAGGTGTCGGGCCGGGCCATGGCGAAAACGGCGAACATGCCGCGAACGTAGTGGGGCGTGTGGCTCGCCGTCTGGACCGACAGGGCCGACTGGTGCTCGTATTTCAGCTTGCGGACCAGCCGCGAGCTGTCGCCCTCGCCGAGAATGTACGAAGCGACGTCCAGCGCATAAAGGTCGGGGTCCGAAAGTTCGACCGTTGGCCAGGCCAGCACCATGTCGTAGGTGGCACCTTCCATCTCGCGGATCGCCTCGCGCGGGGCAATCTGCTCGGGCTCCTCGACCATCGGCAGATAGGTTTCCACCGACCGGGGCGTTCCCTCATAGGCCTTGGCTACTCGGGCGAGCACCTCGTCGGTCGCCACGTCGCCGGTGACGACGAAGATCTGGTTGTTGGGCACGTAGCGCGATTGGTAGAAATCGACGCAGTCCTGCCGCGTGGCACGGCGGAGCACGTCGAGATAGCCGATCGTGGGATTGCGCGCGGGATGGACCGTGTAGAGCGTCTCGGCCAAGGTTTTCCACAGCACGCGGGACCGGCTAACCTCGCCATCGGCCAACTCGCGTTGGACTACCTGGAATTCGCGGTCGAACACCTCCTGCTCGAAAACGACGTGCTGCATCTCGTCAGCCACCAGGTCAATGCACACATCGACGTGGCGCGCCGGGCAGTTGATGAAATAGGTCGTCATGTCCGAACTGGTCGAGGCATTGCACGCCCCGCCGAACGTGTCGACAAGGTCCTCCTTCTCCTTGGCCGTGATCGTCGCGGTCGTGCCGCCCGCGACCTGGTGCTCGATCAGATGGCTCAGGCCCATGCCGAGCCAGCGGCCCTCGAACGCGCCACCGGTGTTCTTGACGAAACATCGCACGGTGGCGACCGGCGCGGCGTGGTTTTCCTGCACCAGCACGGTCAGGCCGTTGGTCAGCTTGGCCAGCGTGACGTTGTCATCGAGCTTTTCGACCTGGGTGTAGCCGGCCGGCGGCGCGTCGGCCGGCGATTGTGGACCCTGGCCCACTGCGGCCGAAGCCAAGATAAAGAGGGCCACGGCGAAGCAAAACAACGGTCGGACAAGGTGAAGCAAAGCAATCATGGATGGGACCTTTGTCGAGGGGGGAAGGAACCTGTTTCCGGAAAGCCGACGCCGGGCAAGCGGCGCCGAACCCTTTCTTACCAGATTCACGCCGCCGGGCATAGAGTGGTCGGATAGCCGCGAAACACACGAAAAGCGAAACCTGCATCGACATCTTCTTTTTTGTGTCTTCTTGTGCTTTTCGTGGCCAGCACTTGTTGTGGCGACCTTACGCCCCGCCGAGATTGTCGGGAAACGGTTCGACGTGGACCAGGACGTCGAGCACGTCGGGCCCCTCGGCCAGTAGCCGCCGCTTGACCGCGCCGGCGATGTCGTGGCCCTCGCGGACCGTCAGCTCCGGATCGACCAGCACGTGAAGGTCGACTTGGAGGCCCGGGCCGAAATAGCGGGTCCGCAGGGCGTGGACCGACAGGACGCCCGGGGTTTCGGTTGCCAGTTTCAAGATGGCCCGGCGCCCTTCGGCGGCGGCGCCGATGTCGGAGAGTTCTCGCAGCGCGGGCCAGGCGATTTTCCACGCGGCGTGGATGATCAGCACGCAAACGACGACGGCCGCCACGTGGTCGAGCATTCCCCAGCTCGGCTCGATCCGCGTGCCCAACACGGCCACGGCCACGGGCACGCTGCTCAGCGCGTCGCTGCGGTGGTGCCAGGCGTTGGCCAACAGGGCCGATGAGCGGACACGGCGGCCGACGCGGATGGTCCATCGATAAAGCGCTTCCTTGACGACAATCGACACGCAGGCGGCGGCAAACGCGATCCAGCCCGGCCGGGTCGGGTCCTTTTCGTTGATGCCGGCGAGGGCGTGATAGCCGATTCCCAGCCCGACAGCGGCCAGCAAGATGCCGATCAGCGCCGTGATCATCGTCTCGATCCGGGCGTGGCCGTATGGATGCTGCTCGTCGGCCGGAGCCTTCCAGAAAGCCACGCCCACCAACACGGCGATGTCCGTGACGCAGTCGGACAGACTGTGTACGGCATCGGCCACGAGCGACTGGCTCGACCCGACGACACCGAACACCGCTTTGGTGGCCGAAAGCCCGAGATTGACCACGAGCCCCCAAGCGGTGACCCGATTGATCTCGGCGCGTTGGGTCGTCGACAAGGATTCGGACCCAGATCCGTGGTTTGGGTCGGCGGATTGCACGTGAGTTGTCCTGGAGGCTTGCGTGGACATGACACCCAACGCTGATTCTAGAGAAGACCACGACAAACCGAAAGTGGTGCCAAGGCTCCAAGACCGGGGGGATTGTCCGGGGTGCCGCCGCCGGCCGGGTCTGGAACGAAGCTGCGTGCCCGGATATACTACCAAAGGGTGCCCTTTCAGCCACTGAACCATTTTTCTTACGAGATTCGCCCGGCCATGGCCCCGTCAACCTCCGACGACAGGCTTCGCGGCGAGGTGGAACGACTCCGAGCTCGGGTAGCCGAGCTGGAGTCGGTCGGCGTCGAACTCCGTGAGGTGACCGAGAAGAACAGTCTGGCATTCGAGGAACTGGTTTCGATTTTCGACGGTATCGACGAGCCCATCTACGTAGCCGATCCCGACACGTGCGACATCCTCTACGTCAACCAGGCGACGAAGAACCTCTTGGGCGAGCACGTCGGCCAAAAGTGTCACCAATACCTTCAGGGACGCGACGATCCCTGTCCTTTTTGCACCAACGACAAGATCTTTGGCGAAAACACCGGATGTACCTACATCTGGGAATTTCAGAACGAGGTGAGCGGGCGGTGGTTCCGGTGCATCGACAAGGCCATCCACTGGCCCGACGGTCGCCTGGTTCGATGCGAGATAGCCGTCGACATCACCGATCGCAAGCAGATCGAGCAGTCGCTCGACGAGATCCGTCAGCGGTTGGAGCTAGCGATCGAGGGAGCCCGACTGGGCACGTGGGATTGGGATCTGACGACATTGGAAATGACTTCCAACGTCCAATTCGCCCAGATGCTCGGGTGCTCCGTCGACGAATTGACAGATCGTTTGCGGGCGTGGGAAACGATGGTCCACGAAGACGACATTGCCCAAACACGGCAGGAGCTGTACGCCCACGTCGAAGGCCGCACCCCCTACATCGAGACGGAATGCCGCGTGTTTACCCACTCGGGCAAGCCGCGGTGGATGCTGGTTCGCGGCAAGATCGTCGAGCGAGACGAGCAAGGGAAGCCCCTGCGGATGACGGGTACCGCGCTGGACATCCACGAGCGAAAGACGATCCAGGAAACGCTCCGTCGAGCCCAGCAGGAACTCGAGCAGCGGGTCGAGCAGCGAACCGCCGAGCTGGCCGCCACGAACGCGGCGCTGCGCGATGAGATCGCCCAACGGCGCCTGGCGGAGGAGGCGCTGGGCGACAGCGAGGAAACAGCCCGCGCGCTCTTGAACGTTGCCACCGAGGCGGCCGTTTTCCTCGACTTGGACAGCACGATCGTTATCCTCAATGAAACAGCGGCCCAGCGGTTGGGCGGAACGGTTGAGGAACTCGTCGGCCGACGGTGTTTCGACCTTATGCCGCCTCAATTGGTTGCCCGGTGGCGAGTCTACGGCCAGGAGGTGGTTCGGACGGGCCAGTCGGTTCGCTTTCAAGATGAATATGAGGGGCGAGTCACCGACACCAACCTTTGCCCGGTGTTCAACGCCGACGGAAAGGTGGTTCGGCTGGCCGTCTTCAACCGCGACATCACCGACGTGAAAATCGCCGAAGCCAAGATTCGCCGGGAGCAGGAACTTCTCCATCAACTGCTCGATTTTCAGGAGCGCGAGCGGCAACTGGTGGCCTACGAAATCCACGACGGCCTGGCCCAGGAGTTGACTGGCGCGATCCTTCGCTTTCAGGCATTTCGCGAATCGCTCTCCAGCGATCCGGCGGAAGCCTGGAAGGCGTTCGACGTGGCCTTGAATCTGTTGGCTCGCGGGATCAAGGAAGCGCGCGGTCTGATCACCGGACTGAGGCCGCCGGTTCTCGACGAGCTGGGTATCGCCGCCGCGATCGACTACCTGGTCTGCGAGAGCCAGGAACTCGGCGGCCCACGGATTGAGTTCCGGCACGACCTGCCGACCGACCGGCTTTCACCGTCGTTGGAGACGGCCATCTTTCGCATTGTCCAGGAATCGCTCACCAACGCTCGCCATCACAGCCAAAGCGACCGTGTCCGGCTGGAGGTTCGCCAGTGCGACGGCCATGTCTGCATCGACGTGCAAGATTGGGGCGTCGGCTTCGACCCAGCCGAGATCGACGCCCGCCATTTCGGCCTGCGGGGGATTCACGAGCGAGTCCGGCTGCTGGGTGGCCGGATGGACCTCGACGCACAGCCCGGAGGAGGCACGCATCTGTCCATCGAACTGCCTATCGTCGAACGGTTAGACAAGACGGGCGACGACCGGCCAGATTAGCACTGCAGCGCCAGGTTTGCAGTCGCAAAAGCGACTGGCTCCGTCGCCTCGATGACAGCCTTGCCTACAAGAACAGTCTCCAGCGACGGTGCCTGTCCCCTTTTACGACGGACCACTGCGGAAAAAAGGGGACTGGCTCCGTCGCTGGCAACCGTTCTTCCGATACAACGCCAACTTGCGCCACGGAGCCAGTCTCCCTTTTTTCCTCCGCGTCGCCTCACACGGACCAACCGTTGGGCAGGACCGCGCCCCTGGTCACCACGACGATTCCGTCACGGATCACCACGGAGGGATTCTCTTCGGCGGAGTCGGCCTTCCGGTGGTTGACGATCCGCACGTTGCGGCCGATACGGCAATTCTTGTCGATGATGGCCGTTTCGATTCGCGTGCCCGGCCCAATGCCCAGCGGCGGCCGGCTGTTGGACGAATCGTGCTCGAACTCGGCGGGCGCCTGGTAGTAGTCGTTGCCCATCACGACCGAATCGCGGATCGTGACGCCCTGGCCGATGCGACAGCGCAGACCGATCACACTGTTTTCGATCGTTGTTCCCTCCTCGATGATGCAGCCGTCGGCCACGAGGCTGCCCCGGATCGTGGCTCCGTCGACCCGCGACGGGGGCAAGAACCGCGCGCGGGAAAAAAGCGGCGCGTCGGCCGACATCAACTCGAACGGCGGAACCTTGCCCGCCAGCGCCAGGTTGGCCTCGTAGAACGACCGGATCGTGCCGATGTCTTCCCAGAAACCGTCGAAAAGGTGGACCTGGACGTGCTGCGTGCGGACCGAGGCCGGGAAAATCTCGCGGCCAAAATCTCGATAGTCGGTCTTCTCGAGCACGGCCACCAGCGCGTCGCGGTTAAAAAGATAGATGCCCATGTTGGCCAGGCAGTCGCGTCCCCGGCTGGCGATGCCCCGCGCGTCGATCCAAGCCGGATCGGTCCGCACCAGGTCGAGGTCTTTCTGACTCTGGGGCTTTTCGAGAAAACCAACCACGCGGCCCGAGTCGTCCAGTCGCATGATCCCCAGCCCGGCAGCGTCGCGGCTGGCCACCGGCGCGGCCGAAATGGTCACGTCGGCCCCGGACGCTTGATGGGTCGCGAGCATGTCGCGGTAGTTCATACGGTAGAGCTGGTCGCCCGAGAGGATGAGCACGTAGTCGATGCCCGGCTGCTGAAGATAGCGGAGATTCTGACGCACCGCGTCCGCCGTGCCCTGGTACCAGTCGGAGCTGGCCAGGGTTTGCTGCGCGGCCAGGATCTCGACGAAGCCATTATCAAAGGGGTCAAACGTGTACGTACTGCGGATGTGTCGATGGAGGCTGACCGAGTTGAACTGCGTCAGGACGTAGACGCGGTTGAAACCGCTGTTGATGCAGTTCGACAAGGGAATGTCGATCAGCCGGTACTTGCCCGCCACCGGCACCGCCGGCTTCGAGCGCAACTGGGTGAGTGGGTACAGCCGCGTGCCACGCCCACCGCCGAGTACCAGAGCAATGAGATTTCTCACCATCGACCTCGATGCTGCGACCGGAATGGACCCTTGCGGTGGCCCACGCCATCCACGGGTCAAACTCCGTCTGGCGGCTGGGCCGGTCGGCCTTGTCGGGGGATTTTGCTACCGGCCAGAGCCCAGCGTATGAGTCTAGCCAAGACGAACACCGTCATTCTACGGGGGCCTCCCGT
>Ga0307430_1002526_pt1 | contig 12084 bp, 10 predicted proteins | sample SalMarWE160130MG_FD_202159 | JGI IMG/M metagenome (GOLD analysis project Ga0307430, IMG submission 202159) | Salt marsh sediment microbial communities from the Plum Island Ecosystem LTER, Massachusetts, United States - WE1603-130 | ecosystem: Environmental > Aquatic > Marine > Intertidal zone >... | reverse complement strand
CTGGCTGCCAGGTCGTCCATTCTCAGACCGTTGAATGCATCTCTCTCCGGCTCCCTTGGCCTCGCCCTGGAAAATGGTGTCCTCAGATAGCTGACAATTACAGCTTCCTCCATATAATTAGTCTCCTTTCTTTATTTTATTGTTAATTCCGCCTATGATATATCACTTTTCCCCCCCACTGTCAAGGCGAGCTTTATCCCCGCCTTGTGGGTGGGGATGATGCGGGCGGGTACAAGGCCCGCCCCTACGGAACACGCTCCGCAACCCCCGGAGATTGCCGCGCACCTTTCAGGTGCTCGCAATGACAGAAAAGTGAGGTGCTGGCAATGATCCCCCCCCTGTCGTTGCGAGGAGCCGAAGGCGACGAAGCAATCCCCTCTTCGAAGTGTGAGGGAACCCCTTCCTTCAGGATTCACGATGCCGAAGCAATCTCTTGTGGGGGATTCCTCGCTTGCTCTGTGAAACACGCCCTGCAACCCCCGGAGATTGCCGCGCTTCGCTCGCAATGACACCCCCCTTCATGTCGTTGCGAGGAGCAAGATTCCTCGCTTGCTCTGTGAAACACGCCCTGCAACCCCCGGAGATTGCCGCGCTTCGCTCGCAATGACAAAAAAGTAATGTGCTCGCAATGGGGAAAAGTGAAGGGCTCGCAATGAAAAAAGCTTGACAGGTTGATAAAATATGGGTAAGATGGGCTTGAATTTTGGGAACACTGAATTATTACGTTTTGCGCTTAACTACAAACAGTGTCTGTAATAAGATGGAGGTAAGAAATGGCACAGGATGAAAACAAAGCCAAATATGAAGCCAGGCCGTGGATAAAATGGTATCAGCCGGGTGTGGAGCCGGATATTACAATCGAGGAAAAGTCCGTGGTGGACACCTTTAATGAGAATACAGAAGAATGGAAGGACAAGACCGCTGTAATATTCTATGGTAGAAAGGTAAGCTACAAGGAGCTCAGAGACCAGGTTGACAGGTTTGCTACGGCGCTACATGATTTAGGCATCAGGAAAGGAGACAAGATTGCCCTCCTGCTGCTTAATTCGCCTCAGTTCATCATAGCTTATATGGGAGCCCTGAAAGCCGGAGCTACCTTAACGGCAATCAGCCCTGTTTATGTCAGCTCCGAAATCAAGTACCAGCTTGAAGACAGCGGGGCGAGAATGATTGTTTGCCTGGATATTCTTTACGATAACGTGGGAAAAAGCGGAGTCAAGCTGGATGCTGTCATCCTGACCAGCATCGGCGAATACCTGCCGGGAATGAAGAAGTTTCTGGGCAGCAGTGTGCTCCGGGCTGTATATCAGAAAATGGCCGCCCCGCCTGTTGAACTGTTTGAAAGAGAGGGATTTTATCGATTCCAGGATTTGATTAAGAAATATCCCCCGAATCCGCCCAAAATCGAGTTCAATATCAGAGAGGACATAGTAACTCTTCCCTACACTGGAGGGACAACCGGGAAGCCCAAAGGTGCTGTGATAACTCATTACAATTTCGCCGCCGCCCGAGAGCTCGCCGATGGATTCTGGGGTGATGTCGTCCAGAAAGGGAAGGAAACCGTAATAGCCTATTTGCCTTTCTACCACATCTATGGTCAAGCAGTGGTCATGATGGGAGGAATGACCGAGGGCTACACTTCAATACTAATCACCACTCCTGACCCTGATGACATTCTGGGCGCACTAGAAAAGTACAAAGGAACTATTTTCTACAGTGTTCCCGCCCTGTATGAATATCTCAAGGACTATGAAAAGACTAACAGAGTAAATTGGAAGAAAATAAAAGTCCTCATCTCCGGTGCCGATGCTCTTCTCGAGGATACTGCCCGGGGCTGGGAAAAGCGGACCGGCGCTAGAATCCACGAGGGCTGGGGAATGACCGAGACGACCTCGACCGGTATGGTCAATCCCTACGGCAGGGCGAAAATCGGTTCCTTCGGTGTACCTATGCCTGGTTGTGTGGCGGGCATAATGGAGGCGGAAGGCACCAAGTTCCTTCCCGTTGGGGAAACAGGCGAATTGGTATTCAAAGGACCCAATGTCTTCCCGGGATACTGGCAGAAACCGGAAGCAACCAAGGAAGTTTTGATGGAAATCGACGGTGAAACCTGGCTGCGCACTGGGGACCTGGCCAGAATGGATGAAGAGGGCTATTTCTACTTCTACGATAGGAAGAAAGACATGATTAAATACAAGGGTCTGCAAGTATTTGCCAGAGAGGTAGAGGAAGTACTTACTTCTCATCCTCAGGTCAGGGAAGCCGGCGTCATCGGCGTCCCCGACCCCGAGGTTGGCGAGAGGGTTAAAGCTATCGTCGTTCTTGAGTCGGAAGCCAGAGGGAAAGTGTCGGAAGAAGATATTATGAAGTATTGCGCTGGAAAGATTTCTGGCTATATGGTACCCAAGATAATCGAGTTCCGAGGCGAGGTGCCCAAGACGGACATCGGCAAGGTATCACGCCGTGAACTGAGAGAGGAGGATCTATAGAATGGCGCCATTTTTCGAAGTGGAAAACTTAACCAAGCGTTTCGGCGGACTGGTTGCCGTCAACAATGTTAGCTTCCAAATAGGAAGGGACGAAATCGTGGGTCTGATTGGGCCCAATGGTTCCGGAAAGACCACCCTGGTGCGGTGCGTAATCGGCATATTTAAGCCGGACTCCGGGGAAGTCCGGTTTAAGGGCGAGGACATAACCAGATGGCGTCCCTGGAAAATCGTCCAGAGAGGGCTCGTAGGGACTTTCCAGGTAGTTAAGCCATTCCGCCACCTACCTGTTATTGCCAATGTCATGGTCGGTTGCCTGTGCCCGCGGATAACCAAGGGAGGTGAATGGACCAAGACCACCGCGGTGAAGGCACGGGACGCGCTGGAGTTCGTGGGCATTGTCGACCGGGCTCTTGAGCCGGCCTCCAACTTATCTCACGGGGATCTGAAACGACTGGAGGTAGCCAGGGCTATTTCTACCGAGCCTGAACTCCTTATCCTCGATGAGCCCTTCGGGGGACTTAATCCTGCCGAGACAGAGCTTGTCGCTAAATCCATGAAAAGATTGCACAAAGGAGGGCGGTTCGGCAGGCTTCATAGCGAAGGACCGGCTATGCTGATAATCGAGCACAAGCTAAGTGAGCTCATGAAAATAGTTGACCGGGTGATTGTCATCAATTATGGAGAAATCATCACCCAGGGTACCCCAGAAGAAATAGTCAAAAACCCCGCCGTGATTGAAGCCTATACCGGCAAGGAGGTGCTCATTGCTTGAGGTAAAAGATGTAATTGTCCGCTACGATACAGCCACCATCCTGGATGGAGCCAGCCTGACGGTGGGAACAGGGGAACTGGTCGGGCTCGTCGGCCCCAATGGCGCCGGCAAGACCACTCTCCTCCGCGCTATCGCTGGTTTGATAAACTGGGACAGAGAAGTCCTCAGGGGTACCAGGAAGTCCGAAGTAACCTTTGAAGGCAGCGTAGAATTTGATGGAGAAAGGATTGACAAGCTATCGGCATTTGAAATCGCCAAGAAGGGTCTCCAGCTCTGCCCGCAAATGGGCCGGCCTTTCGTCGAGATGACGGTCAGGGAGAACCTCCTCGCCGGAGCCTACTTGTGCCGAAACCAGAAAGAGGTTGATGAGAGCCTGACCAAAGTTTATGAGCTGTTTCCCAGGCTGAAAGAGAGAGAAAAACAGCTAGCCGGGACTTTATCCGGTGGGGAACGGCAGATGCTGGCTGTTGGCCGCTCGCTGATGCGCCGGCCTAAATTGATGTTAGTCGATGAGCCATCAAGCGGGCTGGCCCCCAAGATAAAAGATGACCTGTTCAAACGCGTGGAGGAGATTTACCGTGAACTGGGAGTCACCATACTCCTGGCTGAACAGGATATCAGCTTTGCCTTCGCCCTCTCCAAGAGGAACTATGTCATGTCGAGGGGACATATCATCGCCCAGGGAACAGCCGAGGAATTGCTCAAGGACGAGACTATCAGGAAGACATACCTGGGCATGTAATAACACCCCGCACCTCTTCCTTTCTGTCGTTGCGAGGCTGACGAAGTCAGCCGAAGCAATCTCGGTGGCGGGGTAGGGCACAGAAATTCTAAATCCTAAGCACCAAATACTAAACAAATTCTAATTTTCAATTTTCAAATTCAAAACCGTTTAGTTCTTTTGGATTTTGATGACAAGAATCAAGTTCTTCCTTTCTTTTGTTTAGGACTTAGATATTAGTATTTAGAGTTTCCCCTCTAGATGATGTGGGCGGGTACAAGACCCGCCCCTACAAATGAGCGTAGTGGCGGGGTTTATCCCCGCCTCACTGGTGGGGACAATGTGGGCGGGTACAAGGCCTGCCCCTACGATGGTAAACAAACAAACAAATAATTATGTAGTGGCGAGGTTTATCCCCGCCTTACGGGTGGGGGGACAATGGAGGCTCTCCTACAGCTCGTAGGCTAATGACCCGGAAAACGGATAATCCTCCCAATGTTCAACAATACCATTTCTCACCGGGTTATGAATGATGTAATTGGCAACCATCCTGCAATCCTCGTCCTGTCGCAAAAAATGGTCGTAAAAACTTCTCTGCCAAATGCTTCCTCCGTAGCCGTGTTGCCAGGCCATCCTGGTAGAGCGGCTCTTTATTTCCCTAACAAACTCGATGATGCCTTTCGTTTCCGAAGCGCTTAGCAAAAAATGAGCGTGGTCTGGCATGATGCAATATGCGTATAGTGGAATATTATTCTCTTTACATGCCGTCCTCAATAAGGCCACGAAATTATCAGCTAAATGTTGATGAGAAAAGATTGCCTGTTTCCCCTTCGTAGCTATGGTGACAAAACAAGGTAGGTCAGGAGTTCGGTATATTTCGGGGTCCAGGCGAAGTTTTTGACAGCGCTTTGTGTGCATTTAGATACCTTGTATATTATCAAGAGTGCTGGGCGGGTACAAGACCCGCCCCTACGGTCGGGGGTGTAGTGGCGGGGTTCTTGATAATGTTAGCAACACTAATGGGCGGGTACAAGACCCGCCCCTACGGTCGGGGGTGTAGTGGCGGGGTTCATCCCCGCCTGGCGGGGTGTGGTCTCCCTTCGAGGTGTGAAGGAATCCCTTCCTTCACGATTCACGATGCCGAAGTGGCGAGGTTTATCCTCGCCTTATGGGCGGGGACAATGTGGGCGGGTACAAGACCCGCCCCTACGGATTGAGGAATCCTCGCAATGACTGTGGGGCAAGTGGGCGGGTACAAGACCCGCCCCTACAACGTTAAACACACGAACAAATAATTATGTAGTGGCGGGGTTTATCCCCGCCTTCTGGGCAGGGATGAGGCTGACCTGATAAATCAGGCAACTACAAAATGACAGGGGAGTGGAGAAAAAATGGAGTTACCCCCTTTTTAGTGTAGGGAGGCACCACAGGCCCGGCATTCCCGACGCCAGAAACCATTAGAGAGCTTACAGCGTGGACACTCTCGCTCAATCTTATCCCGTACCCACACGCCAAGCCCCTCAGGCATGAACAGCAGTATCAATATCACTAGAATAGCCATAATAAGTATCTGGTTCTGGCCAATAAAATTTGCTTGCCCCACACCTAAGAACTGTAGAAGAGTATAAAGGGTGTAAACCCCGATAACTGCTCCGTAGATACTCACGATACCGCCAAATACTACATATATTATTGCCCGAAAGGACATCGTCATGGAGAGGGAGGCAATGCCGGCACCTCCTAAGACATGGGCATATAAGGCGCCGGCAAGACCGGCGAAGAAGCCGCCGATGACAAAAGCCAGTATCTTGTATCTTATAGTATTTATTCCCGAGGCACGGGCGGCAATCTCGTCTTCCCGGATGGCGTGGAAGATAAGACCGGTCCTGACATACTTGCTCCCGGCATCGGTGAGCTTCCACATTATGAGCACGGCTGCCGTCATCACCGCCAAACATATATAATATTCACCTAGCCGCGTGGCGGCAATTTCAGGAAGCCCGCTTATGCCAAATTCACCGCCAGTATAATCCTTGAAAGCCATGACCAGTCCCAGCAACATGAGAGGGAATGCCATTGTAAGCAATGACAGGTAAGGCCCTCTCAGTCTCAGAGCTGGAAAGCATGTCACCACTCCAACCCCTGTCGCGATCAGAGTCCCGAGTGGTATCGTAGCCCACGGCTGCCAACCAAGATATTTGTACAGCAGTGCCGAACTGTAGGCGGCTACGCCGAAGAACAAGGCATGCCCAAAATTTACCTGGCCGCTGTAGCCAGATAAAAGGTCCCAGCTAACGGCAAAAATAACGAGTAAGCTGCTAATGGTAAGAATGTACATATAGGAGGGTTTATCCGTAATCAGCGGGAAAATAAACAGAACCACAAAGAAGATGATGGCGATAAGCCGCCCGGGGACCGGCAGCACACCCCACCGGAAATCCTTGAACAGCCGTCTCAACAATTTATAATCTCTCCTCCTCGAATATTACGCCGAACAGACCTCCCGGTCTCACCGAGAGCACTATGACCATAGCCAGTATGGCAAATACCGTACTCAAATAAGAGGAGCTAGGCAGCAGGTTTGTGACCAATTCTTCGACCAATGCGATAATGAAAGCCCCGATGATACTCCCCTTGACACTTCCCAGTCCCCCCAGGACAACAATTACCAGAACCATCACCAGTGGTGCTGTCCACATGGTAGGATATATTGTCCATATCGGTGCCACCGCTACGGCGGCAACCGCTGCCAGAGCTGTGGCTATTCCCATGGTTATCATCAGTGTCCTGGGCACGCTTATCCCCATCAGGTTAGCAATCTCAGCATCCTGTGCCGTCGCTCTGAGGGCGATACCCAGTTTTGTCTTTGCCAAAATCAGCCACACAATGACAATGACCACCGCCACTATGCCCAGTGTCAGTAGATGTTGGTTAAGGACTCTAACACCGAGTATCTCCGTGAATCCAGGAATAAGATTGGGAAGTAGGCGATAATGGAATTTAAAGAAAGTCGTCATGAGCTCTTGGAAAGCCAGGACTAAAGCTACCGTCATCAGCAGTACGGCGGCAAGGTGCTCGCGTATAGGGTTAATAAGGAACCGGTAGGCTAGGATACCTAAGAGGGTAACGGCAGGCAGGGTTATGAGGATTGCCCAGATGGTGTCTATGCCAAGGCTACGCGTAAAATACCACAAGCCGTAGGCTGCCAGCATGAAAAATCCCGTATGAGCCATGTTAATAACACGAGCGTTGCCGAAGATAATAGAAAAGCCTATCGCCAGGAGGGCATATACCCCTCCTGTTACCAGCGTCATAATTATGATTCGCTCGATCACGGCACTTCTAATCCCACAAGGCGAGGATAAACCTCGCCACTACATTCACTCGTAGGGGCGGGACTTGTCCCCGCCCAGGCCTTGTCCCCGGTAAAAGAAAGGCGGGGATACCCCCCGCCACTGCACTGTCTGATTCTCTCCGTCCGTTCCAATCCAGGCACTTTGGAAACCCTTCGCCTTCCTTTCAATTGCCAGATAATATATATTACGTGCCCCCACCTTGTCAAGGGTTTCCCCAGATTTTTTCGGAATTTCCTTTACTGCCCCACCGAGATTGCTTCGGCTGACTACGTCAGCCTCGCAACGACGCTCCACATGTCTTTGCGAGCACCTGAAAGGTGCGCGGCAATCTTAGGGGATAAATTCTAAACACAATTGTAGTGCGACCTTTTAAGGTCGTGCAATTCCACTCTGGCACGAGGCTGAAGCCTCGCACTATACATTTTTTGCATTTTGATTTGTCATTTTGACTTCTAACATTTGATTTTTGAAAAGGCGGGGATAAACCCCGCCACTACGTTCATTACATTAATTTACGCTGCCACGTCATCCACATTTATTTGTAGGGGCGGGTCTTGTACCCGCCCAAGTTGCTGCTAAAAAAAGTGGTGACCCCGGGTTAACCCGGGGTCCCCACCCTGCCTAGCATCGTCTAGGCTACTGACTTCGCTCTGGTTATTCTATTATGATGCATAGAATCCTGTGATATCCATCACCGGATCCACTGTACCGTCGTACTCGAAGTTCCAGTCACCGTACTGGTCGACCAGTTTGAACGTTGGGTCTGTTACTCCAAAGTCAATCGGCCAGACGCCCACCTTGTGGCCGTCCTGCCACTGGGAGCCAATGCCGGTCTGATAACCAGGACCATAGACTGTGTCATGAGCATGGTGTGGAAATTGAACGTCCAACGTACCGATAGGAGGACCAAAAGGCGTAGGCACAATTCCACTATACCAGTCGGACTGATGATAACCATCAAACACCGGCACGTAATACGGCGGTGTCAGGCCGAACCTGATCCACGGGTCCCCGAGATCGGGATAGAACACATCTACCTGGCTCGCGTTGAGCGCATACAGATCCGGGTGCTCCACAGTACCAATACCTTCGGCTACCGTGTCGGCTGGCATAGGATAATAGGCGGTCGTGCCACCTACGCCTGTCTGGGCATTGTCAGGGTCTTCCAGCCATTCAATGATGTCATCACTAGCCATTGAATCCTGTTCGTGCATGGCCAGGCACACGGCTTTAATAGCGTCATATGTGCCTGCAGTATACAGTGGGTAGTCGTCATACTCGTCAACGTAAGCGTTAAACCAATCTACCGTGGTATCGGTTACCGATACGTTCTCCGCCCAGGTATCCAGCATGATCTCACCCTGGCAGTCTCCATCGGTCTCTGTCCAGTGTTCTTTCAACTGGCCGGGCACATTAATACCTATCGTCATGGCCGGTATCCCCAGGTCGACACGAGTTGAAGAATAGACGGCGCCAACCGATCCGGAAAACGCGGTGAAGATAATGTGAGGATGTCTGCCTGCTATAGCTGACATTTGACTGTTGATGGCGCCTGCGGTCGGGGAAACCAGCGTTGTGCCGGTGACATTGAAGCCAAGCGGCGGCAGATAAAGCTGGGAGTAGGTCACCATGGCCTCGCACCATTCCGCCTCCTCCATGAGTATTTCCACCCTCAGCATGCCACCTACGGCACTACTGACTTCATAGGTCGGGTCCAGCAGGTCAGGGTAAAGAGCCTCGGTGCCTGCCAGTGTCGCCTTGAGGTAGCCACCGATTCCTGCTAACATCTTGAAACAGCTCTTGACCAGAAAGCTCTCATTATACGGGGTAGCCTTGAACCAGTACTTGTATGTTTCATGGTCATCGGCTACATCTAATTGTAGAGCCCCTGTAGCGGCACCACAGTTCATGAAAACCTTCTCTGCTTCCATAGCCTCTTCTCGGTACTGGTCAACAACTTCTGTCCGGAAACCGCCGACACAGAAGGCCACATCGTCTATGACAGCAAGAAGATTTGCGCTGCCCGTAGTACCATCCTCACCTTCAGTGGATTCTTTGGTTTCCACTTTGACCAACTGAACCTTATAATACGTGCCGTCGATCTCTACGCCCTGGCCGCCATTCATGGCGTTGATTTCATCCCTTGCCATTTCGGCGCCATTATATTGATTTTCACCCTGGATGTCATTCTGTTGCCCAACTACGGCGATTTTGATAAGATTCGCCGGAGTCGAATCGGTGCAGCCGGGCAGGACCAACCCTAGCACCAATAGAGTTGCGATAATTAGAAAAACAATTCTTTTCATTACTTTAGTTTTCAACCTCCTTTTTGATTTAAGTTACCTAACCTTTCATTCGGTGCTGGAATAAACCGGTCGACCTCCAGTCGCCTCCAGCAACCTGAATCTTTGTACACTATCCCGATAGAACCACCTCCTTTCTTGCTTCTGGTCTCCAGGTTCTTATTGCCCGCTGGGGCAAGTCGTGCAGACCAGCAAAACTATCTAAAAACTCGACCTTTTGATTATATCCGGTACTTGTTGTCAATTTATCTACTGCCAGGTCCGCCCGAGCCTCCATTTTTTCCCATATACCTCCTTTAATCATATCTTACCTACCAGTCTTTGTCAATCAACCTTATCCCTTGTGTGCGCTTTACTCTGCCCTCTTTCTTTTGATACTTGAAGTGTAACATCTAAATGTTAAGATACCGTTAAAATTCAGGGAGAATCGGCAATTTTTATTGGCTAAATTCCAAATGCCGATTTCATCGAGCATCCCCGCCCACTAGGCGGAGATAAACTCCGCCACTACATTCACCATATTAATTTGTGTCGGCCAAATCGTTCCCATTAAATTGTAGGGGCGGGTCTTGTACCCGCCCGCCTCGTCCCCGCCCGCAAGGTGGAGATGGACTCCGCCACTACACGCCAGTGCTCTAACCGTGAAGGAAGGGATTCCTTCACGCCTCGAACGGAGGCCCCATCCCGCCAGGCGGAGATGAACTCCGCCACTACATTAATTTGCAGCATCACCCCACCCACGAGGCGGAGATAAACTCCGCCACTACATTAATACGTTAATTTGTAGGGGTGGGGCTTGTCCCCGCCCACACCACTAACGCCATTACGAGCCCCGACATGTCGGGGCTCGTAATCCCATTGGCCAAATTTCAAATCATAAACAATGTAAAATGACAAAGCTCAAATGCTAAATAAAGCTCAAAATCCAAATTACAAAGAAGGAGTAGGTTTGGCATTTAAGCATTTGGATTTTGACATTTGAGTCCGTTCAGGGTTCCTGTTGTGCCTGAGATTGCTTCGGCACTATCGTGCCTCGCAACGACAGAAGGGGCAGAGCCTCGCAATCCCGTCGACCAAATTCCAAATGCAGTTGTAGTGCGACCTTTTAAGGTCGTGCAATCCCGCCCTGGCACGAGGCTAAAGCCTCGCACTACATTTTGCATGTTGATTTGTCATTTTGACTTTTGACCTTTGATTTTTGATTTCCCCTCAAGCATCTTATCCACGGCAGCTTTGGCCCTGAGCCGAATTTCCTCGGGAACCTTCACCTCGGGGCTCATCTTCTCCAAAGACCACAAAATTTTCTCCGGGGTAATCAACTTCATGTCGGGACAGATTGCCTGCTCGGAAGCAGGAATAAACCTCTTGCCGGGATTCTCTTTTCTAAGCCGGTGTATTATCCCCAGCTCCGTGCCCACAATCATCTCTCTGACCTCATCCCGCCGGGCATATCTACACATCCCGCCGGTGCCGAGCACCTCGTCGGCCAGGGCAATGACCTCCGGCCGGCACTCCGGATGGACTACCACCTTAGCTTGAGGATATTCCCGCTTCAACTCCTTTATCCTTTCAGGACTTATCCTGACATGGGTGGGACAGAAGCCGGGCCAAAGAATCATCTTTTTGCCCGTCCTGGCCGAGACGTAATGCCCTAGATACTGGTCAGGGACAAATAATATCTCCCGAGCATCCAGGCTTTCTACGACCTCGACGGCATTGGCGGAGGTACAGCAGATATCTGATTCCGCCTTGACTTCGGCTGGGGAGTTAACGTAGCAGACCACCACTGCTTGAGGATGTTCCTTCTTCTTCGCCCGTAAGCGTTCAGCGGTAATCATATCTGCCAGGGGGCAGCCAGCGTTTATATCGGGAAGCAAGACCACCTTTTCCGGACAGAGGATGGAGGCTGTTTCCGCCATGAACTGAACTCCGCAAAACACGATTACGCCAGCATCGGTTTCGGCAGCCCTCTGACTCAGCTCCAGAGAATCGCCGACAAAGTCGGCTATATCCTGAACCTCACCCAGTTGATAGTTATGGGCAAGAATAACAGCATCCCTTCTTTTCTTAAGAGCCGAGATTTTCTCTACCAGTTCATTATTCCTATTTCCCATCCGTGGCTATCCTCCAGGCCTGAGTGTCCACATTCATCCTCCCATCGCCAACAGCCTCACCTGCCGATGGGTACAGCAGTCAACGTGGGCATCGCCAACGAGACCGTAGTCCTCTTTAAGGGTACCTTCAGATACAGCTTTCTTTCTTGTACCCTTCTCTTCACTCTTACAGACGGCAATTATTTTAGCCATTGAGCAGTAGTTTTCATTATACACGTTCTTATTACCCTCTCGCTATATTAACGAAAAGCAATAGCCCAGAGCCAAAGACATCACACAGATGACCGCCAGATAAATAGCCAGAGTCCTGCCACCGAATTCCTTTCTCA
>Ga0307430_1002525_pt1 | contig 12086 bp, 14 predicted proteins | sample SalMarWE160130MG_FD_202159 | JGI IMG/M metagenome (GOLD analysis project Ga0307430, IMG submission 202159) | Salt marsh sediment microbial communities from the Plum Island Ecosystem LTER, Massachusetts, United States - WE1603-130 | ecosystem: Environmental > Aquatic > Marine > Intertidal zone >... | reverse complement strand
ACCGCGCAGTCGTACAGCGCCCGGCACAGCACGGGGACCAGATTGCCCTGGGATGGCACGATACCATCGGCGCCCAGGGCCAATCCCTGTGCAGAAAGGACCGACGCGCCGACGAGGATGGCAAAATCCGGCCCGCTATCGCCCAGGCGTCCGAGGAGCGCCGTCAAGTGTCCAATATCCCCACCCGAATCCTTGATCCCCACGACGTTCGGATGGCGGCTCAGGCGCTCCACGACCTCGACGGGGACGGCCATGTGGGTCGTGACCGGTATGTCGTACAGCACGAGCGGGAGGTCGATCTGGTCGGCCAGCACGCTGAAATAGGCAAACTGCTCCTCGGCGTTCAACACATAGTACGTGGGCAGGTGCGCCACGACCGCATCCACACCCAGCGGCGCGCACGCCTTCGCCACCGCGATGGAATCTGCCAGGCAGTTGGAGCTGACGCCGGCATAGGTCCTGACACGCCCGGCGACGTGCTCCACAGTAGCGGCAACCAAACGCTCGCGCATTGCAGAAGGCACCGAGGTGTTTTCGCCGGTCGTGCCCAGCACGAATATCCCGTGGACGCCGCCCGCGACCATGTGATCGACGACGCGCCGCACAGCAGGCTCATCCAAGTCACCGCCGGGCGTGACCGGCGTCACCATCGGCACGATGACGCCGTGATGAGGAGAAGGATGTCTCGTGCTCACGGCTCACCCCCCATACAGCCAGTCGACCTGATCCCTGACCCAATCCTCCGTGAAGCGCACATACTTGATGCACTGCCGGCCGCGGTAGGAATAGGCGACGTGGATGAAACCGTCGCGGGTCTGCACGATGCTGGGATAAGAACAGCGGCGGTTGAGAGATCGGTTCTGCGCCCCGGCAAAGTTGTCGCCGGTATCGATGTGGCGCATGTGAGGCCAGGTCTGGCCGCCATCCTCGGAGAGCGCCACGGTGACCGGGTAACGCTCGCGCGGCCAGACGACTTGATCGGGATCGTCGCCGCCGCCGGCGTGGTTGAACGCGATGGCGATGCAGCCGCTGGCGAGCTTGACGGCTTGCACGGACGAGTTGTTGTTGGGCAACACCGTGCGCTCCGGCTGGGCCCACGTCCGCCCATAGTCCGCCGAGTGGCTCACGTAGATGTTATCGGCGGCGCGGCTGCGGAAGAAGGCGATCAGCCGCCCTAGATCGAGTTCAAGGACCGATGCCTGAATGCGCCCTCCGCTGTTCGGCACGGGGAATTCCGTCCAGGTGCGCCCCGCGTCCTCTGAAATCTGCACCGTGCTGTAGTCGCCCGTATCGGCAGCGGTGCGATCCTCCACGCTGTAGTAGGTCGGGAAAAGCCAGTCGCCGTTGCTCAGCACCACTATCGGATGGCGGCAGAAGGATCCCGGCTCGTCCATAAAGGTCTTCACCGGCCCCCAGGTATGGCCGCCATCGGTGGAGAGACGACGGCGGATGATCGCCGTCCACTGCATGGTGAACGGTCCCTCGGCTTCCCCGTCGGCGACGCGGCGCTGCCATTCCGCCCACGCGCAGCCGCGCGTCTCCTGCGCGGTGTAGAGCAGCCACAGCGTGCCATCGGGCGCGGGGAAGAGCACCGGGTTCTGCTCGGAGCGGGTCGCATCCTCCGAAACCCACACCGGTTCCGTCCAGCGCGCCGCGCCGTGCGGCAGCCGCGATAGCGCGATGTTGATGTCGCTGGTGCCCTCCCGCGACCCGGCAAACCACGCGCACAGCAGATCACCGTTGGGCAGCTCGACCAGGTTGGCGGCGTGGCTCTGCCGCCCTATCGTCGGGATAAAGGCATCGGCGCGCAGCCCGTCATCCGGCGGGTGGAAAAGCACGCCGGCTTCGAGCATGTCGGATAGATTTAGAATGGACTCGTGCATTGAAAACCCTCTCCATCTACTCATCGAGCGCGATCAGAAAACCGTATCCAAACCGCTCAAACCCCAGCGACTCGTGGAACCTGTGGGCAGCCTCCCGCGCCAGATTGCCCGATGAGGCAGTTTTTGTCTAGGGGATTTTAGCACGTCGAGAGGGGAAGAGCAAATACTGCTGATGCGCAAAGAGGACGCCACCACCGGCGATGATCTGATAGGCACGCCTGATCAGATGATCCGGACGCCTCAGGTAATAGGCTATCCACTGCCTCAGCGGCGGCGCAGGCAGCTCTTTGTTGGTACGCACTTCCTGAATGATATGACGGGTGTTCAGCCGATCGGCCTGGTAGAACGATCTCATGATCTCAAAGCCGCATCGGCGAAACAGGCGACGCGCAGCACGGCGGGAGATATCCCTTCTATGGTGCGGCGCAGCCCAGTCCCTGGTAAACGTCGAAGGAAAAGAGACGACGAAAGCACCTTCGGGCCGCAATATCTTTTTGACCCACGCGAGAAAACGGTAGTGATCCTCAAGGTGCTCAATCGTCGCCAGGTTGACCACTGCATCGAATGCACCGAGGCTGTCAAGGAAGCGACCGTCGTCCGCGTTACCCACCTCAAAGGACACACCTACGGTTTTGTAGTGACGATTGGCATGCGCCACAACTTCCCTATCTAGGTCCACACCAAGGACCTCGCCAACACTTGAGAGCAGCTTGGAACCGTAGCCCGTCCCGCAGGCGAGATCGAGAATGCGCGCTTTCCGACCGCAAAAGTGCTCGGCAAGCCATTCGCGGGCCATACGATACCTTTCAAGATGCACTCTGGCGAGAAGGCTCTGGAGGCCGTGGGATTTGATGAACAGATAAGGCCCCCCTTTGGAATCCAGCTCTTCCTCAAGCGATAGCTCTGTCATTCCAATTCCCTCCCCACCATTCAAGAAACACATATCCCAGCCGATTTCATCGAGCGAAGGAGAGTATAGCACGGCGGGGAGGAAAAGGCAATGGGCTATCCGCCAACCCACTGAATGGGCATCGTCCTGCCCTCCACCTTGTTCTTGAACCTCACTGCGGGGTATCCCAGCAAAAGCGCGCCGAAAATGCGGTCGTGTCTCTGCAATCCCAGGAGCCGCCTGGCGGCCCGGCTCCTATCCATAAAGATCGGCCCGTTTCCCCAAAGACAACTGGCGATGCCCTTGACCTGCGCGTAGAACGTCATGTTGGCCAGGGCATACTGGGCGCTGTCCACGGAAAGGGCAATGCGCCTATCGCCGACGATAAAGACGATAGCCGCCGGATGGTGAAAGGCGAAGCCCCTCTCCAAAGAGTTCTCGATCTTGGGCTTGCTCAACAGGTACTCCTCAGAATGTCCGATCAATCTGGCAAGCACGCCCACGATCTTGGGCCTGTAGGCTACGTTGTACACCAGCGAGAGGAAGCGCATCAGGATTCGATCCAGCGCCTGGATGCTCTCCTCTTTGTCCACCACGACAGCTCTGAAGCCATAGTTGTGCGTCGGCGCGTAAATGCCGTAATTGACGATCTCTTCGAGCAGCACCCGGTCGATCCTGTCCTTCTTGTACGACCGGATAGAGCGCCTCTGCTTGAACAGCTCATCGAGTTGCTCGGGCGAGGGCAGACGCGCCGCGTCAAAGGCTGCAGGCGGTACACCGTCCCAGGAAAGCGCCTGCTCCGGGCAGATGGCCACGCACTGCGAGCACGTGCTACAGAATTCATAGTCGATACTCACCGCGCCGTCGACGAGGAACATGCATCCCTCATGGCAGAGCCTGACGCACGCGCCGCACCCCGTGCACTTTTCTCGATCGATAACAATCATGCGTTCTCTTCCTCCGTATGGTAATTCGGAAAGCGAAAGCCACGTCACTGAGCAGCCAAGCCCAGGCGCTCAGCCAAGACGTGGCTTTCCATCTCGTACAACTCGCCGTATCCAAACAGATCCTTCGGCAGGTGGCCGTGCAGCTCCTGCCAGATGAGCCCATCGGCGCGGAGCCAGGTCGTAAAAGCCAACGCCAGAATCCCCAGCGGCACGGCCTCATCTGATAAGGATAAGACCGACTGCATCCACGTCAAAGCTGCCCGCACGGTCGGCGGGGGTTCTTGGTACTGACCGGGGATGGTCAAGCATTTGGCATCGTGGGCAGCATGTAACACCTCGACCATGGAACGCATACTGCGCATCACCGCTCGCTGGAATCGCTCCTGCTCACCAGATAGGTCGACGCCGACGGCGGACGTGCCGTACATCAGGGCATAATCCGCCGGGTGCTCCAGTGCCCATCCGCGATAGGCGTGCATCAGCGCCAGGAAACGGCCCGCATAGTCATCCTGCGGCAGAGCTCCCACCGATTGCTCCATCGCCTCGCCCATCGAATCGTAGGCATCGACCACGAGCGCGGCGACCAGCGCATCGCGGCTCTCAAAGTAGCGATAGAGCGCCGGCGGCGTCATCCCCATCGCACGGGCAATCGCCCCCAGCGACAGGTTCGACGCGCCATCCTCGGCCATTTGCTGGCGGGCGGTGGCCTTGATCTCCTCAACGGTGGCCTGATGGCGCTGCTGCCGTCGATTCAGTGCTTTTGCCATAATCTGTTACTCCCTGTCACGAAAGTGAATGATATTAACAATTGTAAATAGTATAATTCATCATCGGGAACTTGTCAAGAACAATCTTTGTCTCCTCAGCCCTTCTGCATTATAATACCGCCGCTATGGAAGAGCGCCTGCAAAAGATCCTGGCCCGCGCGGGCTTTGGCTCCCGCCGCGCCTGTGAGGAACTCATCCGTGCGGGTCGCGTCGCCGTGAACAGGCAAGTGGCCCAGATCGGCCAGAAGGCCGACCCGGACCGCGATCACATCACCCTGGACGGAAAGCCGGTGCGCGCGAATCGCGAGCGCACCTACGTGGCCCTGCACAAACCGCGCGGGGTGCTTTCCGACGAGGGGAACGGCACGGGCCGCATCCAGACGGCGCGCGAGTTGGTGGGATTGCCCGGCCGCCTCTACCCGGTAGGACGGCTCGACCTGCGCAGCGAGGGACTGCTCATCCTGACGGACGACGGCGAGCTGACCCACCGGCTCACCCACCCGCGCTACGAGCACGAAAAAGAGTACGAGGCCCTCGTCGAGGGCCATCCCGACGAAAAGATACTCAATCAATGGCAGCAGGGCGTCTTTCTAGAGGGAAGCAAGACAGCGCCCGCCGAGGTTTCCATTCTACGCCGAGAGAAGGATCACACTTGGCTGCGAATCGTGTTGCACGAGGGCCGCAAGCGCCAGATTCGCCGCGTGGGAGCGATGCTGGGCCATCCCGTACACCAACTGATCCGCGTGCGCATCGGCCCGGTGCGCCTGGAGGGCCTAAAGCCGGGCGAGTGGCGTCATCTGAGCGAGCAGGAAGTCAAAGCGCTGCGAAAACTCACGAAAAGGAAGCGCTCATGAGCGACGCCGAAGACAAAGTCAACGCGCAGGCCCACGGCTGGCAGCGGCTGGCCACCGACTACCCCTACACCTTCCACATGTTCCGCGTGCGACGGGATCAGGCGCGCTGGCCCGATGGTCAAGTGCGCACTTTTTCCTACATCCAGACGTCGGGCGCGGTGTGGATCGTGCCGGTGACCGCCGACGGGCAGGTCGTCCTCATTCGCCAGTTCCGGTACATGTTGGACGACTGGCAGTGGGAGGTGCCCGCCGGCGGCTTTCACGATTTCACCGGCGACCCCGTCGAACTGGCCAAACACGAGTTGGAGGAAGAAGTCGGAGGCAGCAGCGACGACTGGCTCTACATCGGGTCCTACAACACCGGTGCCAGCATCATCGAGGAAAAGTCTCACTTTGTGCTGGCCCGCGACGTGCGGCTGGATCGCAAGCCCCAGCGCGAGCCGGCCGAGATCATCGAGGTGCATCCAACACCCTTCAAGCGCGCGCTGGAGATGGCGCGCAGCGGTGAGATCGCCGACGCCCACAGCGCCCTGGCGCTCCTGTGCTGCGAGCCGTACGTCAGGGGGAAGAAATGACGCGCGACGCGCGCCCCGACCCATCGGCGTTCTTCCTGGCGGGCGGCAATACCGGCGTGCTGTTGATCCACGGCTTTCCCGGCTCCACCACCGACGTGCGGCTGCTGGGGGGCTACCTGCACGAACGCGGTCTCACCATCTCCGCGCCGCTGCTGCCCGGCCACGGCACACAACCGGCCGACCTGAACCGAGTACGCTGGCAGGATTGGGCGGCCTGCGCTGAAGAGGCACTCGCTCACCTATCCGCCCGCTGCGACGTGGTGTTCGTCGGCGGCCTGTCGCTGGGATCGCTCATCGCCATCTACCTGGGCGCGCGCCACGCCGAGATGGCGGGCCTCATGCTCTATTCACCCGCCATCGCCGTGCGCAACCCACTGATCCACCTGACGCCGCTTCTGAAGCACATCGTTCCCTTCTGGCCGGCGAGCAAGTCAGATGCGGTGGATCCGGCGGCCGACAAAAGGCTATTCACCTACGCCGTGACGCCCACCCACGGCGCGCACGAGGTCTACAAACTGACGCGCGTCGTCCCCCGCCTGCTGCCACAGATCTCCGCACCGGTACTCATCGTCCACAGCACGGGAGATCAGTCCATCACGCCACACAGCGCGCAACTGACCTACGACCGCATCGGCTCCACCGACAAAGCGCTGGTCACGCTGCACGACTCCGGCCACAACATCCTGGTGGACGCGGAGTGGGAAACGGTGGCGAGCAAGACCTATCAATTCATCGAGGCGCACCGATGAGGGAAACACGAGACCCGGAAGTCGTCGTCGGCGCGCTGCTGGTCAACCCGCAGGATCAGATATTCCTCGCCCGCTTTACCAAGCGGCATGGGCAGTACGTCATCCCCGGCGGACACATCGACTATGGCGAGACGGCGGCCCAGGCACTGGTGCGCGAGACGCAGGAGGAGGCCAGTCTGACGCCAACCAGGTTCCGCCTTCTGCTGGTGCACGAGCGCATCCGACCGCCGGATTACAAAGACGGCCACCACCACCTGGTCTATCTCGACTTTTTGGTGGAGGCCTGGGAAGGCACACTGCAACTGGATGGCGTGGAGTTGTACGACGGGCAGTGGATACCGCCTGAAGAGGCGCTGACCCTACCCCTGGCCGACACCACCCGGCGGCTGGTCGAATATTACGCCAGAACCGGCCGCGACAGTCCGGTCGTCTACCTCGAGGATCGATAAGCCAATGGACCTATTCCAAGCCCTGCCTGCTTTGCGCCACCATCCCCTGCTGAGCGGCAAAAAGGTGGCCCTCGTCGGCGTCTCGACCATCGTGCGCGACGACGATGCTTATTATTTTGAGGTCAGCAAAACCAAGTACTGGAGACAGCGCGCGGATGGCATCACCATCGTCGGCGTGGGAGGTATCGGCGGGGGCATCAAGCAAGGCGAGATAATCACCGCCTGCCTGAAGCGCGAGGTAGAGGAAGAGATCGACACCCAGGTGCGGCTTGAGCCGGTTCAGGAAACCGCCTTGATCCACGAGTGGCAAATCGTCGATACACTGAATCTGAAACCAAGCAAGAAGCGCCCCACCCCAATGATGGTCATCCTGACCCCGCCGCGTCTGGGCGGCCCCGGTACCCCCGACCATCTGGCAATCCTCGCCTTCCGCACCCGCTTGCGCGGCGAGCCCGCGCCATACGACCTCTTCGGCCTGCTGCGCATCGAAAACGAGGCCCTGGCCGCGCTCTTCGCCCGAGACGAGTGGTCGCTGGAAGAAGCGCGAGCTTTACCCGGCCTGACGATGACGCTCAACGGCCAACTTCCCGCAAACGCGGTTCTGCGACCCATCCTCACCGCCCGCGCCTTCCAACTCCTGATCAAGAAACCCGGTTTCTGCTAGAAACCGGGTTTCTCCTGCGCGCGTAGGGTAGCCGTCAGGCTGGCGATAGGTCCTCGTCCGCCGGGCGATGCCCAAACGACGCTCTCCCGTCCAGCAGCTACCCCCACTCTATGGTATTCTACTCACGCCGGCACAAACCGGCCCCCAGGCACAAACCAGCGCCAGATCCCGCCACCGGCGGGATCGAACGGCCCGGGCACAGGATGACTCGGCGAGCCGCTTGGGGAAACAATCCAGGGGGAGCAACGGCGTCAAGCGTCATCCTGGATTCACCGCCCGGGCCACCCGGTCTTTAAACTCACGGGAAGACGAGGAGTAACCAGCGACAGGAGAGATTATGGAAGGCACAGCACGAACAGCTCGCGTGATGCGATTGGGAGGGAATCTCAGCTTGCTAGCGGCGACGTTCGCCTGCCTGGCCCTGTGGGGCGGCATCAGCCTGCTGCTCACACACTCCTCGCACCTACACGCCTCCGCCACACCCGAAGAGCCTGTGCTGCCCCAACCGGTAGCTCGATGGGAGGGGATATCTCAAGACCGCTGTACGCTGGCCAACCTGCTGCTCTTCTGGCTGCCGCTTGGCCTGGGTGCAATCGCCTGCAGCGCTGGCGTCGTCACCCTGGCCTGCAGTCGCGAGCGCGACCCGGATGCGTACCGTCGCGCGCTGATCGCCTTGATCCTGAGCGCCGTGCCCGGTTGCCTGTGCACACTGTGGTACGTCGCGTTTTCCGCCCCCAACTTGTGAGCGGCGGGCGTCTTCACCAGCCTGAAATACAGGAGGAACAACACGATGCGGTACTTTATGATCGCGATGGGAGTTGTCGTCTCAATGACGTTCTTGCTGGCGATTCTCGGGGGGGCGGTTCAGGCTGGAGCGGGGGACAGTGCCCCGGTAGCGGCGCCGGCCACCGAAAACGTCGAACCGATGGACGGCGCACCGCTGATCTTGCTGGCGCTCGCAGGCGGCACGGCGTTACTGGCAGGTGTCGTGTGGCTGGAGATGCTACGGCGCACGCACATGCCTATCTCAGAGTAAAGCCCGGAGCATCAGGGCCCCCTGGACAACGAAAACCGCCTGCGCAATGCAAGCGGTTCGACCTTCCCAAGCAGCCACTGCCCAGGCACCGGGTCAGGGGTGTGGGAAAAGATCCTTCACAAGCGAACGCAGATACGAGAAACTGACCGGCTTGATCAGCACCAGGTCAGCGCCTTTTATACCGCTCCCTGCAAGCGATTCGTCGGCCGTGATCACCACAACCTTGGTCCCAGCCAGCCGCTCATCTGAGCGAATCTGCTCCAGGAGCGTCTGCCCAGAGACCTTTGGTAAGTGCAAGTCGAGCACGACGACAGCCGGCACTGTTTCAGACAAACGCTCCTGAGCCACAGCGCCGTCCATGATGACCTCGGTCTCGAAACCGGCCATCGCCAGCGCTTTATCAAAGATGACTGTGTGATCCTCGTGGTCCTCGACGATCAGCGCAAATGGTTTAGGCATCGTCTTCCTCCTTCACCGATTCCAGAGGCAGAGAAACCATAAACGTACTCCCCCGCCCCATCTTACTCTCCAGCGTAACTTCACCGCCCATCAAAACCGCCAACTGCTTGACAGCGGTTAACCCCAGTCCAGTGCCGCCGTACTCCCGCGTTACAGACTCGTCCATCTGCCTGAAAGGCTCAAAGATATAATCCCGCGCCTCCTCAGAAATACCGATGCCCGTGTCCGTTACCTGCATCACCCAGCGCCCATCGCTCGGCCTATAGGCCCAGACATCTATAGAGCCGACTTTTGTGAACTTTCGCATTTTCGACCAAATTGTACAGAATCTGCTCCACCCTGCCAGGATCGCCGACGACGGTATCAGGCAAAGTATCGGCAATATTCGTGCCCATAAGCAATCCCTTGCTTTCCACCGTCGGCCTCAAGACAGCCACGACGTTTTCAACTACAGCCCGGGGAGAAAACCTCTCGAACTTGAGCTTCAACCGACCCGACTCAAAACGAGATTGGTCCAGCAACTGGGCGACGAGCCTGTTCAGGCGCTGTGAGTTGCGAATGACCTTGGCCGCCACTTTACGCTGCTCGGGGGAAAGTGGACCGTAAACTGCGCAATCTAGCATCTCGGTGAGGCCCAATATGGCCCCCAGAGGAGTGCGCAGCTCGTGGCTGATGCGGGCAATCAACTGAGTCTTGAAATCGCTCGCCTCGATCGCCTCCTGCTCGTTGCGGCGCGCCCTCTCCAGTGTCTTCTCAAGGCTGCGGTTGACGAGATAGAAAAGGCTGGCAACCCCAATGACCGTTGTACCGAACTCTACCCAGCGATAGGCCGGCGTGATGAACCCGGGAGGCGGAGGAGCCACACCTAGCGTCTCGGTAACGAGCATCACGCCCGTGGACAAGACACTCAACCCGGCAAAAAGCAGCGCCGAACGCCCGCCCAGCAACAGGCCAGCGATGAGAACAACGCCAAAGAAGCTGCTGACTCCCGATCCCGACAATCCACCGTAGTAATAGGTGCCTATGGAAATAAGCCCCCATAGCAGTAGCGACAAGATCACGCCGGATAAACGAACGTAACCGCGGCGCATGAGCAACAACAGCCCCAGAGGCACCAACATCAAGATACCCTCAACGGCCAAGCCGGCCAAGTTGGGCTCCGTTATCAATGTGATGACAGCATAGATCGGCACCAGTCCAAAGACGATGAACAAGACTGTATTCAGCAAACTCGCGATGCGCGTCTTTTCTTCATCGCCCTCGAAAACTGGGGGGGCGATCAAGCGCCAAAGTCGAGCCTTCACAGGCATCCTTTCCACAACATCCTACAATCCTTCGCGTCCCAGCGTCAGAAAGCACCCTCATTCTGAATTCAGCATACCATCTATCGCAAATTGCGTCAATCCGATTATATAGCGATGGCAGCGGCGGCGCAAGCGACTACTTCCCTACCTCCCCAAACACAAGCCCGACGCGCGAACGCTGGCGTCCGTCGCGTCGGGCCACAACGTACCTTTCCTCAAAGAATCAATCTAGTACCTGCCATACAGCGGGCCAAAGTTGGCGCAGGCCCGAAAGTCGGCGCCCTCCAAGTCCCTGGTGCCGAACGCGTTCCACGCACTGGGCCGGAAGATGCTCTCCTCCGCCACGTTGTGCATATAGACAGGAATGCGCAGCATCGAGGCCAGTGTGATCAGGTCGGCGCCGATGTGTCCGTAGCTGAACGCGCCGTGGTTCGCCCCCCAGTTATACATCACCGAGTACACGTCGCAGAACGGCCCGCTGCCCGTCACGCGCGGCACGAACCACGTCGTCGGCCAGGTGGGATCGGTGCGCTCGTCCAGGATCGCGTGCACCTCATCCGGCAGCTCCACGATCTCCCCCTCGGCGATCTGCAGCACCGGCCCCAGCCCCTTGACCAGGTTCAAGCGGCTCATCGTCACCGGCATGCCGCCGCGCGTCACGAAATCGGTCGACCAGCCACCGCCCCGGAAATACTCGACGGTGCCCGCATGCCACGTCGTCGCCCCCAGGCAGCGCTCGGTATCCTCCGGCGTGACCTCCCAGAACGGTTTGATCGCCGGCCTGCCATCTACCGACATCTGGCCCGTGCCATCCAGCGCCGCCGGTCCGGAGTTGATCAAGTGTAGGATGCCGCCCGCCGCCTTCCCCGTCGGCTTGTACCCCGTCACACGCTCAATGGCCTCTGGGCTCCAGTAGGTGCGCACGTCGGCGAACACCTGCGCCGTCCCGGTAAGGAGATGCCCGAACATCATACTCACCCCGTTGAGCGCGTCGTTCTCCGTGGCAACGATGTAGGGCTGGCGGATACCGTCCCAGTCGAAGGAGGAGTTGAGGATGGCCTCCATAAAGTCGCCGTTGGGAAAGTGGTCGGTCCACTGCCGCTGGCCCTGGAATCCCGAGACGATGGCGTTGCGCCCCAGCGCCTCCTCACCGAACCCCAACTCCGCCAGGCGCGGGTTGCCCACCACCAGGTCGCGGGCGATCAGCGCCATCTTGACCGAAACCGCCCAGTCGTCGTCCTTCTGTGCCCGGCTGCGCTGCTGCTCCGGCGGGTTATAGTCCTTGCCCTCCGGGCACTTTTCCCTCACCCACGCCAGCGCTCGCTCGAACTCCTCGTGATCGTAGATGCCCTCTTCGATCCGGCGGATGAACTCGCTCATATCGACCGACTCCACCCGCATCCCCAGGTAGCTCTCGAAGAAGGACTGATCGACGATCGACCCAGCGATGCCCATCGAGACGCCGCCCATCGAGAGGTAGGATTTGCCCCGCATGCGCGCCACGGCTAGC